>Ga0256406_1005778_pt1 | contig 12917 bp, 13 predicted proteins | sample RumenRJG_03DNA_FD_185986 | JGI IMG/M metagenome (GOLD analysis project Ga0256406, IMG submission 185986) | Bovine rumen microbial communities from Lethbridge, Alberta, Canada - RJG_03 | ecosystem: Host-associated > Mammals > Digestive system > Stomach > Rumen | place: Canada: Alberta | collected...
AACTGTGGCAGAGGCACATGCGATGGCAACAAAAAAATATGATTGGCAGTCAAGACTTGAATCAGAGGTTGGAACACGAGGTGAGCCAGATGGTTTATTGTGATTACATTGAAAATACAAAAAAGACTGTAACCTATTCGTACGGCCAAACTATTGATGATATGACCGGTGAGGTGGAGTATAATTTTGAGAATGATGAGTTGAAAATAAAAAAAAGCCCAGTGAAATACAAAGTTATTAGTAGACACTTAGAAAGCGTACTCAAAAAACATAGGCGTGAGTTTATTAATGGAGAATTTAAAAAAAAGATAGCTTATGAAGCATAAAAGGCACCGGTCACAGCCGGTGCCTTTTCGTGGAGACAATATGAAGTATCGTAAGAAACAATTCTATTTTCGAATGCCATGCTTAAGCTCCTTATACATATGCTTCGGCTGTTTCCGCTGCATAATACCCGCTTTCCATTGGATAGATAGCCGCGGCTACATTAACTGCCAGTAAATCTAGTCGGTTTTTGATGTCCTGCATTAGACTCTCGATGTGGTTGAAAAAATCGGCATTAGCTGACGCTTCCGGCACGCCTTCAAGCGTCCCGGAAGCCGTGTCAATCTGTGCAAGATAGTATCTTACCCTTTCAATGTCATATACGCCGATGATGTCGTCCTGAGTCCATTCCGTCTTTTCTTCGTAAGCTGGATTCAGATACTGGAGGTTTTGACAGATTCGGCTGAACTCCGCCGCAGTCATCCGGTCGCTATCTGCCCAGTTTGTTTTTGGTTCGATCCATGCCATTTACACGATCCCCTTCCTGTAACTGATTTTTGACTGAGTCCCGCCACCTTCGTGTGTCAGTTCGATGCTCTCAATGGTGCACAGCTCAACCGTTCCGTCGTTGCGATGGAAATTGAAAAGGTCACGTGGCTGCATACGCGGATCACCTTTCCATGTAAAAGATCCGCCTACGTTATTCTTTTCGAACATTTGTCGATAATTCGGATAAATAAATGTTGCTCCCTGGTAGACTCGCCCGTACGCAATCGGGCGGATCTGCTTCGTCATGCCAGGCCGTTTTTGTTCATCTATAATCTGATTCCTTCCCCCAGAAATCACGAGCTTCTTTCCATACAATGTCGGTCGATGCTTATACACGGTCTTCGTTCGGCCGTTTCGCTTCACCTTCTTTTTCGTTGTAGTGGCTGACGCCACCCATGTGTAATAGTCCAACTGGGATGCCACCGTGCGGGCCTTATCCGCGATTTTGTAAGACCAGTAGTATCCATCAGAAAAACTCCGCTTATAGATCTCTCCCTTCTCGATCTTCAGCGGGCCGGCCAGTTCATGCCACTTGTCATGTCTCGCTGCATTTGACATCAGCCCGTTCTCATCATCTGTCGTCAGCCTAGCCAAGTTCCGATCGACATTCCGTTCGACGTCGCCGCAGTCCGTTTCATAGATATCCCACTTTGCAGCTGTCGGCTTTGTCCACGTCAACCGCGGGATTCCCGCGTCGACCAGTGTCGGCCAGAAGTCGCCAGTGTGCGCCAGATTCATGATAGAGGAAATATGTTCTCTGGGAGATGCGTCAGTTAGTACAAGGCTTCGCGCAGTCTTATCCGATCCGGATGCTTTCGGCGGTGTCTCGCAGTAATCCAATTTCATACCGGTTCCGGCGATTGCGTCTCTCATCCACTGATAAAGCCGCTGTTCTCCTGCATTCGCCACAGTATCCAGCCGGGAGAGCGGAATATTCTTCGCGTCTTCCAGCTTGTGGCTCGCGTCCTCTCCTTTCAGTGTGATGATGTTGTCCTCCATTGTCGCCGCTTCAGACAGATAGAATTTTCTGCCGTCGGAATAGCTCCCTTGATATCCCGCATAGTATGTAATCGGCACATCATCGTTCATGTTGCTGATTGCCTCGGAGATATCATATGGATAGTACGCTTTAACTTCTATGCTTGAGATCTGCCAGGAAGGATCCACAATCGAAAGGTCGCTTTTAAGATCCAGCTCCACCTTCGTCAGCGCATCCGCCGTAAAACTCAGGCTGATTCCCGGCGTGATGCTTGCAATTTCCACCCGATGCTCCGTGCTGGCGTTATCAATCGTTAATTCAACGCCGGTCGCGTTGAGCGGGATAACCACAATTCGACGGATGTCATATGTGGTCGACTCACCATTGTCTTTCAGTGCTGTAATTGTTCCATCGGAATCACCAACAAAAGCCATCGTGATCGCGGCTACTTCTTTGTCTGCCGACACATAGATCCGGAATCCGGACCCGACATGTGACCGCATCCCGAACTTTCCTTCGGCGGATCCATCGCTCGCCTGATAGTATTCGCAGCTTCCGTCAAGTGGGAATCCATCTCTCTGCAGATCGGTAAGATGCCGCATTGGCCAGCTCTCTGCGTCCAGGCTGACGTTATAGTTGCCGAAGCGGCCGCTTCGGCAGCAGAGTCCGCGACCAATGCGCTGACGATCGACGCAGCTCAGAACGTACACGTCCGGAACATCCAGTGCGGCACGGCAGCACTGAAGATGACGAAGGCGAAGACTACCGTAAAAACGCATGTGACATTCGCCAGAGAGTTCACCAGCATACCACGTGTGGTGGCTTCTCCAGTCACATCGGCCCCAGGCAAGGTCAGCGTCAGCGTATCGCAGATCACAACTACAGGATTTGACATGATGATGTATCGCGAAACGAAGCAGAACACAGCGTGCATGTGGATTGCAATGATATAGAGGGCGACAATGATAGTAAAAACTGTTGACGGGCTCATCCTGCATACAGCATGGGCAGACGATGACAGCGGAGCCGGCTTTGCTCTCACGGAGCCGGATGAGCCACTGTATATCGGACGATATACGGACAAAAGCGAAAATGAAAGCACATCCTATCTGCGCTACTCGTGGGCGCCGCTATATGAAGAGTCGGATGACGAAGACGATGAATCGGATGATGAGTCCATTGATGAGCGACTATCTAGTATTGAAGCACAGAGTGCCATCAACTCCGCAGCCATCCGGGACATGCAAGCCACATCGGATGACCGAATCGGCACGGATAACGAGCTGGACGACGATGATCGAATCGGAACGGCCGGATGGAGTACGCAAGGAAGCGCATACACGTTCACAACGAATAAAGAGTCGCTGTACAGCGAGGCTGACGAGCCAAGAGAATATGTCCGGATCACCGCCAGCGCAGCTGGCGAAGGGGTGACGTACGATGTGGGGAACCTGATCGATAAGCTGCTTGGCGCCGACAACTTAGAAGAAGAAGTTACGACTACGGCAGATACTTATACGATCAGCATGGATGTAAGGTCATCCACGGCATTTTCAATTGCGGGGATCCGGGTGCGGACGATATCCGGATCGACAGAGACAAAGTTGCTGAACTTTGGAAAGGCCGAGATCACCAATGCAGATGCGTGGACGCACATCGAGGCCACAGCCGACGCGGGCACCGTGACGGAGACGATAACCGGAAATGAGGCAACGGAGGGACTGTATTTCGATCTATCAGAGATGACATCAGGGCAAAATCTGGATATCGCAAATTTGAAAATCGAAGCAGGAGCTATCGCCACGCCGATAATAGTCGGCGCAAAAGGTGAGAATGCTATTCTGCTCCAGATCGACAGCGCCAATGGAACGCTTTTCAAGAACACCGGCGTAAGCACCACACTGACAGTAACGATAAGGTACGGCGATAAGATTATCACCAAGGCGGCAGACATGCTGGAAACATTCGGCATGTCTGCCTATCTAACATGGAGCGAGAAAAAGCTGGGCGAAACGGCATTTAATCAGCTGGCATCCGATGACAGCCGGATCGGAGACAGCGGCTTCTATTTGACGCTTGGAACCGGTGACGTAGATGAAAAGTCCGTTTTTGAATGCGAACTTAATTTTTAATGCATAACTTATGGAGGGAAAAGAATGGCAATCAAAGCAAGTAATCAGGTAACGCTCACCGACTTAACCGACGCGTACAATGTAGTGCTTTCTTCTGACAGCTGTACCTTTGTCGGTGATACGGATTCTGTGAACTCGACGCAGACGGTAAAGGTAACGGTAACAGCACTTCGCGGCGCGGAGGTAGTGCCGTGCAGCATAGGGACGATGACCTACTCCACCAGCGGAATCAGCGCCACGGAGGGAACGGGGACGAGCCCGGAGATCACCATCACAGCGACCACATCGCTGACAAAGGCAGGGACGATTACAATTCCAATCACGATCCCCGATGCCGGCGTCACAATTAACAAGCTGTTCTCGTTCGCTATCGCCTTCACCGGCGCAAAAGGCGCTACAGGATCACAGGGCCCAAAAGGGGAAACCGGAGCTACCGGGCCACAGGGTCCGCAGGGAGCAACCGGAGCTACAGGTGCCGCAGGTGCAGACGCGATCACGATGGCGATCACATCGAGCAACGGCTTTGTGTTCAAAAACACCGCCGTGAACACAGTTCTCACCGCGCACGTCTATCAAGCAGGCAAGGAGCTGACGGCGAGCACTACTCCGACGCTGGCGTCCGTAGGGACGATTAAGTGGTATAAAGACGGCGGAACAACAGCAGTAGCAACGGGGCAGACATGCACTATTTCCGCGGGAGACGTGACGGACAGCGCATCTTACACCGCACAGCTGGACTGCTCACACTTTGCCTCTTACGGCCTTCAGGCAATCGGTGTACTCTCGAAGGGCAAGTGTATCTGGCTGACGACAAAGATCTGCGGCAAAGGCGCGGGCGATCTGAAGCGGCACGCGGCAAAGGTATATCACCCGAACCGCCGCCCGAAGGACTGCCACTTGCAACCGTGCGATGTGGTCGGCTTCACTCGCCCACAGCATACCATGGTGTTTGCCGGGCGCAAGAACGGGCACATGATGTGGTACAGCGGCGGAGGAGGAGATATCCGCGCGAAGAGCTACGGCCCGAAGCGGAAACAGCCGTATGAGAATAAGATCATTCGTACGGTGGTTAGATTGAAATAGGGTGCCACCTCGGGTGCCACCTGTTAACCACAAAATACCACACTTTTCGCCGCTTTTTCGAAAAAACGAGGAAGCGGAAAAGCGGTAAATGAAAACCCCGAAGCCTTGAATCTCAACGGCTTCGGGGGCTTTCGATCTGGTGGTCTATGTGGGGCTCGAACCCACGACATCCTGGTTGTGACCCAGGTGCTCTCCCAGCTGAGCTAACAGACCATTTTTTGACAAAAGAAATTATAACACACTGGGAACAGTGATGCAAGACAAAATGAGTGGGACAGAGGGCGATGCTATCTGAGAGCATCAGCGAAGAATTGAAAAATAAGTGAAGGAACCCCGTCTTTTATCTGATTAAGACTTGACAATGCGGGCGGGAAACAGTATCATCAATAATAGAGTTAGTTAATACTAACTATAATTAAGGAGAACTAACATGGTAGAGAGAGCGTTGATCGAATACTGTTCTGCAACACTGGCCTCGCTGAAGGCCGGAAGCCTGTTTAACGAAGCTTTTCAGACTGAAGAGGAGCTTTCGTTGCAGCTTGCTATGTGGAACCGGTGCCTGACGGGCAAGGGAATCCGGCTGTTTGTGCTGAGGAAGAGCCGGAATCATGCGCTGATTTATGTCTACCGAAGGAACGGCCTCCGCAGGATTCTGGCTCGTCCGGAAATCGCCGGATTTCTGGCGGGGTACGGCTACCGGGATTTCGAGGTGGACGCGGCGCTGCAGCGGCTTCGGAAGCGTATGACAGAGTGTGATGATTTCCCGCATGAGATCGGGGTGTTTCTCGATTATCCGCTGGGCGATGTGATTGGATTTATCGCCAATGGAGGGCGCAATTTCAAATGTGCCGGGTGCTGGAAGGTCTATTGTGACGAATGCGGATGTCGGGCGGCGTTTGCGCGGTACCGGAAATGCCGCGATGTCTACATGAGATTGTGGCAGAACGGAAGGAGTGTATGGCAGCTGACCGTGGCGGCATAGCTTTTATGAGAGAGCGGAAACCGACAGATAAACCATAATATTTTTTAGAAAAGAGGTAAGAGAGATGAGCAAAGTAGCAGTTGTATACTGGAGTGCGACAGGTAATACGGAAGCGATGGCGGAAAGCGTCGCTGAAGGTGTCAGGGAAGCTGGCGGCGAAGCCAGCCTGATTACGGCGGGAGCTTTTTCTGCGGATCAGATGGATTCATTCGATTCGATTGCCTTCGGCTGCCCGGCGATGGGCGCAGAAGTGCTTGAGGAGAGCGAATTCCAGCCAATGTTCGATGAGTGCAAGGGCAAGCTGAGCGGCAGGAAGATCGGCCTGTTCGGCTCATACGGATGGGGCGACGGCGAGTGGATGCGCAACTGGGAATCTGAGTGCAGCGATCTCGGCGCAGTCCTCGCACATGATTCGGTGACAGCAAACGAGGCTCCGGACGATGAAGCATTGGCATCATGCAGGGAACTCGGAAAATCACTCTGCTGATATACTCTCCATAGACCGGACGTGTCCGGTTCAGTACATAGCAGTCTGCCGGAGGGCAGAATAAAACAAAGAAGAAGGAAGAAGCCGGAGACGAATTTTCGCCTCCGTCTTCTTCCCTTCGAAGAGCACAATAATGAATGCACTCCAATAAAGTTGTTATGGACTTTTTAATTAATTCCACTCTGTGCCGATGCCGGCTGCTTTTGCCTTCTCGTAGATCAGCTTTGCTGCCATCAGATCCTGGGAGGCGACGCCGACGGTCTCATAGACGATGATCTCATCATCGCTCTCGCGTCCCGGAATCCGTCCGTCAATGACGTCTCCTAGGCTTCCGAGCACGTCATCCTTCGTGATGATGCCGTCAGCAATCGGGATCAGCAGGTCGCCTGTCTCAGACAGCGCCGTTTCCTTGTGATCGCAGATGATCTTGGATGCTCTCGGCAGAACTGCCGGATCCATCTCGTGCTTGTTCGGCTCGTAAGTTCCGACGCAGCTGACCGTGCATCCGGCTTTGATCTTTGTTCCGTCGAATACCGGCGTAGCAGAAGGTGTCATCGTGATGAAGAGGTCAGCCTCTTCGCAGGCTTCATCCGCGCTGTTCACCGGCGTGAACTTCGTGTTGTACTGAGCCAGCTGTTTCTGCATCTTTGCGCAGAACTCAACGCAGTGCTCGTGCTTCAGATCAAAGATGCGGACTTCTTCGAGATCTCTTGCCGCGCACATCGCTTCCAGCTGTGTTGCAGCCTGACCGCCGGTACCGATCATGCCGCCGATGCGGCAGTCTTTCTTTCCGAGAACATCGAATGCTGCACCGGAGGATGCGCCGGTCCGCATTTTTGTCACCGTCGCGCCGTCCAGCAGAGAGACGATTACGCCGGTGGTGCCGTCAATCAGCAGTACCTGTGCCGGGCTGGCGTTGAGTCCCTGCTCCGGATTGTGTGGAAAGATGTTGATTACCTTGACTGCGGCAACCTCTTCTCCTGCGGCATAGGACGGCATGAACAGGAATTCTGCATCGTGCTTCGGGGCCTTGATTCCGAGCCGCAGCGGAACATCGACATCGCCACTCGCGATCATCTGGAAGGCCTTCTTGTCTGCCTCGATGACCTCCTTCATAGTGACAACGCTTTTGATGTCTTTTTCATTTAAAAGTAACATTGATAACCTCCTGAGTGCAACTTAATATAACTATCTGGATTATAGCACAGTGTGAACCGGGATGCGGATCATTTTGTCCGTGCTGTGGAAATATTCTTTTTATTCGGCGCCTTCACCGGCAGCGGCTCTAGCTGCTGCGTTATCCTTGTGATTGGAGTGGAGGAAGCTGATCGACATGTAGATCAGAACCGCAGCAACAATGTAGGTCAGCACGGTAATCGGCATGGACTTGACCAGGAAGTAAGCGGCGAGCACACCGAACACTCCGGTTACCGAAGCGATAATCGCTGCTTTCCGGTTGTATCTTCCGGTCTTCATGAACTCCAGACTGGCCGGCGGCATCAGCAGCGTGCAGGAACCCATCATAATCGGGAACGCAACGGTGATATTCAGTCCAAGCAGTGCGCACAGTGCCATGCACGGGGCGTAGAGACCAACTCCAGCGCACATCAGCATGCCGAGTACAAAATTTATCACGATCGCGACGACCAGTTTGCCGCCGGTCAGGCCGGTAGCGGTTCCGAGAATTCCGAACGGTCCGATTCCATTGATTTTGAGGACCAGGATGACCGCCACGCAAGGCAGCGTGATCGACATGATTGTCCGGATCCGGTGCACTGGCAGATGCGCGATGACTCTGCCGCCGACGATCCCGCCGGCCATGGCGGCGATCAGCATTGTGATCAGCGTGAGCGGATCGACTTCGATGATCGTCAGGAAGCACAGGAATTCAACTGCTACCGGAATCGCGAAGATTACATTGCCGTTGCCAGGCAGATCTTCATCCGGACTGAGCTTGGTGATTTTGAAAAAAGCAGCCTGCGTCGCATTGCTGCCGACACCGAGTGTATCGAGCAGATTGAGGACGAATCCCATGACCGCGTAAATGACTTTTTCACTTGTCGGAACGGTCTTCGGATCTGGGCCGTTCTCTTTGACATCTTTCCACAGTCTGTAGCTGTAATAAACCAGAAAAACAACAGTGATAATTCTGAATGCAAGTACCATGTCTTACTCCCTTCTGTCCGCAGCTTCGCTGCATTGTTAAATGCGTCTAAAGGCCACTGTATTTCCCATTGATGTCCCAAGGCTGCATTCCGCCGCCTTCTTCCGCCGGCCGGCACATTCTTGCGTAGATGTTCAGGCAGCCTTTGCCTTCCTTCAGCGCCGGTTTTACCCAGTTCTTGCGCCGTTCTTCGATTACTTCGTCCGGCACCAGCAGGTTCACTGTGCCGCCGTCAATGTCGATCTCAATTTCATCACCATTCTCGATCAGCGCGATGATGCCGCCATCATATGCTTCCGGCGACACGTGCCCGATGACACATCCGTAATTGAAACCTGAGAAACGAGCATCCGAGATCAGTCCGACGCTCTTGTGAAGTCCCTTTCCGATCAGCGCATCGACACTGAGCATCAGTTCCTTCATGCCCGGCGCGCCTTTGCATCCCTCGTAGCGGACAACCATGATGTCTCCCGGAACGATGTCGCCGGCCATGATCGCGTTGAATGCGAGCGTGTCGTTGTCGAATACCTTTGCCGGGCCTTTGATGTATTTGACTTCATCGTACACCGCGGTCGGACGGACGATGGCGCCCTTCGGCGAGATGTTGCCGTGCAGGATCTTCAGACCCGGTTCATTGAACAGCGGCTCGACGATCGAGTGGATGACCTCGTTGGTCTGGCCTTTTACCTTCGCGAGGACGTCCTTAAGCGGGCAGCCGTAGATGCTCGGCACGTCCAGATGCAGCTTGCTTTCGAGCTGTTTCATCACGTTCGGAACGCCGCCGGCATGATAGAAATCCACGACAGTGTACGGGCCGTTCGGGATGACCGCATTGATACAAGGAATGCTCTTCGCATATTTGTCAAAGTCATCGAGTGTCAGCTTGATGCCGAGCTCGTACGCAAAGCACAAAATGTGCAGCACGAGATTGGTGGAGCCGCCGACGGCCATGTCGTACATGATGCCGTTTTCGAGGACTTCCTTTGTGATCAGCTGAGACGGACGGCGGTCTGCCTTAACCTGCTCGACGATAAATTTTCCGGCCTTGCGCGCGGATCTCGTCTTAGCGGCATCGGTAGCAGGAATCGTCGCAGTACCCGGCAGAACCAGATTAATCACTTCTCCGAGCATCTGCATGGAGTTTGCTGTACCCATCGAAGGGCATGCGCCGACACCCGGGCAGACATTGTCTTCCATATCCATCAGCTCTTCTTCGGTAGCGCCGGAGAATCTCGCGGAATCGAGGTCGGCTTCGACGACTGTTTTTCCGCAGTAGTGTCCGGACTGCATCGATCCGCCGGTGATGACGATTGATGGAAGGTCCAGCCGCATTGCCGCCTGGTAACATCCCGCGATGATGTTGTCGCAGGTCGTGACCATGGCCAGACCGTCAAAGTTATGAACCTTGCTGACGAATTCGATGGAAGCGCAGACGATATCACGCCCGACTTGTTCATATTTCATCTCTTCCACGCCATTCGCGAGGTTGCCGCAGGTTGACGGAATCCCGAATTCAACCGGAACGCCGCCGGCCGCCCAGATACCCTGCTTGACCGCTTCTGCGAGCTGCCGGAGATGGGCAGATCCCGGGGAACCTTCCATGTAAGCGTTCGGGACACCGATTACCGGCTTCTTCCGAAGGTCATCATCCGTGTAGCCGGCTGCCTTCATCATTACCCGTCTGTGAGCTGCGTCCGCTCCGTTCCAGAATTTCTTATCCATGTGATACCTCCTGAAAATCAAGATCAGTAACAAATCATACAATAGTTTCTTCCTATAACTGTATGATACATATATTGACAAATAAATAACATGTGCATAAAATGAACCTGACATTCACTTTTGCTTAATAGCGGAAAAAAGCCGAACACATGCGATTCAGTTAAGCCGGTTTGTATCATATGTTAAGAATTAATTAAACATCACCAGTGGAGAAAGGGCAGCAGACATGAATATATATGAGATCATACTGGACGTCTGTGAGACGAAAAGCATTTCCCGGACGGCGGAACGCCTGACATATACACCATCGGCAATCAGTCAGGCGATCCGGGGATACGAAGAGGAACTGGGTATACGTCTGTTCAACCGTTCGAAGAAGGGAATGGAAGTCCGCTCGGAGGCAGCGGAAATCATCGCATCGCTTCAGAGCATCTGCATGGAAGAGAGAAGAATCCGCGAAGCGGCGGCAGAGCTGACTAGCCTGGAGAAGGGCGATCTTCGGATCGGAAGCATTCAGAGCATTTCGTATTCATGGCTTCCGAACATCCTGTCCCGGTTCTCGGAAGAGTATCCGAATCTGCAGTTTACGCTGCAGATTGAGAATTTTCAGGAACTGTATCACATGCTGCAGGCGGACGAGCTTGATTGTATATTCACATCGGAATTCGCGGCGCCGAATACTGCATTTCTGCCGCTGTACAAGGACGAACTGTCAGTAGTCATGCCGACGGATCATCGATTGTCCGGGCAGATGTCAGTCGCGGTTGAAGAACTCTCAGGCGAGCCGTTTCTTCTCTCTGCAGACGGACTTGCCTATGAGACCGGACTGATTTTCAAGGAGAATGGAATCGAACCGGATATCCGGTACCGGCTGAACGATGATTTTACGGTATGCAATATGGTGGAGAAAGGCTATGGCATCGCGGTTCTTTCGAAACTTCTTCTGTCGAGGATTCCGTTTGATGTGTGCATCCGTCCGTTCAAGGCGCATTATTACCGGATGCTCGGAATCGCGTGCCCGGCAAGGGAGAAGAGGAGTCAGGCGCTGACTCAGTTCATTGATAATGTAGTTCAGTGGAAAAAAGAAAATGACCAGCAGGCTTAAGCTGCCGGGAATCCGCGTAAAAGAGACCCTGAGAATTCGGATGAATTAAGGCGCTGTAACGCATAGCCACAGATAAAGGCAAAAAGTTCACGCAGACTGCCGCTTGACAGTCTGCTTTTAGTGTGTCAGTATACGGTTAATGAGACATTACGGAGCGGCGGACATCGCTGGGATGCAGGGAGAGTGACGGTAATGGATGAGTGTGCCATAATAGGACTAACTCGAGAAAAGCTGATAAATACAGGCTTTCCGGGCGATGTCCTATTTTTATTGACCCTAAAAATAGCTGACAAAGCATTGAGAAGGAGGCAATATGCGCAGAACAGGTATCTTTCTGCGAAGCGTCGCATTACCGGCAGCGGTGGCTGCGATACTGGCCATACTCTTCAAACCGATATATATGGCAGACGGCACGATCAATATTCTTTTGCTGTGGATCTGTGTCGGCGTTCCGTTTGGCATTCATCGAATGTTCCTGTGGCTTGTGCCGCATAGATTTGATCTGGCGGGGACAGTCGGTGTTGTTGCATTGAATATCATTCTCGGAGGAGTAATCGGCGGCTTCGCATTGGAGTTTCAAATCACAAAAGGAATCGCTGCGACGATTCGCGGCTGACGTACAACTGAATACTGTATAAACCAGAGAGCGTTCATTTCTTTCCCTTAACCGGGATCGGAATGGACGCTCTTTTTTTTGTGCCCTGAAGGAGATCCAGCAGGAGATGAAGGATAAAAAATCTCGGAGGGAAGGAGGTCAGACCGATGGGATCATTGCCGGGTAACCAACAGCTGCGGAGAGAGGAGGTGATGAAGAAATGGCTGTATTCCGCGTAGAAAAGAATAAGAACTATACAGTCATGTCAAATGTGCATCTGCGGGATGAGAAGCTGTCTTTGAAAGTAAAAGGCCTGCTCTCCATATTCCTCAGTCTTCCCGATAACTGGTATTACAGTATCAGCGGACTGGCGAAGATATCCAAAGAGAGCCGGTCCAGCATCAACAGCGGCCTGAAGGAACTGGAAGCCGCAGGCTATCTGGTTCGCAGGCAGCTCAGGGATAAGAAGGGACATTTGGCAAATACTGAATATACCATCTATGAAGAGCCGAGGGCACCGTGTGTCGATTTTCCGTCAACGGATAATCCGTCAGCGGAAGATCCGTCACCGGACAATCCGTCGGCGGGAAACTGCAAGGAAATAAGTAAAGAAGAATCAAATACAGAAAAACAAAATATTGATGTGAATAAATATCGATTCAGTTCTTTTCAGGAACTGGCAGAGGTCACTGTCGAAGAGATGCGAAAGGAAAGAGAAGCATACAGTGATCTGATCAAAGAAAATATCGAGTACGACTTTCTGGTCAGGAACCACAATCTAAGGAAGCATGATATCGAGGATATCTTCGATGTCATGCTGGATACGGTTTGCTCCACAAAGCCGATCATTCGGGT
>Ga0256406_1005779_pt1 | contig 12915 bp, 11 predicted proteins | sample RumenRJG_03DNA_FD_185986 | JGI IMG/M metagenome (GOLD analysis project Ga0256406, IMG submission 185986) | Bovine rumen microbial communities from Lethbridge, Alberta, Canada - RJG_03 | ecosystem: Host-associated > Mammals > Digestive system > Stomach > Rumen | place: Canada: Alberta | collected...
ATTCTTCACCCTAGCCTCTAGTGCGGCGCCCACAAAACGAGGGCATACCGATTCTATTTCGTCTGATACCAATATATTCATAAACCTTCAATTCATTTCGAAGTATCGGCAAGCCATCGGCCCTAGACGCGCCCATGAGGCATTACGCCCTGAGGCTTTTTACAACGGATGAGGCTAGCACAACCCTTCTTCACTACCATGCAAAGTTAGCAATAAAGGCTGGAAGAGAAGGGGCTTCAAGCACAAATAAATGTTAAAGCCTTATGCACGTATTGCAATAATGCCTATTTCGGCTTGCAATATAGGCCTTTTCAGGCAGCAAAACCATGGGTTTTGATAAGCGAAATAGCCATTATATGTCATGGCATTGGTGACTAACTGACAGTTGGCATAGAAAATATAGGGTATGTGCACGGCAACATCGGCTGGGTCGAGGCGGCAGTAACGAGCCTCCTTGCGCTGATGGTGAGCTCTCTTTGAGCCTTCCTTATTGAGGATGATGACCGTAACGCAAAAGCCGAAATGCTTGAAATCATGCGACACTCGGAATAAGTATGTCATAAGGTCCTTGTCATGCGAGAAATCGGCAACTTTCTGTTTGACTTGTGCAGTGTCGCGTTCTGTGTCATAGGCAAGCCCTTCGCCATAGCACATTTCGGCATTGAAGAGCTGGCACGTCGATAGGGTTTAATCAGACTCAATGAGTTCGAGGAATTGGTACGGCATATCGTTTGACATTTCCCATGGCATGTAACGCATTTTGTCATTGATGGTAACTGGTGCGGTGTCTTCGAATTCCTCGAACACTTCGTTTGTCTTGGGCGTGAATGCGGCCAAGCAGTGGAGGCTAGGAATGTTTTCAACTGAAGAAATGGAAAAGTCCATATCGTTGCTTTTCTTGCGAAGATATGGACTTTATGGGGCGGTGGAAAAAACGCTTAATATTTCCAAACTAATGGCTCATCTACTGTAAATGTAAATAACTGCCGCCCTGCCTGAAAATATGGAACTTCAACTTTTATAGTATGTGCTTTTTTAGCATTTGCTATGAATGTACTTTTCTTTTGGAGGAAAACTTCATCGGAAGAACCATCTGAAGCTGTATCGAAATAATATTTTGTTGCGGGATTGTTGTCAAATCTTATGGTAACATAATTATCATTCTGGTACTCCTGACCATAAATTTGACCATTCGATGATTGAACGATCACATCAATACCGTATTTCTTCATCTTTCTAACTGTAAGTGTCAAAGACACTTCATTATATGGATATCCAATGTCGTTTACATTATCGCTTACAATGGAAGCCCAAACGTTTTCAGAATCGTCCATTTCATCTTTTTCCTTTGAAATTTCCCATCCTTTTTTAGTTTGTGTAGATACAGCATGCTCGTCTGTAGAATCAATTATAGCCGTATCTACAACTGTTGTGTCTGCCATTGAATTGGTATTGGAATTACCGCATGTTCCTGCACAAATAATTATAAAAAAGATAACACTGGCAATAATTATACCAGTTATACAACCTTTGTTTTTTTTCTTCGGTATGTTTTGTGTGTTATTAGTAGGAGGAGCAGATGGTACAGAAGTATTATTCACTGAAGATTGGGTCTGTCCCATACTTTCGCTATTTGGCACCTGAGGATTTTTCGTTGTGGAATTATCTTCTTTTTTGTGCTCTTTCTTCCACTTTTGGAATTCTTCAAATTCCTTCTTTTCTTCTTCTGTCATCGTTTTTTAAAGTTAATGATTAGACTTAAGTTTTTATGTAACGTTGCAAAGATACAAAAAGTTTTTCTTACAAGAAAACTTCCATGTCGTTTATTTCAATATATATCAAGTAATTGTCGGATTTGGTTACTGTGAGGAATTTTATACAGCGAGCGCCTTTGTATAAGACGTTACGAAGGGATATAATAAAGTTCCAGTGCTGTATCTTTCCCGACTTCGGCCAAAGGCTAATGTCAAGCGATTCCGGGGATTGGAGCAGCTTGCGTGCGTTGGAAATGTAAATGGAATGAGCCATTTCTTAGTTGAATTGAGGTGTATATGGGTCTGTAAAGATTCGGTTGTGATTTGTGAATTCGAGCGTAAGCGAGTTGTATGAATATCTCCAAGAGAATTTGAGTTTATTCATGGAGTTGGTTCCGTTGGAGATTTCGGAGGATATATCAGAGATAAGGACCAGTTTCATTTTTGCGGCGTTTTCCACTTGATGGGATTCACGCAGTTGGTTTAGACATAGGACGTGTTCCAATAAATGGGTGATGATGTTCACATCGTTGCATTAGGTTGTCTACTGGTCATAGAACTGGGTTGTAGCGTGCTGGTTGCCTCACTCCTATCGACATCAGTTATGAGAGTGGTTGCCGAATATAGGTGTATGTATTCGATGCAGTTGAAGCAATTGTGGAACTTGACACAAACAACTTAGCGTTCTTTAGCTTATCATCGGTTGAAAACATTCGTGAGTTTACTATTTTTTTTGTAACTTTGCACCCAAAATTCAGAATAAAGATATAGCAAAGAAATGATAACATTAACTAACCTTGCCATTCAGTTTGGCAAGCGCGTGCTTTATAAAGACGTAAACATCAAGTTCACACGAGGCAATATTTATGGCGTTATAGGTGCCAACGGAGCAGGAAAATCTACTCTGCTCAGAGCCATATCGGGCGATTTGGAGCCCAACAAAGGCTCGGTGGAGCTCGGTCCGGGCGAACGCCTCTCTGTATTGGAACAGGATCACTTTAAATATGACAACTATAAGGTGCTCGACACGGTGCTGATGGGTCACGAACCCCTCTGGAAGAATATGAAAGAGCGCGAGGCCCTGTACGCAAAGCCGGAGATGACTGAGGAAGACGGCAACCGCGCCGCCGACCTGGAGCTGAAGTTTGCCGAAATGAACGGTTGGGAGGCCGAGAGCAACGCGGCACAGCTGTTGCAAAATCTGGGCATTGCCGAGCCACTGCACCAAAAGAATATGTCTGACCTATCCAACAACGAGAAGGTAAGGGTCATGCTGGCCAAAGCTCTGTTCGGCAAGCCAGACAACCTGCTCTTGGATGAGCCTACCAACGACTTGGACCTCGACACCGTGGAATGGTTAGAGGATTATCTGGGCGAAATAGACGAGAACCAAACCGTGCTCGTAGTAAGCCACGACCGACACTTCCTTGATGCAGTGAGCACACAGACCATAGATATAGACTATGGCAAGGTTACCGTGTTTGCCGGTAACTACAGCTTCTGGTACGAATCGTCACAGCTCGCACTGCGCCAGGCACAAAACCAGCGCATGAAAGCTGAGGAAAAGCGCAAGCAACTGGAAGAATTCATACGCAGGTTTTCTGCCAATGTGGCAAAGAGCAAGCAGACAACCAGTAGAAAGAAGATGCTTGAAAAGCTGAATGTTGAAGAAATCAAGCCGTCAAGCCGCAAATATCCGGGCATCATCTTCCAGATGGAGAGAGAGCCGGGCAACCAAATTCTTGAGGTGGAAGGACTGAAAGCTGTTGACGCTGACGGAACGGTGCTCTTTGACAATGTAAACTTTACAATAGAGAAAGGACAGAAGGTGGTGTTCTTGAGCCATAACCCTAAGGCTATGACGGCCCTCTTCGAGATTATCAACGGCAACAGAAAAGCCGATGCAGGAACATACAAGTGGGGCGTAACCATCACAACGGCTTACCTGCCCTTGGACAATACGGCCTTCTTCAACTCTGACAAGAACCTCGTTGAATGGCTCAGCCAATACGGTCCGGGCAACGAGGTGGTGATGAAGTCATATCTTGGCAGAATGCTCTTCAGACAAGAAGAGGTAGAAAAGAAAGTAAACGTGCTCTCCGGAGGCGAGAAGATGAGATGTATGATAGCACGTATGCAGTTGCAAAATGCCAACTGCCTCATTCTGGACACGCCCACCAACCATCTTGACTTGGAGAGCATTCAGGCTTTCAACAACAACTTGGTGGCCTTTAAGGGCAATGTGCTCTTCAGTTCACACGACCATGAGTTTATCGAAACAGTGGCAAATCGCATCATAGAGCTCACACCTAAGGGCACAATAGACAAGCTCATGCCCTACGACGAGTATATACATGACCCACAGATTAAGGAACAAAAGGAAGCCATGTATGCTAAGAACTAATGCTTGAAACACTTTGGCAAGGTTTTTGCAGATGCATTAACAAAAAATGAAAGCATTATGACAAATAAAGAAAAGAAAGAAACAAAAGACGAAGAACTAGAGCAGGAAGCTCAAAACAACAATAAACACGAGCAGCAACAAGAAGAGTGCTGCCAGCATAAAGACGAAGGCAAAGACAAGCACGAGGAGCATAAGGAGAGCAAAAAGGACGAGCTGGCACAGCTGAAGCAGGCCAACGACGACCTGAAAGATAAGTATCTCAGAGCTGTAGCTGAATTTGACAACTACAAAAAGCGCACCTTGAAAGAGAAGGCCGACCTTATTCTGAACGGAGGAGAAAAGACTATCTCTGCCATCCTGCCCGTTCTGGATGACTTTGAGCGTGCCTTGAATGACAAGACAGACGACCCCAAGGCCATCAAAGAGGGTATGGAACTGATATATAAGAAGTTTGTCAGCACTCTGGAGTCTTTGGGCGTGAAGAAAATAGAGGCCAAAGACAAAGACTTCGACGTGGATTATCACGAGGCTGTGGCCATGGTTCCAGGTCTTGGCGATGACAAGAAAGGAAAGGTAATAGACTGTATCCAAGAGGGATACATGCTCAACGATAAAGTAATACGCCATGCAAAAGTGGCAGTAGGACAATAAACGGCAATGGCGAAAAGAGACTATTATGAGGTTTTGGGCGTTTCCAAAACAGCGAGTGAGGATGAGATAAAACGCGCTTACAGGAAACTTGCCATCAAATATCACCCTGACAGAAACCCGGGTGACAAAACGGCAGAAGAGAAATTCAAGGAAGCCGCTGAGGCTTACGATGTACTTCACGACCCCCAAAAGCGCCAGCAATATGACCAATTCGGCTTTAACGGCCCGATGGGAGATGGTGGATTTGGTGGCTTCGGAGGAGCTGGCGGCTTCTCTATGGATGACATCTTCTCGATGTTTGGCGACGTCTTCGGCGGTCATGGCGGTGGTTTCAGCGGCTTTGGAGGCGGCGGACACAGGCAGCCGGCACGCTATCGCGGCTCTGACCTTCGACTCAAGGTGAAGCTCACTCTGCAAGAAGTGGCTACAGGAGTGACCAAGAAGTTCAAGCTGCGCAAAGACGTAACCTGCCAGCACTGCCATGGCACGGGAGCAGAGAACGGCTCTGGCAAGGAGACATGCCCCAACTGCCACGGCTCCGGAGTAGAAGTTCGCACTCAACAAAGCATCTTCGGCGTGGTGCAAACCCAAACCACATGTCACGTTTGCGGCGGTGAGGGAACAGTTATAAAAGACAAATGCCATGAATGTGGCGGCACAGGTATCACCAAAGGTGAAGAAGTTGTAGAGATAAACATACCGGCTGGCGTTGCCGAAGGCATGGTGGTGAACGTTCCAGGAAAGGGTAACGCAGGCAAACACAACGGAATACCCGGAGACATTCAAGTTTATATTGAAGAAGAAGAAAACAGCACATTTGTCAGAGACGGACAAAACATCATCTACAACTTGCTGCTCGACATTCCTACAGCTGCTTTAGGAGGCTCGGTAGAGATACCAACTCTCTCTGGCTCAAAGCTCAAGATAAACATTGAACCGGGCACGCAGCCAGGCAAGACCCTACGGCTTAGAGGCAAAGGACTGCCAGCCGTGAAGGGCTATGGCACCGGCGTAGGCGACCTCATAGTACACGTGAGCGTCTATATACCACAAACGCTCAGTCGAAGCGAAAAAGAAACACTGGAGAAGCTGCGTGAAAGCGACAACTTTAAGAGTGATGCCAGCACCAAGCAGACCATCTTCCAGAAATTCAAAAACTATTTTTCGAAAGAATAAATGAACTACAAGGAAACCGTTGAATATCTTTACAGAAGCACCCCCGTGTTTGAGCACGTGGGTGCTTCTGCTTATAAGGAGGGTCTTGACAATACGTTGGCCCTCGACAAACACTTCGGACACCCACACAGAAAGTTTCTTTCCATACACGTGGCAGGCACCAACGGAAAGGGATCGTGCTCACACACCCTTGCTGCCATACTTCAACAAGACGGTTACAAGGTGGGACTTTACACCTCACCGCATCTCGTTGATTTCAGAGAGCGCATAAGGGTTAATGGCAAAATGATACCAGAGCAGAGGGTCATTGACTTTGTTGAACAGGAAAAGCATTTCTTTGAGCCGATGCACCCATCGTTTTTCGAACTCACTACGGCGTTGGCCTTTCTCTATTTTGCCGAGCAAAAGGTAGATATAGCCGTCATAGAAGTGGGATTGGGTGGCCGACTCGACTGCACAAACATCATCACTCCCCTGCTGTCTGTCATCACCAACATATCTTTAGACCATACGCAATTCTTGGGAGATACCCTTGCCAAGATAGCAGCAGAAAAGGCTGGCATCATCAAACCAGGGGTTCCCGTCATCGTGGGAGAGGCTGTCAAGGAAACAGCTCCCGTCTTTATGGCCAAGGCTGAAGAGTGTGAATCGACGCTGGTTTTCGCTGAAGACATTCCGCAAGTGCTCTCGTCTACCTCACTGCCCACAGGAGGCAGACTGTATAAGACAAGATTTTTTGGCGAGATGGAGGGCGAATTGGGTGGCGACTATCAAGACAAGAACACCAATACAGTGCTCACCGCTTGTATGCAACTTATTAATAAAGGTGTAATACGCAATATAGACAGCGTGCCAAACGGTTTCAAGAAGGTGTGCGAACTGACAGGCTTGGAAGGCAGATGGCAGAAAATACACAACGAGCCCACCGCTATTTGTGACACAGGGCATAACACGGGCGGATGGAAATATCTGTCTGAGCAAATCAAAAAGCAGCCCAATGAGGTGAAGCGCCTCGTGTTTGGCATGGTAGACGATAAGGATCTGGATGGCGTAATGGACATGTTGCCAAAAGATGCCATATACTACTTTACCCAGCCACAATGCAAAAGAGCCTTCAGCGTGAAGAAGATAGCAGCCGAGGGCGAAAAGCATCATCTAAAAGGAAAGTCTTACGAAACGGTGGGCAAAGCCTATGAGGCAGCCCTGACTGACGCCAAGAAAGATGACTTTATCTTTGTAGGAGGCAGCAGCTATGTGGTAGCCGACCTGCTGGAGCACCTGCAAGACAGGGTGTGAACGGCCGCAAGCAGAAGAATGGGCTAAAAAAAAGAGGCTTGAAATGTGTTTAATTACTTTTAACATGATCGGAGAACCATTTTTGGGGGATTAACTTGCAATTACCGAAATTTTTAATTTACTTTGCAAGATAGAAGTTTAATCATAAATTCTCAACGACATGACGAACACAGAAGAAACACAAAACCTTTGTGGCCTGAAGAGAGAAGACTTCCAGACCACTGTCCAGGGTAAGAAAACAGACCTCTATATTCTTAAGAATGCTGCCGGTTACGAGGTGGCGGTGACTAATTATGGCGGTGCCATCGTAGCTATTATGGTTCCGGATAAAAATGGCAAGGTAGCCAACGTCATACAGGGACATAACAACATTCAGGATGTCATCAACTCTCCTGAGCCCTATCTGTCTACATTGATAGGCCGTTATGGCAACCGCATCTGCAAAGGAAAGTTCCATCTGCATGGTAAGGATTATCAGTTGGCAACAAACGACGGTCCTAACCACCTGCACGGAGGCAACGTAGGCTTTAATAAAAAGGTATGGGATGCCAATCAGGTGAGCAAGCAAGCCGTTGTAATGAAATATACAAGCCCTTACGGTGAGGAAGGATTTACGGGCGAGCTGAAGGTGATGGTGGCCTTTACATTCACCGATGACAACGAACTTGTGATAAAATACATGGCCACTACCAACAAGAAAACCATCGTAAATCTCACCGACCATGCGTTCTTCAGCCTGGCAGGTATTGGTAATCCTACACCGGTAATAGACAATGTTATTTGCCAGATTAATGCCGACTATTATCTGCCTATCGACGAGACAAGTATTCCTACAGGCGAGATAAGGTTCGTAAAAGACACACCGTTCGACTTCAGAACGCCCAAGCCCTTTGCGCCCGACATTAACGCTGACAACGAACAGATAAAGAACGGACACGGATTTGACCATAACTACGTGCTCAACAAGAAAGAAGAGGGCGAGTTGTCATTTGCTGCACGCATCAAAGAACCTGTATCGGGACGCACCATGGAGGTGTATACCACAGAGCCCGGACTGCAGCTTTACACCGGAAACTTTGAAACCGGCATATCAGGACAGTTTGGTGCTACGTTCCCCTATCGCTCGGCTGTCTGCCTGGAAGCACAGCACTTCCCCGATACCCCCAACCATCCTTACTTCCCATCTGTGGTTCTTAACCCCGGAGAGGAATATCATCAGAAGACAATCTATAAATTCGGTACAGAAGAATAAAATAAATAATGGAAATCGAATACGTAAGAAGCCGCTTTATAAAGCACTTTGACGGCAAAACCGGAAACATTTATTTTGCCCCCGGAAGAATTAACCTGATAGGTGAGCATACTGACTATAATGGAGGCTTTGTATTTCCTGGTGCCATAGATAAGGGCATCATGGCAGAGCTACGCCCCAACGGCACAGACACGGTGATATGCTACTCCATCGACCAAAAGGATCTGGTTGAGTTTAAAGTAAACGACCCCAAAGGACCTAAAACCACATGGGCAAGGTTTATATATGGCATTGTTCAGGAGATGCGCCTTCGCGGCGTCGATGTAAAAGGCTTTAACACGGCATTTGCAGGTGACGTTCCGCTGGGAGCAGGCATGTCATCGTCTGCCGCTTTGGAGAGTTGCTTTGCTTGCGCGCTGAACGATATGTTTGGTGACAACAAAGTATCTAAATGGGAGATGGTGCTAGCCGGTCAGGCCACAGAGCACAAATACATCGGCGTGAACTGTGGCGTAATGGATCAGTTTGCCAGTGTCTTCGGCAAGAAAGGTAAGTTGATGTGTCTGGATTGCCGCTCACGCGAGTTCGAATATTATCCTTTTGAGACCAACGACTATAAGCTTGTGCTGCTCGACTCTAAGGTTAAGCACGAGCTGAAAGGTTCTCCTTACAACGACAGACGTAATAGTTGTGAGAATGTTGTGAAGAAGATAGCTGAGAAGAATCCGTCCGGAAAATATGAAACACTGCGAGACTGCTCGTGGGAAGAGCTTAATGCCGTCAAGCCGCTGATAAGCGACGAGGACTTCAGAAGAGCCCAATTTGTACTGGGAGAGAAAGACCGGGTAATGGCCGTTGGCGAAGCTTTGAAACGAGGTGACTTTGAAACAGTTGGTCAGAAGATGTATGAAACGCATCACGGTCTCAGCAAAGACTATGAGGTTTCGTGCGAAGAGCTAGACTTCTTGAACGACGTTGCTAAAGAAAACGGCGTGGCTGGAAGCAGAATAATGGGTGGTGGCTTCGGCGGCTGTACCATTAATCTGGTAAAAAACGATAAGTATGAGCAGTTCATAGCCGATGCTAAGAAACGCTTCAAAGAGAAATACGGACATGAGCCTGCCGTTTATGATGTAGTGATAAGCGAAGGCGCTCACCGCGTTTGCTGACAGTCAGGTCAATAGAAAAGCCATGAGGTAAGGAAACTCTTATGAGGATAAGCCCCTACCCCATGGCTTTTTTATATCACCTGTTTAGCTTTCAGTCTGTATACTCTTTGCCTGAGTTAACAGAAAAGGCTTACTCGTGATGATAAGGTTCACCTTTTATAATCGTACATGCCCGGTATAGCTGCTCTGTGAATATCAGACGAACCATCTGATGAGAAAAAGTCATCTTAGAAAGCGATATCAGTTCTGTGGCTCTGTCATATACCTCTTGCGAAAAACCGTAGGGACCACCTATCACAAACACTAATCTCCGGGCATTGAACTGCTTGCCCTGAAGCCACTTGGCAAACGCCACACTGCGCATCTCCTCACCATGTTCATCTAATAAGACGACCGTATCAGAGGGTTGCAACAGCTTGAGTATCAAACTACCTTCAGCTATTTTCTGCTGATCTTCAGTAAGAGACTTGGTGTTTTTTATCTCTTGTATGACCTTAATCTCAAAAGGCATGTAATGATTGATGCGTTCACTATAATCGTTAATGCCTGCGACAAAATGCTTATTGGTCGTCTTACCTATCAATATAAGTACTGTTTTCATCGCTATACATGCTATGCCCTTTCCGAACAGGGCAAATTGACTCGTCCTTACCTATTTTCTGATAACAGTTTTTTCGTTTGGGATTCATGGGAAACCAGCCCTTTTCTACACGCTTTTTCTGCGAAAAAAGCTCGCCGATGCCCCACAACAACGTGGCCCCTACCACACCCAGCAAGGCAGAAACAAAAAGGCCGTCAACAAAAAGGGCACCAATCAGACAGGCCAAACCGGCTATTAGCCATATCCACCATGGCTTAGTGCCAAAATAATATTCTGTCTTGATAACCAAAGGATGTGCAAGGCCTATTACAAGAAATGTGCATAAGGCCAATAATACACCCTCATAATTCAATTGGGCTAGCTGTGTGGCAAATGAATTCATAATTGCTGCAAAACGTTTATTTCTGATTGCAAAATTACAAAAAAAATCTTATAAGATTATTGCCATTTCATATTAAATAGTTAACTTTGTAGCAAATAAAATTCATCAAAACCAATTATATTATGGAAAATAATGCAGCCCTCATTGCTCAATGTGAGGAAAAAGCAAAACAGTGGCTCTCTCCCGCTTTTGACGAAGAGACACGCAAAAGTGTAAAAGAAATGTTGGAAGCAGCCGACAAGACCGAGCTCATCGAATCGTTCTACAAGGATTTGGAATTCGGAACAGGTGGCTTGCGCGGCATTATGGGTGCGGGCTCTAACCGTATGAACATCTACACCGTGGGTATGGCTACCCAAGGATTTGCCAATTACCTGAAAAAGAACTTCAAAGATCGCAAGCAGATTAGCGTAGTGGTGTGCCATGACTGCCGTAACAATAGTGACCTCTTCGCTAAAACTGTTGCCAACATCTTCAGCGCAAACGGCATCAAGGTATATCTTTTCGAGGAAATGCGCCCGACGCCTGAGTGCTCTTTCGCCATTCGCTACTTTAAAGCACAAGGCGGAGTGAACATAACAGCCAGCCACAACCCACGCGAATACAATGGTTACAAGGCTTACTGGGAAGATGGCGCGCAAGTGCTCACACCGCATGACACCGGCATCATTAATGAAGTAGGCAAGGTGAAGATAGAAGATGTGAAGTTTAAGGGTAACGACTCGCTTATACAAATGATAGGTGAAGACGTAGACAAGCCTTATCTCGAGAAGATTAAAGGCCTCTGCATAGACCCCGACGTCATCAAGAGACAGCACGATCTTTGCATCGTTTACACTCCTTTGCACGGCACCGGAATGACTGTCATACCCCGTTCACTGAAGATGTGGGGATTCGACAACGTGCATTGCGTAAAAGAGCAAATGATTAAGGACGGTAACTTCCCAACGGTAGACAGACCTAACCCTGAGTTTGCAGAAGCGCTGACACTGGGACTTCGCGATGCCAAGGCGCTGGATGCCGACATTCTTATGGCTTCTGACCCAGACGCCGACCGTGTAGGTATGGCTTGCAAGAATGATAAGGGCGAATGGGTGCTCATCAATGGCAACCAGACCTGCCTCATCTTCTTGTGGTATATCATCACCAATCGTCAGGCAGTGGGCAAGATGAAGCCAACAGACTTCATTGTTAAGACCATCGTCACAACTGAGGTGATACGCAAGATTGCTGACAAGAACCACATAGAAATGCGCGACTGCTATACAGGATTCAAATGGATTGCACACGAGATAGCACTCTCTGAAGGCAAACAGCAATACATTGGTGGTGGTGAGGAAAGCTATGGCTTCTTGGCAGAAGACTTTGTGCGAGACAAGGATGCGGTTAGCGCTTGTTCGTTGCTTGCTGAGATATGCGCTTTTGCTAAAGACCATGGCAAGACTCTATATGACATCTTGATGGACATATATCTGGAGTACGGCTTCTCAAAGGAGTTTACTATCAACGTAGAGCGTCCCGGAAAGACCGGCCATGAGGAGATTCTCAACATGATGGCTAACTTCAGAAACAATCCTCCAAAAGAATTAGGTGGAAGCAAAGTAGTGGTATGGAAAGACTATCAGACGTTGGAAGAAACCAAAGCCGATGGTTCAAAGACCAAACTCGACATGCCAGAAACAAGCAACGTGCTGCAGTGGTTCTGCGAGGATGGCACGAAAGTAAGTGTTCGTCCTTCAGGTACTGAGCCAAAGATTAAGTTCTATCTTGAAGTAAAAGACAAGATGAACACGGCAGCCGACTATGAAGCTTGTGACAAGCGCGGAGTTGAGAAGATCAATAAGATAAAAGAGAGCCTTGGGCTTTAATAACCAAAAAGATTAATAAAAAGGGTGTACCCGCAATACGGTGCACCTTTTTTGTTTCCTCACCAATTCTCTAATAGTTGGCAATCAGGAAAAAAACAGGTCAATGAAAATGAAATGACATTACACCTACATGACATATATGAAAAGCTCCGGTGACTGTGTGGCAGACACCGGAGCTTTTTTATAGCACTAGTGGGATTTAAAGCAATGCCTTAAACTTGTCTTCAAGAACATTCTTAGGCGCAGCGCCTACAAACTTATCAACCAGTTTGCCATCCTTGAAGAAGAGAATGGTAGGAATGTTCCTTACACCAAACTCCATTGCTACGTCATCATTCTCCTCTACATCACACTTGCCTACA
>Ga0256406_1005780_pt1 | contig 12901 bp, 10 predicted proteins | sample RumenRJG_03DNA_FD_185986 | JGI IMG/M metagenome (GOLD analysis project Ga0256406, IMG submission 185986) | Bovine rumen microbial communities from Lethbridge, Alberta, Canada - RJG_03 | ecosystem: Host-associated > Mammals > Digestive system > Stomach > Rumen | place: Canada: Alberta | collected...
CCTGCTGCTTCCTGAGACAGGTATCGTTTACTGGTTCTTGTCGTAGGTATAGTTATCCACCTCTATCTTGTCGACATCCTGATGAGGGCCGAGGACACTGACCATCTTTACCGGCTTGTCATAATTATTGACACAGTAATGTACTTCCCCGGGTTCGATATGGATAAACTGTCCGGGATGCATGTGGTTGACCTTTCCGTCCACAACAATATCAATCTCGCCGTTCAGAATGTAGAAATCCTCTTCCATAATATTGTGGTAGTGTGCCTTGAAATCCTGTCCGGGCATAAACTGTACCAGTGCAAAGTTCAGACGCGGACCCTTCATCAGGTATTTGGGACCATGATCCTTAAAACGATACTCAAAATCATTTTCATCAGCTACAAACATATTTTACTCCTTCCCGCGCATCAAAGACCCGGTGCAGTCCACATCGGTTTGGTCACGCCTTCGTTGACAAGTTCCAGCTGCTTTGCGTATACGGTACGCCATTTCTTGTAGAGATCTTCATAAATTTTATGGTTTTCCATGTCGGGCTCGAAGGTCCGGTCCCATTTTACCGTGCGGTTTGCGCCATCCTCAATGCTGCTGTAAATGCCGGCGCCGCAGCCCGCGATGATCGCGGCACCCAGAGCGGTGGCCTCCTTGACAACCGGGACCTTTACCGGAAGAGCCAGAACATCGGCCAGAATCTGAGACCACAGCGGGCTTCTGGAAGCGCCTCCCGCAAAGATGATTTCCTTCGGGGTTATGCCGGCGAAGGAGTTCACCAGTTCCATGTGGCCTTTAACAAGCATGGCCGTATTTTCGAGGATCGCACGGTAGAAGGTATAGCGGTTGAATTTTACCGGATCAAGCTCGAAATTCGTAAACGTTGGCGCTGCATGCTTCCAGCAGATAAAATTCATAATGTCGCTGAAGGTGCAGAGCATGCCGTTGGAGCCGGCGGGAACCTTTTCCGCTTCCTTATCCATCAGATAGTAAGGATCTTTACCGGTTTTCTCACCGATTTGTTTTTCAAGCTGGCAGAAACCGTCGCGGTACCAGCGCATGACAAGACCCGGCTTAAATGCCAGCGCTTCATACTGCCAGCTGCCCGGAACGGCATGGCAATTTACGCGAACCCGGCAATTCGGGTCGGTCTTGCACACGTCGGTATTCAGCTCATACTGCCAGAAGCTGCCGCCGAACACAGCCGCCTGTCCCGGGAGAGTAGCGCCGACACCGATGGTGCCCAGCTGGCAGTCCCCGCCGCCGACAACGACGGTTGTCCCCTCGGCAAGACCGGTCTGTGCAGCGGCTCCGGCGGTAACCTTTGCAATGACGGTTCCGCATTCGGCAACCGGCGGGAAAATATCACTGCGAAGACCGCATTTTTCCGCGATACCGGGATCCCATGTGCGGCTCTTCAGGTCAAAGATGCCGGTGGTGGAACCGTTGGACGGCTCCACCGCCTCGACACCGGTCAGATGACGGATCAGCCAGTCGTTGAACATGCCGACGGCACCAGTTTTTTCGTATATTTCCGGCATTTTGTTCTTAACCCAAAGGATACGCGGAAGGGCGCCCAGCGCATAGGTCTGTCCGCTTTTCAGGTAAATTTCCTTTTCCAGATCCGGATTCCTGCGGATCAGTTCTCCGACCTCGTCATTGCTGCGCGCATCAACATTGGCGCATGCCCATATTTCCCTGCCTTCCTTATCGTAAAGTACAATGCCTTCCCGCATACAGGTGGTTGAGACAGCGGCTATTTTGTGAGGATCAATACCGGTTTCTTCCAGTACTCCCCTTGTGCAGCTGCAGGTCAGGTTCCAGTTCGTTTCCCAGTCGAAGTTCATGCTGCCGGGAAAACGGGGATCCTCCCGATGAGTCCATTCCTTCTGTACACATCCCACCTGATTTCCATCCGGATCGAAAATAACGGCACGGACAGAACCGGTGCCTGCATCGATGGCCATTAAATATTGTTCCGCCATAGATAAATCCCTCCATTTCCGACATAATTTATGTCAGGTAAAACTCATAAATCAATCCGATGCTGTATCTTTGCTCAGTACAGCCCCGGCTGTTTTTTCATCGGTGATCAATACATCCAGATACTTTCCGCGCAGAGCAGAGAGGATAGCGTCCGCTTTATAAACGCCCGCCGCAACGCCGATCACGTTTTCCATAGCCTTCAGCTCTTCCAGACTGGTGCTGACCAGCCGGTCTTCAATCTGCGAGGAAACCAGATTGCCGTCTGCATCGAGAAAGTGGCAGAGAACATCGCCCACCGCACCGTTCACATTCAGATACATATAATCGTTATAGGAAAGAACGCCGTTCTGGCGGACGGTTGCATTTTCGTTCATGCCGCCGATCCCGACCACCGTCATGGCAGCCAGCCGGCGCATTTCCAGGATCTCCTGTACGCTGGGCTCATTCAGAATGGCGCTGACCAGCTGCGATGACTGCATAATCAGCGGGGAAGGCATGAGATGAAGCTTGATATTGAAAATGCTGGACTGTACATTGGGCAGATAGTAACTCACTCCGCCGGTCAGTGCGACAACATTCACGGGAGAATCGGACATGGAAGCTACATGATTTAAGATGCGGCTCGAAGTATCCCCGTACCCCATGTTGATAAAACTCTGCTTGCCGAGATGATCGGAAATATAAGAAGCAGCAGCCAGGGCGACATTTTCATTTATATTTTCGTCCTTGCGGATCGAAGGAGCAATAAAAGCGTCTTTCAGGTGATAGCGCTGAATGAGCTTTTGCTCCAGCAGCATGCGTCCGCTTTGTCCGGCACGAATGTGAAACTGGATCATTCCGCTTTTCTTGGCTTTATCCAGCAGACGGTTGACGCGCAGGCGGGAAATACCCAGCCGCTCGCCGATTTCCTGCTGTGTAAGACCTTCCATATAATAATACCACGCTGTTTTGATCTCCAGAATTTCCTCGTAATCGTAACTTTCTGCCATAGCCCCCTCTGTTTCTTAATAAGCTTCTTAATAAGTTTTCAGCCTTCCGGCGGGACATACCTGGGTAAAAACACCGGGAATACACTTTCAGCTGCCTGCTTTCTCCGGGGAAGAGGACGATGCAGGGGCACCGTGGAGAAAGCAGGCACAGAAGAGTATCGGAAGATGTCGTCCCTGTGGTTGCAGCTGCCGGTGGGCAGGCGCCGGCAGCTTATACATAGACCGGACACAAAAGTTGGCAATAATTACAAATGTTCTTACATTTATCAAAAGTGTAGCATAGGCATATCGAATTGTCAACGGAGCAGGAAAAGAAAACTTAGGGGAAACATCAAAAATATGACAGAAAACAAAAATATCAAAGGGCAATGCTTGTAAAATATGACGGTGAGTTATTGACAAAGAAATGGAAGCGTTGTATAGTAGTTTTAACATTAGATCAATTACAAAACATTTGTTGATAGATCCGATATGAACTTTTTTCAGCTATCACTACATATGTTCAATCCGGAAGGGAGGTTTCAACTTGCCTGACAAAGAATTACTGAAAATCCGGAACATTTACAAGTCATTCGGCTTGAACCAGGTACTGAAGGGCATCAGCCTGGAACTGAATGAGGGCGATGTGCTGGCACTGATCGGTGGAAACGGAGCCGGCAAGAGTACCCTGATGAAAATCATCATGGGTATCTACACACATGACAGCGGAGAAATTTATATCCGCGGTGAGAAGCTTACATCCAGCAAAACCAGCGAGGCGCTGGCCCGCGGCATTTACATGGTACCTCAGGAACCGCTGCTTTTTCCCAACATGACCGTTGAGGAAAACATCATCATCGGTTTTGATAAAAAGGCTTCCGAGCTGCACCACGAACTGGTACAGACCATGCAGGATGTGGGGTGGAAGATGGATCTGACACGCAAAGCCAGTTCGCTTTCCATAGCGGAGCAGCAGATCGTCGAAATCCTGCGCGGACTGATGAGGCATTCCCAGGTGCTGATCCTGGATGAACCGACATCCGCACTGACATTTGATGAGGTTGAAAGCCTTTTTAAGGTTGTCCATGACCTGAGTTCCAAGGGAATCGGCATCATCTACATTACCCACCGGCTGGCTGAGGTGTTTGAGATTGCCACAAAAGTAGCCATCATGAGGGATGGAATCATTCCGGTCCGCGGTGATGTGAAGGAATTTACGCGTGACATGCTCGTGAAGGGTCTGCTTCCGCCGGATGCGGGGACCGTTGAGGAAACGGCGGTCCAGACGCATCAGAAAGCAGCCGGAATTGATTATTCCAGGCCTCCGGTATTTGAATTGAAGGATTACAGCGGGTACGGCTTCAGCAATATCAACCTGAAGGTTTATCCGGGCGAAATTCTCGGGCTTGCCGGCGTGGTAGGCGCCGGACGCACGGAACTGGCAACAACCGTGTTCGGCCGTGACAAGGTTCTCGGGGGAAAAGCTGTTCTGGACGGACGGGACATTACCGGACTGAAAACGAAGGATGTCATCGAAGCCGGTTTGAACTACGTCCCGGAGGATCGTCATCTCAACGGACTTTTCAAGATCAGCGACGTGGCTGCCAATACGACAAGCGCACTCCTTCCGGAAAAACAGATGGGACATTTTATCCTGAACCGAAAGAAGGAAGCAGAAATTTCCCGGAAATATGTTGATGATTTCCGGACAAAAGTGACCGGGCTGGATCAGCAGACCGGCAGCCTTTCCGGCGGCAACCAGCAGAAAATTGTTATTGCGCGTGCGCTGGCCACGAATCCCAGGCTCCTTATTCTGGATGAGCCGACCAGAGGTATCGATGCGGCCGCCCGCGGTGATGTTTATGCCATCATCCACAATCTGAGGCAGCAGGGAGTTTCTATTCTTCTGATCTCCTCGGATATGGAGGAAATTGTTGAGCTGAGCGACCGCGTCATGACGGTGTGCCAGGGCCGCATCAACGGAGAATTCAAGGGCGGCGAAATCAACCAGGATAACCTGATGAGCGCTGCTTTCGGTATCACGAAAAAGGAGAAGGAGGCAAAGGCATGAAAAAGATATTCAAGTTCAGGGAGTCATCCAGTATCCTTTTCCTGATTGCCCTTTTCCTGATTGTAGGTATTGTCAACCCGAAATTCCTTTCCGGAACGAATATAGCCGACTGCTTTAACGATGCGGTTGTTTACATTATCATTTCCGTCGGTATGGCATTTGCCATCTTCATCGGGGAAATTGATGTATCCGTCGGCGCAAACCTGGGTTTTACGGCTACCGTCGTCGGCACCATGCTCAGAGACGGAAAAAACTGGGCGCTTGCCTTCCTTGTCGGAATTCTGATCGGGGCGCTGATCGGACTTTTCAACGGCTGGGGTGTTGCGGTGATGAACATTCCGTCGCTGATCTTTACGCTGGGCACCAACGGCGTGATGCGCGGCATGATGTATGTTTATTCCGGCGGCAGCTGGATTGAGAACCTTCCCCAGTCTTTCAAGGATCTATATAATAAGAAGGTTTTCGGGGTCATCAATATCAATCTGATCATCGTTGTTGCGGCGGTGATTGTTATTCACCTGCTTCTTCGAAAAACGAAGCACGGCCGTTATTTCATTGCCGTCGGCGACAACCCGCAGGGGGCTACCCTGGTAGGTATTCCGACCCGGCAGACCCGCCTGATGGCGTATGTTATCTGCGGCGTCATGGCTTCTGTTTCCGGAATTGTATTTACATCGCGTATCGGTTTTGTAACCGCCATCTCCGGAAACGGCTATGAGATGAAGGCAGTGGCCGCATGCGTGCTGGGCGGCATCTCCCTGAGCGGAGGTGTCGGATCTGTGATCGGTGCCATGATCGGTGCCGTTATCATGTCCAGTATCAGCCGTCTGCTGGTGTTCCTGGAAATCGGATCCACCTACGATAACACCATCACCGGCATTATGCTGATTACGATTGTTGTTATTGATGCGCTGACACAGCGCAGGGCAGCGGAGAATAACAGAAGGGCAAGGCTGGCAGCGAGAACTTCTGTCGGCGTAGCGGCAGCGGCGAAGGAGGAGGCAGACCATGAATAAAACCTTCGGACAGAAATGTAAAGGCTTTTTGCACAGCTGGAACATGGCGCTGATCTGTATTCTGATTGCCGAGTTCATTGTCTTCGGAGCAAAGAATCCGAAGTTTTTGCGGCCGCAGCTGCTGTTCAACTCCATGAATGACTTTATGTCGATCTGTATTATTTCCCTGTTCGTGACGTTTGTCATGATCACAGGCGGAATTGATATTCAGGCGGGATCCATTGTCGGACTGGTATCCATTATCATCGGTGTTACCTGGCAGGATCTTCACTTTAATGTGTGGGTGTCCGTGCTGACGGCTGTGATTGCAGCGGCAGCGTGCGGGGCTCTCTCCGGGTTCTTCATTGCCTACTGCGGCGTTCAGGCCATGGTTGTCACACTGGGCGGTTCCTTCCTGTATGCAGGACTTGCCCTGCTGGTTTCCACCGCTTCGTCGACAGCCGCCTATCAGGGAATTACCGGGTATCCGGATTATTTTAAGATTATTGCCAAGGCCAAACTGTTCGGTATTATTCCAAGCCAGCTTTTGATCTTTATCGGTCTGGCGGTGGTTGCCTACATTATTCTGCACAGGACCAAATATGGCCGCAAGATTTTCCTGGTTGGTGTCAACCAGCAGGCAGCCGAGTATTCCGGCATTAATTCAAAAGCGGTCATCATGAGTACATACATGCTGTCCGCCCTGTCGGCGGCCGTCGCCGGCATCATCCTGACGGCTTACCTGGGAACCTCCAAGAGTGACCTGGGATCCAACTTTACGCTGAACATTATTACGGCCGTTGTGCTGGGAGGCACGCTGAGCACCGGAGGAAGCGGAAGCGTAGTCGGAACAGCTCTTGCGTCCGTCATCATCGGCCTGATGCGTTTCGGTCTTCCGCTCTGCTTTGACCGCAGATTGCAGAATTATCTGGACATTCCGGTCGGACTGTTGCTTCTGGGCGTTGTTATTGTCCGCTCCATCAGCCAGAACCCGAATGTGTCACGTATCTTTGCATCGCGCAAACAGCAGAAGGCAGCCTGACAAAACTCTGATATCTTCGAAGCCAGGGACTTCGAATATATAAACTTATTAACAAAACTAATTTTTTAACAAAACTATTTTTAAAGGAGGATTACAGTATGAACAAAAAGTTAGTTTCTGGGATCATCGTTGCATCGATGCTTGCCGGCGTAATGAGTGTTGGCGCCAGCGCTGATGAGGCAAAGAGTGTGGAAGGCATGACCGTTGCTTTCATCCCGAAGGTAACAGGAAACGCATTCTTTGAATCCGCAAATAACGGAGCTCAGAAATATGCTGAGAAGTGGGGCATCACCGTTGATTATGTCGGCAATGCAACCGCAGGTGCTGCTGAGCAGACGGAGGTTATCAACCAGGCGGTTAATTCCGGTGTTGATGCAATCTGTATTTCCACCGTTGATGCAGCCGGTGTTTCCGATGCGCTGAAGGCAGCTGCCGATGCAGGCGTTACCGTTTGTACATGGGACTCGGACGCACTGCCGGCTGACAGATCCCTGATGGTATCTCAGGGTACTCCGGATGTCCTTGGAAAAATGCTGGTTGACATGGGCGCAGACGCTCTGACCAGGAGAGGAAAAGATCCCGCGAAGGATTCAATTAAGTATTGCTGGCATTATTCACAGGCTACCGTTACGGACCAGAACTCCTGGAATGTAGCAGGTGAAGCCTATATTAAAGAAAACTATCCGAACTGGGAAAATGTTGCACCGGATAACTATTACAGTAATCAGGATGCAGAGCAGGCTGTTAACGTAGGTGCCGCTGTTCTGGCGGACCATCCGGATGTTGACCTGATCATCTGCAACGACTCCACTGCTCTTCCGGGACAGCTGCAGGCGGCTCAGAACGCAGGACTTGGCAAGGATGACATCTCCATCACCGGTTTTGCATCTCCGAACTCCATCAAGGATTTCTGCAATAACGACGTTCTTTATGAGTGGGGTCTGTGGGATTGCGGACTTCAGGGCGCTATGGGCTGCTACTGCGCAGCTTACATTGCGGCAGGCAACGAAGTTAAGGTCGGCGATACCATCAATATTCCGGAAATCGGCGAAGTTGAAGTTAACGCGAACGACTGCATCGCCGAAGGTGCTGAGACAGCCGATACTAACAACGGTGTTGTTCTTCTTCCGGAGCGTGTTGTATTCACCGTTGATAACATGAACGACTACGATTTCTGATTAATTTCTGAAATAGCTGTTCAACGGCGGCGGCCCTGATCCGCCGCCGCACCCTCCGGGGGGAGAAATACCGTCCGGCGGGTTTCGCCCTGAAAGGGGCATAGCACAGACTGAAACATTTGCTGTAAGGAGGATAGGATGGCAGATTTAGAGGGCTTAAAGGTTGCTAAGGATTATCATGTAAATGTTCCATTTGCCAATCAGAATGGATTTTTTGTAAAGGGTGCCAACAGCCTGGATTGGGGCATGAAGAAACATCTGACGAATATTTTCAATCCGAAGAGCGGAAATACGGTTATGCTGGCGTTTGATCATGGCTACTTCATGGGATCAACCGCCGGACTGGAAAGACTGGATCTGCTTGTTCCGAAGCTGGCGCCGTATGTCGATGTTCTTATGGGAACCCGCGGGGCTATTCGTACCTGCGTGGCTCCGGAAATCACAAAGAGCGTGGTGCTTCGTGTCAGCGCCGGCTCCTCCATGATTCAGGATGACCTCAGCCATGAAGTAGTTGCGATGGATATTGATGACTGCATTCGTATGAACGCAGATGCCATGGCCGTTCAGACCTTTATCGGTGCGGACGGTCAGCTGGAGTCACTGGACAACCTGAATAAGGTTATCAATGCAGGCTTCCGCTACAGTATTCCGACCCTGGGCGTTGTTGCTGTAGGAAAGCAGATGGAGAGGACACCGCGGTTCTTCAAGCTGGCTACCCGTATTGTGGCTGAGATGGGAGTTCAGATGGTTAAGACGTATGACTGCGAAGACTTTGATGAAGTTGTCGCTGCATGCCCGGTTCCGATTGTTGTGGCAGGCGGAAAGAAGATTCCGGAAAAAGATGCCCTGCATCTGGCTTACGATGTAATTTCCAAGGGAGCGCACGGCGTTGACATGGGTCGCAACATTTTCCAGAGCGCTCATCCGGTAGAGATGGCAAAATCCATTCACAAGATTGTACATGAAGGTATGACCGATGCCGAAGCGTATGAGTATTATGAGGATCTGGTTGCTCATCCGGAAGAAAATCAGTAAAACAAAATAGCGGTTCAGCCGCACAGGAAGTTATTGGATTCGACATCCTCTCCACCTGTTCCTGACCTTCAGGGGCGGCCGGAGAGGATTTTTTCATGGTGCGGAACATGGAAGATTTTTTTCATGGTGCAGTACAAAGAAGATGAATGCCCCGGAGCCGGATGCGCCGGCCGGCATACACCGTGCCATGACCTTTTTCCCCCGGCATCATCATTCTATGCTACAATATGGTTAACAAATGAACACGCCGCAGCTTCCTGTCAGGAACCGGAGCGTTCCTAAAAGGCGGCGGCACATGAAAATAAGGGTACAGCAGGATAGATGGATAAGATATTTGCGATCGATTTTGGAACGGCGTACTGTCGGGCGGCCGTAGCCGAAAATGGGCGGCCGGAAATGGTTAAGGATGCGGAGGGACAGACGGCCATGCCTTCCGCCGGGACAAAAACGCAGCAGGAAACGGATGGCAGCGGCTTGCCGGCCTTTCCCGCCGCTTCGCTGCTTTTACAGATGAAGTGGCGTACGCAGCAGTATACCGGTGAAAAGTTGAGGGAAGCCGTGATTGCCGTTCCGGCAGGATCCGGCATTGCTGAAAGGCGTGCACTGGGACAGGCGGCTCAGATTGCCGGTATTGAGCTTAAAGGGATGATCGGTGAACCGTCAGCCGCGGCGCTTTACTGGTGGAGCACTCACAAAAGAGACCAGAAAATTCTGGTGTATTGCCAGGGCGCCGGTTTTACGGATGTTTCTTTGTTTGATATCTCCGGGCGTAAAATGACGGTTCTTGCTTCGGAAAGCGGCCGAATCGGCGGCAATGACATGGACGAGTGCATCGTCCGCTATATGATTTCCGAATTTCAGAAGGAAAACGGGGTAGATCTTTCCGGGGATCCCGCGGCTGTCGGGCGGCTTTGGAAGGCGGCGGCCGGGGCAAGGACGGAGCTTTCATCCCCCATGAAGCGGACATCGGAAATATATCTTCCGTTTATTACGACAACAGACAGCGGCATGCTTCATTTTGAAATGCATCTTCAGCGCGAAAAGGTGGAGGAGCTGACGAGAGATCTGATGGGCCGCAGTGCGGCGCTTGTTTCCAATGTGCTGAAGGAAGCCGGCATTCCGGCGCCGGATCTGACGGCTGTAATTATGGCCGGAGGATGCACACACATGCCGATGGTTTCCTCCATGCTCACACAGGCTGCCGGAAGGGAGCCGGAAAAAGATGCTGATCTGGATCAGGGAATTGTCCTGGGAGCGGCCTGCTGCGCCGCGAGTCTTTCATCGGATATTTATATGAGCGATTTTCCAGAACCGGAATTTTTGAGATATTCCGAAGGATCGGGTGCGGACCCGGATGAAGTGGAACAGCCGGAGAAAACGTCCGGGTTCAACGGCACTCTGACGGAACAGGAAATTACGGAATTAACCGCGAAGGCAGCGGCGATGGAGGAATCGAACCGGGAACTGAAGGATGTTCTTCAACAAGGCGGGCTTCGCAGCGCCGAAAGGAAGAATAACAGCCCTTCCGGAAGCTCCGGCCCTTCCGGGAATATCGGCAATTCCGGACCCGGACGCAATGGGAACACGGTGAATGGCGCGGGCACATCTTCAGGGGCAGGCTCCCGGAACACTCTCAATACGAAGGAGCGGGGCGTCCTGGATGAAAATACGGTTTGCACCCTGGTCCGCCAGTTCCTTCCGGTGGCCGATAACCTGGAGCGGGCCCTGAAGGCAGCGGAGGGAAGAGCGGATGATCCGCTCGCCGCCGGTATTCAGAAAACATACCGCCAGCTGTGCGATATTCTCAAATCAATGGGCGTTGAACCAATCGAGGCGGTCGGACACAAATTCGACCCGATGTTTCACTGCGCAGTTCAGCATGTGGACGATGCCGGTGTCGGTGACGGGATTGTTGTTGCTGAATTTCAGAAAGGATATACCTGCCACGGAGCGGTTATCCGTTTCAGCATGGTTGTCGTAGCGAACTGAGGTACTTTGCGTTTTCAGGAGTATCGCCGGCATGAGTCACGGATGAAATGAAGGATGAAAAATGGGCACAAAGGACAGCAATTTTTCCATACGTCACAGCTCACAAAAGGACGTTGGACGTATCATGGAAATTTACGAATATGCACGGAAATTTATGGCGGAAAACGGCAATCCAAGACAGTGGGGAATGACCGGATGGCCGCCTGAAAAACTGATCCGTCAGGATATTGAGGCCCAGCACAGCTATGTGTGCGAAGCAGACGGAAGGATTGTCGGTACCTTTTATTATAACTATGGCCCCCATATTGAACCTTCCTATGAACGTATCTGCGGCGGTGCGTGGACCGGAGTTAAAAAATACGGAGAAAGCGGCAATACCTACGGCGTTGTTCACCGGATTGCGGGGGACGGATCCGTAAAAGGCATCGGAACTTTCTGTCTTGCCTGGGCGTTCGAACAGTGCCATCATCTTCGGATCGATACGCATCCGGATAACAGGGTTATGCAGAAGCTGCTCCAGAAGCAGGGCTTTGAGCGCTGCGGGTACATTTACGTAATGGAAGACAGGGATCCGAGAATAGCATTTGAAAAAACAGGGGATTAGAAAGCAGACAACAAATAGAGGGAGGGAACAGGTTATGAAAGGAAAGAGAGCTGTTTCAGGAGTGTGGGCAGCCGCATTCGCACTGGCCGCCGGAATTTTTACTTCGTCTGTTTCGGGACTTGCCGCAGCGGCGCAGGAAAGCGCAGAGAGCACACAAAATGCAGGCAGTTTTGAAAACAGTACTTCACTGCCGGTCCTGGTACGGGAAAGAAGCTATACCGGCACACAGGGGGAGGATGCTCCGTCACTGGTTTATTTTTATTATGACCAGATCCATCCATGCACCGTTCGTTTTGAGGAGATTCTCGGCGGAACGCCGGGGGCTGCGGCCTCCGGCCCGGAGATGTCCGATGGAATGTCGGAGGCCATCACTAAGCTCAACCAGGAGGTTTCAGCCTTCGCCCTGTCAACGGAGGCGGAGTACGAAAATATAGCACAGTCGGACTATGAAACTTATTCAGGGGACTGGGACTACAATCGTTATGCCCTGAACATTGACCTGATGGTGCAGCGGCTGGATGAGCACGTGTACAGTGTGCTCATGCAGGAATATTCCTACACAAACGGAGCACATGGATCTACCATTTTCACCGGTTATAACTATAATACCGCGGATGGAACAAAGCTGGCACTTCAGGATGTGTTCCCAGATACGTCCGTCCTTGCAGAGAAAATTGCAAATCGCATGCGGGAACTGTATCCGGAACTGACCGATGACCTGTTTTCTGTTTCTGTTGAGCAGTTGATTCAGGGAATGATTGATGAAACCGGATACAGCGGGAGCCTCGCATTTACACTGGCACCGGACTGTGTGAATTTCTGGTTTGGCCCGGGAAGCGTTGCCGCGTATGCGGCAGGCGGACAGGCTGTTTCGTTTACGTATGAGGAGCTATCCGGAATCATAAAGGAAGCTTTCGTTCCGGCCGGGTCCGGTGATTTTATACGCCAGATACCGAATTTCCTTGCAGTAAACGTTCCTTCCGGCAGCGGCTTTGCAAAGCTGAGTCTGGAGGGAATCGAAAACCAGCAGGATGGTTATTCC
>Ga0256406_1005781_pt1 | contig 12898 bp, 8 predicted proteins | sample RumenRJG_03DNA_FD_185986 | JGI IMG/M metagenome (GOLD analysis project Ga0256406, IMG submission 185986) | Bovine rumen microbial communities from Lethbridge, Alberta, Canada - RJG_03 | ecosystem: Host-associated > Mammals > Digestive system > Stomach > Rumen | place: Canada: Alberta | collected...
CACCCTAATGCTTTTATTGAAGAATGGAGGCATTTACTCGGCTCTCGTGAGATGTTTCTGCAATTCTTAAACGGCACATTTATAACGGACATTCAAAAGGCAGTTCAATTTTACTTTTTGATTACACGTTCATTCGGCGGTCGTGGTGATACTTTCGGAACTGTAAAAAAGACTTCCGGCGGTGCTTGTAAATCCCTGCACAATGTTCCTAAAAAAATCGAGGCGATCCATGAGCGTTTGGATACCGTAATGATTGAAGGTCGTGATTTTGAAAAACTAATCAACCAATACGATCACGAGGGTGCATTTTTCTATTGCGATCCTCCGTATTCAAGAGGTTGCGGTTATGAAGTAACCTCAACAAAAGATTTTGACCACGAGCGTTTAAGAGAGGTTTTAGGTGCGGTCAAAGGTCGTTTTCTATTGTCTTATGATGACTCACCTAAAATCAGAGAATTATACAAAGGCTTTGATATGATCGCAGTTGAAAGATTAAACGGAATCAACAACAGAGAGGGTGTTGAAAACCGAAACAAAATGTTCAAAGAGTTGTTGATTGCTAATTACCCAATTAAGGAATTATATGAGCGACAAGCCGATTGAAATTGAATTTGACAATAAAGAAGTTCATGAAAAACTCCTTAATCTTGCAAAAAGGACAGAAAACCTGCGACCGTTGATGAAAAACATCGCAGGTATTTTTGCCTATTCAACTGAAGAGAATTTTAAAGAAGAGGGCAGACCTGACAAATGGGTGGATTTAGCAGAATCGACAAAAAAACAGAGAACTAAAAAAAGAAAGTGGCCGGGACAGATTTTGCAAGTCGAGGGTAAACTCGCCGCCTCAATTAATACATATTATGACAATGATTCAGCGGTTATCGGATCAAATTTAGAGTATGCGGCAATTCATCAACTCGGAGGTCAAGCCGGCAGAAACAAATCTGTTGAAATACCTGCAAGACCATATTTATTCCTCACAAATGATGACTACAATGAGATTTTACACGAAATAAATAAATACATTACTGATTAGCCCAAAAATCATTTATTATTTGCTGTAAAATAATATAAGCAAGATTTCTTATAATCTCATCTTGTTGTTCTTGTGTAGCTTCCTCCGTAAAGTGATAATGTCCTACCTTACCTAATATTTCAATACAAGATTGTATTCGAGGACTATTTGCAAATTCTTCACCTGCGATGTTTTCAATCTCTCGTCTTACTTTCAATTGTATCTCATCCCATTTTTTTGAGGGATTTAATTTGTAGTATAATTCACAAATTCTACTTAAATGTTTTTCGGTAAATTTATGTAATTCTTCATGATGCAATTTATATGAATATTTTATACTTAAGTCTTCTAAATCGTCAATTTCATAGCATCTTGGTGTAAATGTACTTTGATCTAATAAATTAAATCCATACCCAAAGTCAAAATCTTCTCCTTGATAGTCATTACTTAAAATACATATAAATGGCGATATACTGAATAGTTGAATATATACAACTATTTTTCTATATTTTTGTGAACCTCTTACGAATAAGTAATGAGATATGTCATCGGGAACAATCTCAAATATATCTTTTTCATTTGAATAAAATATACACCTGTTCCAAACATCATCAGATTGTTCTCTTAATATACTAATTATGTCTTCATCATCAATAGCAATATCAGGTTTTACATCTTTAAAAAATAAAAAAGCCATTTTTAATACGGCAAGTGCAACCCCTTTACCACCTAATGCTAATTCTGATTTTAACACAGCCGGCTTGTCTTCAACCTTATTTTTCGCAATTTTATCCCAATTTTCATCTATTTTCTTTTGAATTTCTTTTATTTTAGATTTATAGTCGATACCTTTCTTTTTTAATTCTTCTCTTGATTCATAAATTTGCCTTGCAACGGCAATTTTAACATCTTTTTTACTATTAGGGTTGGCTTCAATTTTGAGTAAAAAAGTATTTTCATCTTTATCTTCAACTTCAATATGAGGTTTTGCAAATTCATAACTTCCATCGTGTAAATATTGATAAACCTTTCCTGTTTTTTCTTCAACAGCAATAGATGGATTAGACTCACCACGTTCTCTTTTTATAGCAAATTTATTAATTATGTCATTATAAACTCCATCAAAAGCCAAGTCTATATTATTACCTAATTCCGTATTGCAAGTTGTACACAATAATTTTTTAGATTTTAATCTTCCACAAATACAATTAGGTATAATGTGTTCATCTGAAAGTTTGTCAAATTCTTGTCCGCAAAATACACATTTCATAATTGCAGATTAACCTTAAATTCTGTCCAATCTTTAACAGGCAATTCAGAGAATTCGACTCCATCTAATGCCTCAAAGTGTTTTCTTCCGCAATTTATCTTTAATCGCTCTGTTGGTCTTAAATCAAATAAACTTGTTGTACCTTTTGTTTCAAGAATAAAGTATAATTTTTGTTCTCCGTCTTTTTCCAAAAATACTGCCCAGTCAGGATTATATGATCCGATTGGTGTTTCAATCTTGAATTTATCAGGAATTTTAAAGAACATTTTAACATCAGGATCTTCGTCTAATTTTTCAGCGAAAGGTTTTTCTACAGTTTTACTATCGTATAAAACATAATCATAAACGCTGTGTTCAACCTTAACGGCATTTTTATCAATATATGCAATAAGTTCATCCGAATCAAATATCTCTTGTGCGTAGTATTCTTCCCCTGCAAGTTTTACATATTTAATTCCGTCAATCGCCATATTGTGACGATTTCTTGTTATAATTTCCATTGCTTTTTCTAAAAATGCCTGCGGATTATTTATAAAGTCTTTTATTCTTCCGCTTCCGTTGATGATTTTTATTACGGTTCGTCTTGAAAGCAATGTTTCAGATGAAATTAAGCGAATAATATCAGGTAAAATTTGATATGTGCCGGATATTTCAGAAGAGCGAATGTGTTTTTCGGTATAAGAAACTTCTGCTTGTTCGATATTAATTTCAGCAGTTTGAGACACTAACTTTGCTTTCGGAATCGGTGGCATATCTTTCAATTCTGCAATACAATTTTTTATTAGAGTTTCAGTATCAATCGTAACTCTGTATGTGGTTTTTTGTTTAATTCTGTTCCACAATTCTTTAAATTCAGGTGATAATAAAACTTTTTGTTTTAATCTTACTGTAACTTCATTGTTTGCATCGTGAATAACAGGTCTGTTGTCAGCTTTTTCTAATGCCTGAATAATTGCTCTTTGTGCCGCATTTGAATATCTGTTTTTCAAATCCAAAATCCCTGCCGCAAGTTGAGCCTTCATTGTATCTTTGACTTTGCCTTCTTTAGTGATAATTTTCTTTTCTTTTAAATCTTCGTAAAGTTCCTGTGCTTCTTCATGAGTGAATGATTTTTGTTCAACTTTAACCTCTGTACATTTTATTGTTTTGAATTTATCAAGCGAAATCGGTTCAGAGTGTCTCTCTTTTATCTGCTTTTTAATCTCTTTTTGCAACGGTTCAGCAATGTTTGGTATTTCAACTTTTTCAATATCCGCATCTTGGTTAATATTTCCGTCTTTATCAATTACACCTTCAACCATCAATGCACCATAAGCCATTGCCGCATCAGTTTCATCCATTTGATGTTCAACTTCAACTTGTTCCTGCCAAGTTAAACCGATTAAATTACTCAATTGAAGAACACCGAATTTAGCACCCGTTTCATCTTCAATTTCTTTTTGTAATGTGCTTGCAAATTCAGCGAAACTTTCATTTGCCATAACGTGCAGAATGTTTATATTTCTATCTTCAATTCTCTCACCGTCTTGATTTACACATAACCTTAAACCACGACCGACTTTTTGCCTGCAAGTGAATGTTGATTTTTGTTCAATCAAAGTGCAGACTTGGAATACATTCGGATTATCCCAACCCTCTTTTAAGGCTGAATGTGAGAAGATAAATCTTAACGGACATTCAAAGGATAATAACCATTCTTTATCACGCATAATTGTGTTGTATGTGTCATCATCTGCTTGAGTATCGCCTTTGGTATTTTTATAAATTCCTTTTTTATCCTGTGAAAAATAGCCGTTGTGTGCTTTTTCAACATCTGTATTAAACCAATTTTTCAGTTCTTGATATTTTGGTTTATTGATTAATTCTTCGTAGCACTCTTCAAACATTTGTGCGTAAATACCTTTTTCGCCTGTTTCTGTGCGGTATTTTTCAACTCTGTCAATAAAGAATAAAGACAGGACTTTAATTCCTTTATCGTGGTAGCGGAGTTCTTTTTCCAAGTGAGTTTCAATGGTTCTGTAAATTTGTGCTTTTTTGATTATATTTTCATCAATACTACCGATGGCTTTACCGAGATTAACTGTTTCAGAATTTGAAAATTCAATACATTCATAATCTTTAGTACAGTCAATTCCCTCAATTACATACCCTTCATATAATTCTCTTCCTGATAATTGATACAAATCCGCTCCCGGCTTTACGGTGAAAGTTTGTCTTTCGACTTTGGCATCTTGTTTTTGGACATCAATTTCAATTTTGGCAGAGAATCCGTTTTCGTTGGATACGGATTTAAGCATAATATAAGGTTTATTGAAATCATTTGCGACCGAATTTGATGATACACAAATCTGCTTAACAAGTCCCATTTGATAAGCATCAATCGGAGTTAAGCGATATAAAAGGTTAATTTTTTCTCTGTGCGTTGCACTATATCTAAAAACTGCAAGCGGATTAAGTGATTGAATTGCATCTTTTGCCTTTGGAGTATTATCAACGGACTGCGGTTCATCAATAATTACAATCGGATTAGTTGCCTGAATATATTTTATAGCCGCTTCGCCATTCAGTTTATCTTGTTCTTGGTTGATGATGTTTTCTGCTTTTTTGAACGCATCAATGTTTATAACCATTATTTCTATATGGTCAGATGTCGCAAACTGTTTTACATCCGACAATTTAGACGAATTATAAATAAAATATCTGTAAGGAACACCGTCATAGAGGTTAGAAAAATGCTCTTGTGTAACCTGCAACGACTTAAACACACCCTCTCTGATAGCAACAGACGGAACGACAACAATAAATTTAGTGAACCCGAATCGTTTGTTTAGTTCGAGCATTGTCTTTGTGTAAACATAAGTTTTACCCGTTCCTGTTTCCATTTCTATTGAATATTGGCGGTTTTCATAATCACGAGTAATCGGGAGTTGATTGCGTTTTTGAACGGTGTGCATATTTTTTATTAAGTCATCTTGAGAAATTTCAAGTTTGTTACCGATCCCGAATTCACTCATAATCAAATCAAAATTCCCGACATTACTATCTATTGAGAATGTCATTTTTGCTTTCTCTTGTCCGATAAATAAGTCTGCAACTGAATTTACTGCATCAGATTGGAATTTTTGATTTTTAAATTTTAACTTCATTTATTAAAAAATACTCCTTATTCATAGTAATATTCACGAGGTACGACATCATCTATAACCTCGTTTCTGTAACCGTTTAGTTCGTCAATCATATCGATTAAAAAGCCGGTTATGTTATATAAATTGTTAGAAATCTTTTTAACCCATTTATGAAGTTCGACCATATTTATGGTTACATTTTTGTGTGAAACATAAAAATATTCTTTATTTAAATCAGATTTTGCATCTTTTGGCAGAGGATATCTTGTAAAAGCCACATCATCAGAGTATTTATAAATAATATTTATAAACTGCAAGACTTCTTTTAATGCCTTATATAAATCAGGATCTCTGTCAGAATCGTTTCTTACTTTGCTTATTGCCGTTTGACACATTTGTTTTATGTCGTGGTCTCCCTCGATTTTACTATCGGGAAGCTCTTCTAATACAAAGCCTTTTAATTTAAAATATATCGGATACATCGAATTGATGGCTTTTAAGTATAACTCAACAGCGTGTACGATATTAAAAAGAATAGGAAATATCCATATATCTGCTTTACGGTCGTTATTATTATCAAGACATTGCTCAATTAAATTATTTGCAACTTCAAAATACCCCTCTGCTAAATTGCAAAATTGCACTTCAATAGAATCGTGCGGAGAAAAACGCCAATTCAAAAATGAATACTGTCTTGTTCCGACACCACCTTCATCAAAAAAATCTTTCAATTTTTCTTCTTTTAATTGATTTGACATTTTCTATAAAATTTCCATTTCAATATCTTTGTCTTTGAGGATATAGTATGCATTTGACAAAGCGGAATCATCTGCAAATGCTTCCTCAGAAGTTACGATTTTGGCAGGAGTGTATTCATCGCACATCAAACGAATATCATCCCCTGAAATTCCGCTTTCGCCTTTGTCTGTGCAAACCAAAACAAGACAATCTTCACCGATAGCAAAAGCTTCTTTATCGTTAATTTTTATCGGAATCACTTTGTAATCTAAAGGAATACCGAGTTTAAGCATAACCTCATAAACCAAATCTTCAGGTGTTCTGCCGACCTTAACCGTATCAGCCATACCTAAAAATCTTGTTTTTAATTCTTCTTCATCTTCAGTCGGTGTGGAATCCCATTTTGCAAGATTTGAAGTATCAAGTTTGAATACTCTGAACCCAATATCCAAATCAGACTTTTGTTCTAATAACTTTTTCCCTGCTCGTCTAATTCGTTCTTTACCTATATCACAAATAGTTTTATAGCCAACTTTTGCCGCTTCTGATTTATCAGGACAAAGTTCATCAAGCTGAACCATAATAAATTTTCTGTTACCATTATCTTCTGAATTAAGTTCCATTACAGCATTTGCTGTTGTTGCAGAACCAGAAAAGAAATCTAATATAATATCTTCTTTACTTGTAGCAAATTTAACTAAGAATTTAATTAAAGATAAAGGTTTTGAATAATCAAAAGGACAAGATTCAAATAATGTTGATAATTGTTTTTTAGCATTATCATTTGAAAATAAATTATCTGTAAATTCTAATGATGATAAAGGTTTAGTCCTTTCAATTTGTTTAATTTCAAAACCTTGATTCGTTTTCTCAATAGTAACATTTTGATATGTTTTTGTATAAATTCTTGAATAATTATCATATTTTTTTATTACTATAAAACCATTTTTATACCCAAAATCTACCAAATCTTGACTCCAACGCCAAGCCCAATCTGCTCTGCTATATTTACCTGATTTTCTTTCATTATATTTTTCTATACTACCACCGGGATAAAAAGTTTCATCTTCAATGACTAAAGGATAATCAAGACTTGGGCTATATTGCAAACTGTCATAATCAAGAGTTTGGTTTAATTTGTATTTTCCTCTTGATTCTACATATTCATCAGTATATTTGAAACCCTCATCTGTATGTGTTTGTAAATTAAACTTAAGTAAATTTGTATTTTTTGCATAAATAACTAAATAATCATGATTTAAGGCAATATTATCTGTAGACTTACCCGCTTTTTTAGTAACTCTTGGTAATAAACCAACAAAATTTTCTTCCCCGAACACTTCATCACATAACTTTTTAAGGTTTGTAACTTCATTATCATCAATCGAAATAAAAATTACACCGTCATCTCGAAGAAGATTTGATGCTAACCTCAAGCGAGGGTACATCATATTCAACCAATTGGTGTGAAATCTTCCCATTGTTTCAGGATTAGATTTTGTTGTCTGTTGGGTAATCTCTTTATATTTTGCCATTGGATCAGCAAAATCATCTTCATAGACAAAGTCGTTTCCTGTGTTATACGGAGGATCGATGTAAATCATTTTTACTTTTCTGAAATAAGCGTTTTGTAAAAGTTTGAGGACTTCTAAATTATCACCTTCAATATAAAGGTTTTTTGTTGTATCGAAATTAACACTCTCATCTTTGCATGGGCGGAGTGTTCCTGTTGAGCGTTTCCCTGCAATTTTATAGCAGTTTGATTTGCCTTTCCATTCAAACTTGTATTTTTCAAAATCATTGTCGATGTATTCTCCGCAAAGATTCAGCAACTTATCAATATCAAGTTTGCCGTCATTAAAACATTGTGGGAATACAGATTTTAGTTTTTCTTTGTCGGATAACTCTATATCCATGCTCTGTCCGCTTATTTTTTCGATACCTTCAACCATATAATTATTACCCCTTTTGAAATTATATTACCATGAAAATATGTATTATAATTACTTTCATTTAGTCTTAATGAAAGCAAATACAATCTTCCCTGTTTATAGAATTTATTTTCTGTCGATCCTGTTCTATAGTATTTTCCAGAGTGTTTTTTAAATAGTATGAATTTGGTATTCTAACTCTTGAAAGATTTAAATCAAAATTATGTAATCTTGTTAATCCCATCAAAACATCATAGTTTAATGGTGTAGTAGCGTTAGGATTTTCAAATATAACCGTTTTATAAGGCAACATTATAACTGCCGCCGATATATTGCAGTTATTTTTCCTATAAAACATTCCGTCAAAGCACATCTTTCGTGGTGGTAAGCATCCATCATAGTCTTCCAAAATATTATCATTTTCTTTTCCGTAAAATGCTTGCCAAATATTTCCCGAATAGTAATTTTCACCTAAATGAGACATAAAGATAGGCTCAAAATGACAACAATCAATAACATCCATATCAGGGTTGAACAAATTTACAACCAACAGATTCATATCATCAGGGCTAAATTGCTCACTTGTAGATTTTATATTTGACAGTTTACTAATCCAATTTTCAGCAGTTGTTCGGTATTTCGGATTATATCCTGCGGCACAAACACAACAAGTATTTATTGAAATGCCTGATTTTTTATTCTTTTTAAAGTTTTCTTCCACTTCCTTATGGAATTTTTCAAGTTTTTCAACTTCTTTAGTATTCATTGAAGGTGTATTTACTTCAACAATAATTTTATGCTTATTCAGTTCTATCTCAAAATCAGGTGTTTGAGTTCTACTTGTCTTTATAGGAGTCAAACTATCAACAAATATACGAGCAAAATAACCTGCTGTGAAAATTTCACCTAAAATTGCATTTTTATTTGCATTATCTTTTTCTGACTTTAAATATTCTTTTTTCTTGCTTAATAGCCAGTCTTTTAGTCTATATTTTGTTAATAATTCATTTATACAGATATTTAGTTGTAAGACTTTATTGTGAGTCTTGTTTATTCCTGTGCTTAAATAACGATTTTTATAATAGTTGTAAATCCCGTCAATATACATTTCGCTTATCGGATCTTTTTTATAAAAATTTAAAATCTTATCAACAAAATCGTCATCAAAAATTTCTGCCATTGCTTTAAGTTGATATTGTTCCATAGCATTCTGTAATTCTGTCTTATCAATCATTTATTTAATCCCTTTTACATGAATAATTTAATTTAAAATAACATTCAATATTTACTCTGAACCGTTTTTTATCAGTTAGTTCTTGAATTTCCTGTTCAGTATCAGCATCAATCTGTGCCTTATCAAAGAACAATCCCTCTTCTTTTTTTAGCAATTCTTTTTGTTTTAGTTTTAATTGTTTTGTTAATTTTAATTCTTCCAATCGGTCAGAATTCTTACTGTTTAATTGCTTTTTCATTGTTTCAATTTCGGTTTTAAGGTCGTTCAAATTGAGTTCAAGAGCAGACTTTTTACGACCTGCAAGCATTTTTAATTTTTCAATTTCGTAAGCAAAAGAACCCACTTTACTAAAAATATAATCTTCAATGATTTTATTTTTATCAATTTTAAAATCTAAGTTTTCTGTGTACTCCATTTCAAAATTACTGTTATAGTTAGTATTTTGTTTTTCGTGGATTTCAGAAATAGGAAGATTTAAAATTTCTTTGCACTTTTCTTCCGAAATTATTTCTCCTGTTTTGGTCTGACCAATTAAAATATACTTTGTTTTCAAATATCCATCATTTGAAACTATATTTGTCTCATAAAAACCAATTTGGCAGGGTTGAATATCAGAATTAGTATAGACTCTCGCAATATCCGAAAATTTCCAATTCCATTTGCTAAATAATCCTTTTACGAGTGGGGAAGTGAGAGTTATTCTGTTATAATGGGGTTTAAAGTCTTTACTAAGTCCGTATTTTTCTCTTCCCTCATAAGGTCTTGTTTTTGTTCCTGTATAATAGTAATAAAGGAAATCACTCGGCTCAATTTTTTTATTACCACTTTCGTCATAACCTGCAATTCGTTCCCCTTTTTTAACTCGGGTTAATGTTTTTTCAGAATCATCAACAACATAATAATCTTTTTGTGTCGAAAAATAGTATTTTACAACCTCCCACAAATCTTTATTTATCTCATCGATTTTATCTTCCATATATTTTGGATTAATAGAAACTTTATCGGCGATTGATTTTGTAAAAGTCGTGAACAAGATATCTTCAGTCCTATCGACAAGCTCTTCGTTTGCCTCTTTATTAACTGCAAGATTAGTTTTGAATGCCTCTTGAACCTCTGTTGAACTTCTGAAATTTTGCAACACCTCTTTTATTTTTGTATCAAAATTCCCGACAATATCATCACTCATTCCGAATATTCCGTTGAACTGCAAAGTTCTTTTATTGATGAGTTCCAAGATACGAACATCGGCAAAATTCTCTTTACTTAACATATTTATTACCAAAACATCGGAGTCTTGTCCCTGACGATGACACCTGCAAATTCTCTGTTCAATCTTGACCGAATCATACGGTAAGTCGTAATTCACAACAACAGGACAGAACTCTAAATCTATGCCCTTTGATGCCTCGTCATTTGCTATCAGGATTTGAATTTCATCATCAAATCGGAATTGCTCGATTGAATCGTTGTCTTTGTATTTTATGGTGTTATAACCCTGACCTAAAAATATCTTGTATAAATAATCAAATGTCAGACTGTGTTCGACATAAATTATTGCCTTTTGTTTTACTTTCATTGATTTTAAGTGATTGAAAGTCGTTTTTAATATTTTCAAAAGCTCTGCTGTCTTTGAATTTATATGAATATCGTCTGTGAGTTTTTGTATCTCTTCTAATATGGCTTTTTCGTGTCCGTAAGTCCTTTTTATAGCACCGTCAAGAATATTTGAAAATGCTCTTGGCGAAGATGAAAGCGATTTGAAAAATAATAAATTCAAATTGTAGCTGTCCATTTCAGGATATGCCGCTTTGTCATCAGACAAAATATAAGCAGAAACTAATTTATAAATAAGTTTTTCTTCCTTTGATAACTCATAATCAACCGTAATCGGTATTCTGCGTGTAAAATTCACATAATCCGTTGTCTGAACTTTTAAAGTCCTGAAACAAAACTGCGAAACCCACTCTGTAAGTTCTTTGTATCTTTCAGGTTGTCTGAAATATCGTTTATAAAACCAATCAGCATCAGGCAAGACACTTTCGTCAATAAAATGAATAAGCCAATAAATATCCATAATACTCATAGTGATAGGAGTCGGAGTCAGGAGTAATTTGTAAGCATCACCGACTGCATCTTTTAGAGTTTGCACCATTTTATTATCCGGCTTTGATAAAACATCAGCTTCGTCAAAAATTACAAGATCCCACTCCCTCTCTTTAACTGCAAGTGCGTGTCTTGTTGCGATGTCGTATGTTGTAATAATAATCCCGACTTCATCAGGCAGAGTTTTTGAATTATTCCAAAACACAAACGGAACGGTCGGGAAGTCTTTTTCTAATTTTCGTCTCCATTGAGGAACGAGGTTCGGAGGTAAAATCACAAGAATATTAGGTTTTCCCTCGTACCATTTTTGACAAGCAACCAAAAGTGCCTCGTAGGTTTTACCTAAACTTGCCTCATCGCATAAAATACACCCCTGCAAATAATCGGAACGCAGAGCAAATCGTGCCGCCATAATTTGATACGGATAAATTTTTGCATTAGAAGATGCATAAACCGGCAGGAAGTTTTTATCGTCAGCAAGGCTTTCAAGACGATTAGCCACAATAATTGCAGAATATTTTGATTGAAACTTTGTTTTCACTTCCATCATTCTGTGCTTATTTTAGCATAAATAAACGGTGCGAGATTTTATTTCTTTGATTTTATGCTATACTTTAGAAAATAAAAAGGATAAATTAAGGAGTACATATATTTGAAAATTAATCCTGTTAAACAGTTTGTAAAATCTAACATATCACGATTTGAAAAAGATAACAAAAGTTATTGGGGAAATCGTATTTTTAACCTTTATGACAAAAATAATTCTTATCGTGGAGATTATCAATATACAGTAAACAAAAGTAGTTCTAATAATGGTTTAATAAGCTCATTATCTTCTACAAGAATAATGAATGACAAATTAAAACAAGAAATGGCAGAATATGTTCAGGTTGATAAAAGTTTTGTTGATATGTATGATTCTCAATCAGACGATTTATTAAAAACTAAACCATTAGCCAAAGAAATAACAACAATAACAACGATTTTAGATTTTGTAAATGACAAATTTAAAACAGTAAGAAGTGTAAGCAGACTAAAAAATAAACTGCAAAGAAGAATGTATGCTGATAATCCAACTTTTCCTTATTTGGATAACTTTGTAGTCTATGAACCTCTAAAAGAAAAACCGCAATACGAAAAAACAGTAGAGTATGTAAGAGAAGGTTCTATCACGACACCATTCTTAATACAACAAACCTTTTAGAGTGAACACGATATAACTTATATAATAAGAAAAGTTTTGTAAGTGAATAGGATTTAAAGGCATAAAAATAAGAGCCTTTCGGCTCCTATTATCTTTACCCTATAAATTGTAATTTGACGCTCCGTCAAACTGAAAGTTTCAAGTGTTATAAACTTCCCACAAATATCTCTGCATCAATCGTCAAAGTTTTTAGCTTTTTGAAATCAATCTCAGTTTTATCTACATGGAAGAGCAGTGGGGTCATGTCTGCAAAAATTTTAATATCCTCTAACGGCATT
>Ga0256406_1005784_pt1 | contig 12893 bp, 9 predicted proteins | sample RumenRJG_03DNA_FD_185986 | JGI IMG/M metagenome (GOLD analysis project Ga0256406, IMG submission 185986) | Bovine rumen microbial communities from Lethbridge, Alberta, Canada - RJG_03 | ecosystem: Host-associated > Mammals > Digestive system > Stomach > Rumen | place: Canada: Alberta | collected...
TGCGGGAATCAGTTATATTTGACACCGGTTTTGACACGGATTATAGTAGGGACAACAAGGTGGCTTCTTTGCCACAGGCATGGGTGGTTCTCACAATGCCATTTCCTACAATAAGTTTACGCTGTCGTAAAAGGTTATACAGTTTGACATGGAAATGTACTATCATTAATATTAAAGAAGTGACGTTTCTCAGAATATTGATGAGGAGAATATTACTGAAGGAGTATGAGTATTTATGTGGTGTAGAAACTGTAATATTCAGACAAATGAGGATAAATGTCCGATATGCGGAGGAAAAACTGAAGAAGGAGTTCCTACATCTGCCTACTGGTGTGATAATTGCCAGATTCCTGTTATTAAAGAGGAAGGTAAAGGGAATGCGGATAAATGTCCTATTTGTGGTGGCAAACTGCGATATTTAACTGTAGATATTCGACCAGTATTTCCAGAGGAAAGGCTTCTTTTTGAACTGTGCACAGGGAAAAAGCCTGGGCATTATAAAAAAATGTCCATGTGGGCATCCAAGAACAGAATATATGTTAATGGCAAATCTAGTTCAATTCCGAGTAAAATTTATAGTGACGCAAATACAGCAGAATTAGCCGAGAATTTGAAACTCAATAGTTCTGTAAATGAAGATGCTTATCAATATTTTGATTCATACATTGAGAAGTTTTGCTTAGCCAATAAAAACAGACATGATGAAATAATCGAAGAAGCATCAGATTTTATACGTACCGCTGCAAGCAAATATGACGAAGAGCAATTGGTGATTTCTTTTTCCGGTGGTAAGGACAGCACGGTTACCGCTGATCTTGTGGTTAAAGCCTTAAGTAATCCTAGTGTAGTCCATATATTTGGAAATACTACACTTGAATTTCCGACTACGATTGAATATGCTGATCGTTTTCGCAAAAATCATCCGCACGCAATCTTTGAAATTGCCCAAAATACGGAACAGGTATTTTTGGATGTTGCTGAGGATATTGGCCCTCCTGCAAGAATGATGAGATGGTGTTGTTCTATGTTTAAGACGGGGCCAATTACAAGGGTTCTGAATAATTTATATCGGGATCAGAATGTATTAACTTTTTATGGAATTCGTGCTGCAGAATCAGTAAGTCGAAGTAAATATGACAGAATTTCTCATGATGCAAATGTAAAAATTCAAAAGCAAACGGTAGCTTCTCCGATTTTCTTTTGGAAAGATATTGATATTTGGCTTTATATTTTATCTGAGAAGATAGATTTTAATGATGCTTATAGGTTCGGATATGAGAGAGTCGGATGTTGGCTTTGCCCGAATAATAATAAAAGAGATATATTCTTGTCAAATATTTACATGCCTGATAGATCCAAGAAATGGAGAGATTTTCTAATTAGTTTTGCTAGAAAAATAGGAAAACCTGATCCAGAGGAATATGTGGATTCTGGAGCATGGAAGGCAAGACAAGGAGGAAATGGATTACGCGCGGCCAATGACGTAAAAATAAAATTTACGAATTGTACGACAGAGGATCATGCGAAAATCTATAGCTTAGTACGCCCATTTGATGATGAATTAGTGGGAATGTTTGTTCCTTTCGGAAAAATTGCTCCTGAACTTGGACGTAAATTAATCCATGAAGTAATCGTTTTGGATGTTAAAACGAATGTTCCGATTTTATCCATACAACCATTTAGTCAGGATGGATATGAATATGCTGTGAAAATCAGAACAATGAATGTGGCTGATCATGAAGAATTACAGAGACAATGCGGGTATCAGGTAAGGAAATTTAACGCATGTCGTAAATGCTTAAAATGTGAGTCGGTTTGTCGCTCTGGAGCGATTTCGATTATGGGAGATAGTTATTATATTAATCCTGATAAATGTGTTCATTGTAAGATGTGTGTAACACCTAAATATTTAAGGGGTGGCTGTATGATGGACAAATATTTGAGAACAAAATGATTTGGAGGTCTTAATTAATGGCAATGAAATTCCGTGCCCATGAAACATTTTTTATCAGAAAAGGATGGCTAAATAAAGGCATGAAATATATCCAGGAGTATCCTGATCTTTTTGTATCAAAAGATAGAAACCCTCAAGATACACTTGGGATAGGTAGCAACATGGTTAAGTCTTTGAGATACTGGCTGCAAGCTGTTGGCGTATCAGTAGAGAATACTTCAGGAAAGAGAATACAAACCCTCACAGATTTCGGAAAGAGTATTTTTGAAAATGATAGGTATATAGAAGAACTTGGAACGTTGTATTTGCTTCAATATAAGCTGGCATCTAATAAAGAGCTGGCTACTTCTTGGTATTATTTTTTTAATGAATTTAAGAGAAGCGAATTTACAAGAGAAGATTTTGCAGCGGATTTACAAGCGTATGTTCTAATGAATGGTGAGACCGTGGCAAGCAGATCTATAAATGATGATTTTACTTGTATCTTAGGAACGTATCTTCCGAGATATAAAACATCATCAGGTAAGGTTAGTCCTGAAAATAATATAGATTGTCCTTTTGGTGAGATGGGTTTGCTAGATATATTAAGTAAAGAAAAGAAGATATATAGAAAAGCATCTCCAGCTGCTAATACATTTGATCCTTGGGTAGTTCTTGCTGTTGTAATGGACCAGTCCAATGGAAGGAATGAAATAGGATTAAATGAACTTTTGACAGCTCCTAATAATATTGGAAGAATATTCAATCTGGATGTTATAGGAATGCTAGATGTTCTTCATTCAGCAGAGAAGACAGGGGATATTAAGATTATTCGTACGGCAGGATTGGACATTGTTCGAATATTGCAGCATTGTGATTTCCAGACCTGTGTAAATAACTTCTATAAGGATATCAAGGGGTAACTATTACATGAGCATGATGATTAAAACGGCACCGGGATTTCAAAGCTCCGTTAACATAGCATATGACCTAGGCGATAACGATAAGCTAAAAAGCTATATTCCTACTAAATCGGCATTGAATTTACTAGAGGAAATTCTATTAAGTACAGATCAGGAATCGAATAGAAGAGCTCGAATACTCATAGGTGCTTATGGAAAAGGAAAATCTCATATTGTATTGATGATTCTATCCATTCTTATGAAAAAGCCTCTTGAACTCTTTTCTCAAATGATTCCGATTATAAAAAGAGATAATCCTAGTCTTTTTCAGCTGATCGAAAATTATTATAAAACGCCGAATAAAGGCATATTGCCGGTTGTTATCACAGGAAGCAGTACGAGTCTATCACAAGCATTCTTAATTGCGCTACAAAGGACGTTGGAAGAGAATGAGTTGATGGATATCATGCCGGAAACAAGTTTTAAGGCAGCGACAAGCACCATAGCCAGATGGAAAACAGATTATCCGGACACATATCAAAGAATGATAGATCTTATAGATGAGGATGGTGAGGCTTTTACATCTAAATTAGAGAATTATGATTCCTTAGCATACGAAAAGTTTAATAAGATATATCCTGAATTGACCGCAGGTAGTGTTTTCAATCCATTTGTTGGTTTTGATGTGAATGAATTATATGAGAATGTTGTTCGTGGATTACATGCAAAAGGCTATTCTGGAATATATATTGTCTATGATGAGTTTAGTAAATATCTAGAAAATAATATAGCCGAAACTACGAAGAGAGACACTAAGACATTACAAGATCTTGCTGAAAAATGTAATCGTAGTGGGCAAGATCAGTTACACTTGATGTTGATATCGCATAAGGAAATTACATCTTATATTGATAGAGTTTCCAAGGAAATGATTGATGGATGGCGCGGTGTATCTGAAAGATTTATTCATATATATCTTAATAATAATTTCACACAGACTTATGAAGTCATCGAATCGGCGATTATTAAAGATATAGATTTATGGAGTAAGTTTTCTGAAAAACATAACAAAGAGTTTGAAAGTATGTTTACGAGATATTGTGGACATTCTATTTTTGAAGATTCTACAGATAAAGAAATAAAACAAATAATTAAAGGATGTTTTCCGTTACATCCGGTTTCTACATTTATTTTACCTAGATTATCAGAAAGAGTAGCTCAGAATGAACGTACATTATTTACATTCATATCATCAAAAGGAGAATATACACTACATTCTTTTCTGAATGGATATAATGATGACAAGTTTGAACTGGTTACGCCGGACTTGATATATGATTATTTTGAGCCACTACTACAACAGGAAGTTTATTCAGGTAATCTCCACAAATATTATATTTTGACTGCCTCGATATTAAATAAAGTAGGAAAGGACTCACTTGAAGGGAAAATTGTAAAGGTAATTGCTTTAATCTATATTTTGGAGCAATTTGAAAAATTGATGCCTACAATTGATGAATTGATAGGTGTATTTTCTGTGTCATATAAAACTGAAGAAATCCAGGCTGCAATTAATCATCTGATCGATGATGAATATGTGGTTTATCTTAAACGGAGTAATAATTACCTGAAGCTCAAGGAAACATCGGGAGTAAACATAAGATCTGAGATCGACAAGATGAAAGAAAAGCTAGGTGGCAGAGAAAACATTAAAGATATTCTAAATGCTGCGAACTTTGATAACTATATGTTCCCTTCAAGATATAATGATGAGAAGGAGATGACACGATATTTCATATTTGAATTCTTAGATGCTTCTGAAATTGCCGAGGGAATAAATTGGGATATTAAAAGTGAGCGTATTAAAGCTGATGGCATAATTTATGGTATTCTTTCCGATTCAGTGGAGCAAAAGAAGAAATTCATAAAAATACTAGAAGAATCTAGCAAGAACTTTCCAAAAGGCATTTTTATAGTATTAAAGAAGCCATATAAAATAGCGGATACTTTATTGGAGTATAGTGCAGTAAGTAAATTAAGAGATACGGCTGTTGATGACAGCATTCTTTTTAATGATTATGACGTTGTGTATGAGGACTTGAGAGAAGTTCTTAGAAATTATATTTCTGAATATACACGTCCGGAAAAGCAAGCAGCAGAGTACTACTTTTTGGGCAAAAAATGTCAGATTAGTAGAAAAAGAGATTTGACTGAACTCTTATCCGGAATTTGTGACAAACTTTATTTTGATACGCCAATTATTAATAATGAATCAGTTAATAGAGATGAGGTCACTACGGTGACTCAAAATAGCATTAATAAAATCATTGCTGCACTTCTAAGGACTGAATTAGAGCCTAATCTTGGCTTAACTGGCAATGGCCCCGAAATTTCAATAATGAGAAGCACATTGCTCAACACAGGAGTAGTTTGCTTAAAAAATGGGATTTGGAATATTGATATCCATCCAGAGGATTTATTATTATCAAATGTTTTACAAAAGATAGAAGAATTTATATATGAAGCTAAAAATAAAAATCAAAACAATTTTGCCGATCTCTATGATTCTTTGACTAACAGTAAATATGGAATTGGTTTGAGAAGAGGGCTTATTCCAATATATCTTGCAGCGGTTTTACATAAACATAAGAGGGACATTTCAATTTCAGACCGAGCAGGGCAAATTCCTCTTACTGTTGATGTTATTGAACAGATAAATGCGCAACCGAATTTATTCTCGCTTTCATATTTGGATTGGAATCCACAAAAGGAGGCGTACTTAAAAGAATTAGAAACAACATATAAGGAATATATTGTCGAAGCTGAAAAGAATACGAATGATTATGATTTTATAGTGTCAGCAATGAAAAGATGGTACTTGTCTCTGCCCAAATATTCTAAAGAATTAAAGGTAGAAACAAAGGATTCCTGTAAAAAATCATTTATTTTGGAATTGAAAAGAAATGAAGGCGGTTTGAAATTCCTTTTTGAAAGATTGCCAAATATATTCGGATATACGGATGTAAATGGTGGATTGGTTGGAGAAGTAAAAGAAGCAAAAAGCTTTTATGATTCAGCTTTTAGTTCTTTGCTGAGAAATATGGGGGAATATGTAAAGTCGCTATTCGTTGTAAGCAAGGATACTACAAATTATGACAAAATGTCGATCTCTTCTGTTATAAAAGATTGGTGTGAAACCTTGGATCCTGCAGCTTTTGAGCAGTTATTCACAGATGGAACTGAAAAATGTTTAAAAGTTTTTCAGAATGCTTCTAATGATGACATGGCTCTCATTCTCAACCTAGGAAAAATATCCACAGATCTTAGGATGGAAGATTGGGATGACGATGTAATCAAAATTTTTGAAGATAATTTAATAAAATATAAGGATACAGCAGAGAATTTTCATAGAGATATTACCGGTTCTGAAAAGGTAAGACCATCATCACAGTATGAACTGACTTTTACCGATGAAGAGGGGAAATTCATTACCAAACGTTTTGACAAAGTAGAAGAAAGTAAAAGAGCAAGACTTTTATACAATTCCGTCAAATCACAGATTGATGCGATGGGACAATCCATATCTAATCAGGAAAAACGACAGGTTTTAATGGAAGTACTAAAAGAACTTTGCTAAGGGGATAATATAATGGCATATTTTGATAATGCAGCAACGACTTTTCCAAAACCTAAAGAAGTTTATGATTTCATGAATGAATTTTATCGTCAAAACGGTGCTAGTGCGGGAAGAGGAAATTATAATTCAGCAGCGGTAGCTGGCGAACTTATACATAATACTCGAGAAGCTCTAAAAGAATTGCTGCATTGTCCGGCTAAGGAAATTATTTTTGAACCAACGGCGACTATTGCCTTAAATATCATTATTCAAGGGGTGATAAGAAAGGGAGCATGCAATGTTTACATTACTCCTTTTGAGCATAATGCTGTTACACGTACATTACATCATTTTGAAGAAAACCAATCGATCAGAGTTACGGAATTGGCTGTAAACAAAGATCTTTCATATGATTTGGAAAGAATAAAATATCAATTTGACAGCTTAAAACCAGATTTTGTAATTATGACACATGCAAGTAATGTAATAGGTTTAATATCACCAGTAGAGGAAATATTTAACCTGGCAAAGAAATATGAGGCGGTGACACTCGTTGATATGTCACAGAGTGCTGGATTGGTTGATCTTAATGTTGGATTACAAACCATAGATTTTGCTGTATTTGCTGGACATAAAACATTATATGGTCCTACTGGAATTTCTGGATTTGCTATGAACCCATCATTTGATCTACCTGCGGTCTTTTTTGGTGGTACCGGATATGAATCGGCAAATCAAAATATGCCAAAATCTTTGCCGCAGAGATTTGAATTTGGAACATTGAATACAGCTGGAGTTGCTGGTTTATATGCGGCATTAAAATGGATTAATCAAATTGGAATTAATAATATCTGGGAGACGGAGCAAAAGCATAGAAGAATCCTGGTAGATATTCTTAGTTCACATGCGTATCTTAAATTAGTTGGTACATCAAAAACAGCAAGAACTGTTGGAATCGTTTCTGCTCAAATAAGAGATTTAAGCAGCGATGTAGCGGGTAATGTTTTTAATCAGCAGAACATTTCCGTAAGGACGGGATTACAATGTGCACCATTAGCCCACAGGTTTTTGGGCACCTATCCATCAGGGACAATTCGATTTAGTGTTAGTTATTTTACATCAGAACAAGATTATCAGGACTTGGAAAAGTGCTTAACTTATATCGAAAACAATATGTGAATGTTTTGGAGACTAGTATGAGTTTTTTAGATCTTGCACTTAAATCTGAATATCATTCTTTTGAAGATAATATCGTGCTTAACTTACTAACACCGCTTCTATCGAATTCGGTAAAGTATAAACGGGGAGCTGGGTATTTTTCGTCTTCTGCTTTGGTTGAGTTAACTTATGGACTTTCAGGTTTAATTCAAAATAATGGTGAGATATATTTAATATCATCCTCTGAACTTCATGCAGATGATGTTATGGCGATTGAGAAAGGGCTCGACTGTAAAGAAGCTATATGTAAAACTGCTATTATGACATTGCGAGAGCCTGTTGATGAATTTGACAAAGAAAGACTCAATCTTTTGGCTAATTTGATTGCAAATGGAATATTGCATATCAAAATTGCATATACAAAAGATGGACGAGGAATATTCCATGATAAATTTGGGGTATTTTATGACGATGTTGAGAACAAGATTGCCTTTCGCGGATCTATGAATGAGAGCGAAAACGCTTTTTATTATAATTTCGAGGCATTGGATCTGTATTGCAGTTGGAAAGAGCCCACAAGAGTAGAATCAAAAGAAAAATTGTTTGATTTGATGTGGAATAATCAAGCGGCTAAGTTAGAAGTAGAAGAATTTCCCGAAATTTCTGAAGAAATTGTAAAACGTTATAGATATAATCATAATATAGATACGACTATTGATCTGCGGCAATTTCAAAAAAATAATGCACGGAAAGTATATGCTGGACCTCCTGATTTAGCTGTATCGGAAAATAATTATTTTGTCCACAAACCATCATATGTAGATATTCGAGATTATCAAAATGAAGCTGTAAATCAGTGGGAAAAGCAAAACTGGCGTGGAATATTTGACATGGCCACCGGTACGGGGAAGACATATACTGCTTTGTGGGGGCTTCATCAGTTTGAAAGAAAAAATCATGATTTTGCAGTTATTGTATTATGCCCGTTCATTCATTTGGTAGATCAATGGGCTGAAGATGTAGAAGAATGGGGCATGAACCCTATTATTGGACATTCTGGATCATCAGATAAAAATTGGAAGCAACGTTTTGCTAACTCTTATAAAAGATATCGTAGATCCAAAACACCATTTATTTGTCTTATGACAAATGATACATTTATGACCGATGACATTCAAGAAATAGTAAAAAATATATCTTCGGATTCCAATTTTATTTTAGTTGTAGATGAAGCTCACAACGTAGGAGCAAAGAGATTTTCGGAAATACTTCCTGAAAATATAAAATTTCGTTTAGCTCTTTCAGCTACAGTAGAACGTCATATGGATGAAATCGGTACTAAAAAAATATTTGATTATTTTGGAGAAAAATGCATAACTTACGATCTTGAAAAAGCTATAAAAGAGCATGCTTTGACTCAGTACGAGTATTATCCGATTATTGTGAGTCTCAATGATGAAGAGCGAGAGGAATATGAAAGCTTGACAAGACAAATCGGAGCATATTTGGAAAATGAAAATGGCAAACTAAAGATTAGTGATGATGCAGAGCAGCTTTTATATAAAAGATCAAGGCTAATAGCAGGTGCCGAAGGCAAAATCGCAGCATTTAGAGATGCTTTTAAACCATATGTAAATAAGAAACATATCTTAGTTTATTGTGGAGCTACACGAGGGCATGAAGACTATTACGGACAAAAGGAGCGTCAATTAGACCGCATTGATGATATTTTAGGAAATGAATTTCACGTTGCAGTACATAGGTTTACTTCGGAGGAAGATGCTCAAACCAGAAGAAATATTAAATCTGCATTTTCTGATGGAGATTTACAAGTTTTAACGGCAATCAAATGCCTAGATGAAGGTGTGAATATACCGAATATTCATACGGCATTTATTTTAGCTAGTAGTAGAAATCCTAAAGAATTTATTCAAAGACGAGGCAGAGTACTCAGAAAAGCAAAAGGCAAAGAGAGAGCGGTAATTTATGATTTTGTCACATTGCCGAGGAAGGTGGGGGATTCAGCTTGTGGAGAATTTCAGACATATAAATCATTGATATTAGGAGAGATGACCAGAATATATGAGTTTGGAAGGTTTGCAATTAATTCTCGAATCGCGTTAAATGCGCTTGAAGAGATAAGTGAAGCATATCAAGTATCAGTAGATTATGATTCGTTACTAAATGAAGGAGAGGCAAGCTATGGAGACAACTACTAAGCAAAACAGTAAAGATCCAACACCGGAACTTATTTATCAACTAATGCGAAAACTTGCAAAACTTGAATCAAAAAATGCACGAACAGGTGAATATAGTTCAAAACAGATGGTTGCAAATATTATTCGAGTAGTAGAAAAGGCTATTGATGATCAGGAATAATTATTAGAGGTAAGTAAAATGAAATTTTTAAGATTAGTCATGAAAAATTTCATGCGCTATAAAGGGGAAAATAATATTGAGTTCAGTACCGATAAGGAAAATAACGTAACAGTAATCTTGGGCGATAATACAGTTGGTAAGACTACTTTAGCCCAGGCATTTCGGTGGTGTTTATATGGAACGGTTGCAAATACTCAGTATGAAAGAAAAAATAGTGTTACTTTATTGAATTTTGACGTTTTATCTGAAATGTCTGCAAATGATCGTGAAGAGGTGATGGTAGAGTTGGACCTACTGAACGATAACGAAAATTCTGAGAATAAGGGAGAATATAGAATAATTCGTAGAGCTACCTTTATAAGAGAATTTCCTAAGATGTCGACAAAACGAATAGCAAGTCAGCTCCGAGTGATCGTACCTAACACCGAAACAGGACAGTCTTTAACATATAGCACGGATGGAAGCCAAGTTGAAGATTTAACTGATGCAGGAAAAATCATTAGGCAATTATTGCCAAATAATCTGGCCCCGTATTTCCTGTTTGATGGCGAACGATGGAATGATGAAACAGAAACAAGAGGCCATATCAAAGATTCAATATACTCAATTGTAGGAATAAATTCTTTAGTTCTTCTTCAAGATCATATAGGTGGAAGAAATGGAGCCTATGCTGTTCTTGAAAATATGAAAACTGGTTCATCTCAAGATTATGATATGTATAAAAGAAAAATTGATGAACAATATAAAATAATAGAAAGAGAAGAAAAAGATATAGAAGAGCAAACAGCTAACGAGAAAGCTGCGTTATCTAAAGCAGAGGAAATACAAAATAATTTAAATAATAATAGGACCGTAGAAGAGGAACAGAATAGAGTATTAAAATTACAAAATGATAATAAGGTTCTAAATGAGTCTATGAAGGGATATTACAGAGACATAGTGCGCTTATTTAGTTCCTCTTATAAATATTATGCGTCTCCTTTACTTGAAAAGGCTTTGGATTTCCTTTCGGATGTAAATCTTGATGGATCTGATATACCAGGTGTAATAGATAAAACCATTGATTATATATTAAGTCATCATAAATGTATCTGTGGAAGAGATGTCGATGACAATTCAGAAGCTGCCAGGATTCTTAAAGAGTTGAAAGATGTTGTACCTCCTGCACTTATTGGACGAGATGTAGGAAGATTTCAAGACAAACTGAAAATGTGGTCATCTGATTCAGGAGAATCCTTTAAGGAAATAAAAGAAAAGGCTGATGAATATCAAGATGATAAAGATAAGGTCGAAGAAAATGAAGCTGAAATATTACGTATAAATAAAAGGATAGACCGAAAAATTGATTTTGGCGATGAACGCAAAAAATTAAGAATGTATCAAAACAAAGCAATGGATGCTCGTACACAGATAAAGATTGCTGAAAAGAGTATTGAAACTGCTAAGTCCAATATTAAATCTTATGAGAGTAAGATGGAACAATTGGAAATTCAAAATGAAAGGAATAAGAAAATACGCTTAGAACAAAGATATTGTAATCTTATTAAAGAAACAGCAAAGAAGATTTATGAAGATAGAACGAATAAACTATTCACTGAACTTAACCATATAATTGAAGATAACTTCCGTGAAATGTTTAATGAACAGGATAAAGTAGCAAGACTTGATAATGATTTTACCTTGAAGTTATATTATAAAAGAAAGGCGGAAGGCTATTCTGCTTTAGTTGAAGCTAAAACATTGTCTGAAGGTGAGAAAATTGCGAGAAACTTTTCGTTTATTGTAAGTATTTTGGAATATGCAAATGAACAAAGAGAATTACATAAAGATGAAGAAGTTTCTTCGCTTCCATTAGTATTGGACGGACCATTTTCGAAATTAAGTGATGTGAATACTTCAAAGATTGCTGCTGTTATACCTCAAATAGCAGAACAGGTTATTATTTTTATGCTTGACAAAGACTGGAAAGCGAGTGGATTGGAAAAAGCGACAGATTCAAAGTATAAATACAGAATAATAAAAAATATTGATGAAAATTCGTCGATTATTAAACCAGAGGCTCAATTATGAAAAGTTACAGTTATTTTCAAAAAGATATTGTGATAACAGGAAAACATGCGGATTATATTGATAGTTTGTGGACACAAGGAGTTATCGAGGAATCTTATATTAAGCGAGCCGTTGATCTAATAACTATAGCAGCTGTTATTGGATTACGTGCTGACAGATATGTTGAAAAAGCAGACACTCAAAATGATAATAAGATTACAGTGCAACTTGCTCAGATAATGACGGTTGCAGATGATTTAAAAGTAATCATGCAGCTTATTTTGCTTTTGGACAAAAAAAGTCAAATGACAAAAGAGCAGAGGGTTAATAGAGCATTCAGAGAGCCCACATCTGATGAAGATTGGACTAGGAATATGAATACATTTTATTCATATATGCGCGGCGGCATAGAAGTATTATATGAGCAATTGGTACTCCGGACACTTACGGTAGATGATTTATATACAGATAAGAGGATTGGTAATATACTAGCTCTATATGACCATGATTTTATGCTGGACTGATTGATTTAATGAGCAGATAGACATTGACTTTGCCTATCTGCTCATTTGTGCAATTACATTATTAGTGAAAGAATATAACACATAAAATGGATTTAATCATCAATAATAGGGACAATTATGAACATCTTGATATAGAAAAATTCTCAAAGTGCCTCTTGAATCCAGATGCATGCTATAAATTTTATTGGTTAGAAGCCATTTTAAATAATACTTTCCCAACCAGTGAGACTATATCGACAATGGCATAGTCTCAGATGGATGTTTTCTTCATCGACCTGTTGAGTCACGTTGATGGTTCTGGCGGAGCTGCCTTCGGCTTATTTTTGCTACCC
>Ga0256406_1005785_pt1 | contig 12891 bp, 9 predicted proteins | sample RumenRJG_03DNA_FD_185986 | JGI IMG/M metagenome (GOLD analysis project Ga0256406, IMG submission 185986) | Bovine rumen microbial communities from Lethbridge, Alberta, Canada - RJG_03 | ecosystem: Host-associated > Mammals > Digestive system > Stomach > Rumen | place: Canada: Alberta | collected...
TCGAGCAATTCGTGTCAAAAAAGAAAAGAAATGAATATACTCGTAACAGGAGCAAACGGCCAACTTGGCAACGAAATGCGGATTGTGGCAAAAGACTCCAAAGATAAATATATCTTTACCGATGTAGTGGAGGTTGGAGGTCAGGAAACGACTATCCTTGATATTACCAATCTTGATGCTGTTCGAAGCATCGTCAAAGAGAACGATGTTAAGGTTATTGTAAACTGTGCTGCATGGACTAACGTGGATGCAGCAGAAGATCCAGATAAATATGACCTTGTAGAATTGCTCAATGCCAAAGCCCCTGAGAGCTTGGCTATTGCCATGAAGGAAGTTAATGGTCTGTTGGTTCATATCAGTACAGACTATGTCTTTGGCGGAGATCCTTATAACACTCCTTGCAAAGAAGATCAGAAAGGTACGCCTACAGGAGTCTATGGTCTGACAAAACTTCATGGAGAGCAGAATATCCAGAATAGCGGAGTTGATTATCTCATTTTCCGTACAGCCTGGCTCTACTCTGAGTTTGGCAAGAACTTTGTCAAGACGATGATGAACCTGACGTCATCTAAACCACAATTGAAAGTGGTCTTTGACCAGGTGGGTACTCCTACTTATGCTTTTGACTTGGCAAAAACAATCTTTGACATCATAGAGAATCGCAAGTATGAGGGTAACACAGGTATTTATCACTATAGCAATGAAGGTGTTTGTTCCTGGTATGACTTCACGAAAATGATTGCAGAGATTGCAGGCAATACCTCATGTGATATTCAGCCTTGTCACAGTGATGAGTTCCCCTCTCCTGTTAAGCGTCCAGCCTTCTCTGTCCTCGATAAGACCAAAGTCAAGGAAGCCTTTGGCCTCACCATTCCTTATTGGACTGATTCTCTTCGTAAATGCATAGCCAATCTGTTGGCATAATAATTTCTATCATTTCTGTGCTTTCTGCGGGACTAGAATGATTCTGTGTCTTCTGTGTATATCTGTGTGACATTAATTAGGTGAATAATGAAACGTAATATCGTAATTACTGGTGGCGCTGGCTTTATTGGGAGCCATGTGGTGCGCCTGTTTGTGAACAAGTACCCCGAGTATCACATCATCAACCTCGACAAGTTGACGTATGCCGGCAACCTCGCTAACCTGAAGGATATTGAGGATAAACCCAACTACGAGTTTGTGAAGATGGACATCTGTGACTTCGATGCCTTCTATCAGTTGATGCAGGACAAGAAGGTGGACGGTATCATCCATTTGGCTGCTGAGAGTCATGTGGACCGTTCCATCAAGGATCCGTTTACCTTTGCCAAGACCAATGTGATGGGTACACTCTCGCTGCTGCAGGCAGCCAAGTTGTATTGGGAGTCACTGCCAGAGAAGTACGAAGGCAAGCGTTTCTATCACATCTCTACCGATGAGGTATATGGTGCCCTGGAACTCACCCATCCAGAGGGTATTGAGCCACCCTTCACGACGATGGCTTCGAGTGCCGAGCATCACTTGGCGTATGGTGATAAGTTCTTCCTGGAGACCACGAAGTATAATCCACACTCACCCTATAGTGCATCGAAGGCATCCAGCGACCACTTCGTACGTGCCTTCCATGATACCTACGGAATGCCTGTGGTTATCACGAACTGTTCAAATAACTACGGTCCTTATCAGTTCCCAGAGAAACTGATCCCGTTGTTCATTAATAACATCCGCCATCGCAAGCCGTTGCCAGTATATGGCAAGGGTGAGAATGTCCGCGACTGGCTTTTCGTTGAAGATCATGCCCGTGCCATTGACCTCATTTTCCATAAGGGTAAGATTGCCGACACCTATAATATTGGTGGCTTCAACGAGTGGAAGAATATCGACATCATCAAGGTGGTTATCAAGACTGTCGACCGTCTTTTGGGGCGTAAGGAAGGCGAGGACATGGATCTCATCACCTTCGTCACAGACCGTGCAGGCCACGATCTCCGCTATGCCATCGACTCCACGAAGCTGCAGAAAGAACTTGGATGGGAGCCCAGTTTGCAGTTCGAGGAGGGTATCGAGAAGACCGTCCGCTGGTATCTCGATAATCAGGAGTGGCTCGACAACGTGACCTCCGGTGACTATCAGAAGTATTATGCTCAGATGTATTCATCAAAATAGCGGATTTATTATTCAGAAAACGTCGTTATATTATTATCAGAGATGCAATCGTTTTTGTTGAAAATAATTTTGTATGTAAGGTCTATGTGGTTCTGCCTTCAGCATTTACCAGCAAGGCAAGCTATAGTTATACCTATTCTCATTGGACGAGGGGTTAACTATAAGAGGTTCAAGGGTGAAATAGTCATACAGGATCCCATTAAAAGAGCCATGATAAGTCTAGGTGTGAATCGTGGCACATACTCTCTTGCAGACTAAAATTCACACATACTGGGGGAGGGCAAATTAATTTTCAGAGGAAAGTCTCTTATATGTGCCGGTTTTCGGTTTTGGGTGTCAAAAGATGGAATAATTGAAATAGGGAGGAACACCTTCATGAATGCTAATACAATTATGAGTTCTAATACGGTTATTTCCATCGGTGATAACAGTTCTTTTGGGTGGAACTGTTCCCTGTTAGATTGGGATGGTCATCACATATTAAACTGTAGTGATGGTGAAAAATCAAATCCCGCAAAACCAATAACTTTGGAGCATTGCTGCTGGTTGAGTTCTCATTCCACAATAACCAAAGGCGTGTCACTTTGTCATCATACTATCATACCATACGGTGCTGTCATATTTAAGAATAACATCACTCCCTATACGTTGTTTGGAGGCAGCCCCAATAAGATGCTGAAAACGGGCATCGTTAGAGAAGATTTTCTTAATCTCAAATAAACTTATTTATATCCATATTTAAAGCATGGATGTCCTGTTTGTAAATTTCCTAGCCTATATGCTGTGGGCGAGATACGCTTATAAGAAGTTTGGTGCTATTAATATCTACTTCATATTAGTGCTTATGATTACCTCCATAGCATTCTTGGGAATACTTACAGTATTTAATGGCGTGTATTATGACACATTTGGTGTCAGGAATACGACGAAATTGTCTTATGAGCCATATATATTATGTTTTATAGTATATTTTATCTTATTCTTTCCCTTACGAAATCTTCAGCTACAATTAGACAATAGGAGCGTAGGCTTTCTGTTTGGCAAGAAATTCCATCTTTTTGTTGTCGGATGGACAGTTTTTTACACATTTTATCTTGCCTTGCTTTGCTCGGAGCTCCTTCAGTCCCTTGTAGGAGGACTTGGGAATGCATATGAGATGCGTCATATGGAAGGAGATGCGTTGTATCAATATGATAGTATGTTTATTTCATATATCGTCAAGGGATATGGCTTTTTCATCTATAGTGCGTCATCTCCAGTTCTTCTTCTCTATGCAGTTATAGGGTTGAGGGCAAAAAAACTATCGAAATCATTTGCTGGCTATTTAGCGGTTTTGTGTTTGCTACCTTCATTGTTCTCCAGCATCAGCCAAGGGTCAAGAGGAGCACTATTTGCGGATATGATATGTTATTTCTTTTATGCTTCGCTCTTCTGGACTATATTTTCAAAGTCTGTAAAACGACTTGTTATCAGATATACTATCATTGCATTGTCTCTCATGCTGGTCATATCATTGATTATTACTATCCAACGTGTTGGTGACAAGGATAGTGGAAGTTCAATACTTAGATACTTTGGCGAGTCTTTCCCAAACCTTGGATATAATATGTACAATCAGGTGAAGTTTCATCCCATGGGAATAAGATTCTTCCCAGAAGTTGTATTTGGCGACAATCCCCCCTGGGATTCAACTGATGAGAGCTATAGATATTGGGGAGACATAACAGGTGTCCCTGTTATAAATTTCAAGACATTCTTTGGCGATCTCTATATTGAGTTTGGCCAGATTTTGGCAGTCGTAATTCCACTGGTAATGTGTTTGGTTATGAAGTTGATAATAAGGAAGAGATTAAGTGTCATAGTTTTGCCCATTGTATATTACTATATTCAAATGTGTTCCCAATCATTTGCTGGTTTTAATAAGACAGGTCATTTCTCTGTCTTTCAGTTAGAAATAGTTCTGATATTTTCCTTATGCCTTTATACACTTAAATTAATTGAATCTAGAAACACACCAAAAAAAGAAACGACATAGGCTTTGTCTGAACTAGCGAACATGAAGCAGATTGTACTTCCGCGTAAGAAGTCATTCTGGTCTTGCCATGATAGTTTGAAATTACCCTAAGCTATTGTTACGTAGCGATTTCTTTCCTGCTGCATAGACAGATAGTAATCGACATCCGAGTGTGTAAAGTTATCAAGATGTTTCTTAAGAATACTGCCTGTTCAATAATTTGGCAGTAGTTGTTGATACTGCTGTCGGCATACAGAGTCAGACGCAGTTTTTGGTAAACAGCAATATGCGGTCCCCGAAATTGGGAACAGCTTTATTCGCCCAGTCCAAGGTTTTATTGGGCATGGCCGCAGGGCTTTATCTTTTATCACCACAGTGAAAATTATTTATAATATATCATGCCAATTGAAGGTAAACGAATTGCCAAGAATACTGGCCTCCTCTATTTCAGGATGTTGCTACTGATGACAGTATCCTTATATACAAGTCGTGTGCTGCTCTCTGTTTTGGGAGTGGTAGACTATGGCTTGTATAACGTAGTAGGCGGTATTGTTGTAATGATAGGCTTTCTTCAAGGGACGATGGGGACTGCATCCTCTCGTTTTATCACAGTAGCCATGAGTGGCGACGATAAGGAATACATGCGGAAGGTGTTCACAAATTTACTCTTGATCAATGCACTTTTGGCACTTATTGTTGTAGTACTTGCAGAAACAATAGGTTTGTGGTTCCTTATAGAGAAGATGACGATCCCAGAGGATCGAATGAATGCTTCACTATGGGTTTATCAGTTTTCCATATTGGCCATAGCGCTGAATATTGTTTCAGTACCTTATTATGCCTCCATAGTCGCACATGAGAGGATGGCAGCATTTGCTTATATATCACTCTTTGATGCTTTTGCAAAGCTGCTGATAGTTTATCTGATTGCCATCTCGCCTTTTGACAGACTAATATTCTATGCATTTTTAATCTTAGTCGTTCAAATCGTTGATATCACAATATATAATGTGTATTGCATAAGAAAGTTTTCAGAAACAAGGGTAAGTTTTGAATATGACAAATCGCTTGTCAAAGAGATCTTTACCTTTATTTCATGGGCATCTTATGGAAGTTTCGTATCTGTCGGATTTACTCAAGGCCTTAATATTATTCTGAATTTGTTTTTTGGGCCTGCAGTAAATGCTGCTCGCGGCGTTTCCGTTCAGGTTCAGAATGCTGTGGTCAATTTTACCACCAATTTTCAGATGGCTATCAATCCACAATTGATGAAGTCAACAGCCCAAGCAAATTACAAGGATGCCCAACAGCTGTTAATAGTTAGCTCTAAGTTTTCTTTTTTCTTGCTATGTGCCTTAGGGCTACCTATTATCATTGAAGCTCCGTTTGTTTTAAGTCTGTGGCTAAAGGAAGTACCGGAATATAGTGTGTCGTTCTGTAGAATAGTGCTAGTCATAAGCGTCTGGTCGTCGCTTGCCAATCCGTTGCGAATAGTAAATCAAGCAGAAGGTAATATAAAGAAATTCCAACAGTGCGAATGCACCCTTCTTTTGCTTATAATGCCTTTATCATATATGGCATTAAAGCAGTGGTCTATACCTATCCTTGTTTATGTGGTTCATCTTGTTATCGAATTGGCAGCCCAGTTTGTAAGAATTGTGCTTGTAATCCCTAAGATTAAAATGCCGTTTAGAAGCTATATGCTTCAGGTGTACTTACGGCTTGTGCCAGTATTTATAATGCCACTACTATTGTCATCTTTGCTTCATTATTATATGGGCGAGCATGAAATCTTAAGATTTATAACTGTAACTGTCAGTTGTGAGATTATATTATTCCTTGTTGTCATGATTTATGGTTTAAATAAAAAAGAATTGTACTTTATAAGAGAAAAAACAAAAAAACTTATACGACGATGAAGATACTAGCAATAGTTGTCACTTACAATGCCATGCAGTGGGCTGACCGATGCTTTGGCAGCCTATTCCTGTCATCTGTTGAGCCTGATGTATACGTAGTCGACAACGGATCAACGGATGGGACACAAAGCTATATAGAAGAGCGGTTCCCTAAGATAATTTTTCATCAGAGTGATAAAAATTTAGGGTTTGGAAAGGCCAATAATTTAGGATTACAATATGCATTAGATAACCAATATGACTATGTTTATTTATTGAACCAAGATGCTTGGGTGATGCCTGACACGTTTGAGAAATTGATTAAGATCAGCGAAGAGAATCCTGAATATGGTATTTTGAGTCCTTTCCAAATGAATGCAGATCTTCGCCACATAGACAAGAATTTTGTTGCAGGCGTTTGTTCATGGTATTCAAACCGTGAACTGTTCACAGATATATATATGGGAGAGGTTCGCAAAATTTACGATGTTCCTGTCGTTATGGCTGCGCATTGGTTTATTACACGGAGATGTATAGAAATTGCAGGAGGTTTTTCACCTTCGTTCGTACATTATAGCGAAGATGATAATTATTGTGATAGGCTTTGCTATCACAAAATAAGAGTTGGAATTGTACCATCCTTGAAAGTTGTTCATGATAGAAGTGAAAGAGCTTTGTCAAAAATCAAAATGGTTTATCTCTCATATACTAATACGATAAGAATCATTAGCAATCCAAATAATAAAAAGTATGATAATATTATTTGGTGCATATTATATATAATAAAATATGTGTTGAATTCAATAAAAGAATACAACTCCTTGTTACCATTTAAGTATGGTGCTATACTCATTACTAATTTAGGAAGAATAAGTCGTAATCGCGTAGTGTCGATTAAAGAAACAAAATCTTTTTTGAATCAATAACCCCAATTATATTATATGGCTACAGTAAATAATGTTCCAAGTATAAATGTACTATTCATATGTCATGAGGAAGGCAACATGGGAGGGGGATCTTATTCTATGTTTAATATGATAAACTCGGTGCGAGACCATGTTAATCCTTTTATTCTGACAAAAGCCGAAGGCGGGGTTTATATTCATGCAAAAAAATGTGGCTACCCTACAATCGTTCAAAAATTTAATTTGAACCTTGCTAATAAGAATAGATTTAAACGATGGATATTTCATTTCCCAAGATTAGTATTAGATAACTACATTAATAATCTTTGTATTAAAAGGGTTGCCAAAGAGTTCTCTGGGTGCAAAATAGATATAGTTCATACAAATTCTGCTCTTATATCTTTTGGTGGTAAGCTTGCACGTCGTTTGGATGCAAAACATGTCTGGCATCTTAGAGAATTCATGAATTTAGATTTCAAATTGACTCCTGTAGAAGGTTTTTATAAATTAAAAAAAGAAATTCAACATTCTGACGCCATTATAGCAATAACAAATGCGGTTTTTGAACACTGGGGGTGTCAAAACATGCAAAATGCATATGTGCTTTATAATGCTGTTCGTTCAAAAGAAGATATTTGTTTCATAACTGAGAAAGAGAAATATGTTCTTTTTTGTGCAGGTTTTGTGTGTGACGAGAAAGGTGCTGATGTTGCGGCAGAAATATTTTTCATGTCAAATATTGCACAGTTGGGTTACAAATTAGTATATGCAGGAAACTGCAGTCAGGTTTACAGGCAAAAGCTGGAGAAGATATCTGCAAAATATAATTGTTTGGATGCTTATAAATTCGTTGGATATCAAAAAGACATAAAGGAGTTAATGTGTAAGGCATCTGCTTTTTTAATGTGCTCTCCTAATGAAGCAATGGGTAGGGTTACTGTTGAAGCAATGTTCTATGGCTGTCCGATCCTTGGTAACAATTCTGGTGGAACAAAAGAAATTATTGAGGACAGATATAATGGTTTGTTATATAACAATCTTTATGATGCCTCACAACTACTATGGGAAATTGTAAATTCGAAAGAATTATCCAAACAGTTGGTTAACAATGCTCATGCAAAAGCTGAAGCATATTTTTCTGAAGAAATATATAAATCAAAGATATTGAATATATATAACTCAATATTAGGTACAATATAACTGCAATAGTCAATGTCTATTTCCTTTATATGCTGCTACAATAATGAAAAGCAGTTGAATTCGATGTTTTTACCTTCTATTGAAAAATTGAAGAATCGCGTTGTGGATTTTAATCCACATGTTCTTCTTATAGATAATGGAAACTCGAAATACCATAGCGCTGCATCGGCTTTTAACACTGAGATAATAAGTCATCTTAACGAATTAGGCGACATCCTGTGCTTTGTTCATCAAGACATTGCCTTTGACGATGGAGCATTCATAAAAGAGTTGGTAGAATCGTTTGAACATAATCCGAACTTGATTATAGGTTTCTCGGGGAAGAAAAACAACGATGAGAGCTATTCTAACTTGCGTTATTATGCCACCAAGAACTATATTGTGAATAATCAAATATCGGAAATGACCGATGTGGAATGTGTTGACGAGTGTTGTTTCGCCATCCCTAAGGCCCTTTTCCTGAAGATGATGTTTGATGAGGACGTCTGCTATCACTGGCACCTTTATGCGGTTGAGCTATGCTATCATGCGAGAAGAGATTTGGGTACTCAAGTAAGGGTAGCGTCAACAAGTATATATCACAAAATGAACGATGATATTGGACTTACTATTGACAAGTATTTCTTTGAGACTTTGAAACGTATTATCAAGAAATACAAAAAAGATTATAAAAAGATTTATGCTCCTTGTTATACAATATTTACAAACTCTATATTGGCTCGTATGCAATTATTAAAGACCAAGATTGATACGACTCTGCACCACAATAAAAGATTCGCATGATAGACGTAAGCATAGTGATTGTTTGCATGAACAATCTGAAGAATTTGTACCTCTGTTTGGAAAGTATTGAGAAATACACTAATAAGGTGACTTATGAAACTTTGGTGGTGGCATACCTCTTCTCGAAGGAGAATATTGAGAAGGTAAAAGTTTCCTTTCCTTGGGTGTCATTCATCGAGAGCAACGAGATTCGAGGCTTTTCTGAAAATAATAACCTTGCATTACGACAGGCTAAGGGGAAGTATTGTTTCGTGCTGAATGATGATACAGAGATGAAAATGCCTGTCATTGACAGGCTGGTTGAGACAATAGAGAACTTACCGGCGGATGTCGCTGTGGTTAGCCCAAGATCTGTATTTGGAGATGGAACGTTTCAGAGTTGTGGAAGACCAAAGTATACATTTAGAACTTTTGTGTTGCAACAATTTAAATTGTGGAATGAGCAAAAGACAAAATCTGCTTATGTCAATCAAAAAGGGGTATTCCAGACATATAATCTATGGGGAGCCTTTTTTCTTATAAAGACGGCAGTCTTTCGCAATATGGGATGGTTTGATGAGAGATATTTCTTCTGTCCTGAGGATATAGCTTTATCAGATAGTCTAAACAAGATGGGATATAAGTGCTATGTGAATGCAAATATCGTAATAACACATTATGAAGGGATGTCCGGCAAATCTTTGTCAATGATACAAACGGCCACACGTCCAGCTCAGGCCAAAGGAATGGCGATATATCTATCACAAGGGAAATCATATCGGTATATTATCATTAGTGTGTGGTTGTGCTTATTTTCAATTTTTCAATTCTTGTTCCATAGTGTAAAGTCTTTATCTAAAAAGAAACCTAACGAAGATTATATATTATCTATCGGTGATATAAATGTTTTGAGGAGCATTCTCACATCTAAGACTCCTAAAGAGATATTCATAAAGTATTATTCAGCTATTCGGCAATGAGGTTTTTCTGTGTTCTTTTTTTCTTTATTTTCCCATTGTGTTTGCTGTCACAACACGTCAGAGAAAATCAGATAAAAAAAGTCTATTATATATCATCTTCTTTGGGCTCTAACTCAAATGTTGGTACTACAAAAGATAGCCCATTGAGAAGTATTGCAGCCATAAAAGAGAAAGAGTTTGTAAAGATTCGACTAAATTGTGGAGATGTTTTTTTTGAACATATTGAAGGTATAACGAATTCTATAATCGAATCTTATGGAAGCGGGGATAAGCCTATTGTGTGTGGCTTTAAAATTTTAAAGGATGCGAATGCATGGGTCTATGATGCTGCGAACAATATTTGGACGATAGATTTGTCTAAAGAAGAACATTTCAAAGGTTATTTACAGAGTAATAATAAGCCAAACATAATGTTCAATAATGTTGGGATTATTTATGACCCGAATAGTGATAAGATATACGGTAACAATGTAAAAGACAAAACTTACATTCATTGTGAGGGAGATTTTTATACTAATTCTTTTTTCCAAATGGATTCTGTAAAACAATCCCCTTTTAATATCCTATCGCTAAAGATAGACAAAGACCCTCGTACAATAAAGAATCTTTGTTTTTCAATGGGTGCTCACGGTATCTCAAATTCCAATGGTTGTATAATCAGGAATATTTCTTTTGTTGGATTCTCAAGACATGGAGTGGCTAATGCAAAGGATGCATTAATAGAACACTGTCAGTTTGATTTAATAGGAGGCGCTATTCAGGTCGGTTATAAATATTGGGTCCGTTATGGAAATGGCATCGAAATCGGGGGAAGTTCAGAAAATGTTTGTGTTCAGAAATGTATTATAAGTAGGACATACGACTGTGGCTGTACCATTCAAGGAACTGTCATGAAAGGTTTTCAACCTAAAAACATTCACTTCCGTAATAATATACTATATAAATGTAGACAGGCATTTGAGCATTTTATTAATCCATCGGGGTTTGATGAGAATCCTCAATACATAAATTGTGAGTTCACTGGCAATACATGTTTCTTTATGGGAGAAAATGAATTTGGAACACCCCAGCAAAGAGACGCGAACATATTAAGTTACGAGAATGCCGATAGGAATGTTATAATTAAGAGTAACACATTCTATGGGGCATCTCATTATTGTGGCTATACCAAACCTTTGGGGATGAATAATAATAAGGTGTATATTTATAAAGGGCAGTATCTGAACCATTATCATGGACAAAAGAACTATCCAACGATTTATGCTGATGGTGAAGAATCTATATCTAAGTATAAGGAATGGAGTGGTGATAACAGTAAGATTGTGATTATAGAAAAAGGATCAGCCAAAGATGTTAAGATGAAGAAGAGAATAGAAAAAAAGGTGGGGTTTCAGAAACCAGAATTGCATTTGGAAAGAGTGATGTGAGAGAAAATTCTTCTTTTAAGAAACATTATCATAATTATGAATCTACGAACTGAAAGACAACCGTCATCTCCCTGCACCTTTAGATAGAAACGAAAAAAGATAAGTAAATATTTGGTGGTAAGTCGGAGCCGCATGGCTTTAGCTTTTTCGCCGCAGTGAAAATTAGTACAACAATGAATTTATTATTTATTGGTGGAGCTGGTTTTATAGGTTCTAACTTGATAAAGCGGCTGTTAAGTGAAAGTGGGAATAAGATATATGTATTAGAACCACATTTCGCTAATATCTCGCGAATAGAGAAGCTCCCTATCGAGATTTTCAGAGGAGAACTGATGGAGATGGATTTGATGGAGTCCATCATAATGTCTAACAAGATAGATGTAGTTGTTCATCTTGTGTCCACATTGATACCGGGTAGTAGCTACGAAGATTTTATAAAAGAATATCAAAAGGTGATATTTCCCTCTATTAAACTGATGGAGGTCTGTTGTAAATTTGATGTGAAATTCGTGTACTTTTCTTCTGGTGGTACCGTTTATGGTGAGAGAAAAAGTTATCATCCTCTCGAAGAGAACGAGGATTTACAACCAATATCTTATTATGGATGGTCAAAGCAAATGATGGAGAATAGCATCTTGTTTAAAAACAGAACACAAGGATTAAAATTCTTGATTATAAGGCCTTCAAATCCATTTGGTCATGGACAGAACCTATTTGGTAAACAAGGTCTGATTGCCGTCAGCCTTGGCAAAATAATGGCGGGCATACCTGTGGAGGTGTGGGGCGACGGTAGTGCTGTCAGAGATTATATCTTTATTGATGATCTAAGTGATGCTTTTGCCAAATTGATTCTGAATAAAAATATTCAGAGTACGACTATTAATATAGGTAGCGGGATAGGCTATTCTGTAAATGACATTCTGGCTTTTCTGAAAATTGTATCGGGCAAAAATTTTGAGATCAAGTATATGGATGCACGCCATGTGGACGTGTCAAACATGGTTCTAAATATTGATAAACTAAAATCTTTGATTGAATTTAGAACTACTCCCATCTTGGACGGAATGAAAGTATTTTATGATGAGTGTATGGAGATAAAAAAGATAGAAAAATGAAGATATTGTTAGTACATAAGTTCTTCAATTACAACGGAGGAGCAGATGTGTTCTTTTTTGAGGTAGGAAGAGTTTTAAGTGAGCATGGTCACGAGGTTGCATACTTCTCGACTAAATCAGACAGGAACCTGGAATCGGATTGGAGCAAGTATTTTATCGAGGCTCCTGATTTCAAAAGTAGTAATCCTATCAAGAAACTGAAAGCTCTTTATAATATACCATATAATAGGGAGGCAAAAAAGCGATTCTCAGATTTGCTTGATGACTTTAAACCGGATTTGGTACATTGCTTTAACATTATGACTCAAATCTCTCCTTCAATTTTATTTGCTGCTAAGGAGAAAAATATACCAGTGGTTATCTCATGTAATGATTATAAACATATTTGTCCCTGTTATAAGCTTTTTCATCATGGTAAAGCGTGTGAAGAATGTCGGGGTGG
>Ga0256406_1005786_pt1 | contig 12887 bp, 9 predicted proteins | sample RumenRJG_03DNA_FD_185986 | JGI IMG/M metagenome (GOLD analysis project Ga0256406, IMG submission 185986) | Bovine rumen microbial communities from Lethbridge, Alberta, Canada - RJG_03 | ecosystem: Host-associated > Mammals > Digestive system > Stomach > Rumen | place: Canada: Alberta | collected...
ATTCAATACCGGCAGTGAAGCATGATTTTCGGTTGTTTTTCGTTATTAATTTTTTGTACAACGGGCATAAAGAAAGCCCGGAAACGACTTATTTAAGCCATTTCCGAGCTTCCCGGGCATTAAAAATCGAGGTGACTGGATTCGAACCAGCGGCCTCCACGTCCCGAACGTGGCGCTCTACCAAACTGAGCCACACCTCGATATGCTGTATTCCTTTTTCCAGAACCAGCATACATGATGATATCAAACCGGTACATAAATGTCAACAGAAAATGCGATAAAAATCTGCAGCCGGTTTACGGTATCTGTTATCTGATGATATAGGCATCGACAATCTGTCCGCATAAAAAGTTATTTTGGTGTTACACTGGAACAACAGAACGTACGTGAACAGCGAACCACGAAACCATAAGATCAGCAGCGGAGGAAAATCATGGCGGTAAATCTTCCTGAACAGTTCAGGGCAAGAATGCAGACGATGCTCGGAGAAGAATATCCTGATTTTGAGGCATGTTTTACCAGGAGACGCTTCCGCGGTCTCAGGGTGAACACCATGAAAATCACCCCCGGAGATTTCGAGACATCTTCCCCTTTCCATCTGCGCCGTGTCCCCTGGGTCAGCGACGGCTTCTACTACGGGGAGGAAGATTCCCCTGCACAGCATCCGTGGTATGCGTCCGGGCTTTACTATCTGCAGGAGCCGAGTGCCATGACACCCGCCTCAAGACTCCCTCTTAAGGAGGGAGACCGGGTGCTCGACCTCTGCGCCGCACCGGGCGGCAAATCGACGGAGCTGGCAGCGAGGCTGAACGGAAGCGGCCTTCTCGTGTCCAATGACATCAGCGTACCACGGGCGCGGGCGCTTCTCCGCAATCTGGAGCTTTTCGGCGCCCCCAATATTTTTGTGACCGGTGAAAAGCCGGAAAACCTTGCCGCTGTCTTCCCGGGATTTTTTCAGGCCATCCTGGTGGATGCGCCGTGCTCGGGAGAAGGTATGTTCCGCAAATCTCAGGACATGTGTGATGCCTGGAGTACGGATAAGGTGGCGCAGTGCGCCGGCATGCAGAAGCAGATACTGAAAAGCGCTCACGGGATGCTTCAGCCCGGCGGGCATCTGCTTTATTCCACCTGCACTTTCTCACCGGACGAAGATGAGCAGATCATCGCATGGTTCATCCGCGAATATCCGGATATGCAGCTGATTCCCGTCACGCCCGGCTATGAAGGTTTCCGGCCGGGACACCCCGAATGGGCCGACGGAAATCCGGAGCTTTCGAAATGCGTCCGGATCTGGCCTCATATCATGGGAGGGGAAGGACACTTCATGGCGCTGATGGCAAGAGAACCTTCTCTGACCGGCGTCCCGGACCGGAGCGCTTCTTCCGTCATCTTCTTCAGCCCTGCAGCCGGAGAAACGAGAATCTCTGCAGATGCAGATCAGGTCACGACCGACAGAAAGGCTGACGACCGCAAAAATCAACGCAGCCGCATAAGCCGCGGTGATGCCATTGACCGATACGATAAGAGAAGCCGCGGTGATGCCATTGACCGATACGATAAGAGAAGCCGCGGCGGTGCAGAAGACCGCGGTGGAAAAGCCAGACACAGCATCATAGGAAAACGCGGCGCTGAAGGATCCCGCGGTGATCTGACTTCACAGGAAAAGGAGAAATTACTGGCCGACTTCCTCCTCGGAACGGAATTCGAGGGAAAATTCATCGATGTGCGCGGTGACCGCGCCTATCTGGCGCAGCGGCTTCCGGCCGATGCGGGTCAGCTGAATTTTCTGAGGAACGGCCTGTTTATCGGCGAATGGAAAAAGGGAAGATTCGAGCCTTCACAGCAGCTGGCACTGGCATTGCACGACTATCCCCGTAAAGTTGATTTTTCCTCCGCTGACGAACAGGTCAGCCGGTATCTCCGGGGTGAATCTCTTCAGATGACATCCGGACAGGAGATGGGAAACGGCTGGGTACTCGTCACCGTCGACGGCCACGGCATCGGCTGGGGACGGCTCAGCGGATCCATCCTCAAGAACAAAATGTCAAGAACCTGGCTTTCCCGCCAGTGAGTGTTCTGCAGAGACCTGATTTTTCACACATAAGAAAAGGCCGCCCTTGCCGGCGGCCTCTTCTTATACATATGGTTTTGCTGTAAAGCGTATGAAGTGCGGGCCTTCTGATTTACGCCTCTTCGTTCCCGCCCTCCTCATTTTCGATCTCGGCGTATTTGTCGAGAATCAGCTTCTGGATCGTCTCCCTCGTCTCCGAATTGATCGGATGAGCGATATCACGGTACTCACCGTCTGCTGTCTTGCGGCTGGGCATGGCGATGAACAGTCCCTTCTCACCCTCAATGATTTTGATGTCATGAACAACAAATTCATTATCAAATGTGATGGAAACAACGGCTTTCATCTTGCCTTCTTTTGCTGCCTTGCGAATTCTGATATCTGTGATTTTCATTGCCAATTCTCCTCTCCGCTTCTTCAGGCGGGTCAGATCGCGTATCGCTCATTTTTTTCGATCACGATCTTGATTCTGTCTTCGCCGCAGTAATACGAATTCGCACGAATCGTATCGCGGCTCTCGACAATACAGTTTTCAATATGTGTATTGTCGCCAAGATAGACATTGTTCAGGACGATGGAATTCTTAATCACACAATTGTTGCCTACATATACGTCTTTGAAAAGAATTGAATTTTCGACTTGCCCGTTAATAATACAACCACTAGATATCAAGCTGTTTCTCACAATGTTGCCCGGATTGTACTTAGCCGGCGGAAGGTCATCGATCTTCGAATATACCGGGGGATACTGATTGAAGAAGTAATCCCGGACCTCCGGCTTCAGGAAATCCATATTTGTTCTGTAATAGGATTCCACCGTTGCAATGTTGCTCCAATAGGTATTAATTTTGTATCCGTAAATCCTCTTCAGATTCTTGTAACGGATAAATATATCTTTTACCAGATCATAGCGCCCCTCCTGCGCGCATCTCTCCAGCATTTCGATCAGCTGTCTGCGGCGGATCACGTAAATGCCGCACGAAATCAGATTCGAGCTGGAAACCATCGGTTTCTCCTCGAATTCCTCGATCCGGCAGTCCTCATTCATCCTCAGAACACCGAATCTGCTCGGATCGTCATCATGACATTCCGTGCAGACAATGGTGATGTCTGCCCGCTTCGCAATGTGATAGGCAAGAACCCTGCCGTAATCAAGCTTATATACGCCGTCGCCGGAAGCAATCACCACATAGGGCTCATGGCTCTCCCTCAGCCATTTGAGGTTCTGATAAATGGCATCGGCCGTGCCTCTGTACCACCAGCTGTTCGTGGCGGTCACCGTGGGTGTAAATACATACAGGCCGCCCTGCTTTCTTCCGAAATCCCACCACTTGGAACTCATGAGGTGTTCATTCAGTGATCTCGCATTGTACTGCGTAAGCACGGCAACCTTCTGAATGTGGGAATTGCTCATGCTTGACAGGGCAAAATCAATGCTGCGGTAGCTGCCGGCAATAGGCATCGCAGCGATGGCGCGCTTCTCTGAAAGCTCGCGCATTCTGTTGCTGCTTCCGCCCGCAAGAATAATGCCTAACACTCTCATATGTCATCACCGCCTTCCTTCAGGAGTGCTCCGCCGCCCGGCAGAATCCCGTCCTGATAGTCGCCGGCTTCCGTCACGCCGGACACGACGGTGTTCTTCCCGATCTGAATGCCTTCCGGGATCACCGTTTTCTCTCCGATGGTGGCAATGCCCCACGAATAGATCGCCGGTTTGAGAACGTTCGGTGCTTCCTCTCCGACGCCGATCTGCACATGATCCCCGATCTGTGCCTCCTCGGCGATGATGGCCTTGTGAATCTGCGCTCCGGCACCGATATGAGAATTCCTCATAATAATGGAGTCTCTGACCACAGCACCCTTCTCAATGGTCACACCCGGTCCGATCACACTGCTGTATACCTCGCCGCTGATATCCGCCCCTTCGCCGATGATGCATCGGTCAACGACACCGGTCGACGCAATATACTGCGGTCGAATGATATCTCCTTTGGTGTAGATCTTCCAGAATTCCTCGTAGAGATTGAATTCCGGAACGATATCGATCAGCTCCATATTCGCCTGCCAGTAGGATCCCAGCGTTCCGACATCCTTCCAGTAGCCGTTGAATTCATAGGCATACAGACGTTTGCCGTTATCCCGGCAGTACGGAAGAATATGCTTGCCGAAGTCACATCCCGGCTGATCCTTCAGTGCCAGCAGCGATTCCTTCAGTGTCTTCCAGCTGAAGATATAAATACCCATCGACGCCAGATTGCTTCTCGGATGGGCAGGCTTCTCCTCAAACTCGGTAATCCGGCCCTTTCCGTCGGTGATCATGACGCCAAAACGGCTCGCCTCCTCGATGGGAACCGGCATGCAGGCTACCGTGATATCGGCGTTGTTCGCCTTGTGGTAGTCAAGCATGACTTCGTAATCCATCTTGTAAATATGATCCCCGCCCAGAATCAGGACGTAATCCGGATTATAAGTCTCCATGTACGCCAGGTTCTGATAGATGGCATTCGCCGTACCGGTGTACCATTCTGTATCCGTGCTCTTCTCATAGGGCGGGAGAATGGACACGCCGCCGACATTCCGGTCCAGATCCCACGGAATACCGATGCCAATGTGATTATTCAGTCTCAGAGGCTGATACTGTGTCAGCACACCGACGGTGTCCACACCGGAATTGATACAGTTGCTCAGCGGAAAATCGATGATTCTGTACTTGCCGCCGAACTCGACCGCCGGTTTAGCCATTTTCGATGTCAGCACGCCCAGCCGGGAACCCTGTCCTCCGGCCAGGATCATGGCGATCATTTCCTTTTTAATCAATGTAGAACCACCTTCTCACCATATTCTTCTGTCGAAATTTTATGCAAACTGTCATGAAGGCGCGGGGCAGCGCCGGTTCTTGTATTTAATTAGTATAGCATAAGAGAAAATAATTGGGAACATTTAATTAAAATCCGATAGTTTTTTTCCTGATTTTGTTCTAACCGCACAAAAATCGCCTGCTTTTTTCGTTGATAGTTTCCCATGAAGGGAACCGCAGCTCATCCCCTCTTCTGTCAGGAATCCTGACCGGATCGCATCCCGCCGGTCCGTATGGCCTCCTGCCTTGCTTGAAATATAAAGGGGCTCCATGTATAATTAGCGTTGCGTGAGGCCCGCATAACCGGCCTCGAAAAGGAGCATATTTCATGTATCAGATAGATTTTGACAAGCCCTGCCACCTGCATTTCATCGGGATCGGCGGGATCAGCATGAGCGGCCTTGCCGCCATTCTTCTTGACCACCATTTCACGATTTCCGGCTCTGACGCGAAGAAATCGGAGCTCACGGAACGGCTTGAGGCTGCCGGTGCCGTTATTCGTTATCCGCAGGCAGCTGAAAATATTACCGACGACATTGATGCTGTGATTTATACGGCGGCGATTCACAAGAACAATCCTGAATTCGCTGCTGCAGCTGAAAAACATATTCCGATGCTGACGCGTGCCCAGCTGCTCGGCCAGATGATGAAGAACTACCGTCTGCCGATCTGTGTATCCGGAACGCACGGCAAGACGACGACCACATCGATGGCCGCGCATGTCATGATGCAGGCGGATATGAACCCGACGATCTCCGTCGGCGGTATTCTTCCTCTGATTCACGGCAATTACCGCATCGGCGGAACGGATACCTTCCTTATGGAAGCGTGCGAATATACCAACAGCTTTCTCAGCTTCTTCCCGAAGATCAGCATCATTCTGGACATTGATGCGGATCATCTTGATTTTTTCAAAGATCTGGATGATATCCGTCATTCCTTCCGGAAGTTCGCCGAGCTCCTGCCGGAGGACGGCACCCTGATCATTAACGCGGACGATCCCGCCTGCAAAATGATCACAAAGGATCTGAAGTGTCATGTGGTGACTTTCTCTCTGAGCAACCGGGGAGAATTTACCGCGGATACGATCACTTTCGATCCTCATGGCCACGCTTCTTTCCGCGCGCTGCACCACGGTGAGCCGATCGGAACCTTCCAGCTGGAGGTCCCGGGTGAACACAACGTCAGCAATGCGCTGGCTGTGATTGCTCTTGCGAATGTGCTCGGCATCAGCACAGAGGATATTCAGGCCGGATTTTCTTCCTTCCACGGCACAAACCGCCGTTTTGAGAAAAAGGGCATGATGAACGGCGCCGTCATTGTGGATGACTACGCTCATCATCCGACAGAAATCCGTGCGACGCTGAACACGGCGCAGCGGGTTCCGCACCGGACTATCTGGTGCGTATTCCAGCCTCATACCTATACCCGCACCAAGGCGCTGCTGCCGCAGTTTGCGGAGGCGCTCTCCATCGCGGATCATGTGGTTCTCGCCGACATCTATGCGGCAAGGGAGCTTGACATTTACGGTATTTCCTCCCGCGATCTGCAGCAGGAGGTTCAGAAGCTCGGAACAGAATGCGAGTATTTCCCTTCTTTTGAGGAAATCGAGTCATATCTGAGAGAAAATGTAAAAGAAGGAGATCTGGTCATCACCATGGGCGCCGGCAACATCGTCCGTGTAGGTGAGGATCTCATCCGTGATCAGAAGCTCTGATCAGCGAAGGGATTTTATGGGACTTCTGAAAATTAAAGACAGCCGTCTGGCCAGCGTTACGCTTGTGCCAGACGATTTTGTCGATTATTATATGTCCCGTTCGAACGGGGAATTTGTAAAGGTATATCTGTATCTGCTCCGCTGTGTGCATAAGGACGGGCCGGACCCGACGGTTTCCTCCATGGCGGATTTTTTTTCATGCCCTGAAAAGGACATCATGCGCGCACTGCGCCACTGGGAAAAAGCCGGACTCCTCCGTCTGAACTTTACAGGGCGGGGGAAGAACGAGCAGACGCTGGAGACGATTGAACTTCTTCCGGTAACTGCCAGTCTCACAGCGACGCAGAATGATCCGTCGGCAGAGGAAACAGTCTCAGGACCCGCGTCAGGCAGAACAGCCGACGGGGCGGAAAAATCTGCGCAGATTTCCACTTCACGCCTGAATGACCTGAAGAGTGATGAGGACGCCCGTCAGATTCTTTTCGCAACGGAACAGTATCTGAAGCGGCCGCTGTCCGCGACGGAGATGAGGGAAATTCTATACTTCTACGATGATCTCCATTTTCCGTCCGATCTCGTCCTGTATCTGATCGAGTACTGCATCGAACACCAGCATACGGCGATCCGCTATATCGTAAAAACCGGCCTGGCCTGGGATCAGGAAGGCATTCATACGCTGAAGGCCGCCAAGGAATATACCGGCAGCTTTGAGAACAAATATCTGAAAATCTTCAAGGCCTTCGGCATTAAAAACAGAAATCCGATCCCGCATGAGAAGGAGATCATGGATCACTGGCTTAATGATTACGGCTTCTCGATGGAACTGATCAGCGAAGCGGCGGCGCGCACCATCCGGAAAACGTCGCAGCCGAGCTTCCCCTATGCGGACCGCATCCTGAGCGACTGGCATGCAGCCGGTGCCACAACGCCGGAGGATGTAAAGCGTCTGGACCAGAAGCATCAGGAGGAAATGTCCGCGCGGAAGGAAGGCGGGTCCCGTCAGGGTTCCTCCGCTTCAGCAGCCCGCACAGACAGCCGGAACGGCAGAAAAAACAGCTTCAACAGCAATTTCAGTCAACGCGAATATAATTATGACGATCTGGAAAAGGCTCTTCTGGACAGTCAGGATAACAGGAGTTCGGTGAATGGCTCTGACGAATGAACAATATGACGCGGTCATGCGGATCTACAGTGAACGGCAGCTGAAAAACCGCCGGATCACAGAAGAACATCGGGCAGAGGCTTTCCGCGCGGTGCCCCGCCTCCGCGAGATTGATGAGGAAATCGCCGACGCGGGCATCCGCAGGGCGAGATATCTTCTGACGAAGGGGCACGGAGCATCCCCGGCGGACGGATCCGCTGATGTGCAGGAAGATTCTGACCTGGAGAAGATCATCGGCAGGCTGCGCGAGGAGAGAAAAACGCTTCTTCTTTTGAACGGATTCCCGGAAAATTATCTGGAACCCGTCTATGACTGTCCGTACTGCCACGATACCGGCTATGTCGGCACCGACAAATGCTCCTGTTTTAAAAAGCTGGAGCTCAGCCTGCTTTACAAGGACTCCAGTCTTGGGCAGATCCTCGGCAGGGAAAACTTTGATACTTTCCGGCTCGATTTTTACAGCAGCAGCGACCCGGATCCGCGCAGCGGCAAAACCGCCAGACAGGAAGCAGAGGAAGCGCTCCGCGCCGCCCGGGAATTCTGCAGTCGTTTTCCCTCGAACGAAAATCTGATGATCTACGGCGCGGTAGGCGTCGGCAAGACTTTTCTGACTCACTGTATCGCAAAATCGCTGATCGACCGCGCCTTCAGTGTAATCTATATGACAGCATACGAACTGACCGAGAAACTCGGTCAGTATAAATTCAGTCCGGGATCGGACGGAGGAACCGGAACTGACGGCCGCGAACTGAAGCAGATCCATGACAATATTTTTTCCTGCGACCTGCTGATCATCGATGATCTGGGCGCCGAACTGGTCAACAGCTTCGTGTCGTCGGAATTCTTCCTGATCGTGAACGAGCGCATCAAGGACAGGAAATCGACGATCATTTCAACGAATCTTTCACTGGGAAATTTCCAGAATATTTTTTCAGAGAGAACATTCTCACGAATCATGGGATCCTACAGACTTATCCACATGTCCGGCAGGGACATCCGCATTCAGAAAAAACTGGGAGGAAACGAAAATGACTGAGAGAAAATCCAACTACTACGACGCTGAACCGGTGGGCCGCCTCGGCATTATCCCGCTGCAGAGCTGTGCCATGCTGGGAAAGAAGGTCGACGATTATCTCGTTGACTGGCGCCGGGAGCGCTATCAGACAGGCAGCAGAAACGGTGATGTGGAAGGTTACGCGAGATCGTCCTTCATCATCCCTACGGATATCCCGAGATTCGGATCAGGTGAAGCCAAGGGTGTGGTGGGCGAATCGGTCCGCGGTGACGATATCTACATCATGGTCGATGTCTGCAATTATTCGCTGACCTATTCTCTGTGCGGTTATACCAATCACATGTCGCCGGACGATCATTATCAGGATCTGAAGCGTGTCATCGCAGCCATCGCCGGCAACGCGCGCCGCATCAATGTCATCATGCCGTTCCTCTATGAGAGCCGCCAGCACCGCAGAACCGGACGTGAGTCGCTCGACTGTGCGATCGCCCTGCAGGAGCTTGTGGAGATGGGTGTGGACAACATCATCACCTTTGATGCCCATGATCCGAGAGTTCAGAACGCCATCCCGCTGCACGGATTTGAAACGATCCGTCCTTCCTACCAGTTTATTAAGAATATTCTCCGCCACGCGGAACCGGATATGAAAATTGATTCGGACCATCTGATGTGCATCAGCCCTGATGAGGGCGCCATGGAGCGTGCAATCTACATTGCCAACAACCTCGGCGTAGACATGGGCATGTTTTACAAGAGAAGAGATTACTCCACGATCGTGGACGGACGTAACCCCATCGTCGCCCATGAATTTCTCGGTGCCGACGTAACCGGAAAGGATGTCATCATCGTCGACGACATGATCTCCTCCGGCGGAAGCATGATCGACACCGCCCGCCTCCTGAAGGAAAGAGGTGCAAAGAATATTTACATCTGCTGCACTTTCGGTCTTTTCACCAACGGACTGAGAAAATTTGACGAGGCCTATGAAAAAGGCTGGTTCACCAAGCTTGTCACCACAAACCTTGTATATCAGAAGCCGGAACTGCTGCTGAAGCCTTACTACATCAGCTGCGACATGAGCAAATACATCGCTCTCCTGATCGATACGCTGAATCACGACGGTTCGATCAGCTCCCTGCTTGATCCGCGTGACCGCATTCAGAAGGTTCTGAGGAAGTTCAACAATCACGAAAAAATCTGAAAAAAGAAGACCCGCACCCCGGAATCCGGAGCGCGGGTCTTTTTTATACTGTCTTCTTCTCACTTCTGTGATTCAGACCTGTACGATCACACGTACGATGATTCAGCCTGTGTACGCTATCTCTTTATCAGCCATTCTTTTTTGCTTTCGCGCTGATTTCGGAACGTTTTCTCAGTCTGGAATCGAGGATCTTCTTTCTGATTCTAAGGCTCTTCGGCGTAACCTCGAGGAGCTCATCCTCGTCGATATATTCCAGCGCCTGCTCCAGAGAAAGACGAAGCGGCGGTGTCAGTGTCAGTGCTTCATCCGACGAAGAAGTACGGGTATTGGTCAGATGCTTTGTCTTGCATACGTTCAGCTCAATATCCTCCGGCTTTGCCGAAGATCCTACGATCATGCCCGCATAGACCTTCTCGCCGGGTCCGATGAACAGGGTACCGCGCTGCTGAGCTGCGAACAGGCCGTAGGTAACGGACTCGCCCGGCTCAAACGCGATCAGAGATCCGGTCTTGCGGAACTGAATCTCTCCCCTGTAGGGCTGATAGGAATCAAAAATGGTATTGATGATGCCGTTGCCTTTGGTCATGGTCATGAATCCGCCACGGAATCCGATCAGTCCCCTGGACGGAACTCTGAACTCCAGCCTCGTCACGCCGGCATTGCCTGCCGTCATATTGATCAGTTCGCCTTTTCTTTCGGAGAGCGACTGAATGACAGCACCGGAATATTCGTCCGGCACATCGACATAGGCAAGTTCAATCGGCTCCAGTTTCTTTCCGTTTTCATCGTATTTATAGATAACTTCGGCCTTGCTTACAGCGAACTCATATCCTTCGCGGCGCATTTCCTCGATCAGCACGGAAAGGTGCAGCTCGCCTCGTCCGGATACCTTGAAGCAGTCAGCGGAATCCGTGTCTTCCACGCGCAGACTGACATCGGTATTCAGCTCACGGTACAGACGGTCGCGGAGATGACGGGAAGTGACATAGGTTCCTTCCGTTCCGGCAAGAGGAGAATCATTGACAACGAAGTTCATGGAAATCGTCGGCTCCTCAATCTTCTGGAACGAGATCGGCTTCGGATCATCAGGATCGCAGAGCGTGTCGCCGATATGAATGGAAGCGATGCCGGATACGGCAACGATCTCGCCGACCGTAGCACTTTCCACTTCCACTCTCTTCAGGCCGTCAAATACATACATCTTGCTGATTTTTACACGTTCCTTCTTGTCAGGATCGTGATGGTTCATCAGCAGAACCTCCTGATTCAGTTTCAGCGAACCGTTGTCGATCTTGCCGACACCGATTCTTCCGACATATTCATTGTAGTCGATGGTGCTGACCAGCATCTGAATGCCCAGGTCCGGATCGCCTTCCGGTGCAGGAATATACTTGAGAATGGCCTCAAAAAGCGGCGTCATGTCCTTTCTCTCGTCTTCCAGCTCATTGGTGCACCAGCCGTCACGGCCGGAAGCATACAGGAACGGCGCATCCAGCTGATCGTCACTTGCGCCGAGATCCATCAGAAGCTCGAGCACCTCATCGACGACCTCCTTCGGACGTGCATTCGGACGGTCTACTTTATTGATCACGACAATGACCTTCAGGTCGAGCGCCAGAGCCTTCTGCAGAACAAATCTCGTCTGCGGCATGGGTCCCTCGAAAGCATCGACCAGGAGAATGACACCGTTAACCATCTTCAGGACACGTTCTACCTCACCGCCGAAATCCGCGTGGCCTGGCGTATCGATGATGTTGATTTTGGTGTTCTTATAATGAACTGCCGTGTTCTTGGAAAGAATGGTGATGCCTCTCTCCCGCTCGATGGCACCGGAGTCCATGACACGTTCCTGAACCACCTGATTATCACGGAAGGTTCCGCTCTGTCTCAGGAGTTTGTCGACCAGTGTCGTCTTGCCGTGATCGACATGAGCAATGATGGCAACATTACGGATATCATCTCTGGTCATTTTCATGCTGATTACCTCACTTCAGAAAAGCCGCTGTCTGATGTGCCGCAAAAACGCTCTGCGGCGCGGTTTTACAGGATCTTTGATTATTTTAGCAACCTTGCGATTATAGCACAATAATTTTTATTTGTGTAGAGTTTATCGGCATTCCGTGTTAAACTAAAGGATAAACTGGCATGAAATCTAACGGTCAAAGTCAGGACCGGAACTGAAGGAGGAATCGTTATGTCTGTATTTACTGGTTCCGCTGTCGCCATCGTCACTCCGATGAATGATGATCTGACAGTGAATTTTTCGAAACTGGATGAACTTCTGGAGTGGCACATTGCGAATAAGACGGACGCCATCGTAATCTGTGGCACCACAGGCGAATCCGCTACGCTGAGCGAGGAAGAGCATATGGCCGTCGTGAAGCACTGCGTGGAAACCGTGAACCACAGGATCCCGGTCATCGCCGGCACCGGCTCGAACAGCACGGAAACTGCGATCAACCTGTCAAAAGAAGCAGAGAGCTACGGCGTTGATGCCTGCCTGGTGGTCACCCCCTACTACAACAAAGCCACGCAGGACGGCCTGAAACGTCACTACAGCGATATTTCCGATGCGCTTCATACGCCGATCATCATGTACAATGTACCTTCCCGGACCGGCTGCAACATCAGACCTGAAACGGCAGCCTGGCTCTGCCACAACACAGAGAATGTCCGCGGCATCAAGGAAGCCAGCGGTGACATCTCCCAGATTGCGAAAACAAAGGAACTCTGCGGCGATCAGATCGAGCTTTACTCAGGCAACGACGACCAGGTCATCCCGATCATGGCGCTCGGCGGCCTTGGCGTCATTTCCGTGCTTTCCGATGTCGCACCCGAATCCACCCATGATATGTGTGCCAGAAT
>Ga0256406_1005787_pt1 | contig 12886 bp, 13 predicted proteins | sample RumenRJG_03DNA_FD_185986 | JGI IMG/M metagenome (GOLD analysis project Ga0256406, IMG submission 185986) | Bovine rumen microbial communities from Lethbridge, Alberta, Canada - RJG_03 | ecosystem: Host-associated > Mammals > Digestive system > Stomach > Rumen | place: Canada: Alberta | collected...
TTAATTTTACCAAGTATCAGGTCCTTTTTCTATTCACTTTTCAGGTGAAAGCAGTAAAACTTGTAACTACAGTAGCAATGCGGCTTTCAGCCGTATTCAACGCACAGCGGTGAATAATTCAGGTTACGTATACATTAACAAGGAAATATCGATACTTATGCAATTCCAGAAGAACTGAGAATGGAGAAGTAGTTGTTGAACTAAACAAGAAGCCGGAAAAGGACGTTAAATTAGAGTATCTACAAAAGGACGGACAGACGAAGACTCCCATTGATGATACAAATATTAAGAAATCTATAGATAGAGTGCTACCAGAGGACTTGTCAGATTATTTCTTCTTTGGAGGTGAGCGCATTTCAAATATTGCCAATCGAACTGACCTTTCAAAAGCTGTTAGAGGGCTTATGAGGTTGGATGTGCTTGAAAATGCGCGAGACCATTTATCACAGGCGTTAAAAGGAACAAAGGATATTAAAGGCTTCAACCAGATGATTGATACGACTGGAAATGAGGCAGCCCAAAAAGCCCGTGATACAATCAGTACATGCAATGAGCGCAAGAAGGTTCTGGAAGATGAGATGGCCAATGCTGCAAAGCAGCGGGACTATTGGAAAGAGAAGGAGAACGAATATAACGCTCAGCTTGCTAAAAGCAATATTGAAGCAGTAAAAGCGGCAAAAATCAAACGGGATCAGATTACAAGTGCAATTAACCAAGCAAACCGAGATCTAGAAGAGGCAAGAAAGGCATATAAAGATGCTTTTAACAAAAGGCCATATGCATTTTTCGGACTTAAAGAGATAAATAAAGCCCTTTCACTCTTAGAGGATGTTAAAGATGAAACCGAAGGCGTTCCCGGAATGAATCAGGATGCAATAGATTATCTCATCCATGTCAGACACCGGTGCATATGTGGTACAGAATTACGGGAGGGGACAGTACCGTATAATTTGGTGATGGCAGAAAGGGGAAAACTTCCTCCGGAAAAAATTGGAACCGTAGTAATGAACTTTAAGAATAAGGCGGAAGGATACCTGGCCGGCAATGAGGATTATTATGAGACCATTGATCGGCGCCTTAAGGATATAAGGATTGTAAAAAGAAGAATCGGTCAATTAAGGGATGAATTTGATGAACAGTCAAAATTGATTATTGATGATACAGATGCTAAAGCAATAGAAGAGAAGCGAAGGGACGCACATAGGCAGTATCAAGAAAATCTGAATGACTATAATCAAGCTCATGATGAAATAGTAAAGTGCAATACAAACATCGAGAACTGTGAAAAGGCAATTGAAAAATATGCCAAGAGCAGTAAGAAGAATCAACGTGTTGCTCGATATATCGCTTATGCTGAAAAAGTTCTTGAGTGGTTGACCAGTACATATGAGAGTAAGGAAAGCGTCGTTCGCGAGCAACTTCAAAAACGTGTAAACGATAATTTCTCCAAGATGTATCACGGGGAAAGGACTATAAGGATTGATGATAAATATCGCGTCAAATACAGTGATGTTAAAACTGAAGAATCTGATGGATTGAAGGCAGTGAAGAGCTTTGCTTTCATAGCCAGTCTTGTATCTATGGCAAAAGACAAAATCCTTGATGAGGAAGATATGAAATTTGGTCAGGTATATCCACTGGTCATGGATGCACCGTTTTCTAATGTGGATGAGATACATATTGACAATATATGCAAGATCCTTCCAGAGACTGCAAATCAAGTGATAATGGCAGTAATGCAGAAAGACTGGGAATATGCAGAACGTGAATTGAAAAATAGAGTTGGGATAAGTTACTCAATTCATAAGGATACCGATGCTTCCGGAAAGGAAATTGATACTTCAACCCACGTAAAGAAGGAGGCTACATATGTTTGATCACGATATCAGTATAAATGGTCCGCAAGTAAGCCAGCTAAAAGATTTGTGCGAATTGGCGGGAAATGTTCCGGATGCTGCAGAGCATAATAATTATAAAATTTTTAAGGCTTATGTAGATGCTTATGTTCTATGCCCGCTAATTGGCTATCACTATTCACGTCGCTTAAAGCCAGGAAGCGCAAAAGACGGACATATAGGTATCAGAGCAAATGAGCTTATCAGTAGGCAGAATGAACTGAAGTTTATTTATCAGATATTGATGCTAATAGATGAAGAATCCGAGCCAGATAAAGATAAAAGGGTCTATAGGGCATTTAATTTTAACGAAAAGACTGATGAAGAAAGAAATTTTATCAGGGATAACATGACCATCTATAACGAATATTTTCTTGGCGGGGTAGAAGTTTTACACCAGGAAATAGTGGAAAAATGCACTGACGATGATTCATATGAAAAAAGAATCTATGAATATGTTAAACAGTTTAGTGAAGAGCAAAATCCGGATGCATTGCAGGCGAGCATAAATAGTTTTCTCAACAGGTAATATTGATGAAAGGAAGTCATTGATGAGTACATGAAGAATGATGAATTCATACGGGATATAATAGACAATTTCTCAGCTGAATTAGTCACGGATGTACTTTCTAAAAATGCACTTATCCCAGACACTGTGATTCGATATCAGGGAGAGTTAAAACCATTTGTTTTTTTGCATGGTGATTCTTCTGAGGTATATTCTCAACCGGAAATTGAATTTATCAATAGTATTGGAGAGATTATAGTATATGACGATTTTTTCATGAACACCAATAGAGGTACTGTCGCATGCAGAGTGATATCAGTTCGTCTTTGTGCTGGAGAAGATTCGCTGATGGATGCGATAGCGTTTGAAAAAATTATTGATAAAGCGACGGACGGATTTAACTTTTTCTTTATTGCCGCACAAGAGGGGATTCGCATTGGATGTAGTGGAGTAGTTGCTGCTGGCAGTAATTATTCTATTTCAAAGAATTTGTCAGATGACAACGAATTTGAAGAATATATTCAATACCTTTGGTATTTGCCGAATGAAAACTTTATAGATTACTATAATTCATTACGGCAAATCATATGCATGGAAGATGTAAAGTACCTTTCCTATGAAGAGAAACGAATGATTCTCAGAGGCCCGCAGTACCGGTACCTAGAGGGCTTGGAGGAGATAGAACGAATATATCATATAAATATGTCAGGCGAAAAAAGACGTTATTTAGCAGCATTTTGCGAGAACATCAATGAAGAGCCTTATTCAGAAGTTATTAGGCAAGCCGAAGAGATGCTATTCCCCATTGTATCTACAAAGGTAAATACCATGGAAATGCTTTTTGACGCAGAAGAAGTGGAGAAATTATCACAGAAGACAGAAGAAGAAAATGAAAAACTCGTGGAGAAACAAACTGAAAACGAGCAAGTGCCGACAGATCAAAGTATTACTAAAGAAATGCTGAATGACCCTGAAGCCGTAATAAAATTGTTAAAAAAGAAGAGAGGGTTATAAATGTCAGCTGGATATAATTTAAAATCTGGAAATTATAAAAATGGAAAAGTCTCAGATGAAGAGCTTTGGGAGGCGGTTACATTTGTTTTTACGTCCGCTTCAAGAAATGAGTCGAGTTATAAATTCGGATTCTTAAAAGCTATCATTGATTGTCTTCCATACATAGATAGTGATTATAAACTTTCATTTGATACACTGTTTAAAGACTTTGCCAATACATATTGGAGCCTTGTCTTAAAATATGAGCTTAAGCAGAAAAGAAAAGATTCGTCTGTGGACACTTTATTGGAGCGGATATTCAGATCTGTAACAGATGAATATGCTATAGATAAGTATGTTTCCTTTGCGGATCTCGACGAAGAAATAGTTTCGTCTGTCACGCACCAGACAAAACAGAGTTGCAAGCGCTATGTTGTTGGTGCACTGTACGATGATACGAAGGCTCTAATATACGGTTTTTCAAAGAAAGAAGAATGGATACAAATTAAGCCCGAAGCATATACGTTCTTAAACAAACATAAGAAATTAATCGAAAAACTGAATTATTTCGAGTGGGCACGTTTTCTTGAAAAAATTAACAATGATCTGCCCAACGAGAATACAGAGACTCGTTTAATAAAATATAGGGAGATCTTTGCAGATGAATTTGAAGGTGATGGAATAAAGACCAGCACCGACACCAGCAGAAGAGAGACGGCACTGTTTAATGATGTGTTTCCTGAGAAAATTATTGTCTTTCCATCCATTGAATCAGCAGGAGTAACTTCTATTGAACTCCTATTTAAGGCGGAAGAAATTGAAGACGAGATAGTAGCCGATTCCGCCGATGGCCAGAGTAGAGTAAAGGAATACTATAGTTTGCAAGATTCTGGAGAAGAGAGTAAACGGAGAAGTCTTTTGAAAGATAATCCGGAAGAATTGATTCGGAGATTGGAAAGGCAGAATAGATAAAATTAAATACAGCGTCAGAAGTGGACTAATAGGTGAACGAAAACCGTCGTGTTGTAGAGGCACGGCGGTTTTTGCACACTTTGAAGATGTTTTCAAAAACATCTTGACTAATAGCAGGGGCTATTATATACTTCTGAATGAAACAAACAATATGTTTTCAAAAACAGTAAAGAATAGGAGGAAAACATGGGCGTTACAGTACTTGCACAGGAAGGAAAGATGGGTAAGAACGTATACTACCTTACGACGATGAAAGCAAATACTCTGATCCAAAATGTCGGATATGCCTCCGAAATGGAAAATTGGCCAGATATGAGCATAGATGAAAGAATGCAGAGAGAGTTGAAGGGCGATCGAGTTGCCGAAGAAATAGTCCCATACATCGTATCAGATCCGGAATGGTTTTTCGGCGCCTTGATTGTTGACGTTTATTCAGGATGGGAACAGGTTAGATTTCAGCCGATTACAGAGGTGGTCAGCGTGGACCTAGCCGCTTATGAAGATACTCTTCAGCGTGCTGGATTTCTCACCCTTCCGGATAATAAAAGGTTAATTGCTCTTGATGGGCAGCATCGTTTAGCTGCATTGAGCATGGCAATACGTGGACAGAATGGAATCCCCGGAAGCGTAAAATTGCCAGACAATGTCAGAGAGACACTTACCGGACATCCAGAAATCGGGGACGCCGATATTACTGTCATGTTTATAAAACATGAAAACGACACAAAAATTCGTAAAATTTTTAATAAGGTTAATCGCTATGCAAAGCAGACATCTAAGGGCGATAACATAATTACGTCGGAAGATGATATGGTCGCAATTATAGCCAGGAGAATGTTCAGTGAACCAGATGCACCGCTTAAGCCAATTAACGGTCAGCCGGTTGTGAATTGGAAATCAAATACTATTCCGCTAAGAAGTAAAATGCTAACTACTCTAAGCGCTATTTATACAATGTCAGAGATAATATTAAGCTCATATGATATTACTCCGAAATCCCGCAGGTCAGAAGAAGAATTGAGCAGAGGCACGCAGATAATGAGAAATTTCTGGAGTGTTTCCATGAATGGCCTGGATATTTTTAAGCAGTACAAGGAGTATGTGATTGACAATAAGCCGTTAGAGAATATTCGCAAGAAAAATTTGATGCTGAAACCGGTGACACACACAGCACTCGCACATGCAGTGAAAATAATTATGGACCATGGGTATAGGTATGAAGATATGATCGAAAAGCTCAACAGAATTGACTGGTCTATGGATAATCCTGTTTGGGCAAATGTGCTCGTTACAAATAGTAGTAATAAAAAGATGATCACAGGTGCGCAGGCCCTGAGAAATGCAGGAAATATTATTGCATATATGCTTATTGGAAACGAGTTTACAAACAAAGAAAGAGAACAGCTGTTGCAATTGCTCAGGGACGCAAGTGGAAGTGAAGGCGGAGAAGTTAAGCTTCCAGATATGGTATGAGGAGGACAACGTATATGAAATTTGAAAATCAGAGACTGGTAGATTATACAGATAGCATTCCCATCAGAGATAGCGATGGAAACAAAGCGTTTGAGCTTGTTAGGGAGCCGAAAGGTTTGTTTTTATACGTCAAGTGTTCTGACAACAAGCATAAAAAGAAATACCGAAAGATATGCATGAGTGATGCTCTGTATCAGATGTTCGTGAGTATGACAGAATCAGAGCGAAAAACATACATAAGGGCATGTAATCAAGCCCATTAGATATTCATACCGAGCTTTGTTCCGTTATCATACGAGGACGCGATGCCGGGAGTTGCAGCACTGTTTTTTTTGTGCGCGGCTTCCGGCTTTTTATTTTTCAGCATAATACAGATTGGAGGTGAGGCCTATTGTAACCGATACGACAGAATACCAGGATTTGGTAGCGATGTTCGGGCATGATTATCATATGCCGCCTGAGTCAGAATATCTGAAGCAGGAAGAAGTTGAATACCGCTGCCCGTACATCGAGAGATGTCCGGCAGGAGCAAAGTGCTTTGCAACTGCAACGTCAGAACCACTCCACGAGGATTCCATCCTGAATGTGAAGTGCCGGTTGATCAACAAGAAGATTCCTGTCTATGCCGCTTATGCGATAAGGGTCAGGAAAGCAGGATAACTGAATATCGGGGTCACTCGTAAAGCCACGCAGATGCGTTTTACAGGACCCAATGCCACGGAGATATTCCGTGCTTTGGATTCTGGGAATGTATCTGCGTGGCTTTTTGTTTTTATCCGCCAGATCCGATCAGTCCGGCGGCGGTCGGGCGATGACCTTAAACGCCTCTGATGTGAAGCTCTGCTCCTAAGTACACGGGGCACTGCGCGAGAGCGTGCTGCTTCAGGGTGGAGCATCAGACAAAACTGGCAGTCAAGTGAAGCGGCTGACCATAGCAAACCCAAGGAGGTTTGGTTATGGCAGCAGACCACAATGATTCAAAGAACACTGACAAGAAGGAGAAGAATTACAGATCCCGCTACGACGTGAATCGCCCCTGCTATCGGGAAGATGAGACACATTACGTTTATGAAGAATGGGTGCAGACAGGCGAGAACACCGGATGTTACCGCAAAACAGCTCTTACTGTGGGCGAAGGTGATGTGACTCTGGAGCTCTTGGATTATCTCCAAGGCACGGATAACAGCGAAGTGCAGGATCAGGAAGATGACATTCGTAATAAGGAAAAGCTGGCTGAGAATATTCCGGTGGCGGCTCCCAGCTATGAGGATGAGCTTTGTGCAGAGGAAAAGGAAGAGGTAAATCCGCTCCTGAAGGCATTTAACGAAAAGGTCCGTCCGCATCTTACTGAAGACCAGATGAACCTGATCTACGACCGTTATGGGCGGAACCTGTCTCTGGAAGAGATTGCAGCGGAACTTCCGCCAGGGAAAGATGGCAAGCCTGTCAGTCATCAGGCAGTTACCAACAGACTGAATCGCATTTTCGCCAAGGTCAGGAAGTACATGGCTGAGGAATGAGAGTACAGGGGGTTGCATTTTCTCCATAGGTACAGAAGGAGAGATCCTTCCGGGGTGCAGCCCCGTTTCAAAAGATTGGAGGATACGCTGATGACCAGGAAACATGAAGTCAATATCATGATCGCCGATGCTGGCGGCAGGGAGTCTGTGGTTAAGACCAGTAAATGCCGTATGCGTGAGTGGCTGATTAAGAGACTTTTTGGGGATGCGAGAGAGATTTTCATCTTAAAGCCCGGAGAGAGTGTGAAGACCGTAGCAATCAAAGAAATCGAAGGAGACTGAATCATGGGTAACAGTTATGAAAGTTTGCTGATGCCCGTGAAGGCCAGACCGTATTATCACCAGACGCAGGCATTTGATTTTGCCTGTGAGAAGTTCGGCCTGACGGCTCCTACTTGCAGCAGCAATGGGGTGGCGCTCCTGATGGAGATGGGTACCGGCAAGACATTAACGAGCATCGGAATTACAGGTGCTTTGTATCAATTTGGAAAAGTGAATAGAGTTCTGATCTGCTGTCCGCTTTCTATCGTGGGCGTATGGCAGCAGGAATTTGAAAGGTTCGCGGATTTCCCGTATAACCTGACAATTCTGTCGGGCAGCAGCACAAAGAAGAAGGAGATGCTTTCTGTCGTTCCGGATGAAGGGCTGCAGATCGTAGTGGTCAATTACGAAAGCACCTGGAGAATTCAGGAGAGCATAGAAGGCTTCCATCCGGACCTGATCATCTGTGATGAAGCGCACAAGATCAAGGAGGCGAGAACAGCTCAGTCCAGATGTCTGCATAGGCTCGGGGATGAGGCGAAGTACAAGCTGCTTCTGACCGGAACAGTGATCACGAATAAGGAACTCGATGTTTTTTCGCAATATAGATTCCTGAACAGAAATATCTATGGATCGAGCTTCTATCAGTTCAGGAACCGGTATTTCGACATGGTCGGATATGGCAACCACATTCCGAGATTCAAGTCCTATATGCGGGACGACTTCTTAAAGAGACTCCATTCCATTGCTTTCAGGGTGACCAAGGAAGAGTGCCTGGATCTGCCTGACGTTATCGAAGAAGTGCGGACCGTGGAACTGGAGCCAAAGGCCATGAAGATGTATCAGGAGCTGGAAAGGGATTCCTATACCGAACTGGGGAGCGGAGAAGTATCCGCAGTCAATGTCCTTACCAAGCTGCTCAGATTGTCACAGCTGACCGGCGGGCATCTGACAGACGATGAAGGCGATTCCAATGTGGTGAGTACGGCGAAGCTCTCAGCATTGGAGGATATCGTGGATACTGCAGTTTCAGAGGACAAAAAGATCGTGGTGATGGCCAGGTTCGTACCGGAACTGAATGACATACAGGAGATGCTTGATAAGAAGGGCATTGGTTACGCCTGTGTCAGAGGCGGTGTCAAGGAACGGTCAGAAGAGATCAGAAGGTTTCAGGAGGATCCGGACTGTAAGGTCTTCATAGGACAGATTGCGGCAGCAGGCCTTGGCATAACACTGACAGCGGCATCCACAATGGTTTTCTTTTCGCTTGATTATTCAATGAGCAATTTCGAACAGGCAAAGGCGCGTATCCATCGCGTCTCGCAGAAGAATGACTGCCTGTACATCTATCTGGTGGCGAAGGGAACGGTGGACCGTAAGGTACTGAAGGCGCTGCGCAATAAGGTGGACCTGGCAAAGATACTCGTTGACGACTACAGGACGGGAAGAAACCCGTTTAAGGAGTAAGGAGATTTTATGGAAAACAGAATTTTTGATTTGGCTGACCAGTTGAAAGCAGCAAAGGATAAGAAGAAAGAACTTGACGCGGAATCAAAAGAACTTGGCGCGAAGATCGAAGAGTTGGATCTTGCGTTATCAGATGCCATGGCAGATGCCGAATGTGAACACTTCAGCCGGAATGGCAGCACATTTTATCTGAATACCAGGCTGTATGCATCACCGATTGCTGGGCAGAAGGAAGCGATGTTCCAGGCTCTTAAGGAAAATGGATACGGTGGTCTCGTAACGGAGACCGTCAATGCGAATACGCTGGACTCATTTGTGAAGGAACAGATGGCAGAAAACAATGATGAGGTTCCCGCCTGGATTTCCGAGGTCGTCAATACCTTTGAGAAGGTGAGCGTAGGGATCCGTAAGGGATGAGATAAGGGGTTGCAAAATTTCCATTGTGATAGAGGGAACGGTTCCCTCTATCACAATGCTCAGAGAAACGGAGGATTTTTATTATGAGCGAAAAGAATAATGTTACTGCGAACAATGAACAGACGGCACTGACTCAGGGAGGCTTCGCAGCTCTTGCAAACGCAGATGCACTGAACAATGCAGCAGAGGACCTTGCGGGGCTTGATCTCACCTTTGACAGAATCAAGATTCCTGCAGGCGGATCGACTGCGTTTGAGATCCCGGACGGGGACAGCGAAGAGGTAAATATGGTCAAGGAAATCGTCGGAGTGATCCTGCTTCATCATCCGGCATATGCCTACTACAAGGACAAGTACACAGGAGGATCAAATCCACCTGATTGCGGGTCCTTCGACGGGGTAAATGGAACGGGAACTCCAGGCGGAGCTTGTGCTACCTGCCCGCTCAATCAGTTTGGCAGCGGTGGTGGTCAGAGTAAGGCGTGCAAAAATCGCCGAATGCTCTATGTGCTGATGGAGGGAGAACTTTTTCCGATGGTGCTCTCTCTTCCGACAGGGTCTCTGAAGGAGTTCACCAAGTACCTGAAGAGGCAGCTTTCCAAGGGAAGAAAACTGAACCAGATTGTAACGAAGATCTCATTGAAAAAGGCTACAAATGGATCCGGCATCGCGTTTTCCCAGGCGGTATTTTCATTCGAAAGGGTGCTGAATGACGAGGAAAGAGCTGCCGTTGCAGTGGTCACTGATTCGGTGAAAGCTTATGCGGCGAATCTCACGATGTCAGCGCTTGCAGAAGGAAATGAAGACGTACCTTTTGTGGACGCGGAGACCGGTGAGGTAATCGAGCCGCTCAAGAAGTGATTTTTCAACATTAGACCGGAGGGGCGTACTGCCCCTTCCGGCAGATTTGAGGTGATATCGATGGGAATGAAAACAGAATACAGAGTCGTTACCACCGTGGAGGAAATCCTGAATTATATAGGCGATTCCAAAGAGGTGGCTTTTGATTACGAGACGGCACCGGATGAAGATTTCCGGGAGGAAGATAAGGCAGCGCTGGATCCGGCGAAGAGCCATATTGTGACCATGAGTATCAGCGTAAAAGAGGGAACCGGGATAATGATTCCAGTAGCTCACAAGATTGGAAAGAATATCGATCATGAGGCGTTTCTGGCATTTCTCAGAACGATGCTGATGAGATCAGATTGGATCAAGATCGCGCATAACCTGCAGTTTGAGGCTATGTTCTCTTACGCGATGGGGATCGTCATACAGGAACCTGTCTACGATACGATTGCGGCTTCGCAGCTGTCTCAGAAGAGTGCGACGGAGTTCAGATCTCTTTCAGAGTCTGGCCTGAAGACCCTTGCGGCTGAACTTTGCGGTGAACCGCTTCCGTCTTTTTCGGATGTGACAGAAGGTAGGCATTTCGATGAACTGGATCCTGCTGATCCGGAGACGATTCGCTACAGCTGTGCCGATGCTGATTTTGCCTTGAGGCTCTATCACATCTTCAACAACTGGTTCGATCGATTTCTTCCCCGGCACAGGTGGATTGTGGAACACATTGAATCTCCGACGTCTGTGTACCTGGGGATCATGAAATTTGTCGGTGTTCCGATTGATGAAGAGCTGATGCTGGAACGAAAAGCGGAAGCGGAGGCGGAGATGGACCATATTCGGCAAGAGATTGCCTTCATCATTGGTGATGTGAATATTGGCAGCAACTGCAGCACGAATGCCTTCAAAAAATATCTATACAAGGATCTGGAGCTTCCGGTTCTCAAGGTGACGGAATCAAACCGGGAGGCTGCAGATGATTCGACTATGATCATGTTGAAAGAGTGGTGTGATGAACATCGACCGGAACTCTCGCCACTGTTCACACTGGTGCAGGAATATCGGAAGTGGGGAAAAATCAAATCGACGTATATCGATGGCTATCTGAAGTACAAGAACCCTGTGACCGGTCGGCTGCATCCAAAGTTCTTTGCTCTGTCGACCGATACCGGAAGGTTCAGCTGTTCAGCACCGAACTGCCAGAACATGCCCAGGAAGACCAATGACCCGATTGGCGTCCGAAATTTTATTAAGGCGCCGGAAGGGCATCTGATCATCAGCTGCGATTACAGCCAGATTGAGCTCAGGGTCGGAGCACATTATTGCCAGGACGCAATCATGCTGGATACATACAGACGCGGCGGAGATATTCATGCGGCGACCACGAGTGTCATCTTCAATATTCCCTATGAGCAGGCTGTGGATAAGCATGCTGAGAATTATAAGGAACGCAGGACGATTGCGAAAAATGTGAATTTTGGAACATTCTACGGGCTTTTTCCGAGAGGGTTGCAGAAAACCCTTAGGTTTAAAGCCGGTGTTGAAAAGACCGTGGATGAGTGCGAGGAGATTATCAGCAATCTGAAGGCGGGATATCCGGGGCTGACCACATGGCAGGAAGAGACGAAGGCCATCGCTGCGAAGCGCAAGTATTCGGAAACAAGGCTTGGCAGGCGGAGGTATCTCCCCAACATTGATTCTGATGACTGGGGCAAAAAATCTTTTGCCGAGCGTTGTGCCCTGAATACTCCGGTACAGGGAACGGCTGCGGATATCCTGAAGATGGCTTTGGGTCGAATCATAAAAGGTTTACCTGAAAGACCTTGGCTCAAGCCTATCCTGCAGATTCATGATGAACTGACCTTCATCATACCTCAGGAAAAGCTGGAAGAGGCGGTCGCTTTTATCAAGGACTGTATGGAGCCGCAGCCCTTTCCTGCGTTTGATCTTCCATTGGTGGCAGAGGCATCGGCAGGACCAACTTTTGGAAAAATGGAAGAACTGGAGGATTAGCCTATGCACAGAAATTTCGAAGGCTATTCAGATCCTACCGCTGCGATAGCGGTTGGGAATCTGATGCGTGAGTACAGACAGGAGCAGAAAGCAAAGTGGCGGAGACAGTACGAGATCAAGAACAGAAAGAAGATATACGTTGCATCGAAGTACGCAGGGGATGTCGAAGCTAATGCCAAGGCTGCGGTAGGGTATTGCAGATATGTGATTTCAAGGAAATGTATTCCTATTGCAAGTCACCTGCTGTATCCGCAGATCCTGGATGACGCGGATCCGGATGAACGGGAGATGGGTCTCATGTTCGGTTTATCGCTCCTCGCGGTATGCGATGAGGTGTGGTGCTTTGGTGACATCTCTGGATCGGAAGGAGTCAGGCAGGAGATTACCGAAGCAAAGAAGCTGGGGAAAACGGTGAGATACATAAAGGAGGACAGCTGATATGGATATTACAGCACAGGAAATCTTGAACAGCCTGTTCAATCCTGATGATAAGGTATGCCTCCGTGTTTTTGATGACAAGAAGCGTGG
>Ga0256406_1005788_pt1 | contig 12886 bp, 6 predicted proteins | sample RumenRJG_03DNA_FD_185986 | JGI IMG/M metagenome (GOLD analysis project Ga0256406, IMG submission 185986) | Bovine rumen microbial communities from Lethbridge, Alberta, Canada - RJG_03 | ecosystem: Host-associated > Mammals > Digestive system > Stomach > Rumen | place: Canada: Alberta | collected...
GATAACCGCCTGCGTATCGAAGTGGACGCCCTTCGTGAGCCCCTGCGATGCTAGCAGTTCCTCCAGGATGGTTTCGCCCCAGTCTCCCTGCATCTTACTGCCATGCTTGAAAGCGGCAGCTAATTCATCGGCGCTCTTGCGGGCGGCATCGCTGTGCTCCATCAAGCTCTGGATGCGTTCACGCATCTCGCCATTACGCTCCGCCTGCTCCTTATTCCCCTCCTCCATCGCCTTCTTGAGCTCAGCGATATTCTCCTTCAGCGGATTCACAATCTGCCCGAGGCTCATGTTGCTAGTCTCAGAGAACTCCTTCTGGCGGGCCTTCAGCATTTCAGACGTATCGGACTTTACCTGTGCGCTCACTTTGGCCATCGTCTCGTCAAAGCGGGCCTGAAGGGCATCCATCGCCTCCTTGTGAGCCTTGTCACGGGCGGCAATATCATCCGCATTGCGCTTGCTGAGATCGGCCTTCGTATCCGCAAGCAGTTTTGCAGCCTCCGTCTTAGTCTGCTGCAGCAACGCATCAGCCTCGGCCTTGGATTTCTGGAGCGTTGCCGCAGCTTCTTCCTTGGCCACCTGCACCTGGCGCTCCGCCTCGCTCTTCGCGTCTTCCAGTTTCGCAAGCAGCTCCTCGGCACGTGTGTTGGCATGGCCCAGGTCAGATTCCAACCGAGCTTGCTCAACCTTGAAAGAAGATTCCGCCTGCATCCGGACCGACTGTTCGGTCTGGCTGACGCGGGATTTGACAATACTTCTTGCGATGAAGAAGGCAATCAGTGCGGTGAGGACAAGGCCTCCAAGAAAAGAAAAAAGAATCTCCATAAGCAAAAACACTATCTAAACCAATCAATTATCTCTCTCGAAAGTGGGCTCCGAATAGAAAGCCACCATATACTTCCCGTACTCCTCTCCACGCAGGGACGTGTAAAGAATCGGAGCGCCGGAATCCTCATATACATCTATAAATAGATCTGAGTCCAAAACTGGAAACTCAACGGTACGTTTCGGCGTCACAAGCTGGATCTTGGTCGTGGGACGGAGAACATATTCCTCGCCCTTCAGCTCCGCAAAAACATCCAGGTTCTCATCGGTCACGTCAAGCACGACGAGCTTATCCTCAACAGCCTCATCAACGAGCCTCTCGCTGTAAGGAAGCACGATTACATCCCCTTCCCTGTGAGGGACAAGGTCTATTACCTTGTGTGCCGGTGGAAGCACATCCATCGGCGTATCGAAAATGCCGAGTTTACCCTTTGCCGGGATGGGTGTATCGAAGAGATAAGCATTCTCGAAAATCCACTTCTCAAGCTCCTCGCCGCCATCCCAGAGAGACTCAGTGTTCTTGGAATGGCCAACCAAATCCACATAGCCGATGATCGCCCCCGTCGGCATATCCTCCACTTCCGGGAGCCAGCCGTACTTCACGGCATTGTCCATAACAGAACACCACTCGAACGGCAGCATCCTAATCTCCTCCTCGGACACCTTCTTGCCTGAAGCGTGGATCAAAAGCTTCTCACCGATGGCCGACACAGGCGGCGCCCAGGTGCGGTTTTCTACGTCCTTAATTCCGGAACAAATGAGTGAAGCCCAAGGCTGTCTAACAGATAAAGTCCTCATAATCAAAACAACAAAAAGTACCGTCATCGGATTCATTTCCTTTGACGGTACAAAGATAAATCGATGGTGTGCAGTGTTCCTGCCGACCTAAAATGATTAGTATCCTGCCTCTTCCAGGTCGCCTATACTCCAAGCTGTCACGAAGAGATACATGGCCACAACTACCTTGGTGCCGGCAATCAACTCTTGCTCCGTAGCGGCAGGAGCAGCGTGGGACTCCAGGTTCCTCCAATCTTTGAGATTTGACAGGTAACCGTAGAAAGTCTGATACGCCGGGTCCGTGTCGTATTTCAGCTCGCGCAGGCAGTCAAATGCAAAGATCGCATTGGACAGGGTCGGAACTGTATCTTCCGGGACGTGCGGATTTGTCGGCACATCAGTCTGGTGGATCAAGTAATACAACTTCTTCAAGAAGTTTTCATACTTCGTCAGCAGCTGATTGAAGATGGTCCTTCTGTCGATAGCCGTCAGGTTCGGATTGCAGAACACGTGATTGAGGCCATCTCTCAAGATATCGTCCGCGCCGTCGTAAAGAGCCGTACTCGGGGTCCGAAGAACATAGAGCAAGGATTCAGACACTTCCTCCAGTGGACGCATGCTCCTGCTGAAAGGCTCGAACATAGGGGCCATTTCACTTGACATGGCAGCGATGAGGGCCTCCTCGTTATACTCCAACCTAGACGCCGCATACGTCCTTTCGGCGATAGCATCCACGAACCGCCTAATAAGCGCGACGGAGAAGGATTGGTTTTTCTGGAGGATCTCCATGAAATTGTAATACTTATCAATCTGTTCGGCTATCTTCTCGTCGAACTTCTCCCTCACCAGATTGATGAGGTTGTCGTAAGTATTGTTTGCACGGAACGCCTCGTTCACCTCTGGATCAACCAGGACAGACTCCCAAATTTGCTTAAGGATCTTGTCATTCTCGTCTAAGATGCCGGCGTAAGGCTCATTGGCAATGTGGAGGATTTCCTTGATGGTCATCTCCTCATCCGGTTTCTTCTTGCCCGGCTCACCTATACGACTGGCAGACAACTCTTTCTCCTCGTCCTCCAACTCCAGTTGCCCCTCAAAGGACATCTGTATACGAAGTTTATCCAGGTCGATATGCTCCAGGATATCCACGGGAAGCGTCTCTTTCGTGTACGGAAGATACTTGTAGAGAACCTTCAGGAACACGTAATACTTTTCCAGCTCAGGATCGACAAAAGTCATAACCTGTGCGATGAAGCCATACTGACGGATATACCGGTTTACCAGTTTGCGGAAACGGTCTTTCTCCGCATCCTCCATCGGCTCTACGCGGTCCGTCACGATTCGCTTCATAATGGACGGTACGCCGATGGCTGTTGCAGCCGACTGGAGTCGCTTTACCACATCGTTCACCTGCTCCTCCGAGAACACCTTATACTCGTCGATGTCCGACTTGATAGGATACATCCTCGTCTGATCCACCGGTCCATTCAGAACCGTCTTGGTGTAATAGTCCTGGAACGACTTCTGGACCACATCGGAATCATTCCGGAAGTCAACTACCAGCGTATCATCTTTACCCGGGCAGCAGCGGTTGAGACGGCTGAGCGTCTGGATGCATTGGATGCCGCCCAGGACCTTGTCCACATACATCGTATGCAACAACTTCTGGTCGAATCCGGTCTGGAACTTTTCCGCCACAATCAAAATCTTGTACTCGGGTTCTTCGAACTTCAGGCGGATATCGTCATCCTTGACGCCTCCGTCGTTCATATTTGCCTCTGTACACTTCCTCCCGTGACTGTCCTCCACCTCTCCGGAGAAGGCAACCAACGTCTTAATGGCACCGCCATACTGTCCATTGATAATGGTGTCGATGATCCGCTTGAAGTCGGCAGCGGCCCTGCGGGAATCCGTAACAACCATTGCCTTTGCCTGTCCGCCGATCTTCTTGATAGTGTGACTCATAAAATGATCAACTATCATGGATGCCTTGCGGAACATGATGTACTGGTTCTTATTCAGGCTGTCGTAAATGACCTTCAGCGACTTCTTCTCCTCGAAGAGTTTCTTTAAGTCCTCGTCCGGATCCTTCTCCACCAGCTCGAACATGGTCTTGTAGCTGATGTAATTCTCCAGAACATCCAGGATGAATCCCTCCTCGATAGCCTGTTTCATCGAATACAGGTCGTGAGCCTCGTGCTGGTTCTTCCCGTACAAGGCAAACGTCGTATCCTTTGGAGTGGCCGTAAAAGCGTAATAACTGATGTGGTGCATCATCTTACGCATCACCTGCTGATAAGCCATAAGGGCATCAAGCTGGTTGTCGTAGTCCTCCGGGTGGAAGTCGTCAATCTGCCGGAGATCATCATCCGAGGACAGGGCACTGATAATATCTTTCGCACTCTCCTTCCCCAGAGCCGTGTGAGCCTCATCAATGATAACCGCAAAATGCCGGTTGTCCTGCTTTTTGATATTCGGCAGGGCAAAAGCGAATTTCTGTACCGTACTGATAATGATGCGGTACCCGTCGTTGATGGCCTTCGCCAAGTTCACCGACCCGCGACGTACATCCTTCACCGTTCCCGGCTGCATTTCGAAGGCTACCACCTCATCGGCCATATTCCGGTTAAGGACAATTCGGTCCGTGACCATGATAATGCTGTCGAACAGAGGCGTATTGTCATCATTGGTCAGATTGGACAGCTCGTGCGCCAGCCAGGCCATAGACATGGTCTTGCCGCTGCCAGCGCTATGCTGCACCAGATAATTATGTCCCGGGCCCTCCTCTTTGGAAAGGCTTCTCAGCAGTCGCACGGCTCTAAGCTGGTGGAATCTCGGGAAGATGACCGTATAATTTCCCTTGCGGTCCTTCACTCGCTTGATAAAGTGCTGAAGGATATCCAACAGACTGTCCGCTTGTAGGATCTGATCCCACATATAGTGTGTCGGATAGTCGGCATCCCCTTCAACAGGAGGATTGGTCGTACCGATATTGAACGGCAGGAAGTTGGTGTCTACGCCGGCCAGCTTCGTGGTCATGAACACCAAGTTGTTGTCCATGACAAAGTGCACCAGGCAGGCATTCAGCATCCGGTTACCAGCGTTGCGGTTCGTCTGATACTGAATGATGCCATCCTCGTAACATTGTCCGGTCCCTTCGTTCTTCAGTTCGCAAGTAATAATAGGGATACCATTAATGAGGATGCAGAGATCGAGTTCGTTGTCCCTATCTGCAGCGTCAGTGGAATACTTCATCTGACGAACAACCGAGAAGCAGTTCTCCCGGTACAGCTTGTAGGCAGATGACTGCTCTCCCCCGATCTGTGGCTGAAATTCCACAAACTTCACCTTGGCCCCGACTACCATGAGCCCCTTGTGGAGCATATCCCAGATGCTGGTGCCACGGTTGATGGCCCGGTTGTAGGTCTCAATAACCGTGTCTATTTCCCGGCCGGGGACGTTACGGGAAATCTTGGCCCATACTTCCGGCTGGGCCTTTACGAAGCGCTCCAGCATCTCGCGGTCGCAGAGGTCTGCGATCTCAAAATCACCGGACTGACGCTGGTTATAGAGGTCAGAATGAGCGAGCACGTTAGCGATGTGCTCTTCGAAACGGGTTTCATCAAGATTCATCATAGGCGAATGTCGAATATCAATTACAACGCGAAGGTAAAGCCAAGGTGTGCAGTGTTCTTGCCTACCTTTCAGCAGACTTTTCTTTTTCCTGTCACGATTTCAGTGATTAGAGAATGTTTATATTCTTTTAGGGTATTGATCATTTTGTGGGCCTTTCTTAATGTAGCATCGTATTTAATCGTCTTTTCGGAGATGTAGTCAACAATGGCTCGCTGGTCATCAATAGTTGGCGGGAGTGCAATCTTATGTCGACGAATAATATCTTGACTAATATTCGGCTGCCCCCCACCAGCTGATTGATTGATAAGATCTTGTTTTGCTGCCATGAAGTGGTAAAAAGCGAACATCGGTAACACCTTCTTAGATGGAGGTAAAACACAACATGCCTGGTTGGTGGAGGTCTCAATATCTAAGATGCCTAATTTCCCGATGGTGGCACCGTACATGGCAATAACAAGAGAATTGGCGGGATAAAACCTCAAATTCTTTTCCGATACGGCCTTATCCGACACCTTTTTACTCGTGTTAGTAATATGACCATCATTAAGGTCCCCTGTTTGGAGCCAATAGTGGCCTTCGTCATCATAATACGAGGAGTCACTACTTTTCGGGGTTGTACCACTGCCAATTCCAGCAAACAAATGGCTTGTTTTCCAAAGGGCCCAATCAGAAGGGATTTTTCCTACCCAGTCTATACCGGAATTAACGAGTTCTTTATCAGTATCAAAGCCTTTTGTTATAACCTTTGTGATGATTGAAAGTTTTGTCTCTTCAATAAGCTGTACTCTTTTTTCTTCCTTTTTGATCAGATCATCAATCTTCTTACATTCGGCATCCAAATAATCCGCAATGGCTTGTTGCTCACCTATGGGTGGAACAGGAAAATACTCTCGATAAATATCAAAAGTAGACAGATGCTTTACCGTTGTGGAATAGGTGATGTCATTAATGCACCTTAATGGCCTGGGTAAAACATACGAAGCATACCTCGCACAAAACTCTGGCATATCCACCACTTTGCATACTCGCTGATTAAGCAGGCCATCTGGACCATTCCAGATAGCCACATTAAAGTCACCGTCCATACCTACTAATACATCACCCTTTTTTATAATATATGCTTTTGGGTATGGTCCCGAATAGAATGACTCCGTCGAGGTATTCATTATATCTCGAATCCTAATTAGTGGCATGTCTGTTTCATCAGTGGAAAACAGATCAGAATTAAACGGGAAGCCGGAAAGAAGCTTAGTCACATATTTCCCCCGTTTTATCTCCCAATGAGATGGGACCTTTCCCAGCCATTTTATGCCGGATTCTTTGTAGCTATCATAGGATTTCATACTCTACCTAGATGAGATTCTTGATATCACCGTCCATATCTGCATCCAGAAGTTTTAACTCTTCGAGAATTGCAGAACTATCCCTCAACGGTTTATACTCATAGAAGAGCTTTGTAAAAGGGAACTCGCAACCAACCTTATCTCTAGTGCGGTCCATCCAGGCATCTGGGACGAACGGCAGAACTTCTTCGGCGAAGTATTCGTCAATGTCCTTTTTGAAAGGAATGATTTCAGTATCCGTCAGCTCTGTGTCAGCCTCGAAACCACTCTCGGCTTTATAAGGATTAGTTAGGATTTCAGGCGCATCCTCGTCCCTTTCCCCGAATGATGTACGAAGGAGTTTTACCTCTGTAGCGTTAACCTTCACCTTCTGCTCTTTGAGAAACTTGAAGAATTCCGCATCGGTGCGATTAGTATCGATGTCCTTCAAGTCAGCCACCGTTTTGAGAATCTGATTCTTCGGCGCAACCGCATTGAAATTCTCATCAGCGAGAAGCGTTTCATACTTCTTGGAGATGTTGCTGAATGACAGTCGTTTCGGGCGGAGGACAGTCACTTTTGTATACAAGAAATCCTCGTAATCAAGAAGCTTCGCAATTTCTTTATGTGGGAATGTTCCATCGTCCAAGTAATCAATGGGAATGGAGAAATTATCATATGTTTTGTATGCCAACATAATTGCCTGAGCACCGATCTTGCTGATTTCGTATCTCTTCTTTCCAAGGCTTCTCTGAAGGGGTGTTGTGAAATAATCACAAGTCGCATCGATGAACAGCACCTTGTGATACCGCTCTGCCGGACGCTTGTTGTCCAGGATCCACAGATAGGAACTGATATCAGCGCCATAGAACATGTTCTTTGGCAAAGCGACAATAGCATCAAGGAGGTTCTTGTCAAGAAGGCTTTGGCGGATGTTGCTCCATCCGCCACCGGCATCTCCGTTGAAAAGCGGCGAACCATTGAGGACAATTCCAATACGAGAACCCTGTCGTTCATCCATTTTGCTTATCATATGCATCAGGAATAGCAGAGAGCCATCCGTGGTAGAAGGGAGTCCTGCCTCAAATCTGCGACCAGGAGCATTGTCTGCCTGAACTTTCTTCTTCACATTCTCATCCTTACCCCAGTCCACGCCGAACGGGGGATTGGCCAGCATAAAGTTGAAATGCTGATTCTCGAACTTGTCATCAGCTAGGGTATCCCCCTGGCGAATCTGTTTGTCCTCATGCTGAAGGTCGCCCTTAATGAGAAGGTCAGACTTGCAGATGGCATAGGTCTTCTCGTTCAGCTCCTGTCCGTACAGGTAAATCTTGATGTTGTCACGGCCAGACATCTCCTGCACCATCTCTTTCGCCACCGTAAGCATGCCGCCGGTACCGCAACATGGGTCATAGATGGAGAACATCTGCCCAAGTTGCTGAAGCTTTTGCTCCTGACCGTAGAGCGTCAGGCTGGCCAGCAAGCGCACAATCTCACGTGGAGTATAGAACTGACCGGCTTTGGAGTTCGTTGACTCCTTCGACCATCTGATTACAATCTCAAATATGGTACCCATCTGGGCGTTGCTCACCTTCTTTGGGTCAAGGTCCGCCTGCTGGACGAAGGTCTGTACAACCGAGTACAGCTTGTTGCTCTTTTCCAATCGACGATATATCTGCGTCAGGTCCGGGGCCTCGCCATCCTGGTGGACAAAGTTCGACAAGATATCCTTCACATTGTCTGTAAACCCTTCGAGGTAGGTCTTGAAATTCGAAGAGATGCTTGCCGGATTCGCCAGCAGCTTCTTCAGGGACAACCCTGAAGCGTTGAAAAACGTCAGATTATACCGCCTCAGGAGACTCTTCAACTTCATTTCACGTTTATTCTTCTGCCGCTCCGGATCCGCATCTACAATGCTTTCCAACTCGGTGATAATCTCATCCCGATGCTCATCCAGCACGCAGTCCAGACGCCTCAACAATGTAAACGGCAAAATGACGTCCTCCACTTCAGAGTCGTCATAAAAGTTCCTGATAATCTCCTTAATGTTCCAGATAACCCTGGCAAGATCCTGTTCAGTCATATATTATGTATTCAAAAATCTAATGTCGTACTCTCATTCCCTCCAAGAGGGCATGAGTTTGTCGTCTTCTGGCATCAATGTCCTCTTCGTCTATAGACAGTGTTTGTAACCATACTAAAATATTCAGCAGTTCAAACACCGTGCTTTGAACCAAATAAGGGGCCGTACCATCTTTTGTGTCCTCATCTATCTTAAGCCTGTGGCTTCCTTCATTGGCAATTGTTACCGCTGAGTGAAAACTGCGCTGGATATACGCCGGAATAACCTCCAACATAAGAGGGCTTCCTAGGAATTTGCTACAATCGTTCAAATTTGTCCCTGTAAACTCGACTTGGGAAAGGCCAATCTTGTAACAGTAATCCATTACCCAGTCAAGGACCTTTCGTATCTTATTATATACATCTGCATTTCTGTAGTCGTGATTCTCCAGAATCATCAAAATCTGCAGAAGGTCCATTTGTATGTCGCTGCTCAAACCGAAGGCGGCTTTGTACTTACTAGAGATCTTGGCAATGATATGTCTATCAACGATCACACGAAGGTAGTCTTCGGCTTCAATACCCTGAAAGTTCTTGTCAAAAATCTCGCACTGATATTCCTCCTTAAACCCCTTCACATCTTCAAGGTACTTTCCCTTCCCAGTGAAAGCAAAATACTCGATCGGGTTTTTATATGCAAGTTCCTTGATACAATCACGCACTCTGCAGAAACTGGTCTTCGTCTCCTCGTCCGACTTGGGATTGATGAAACTCTCGATATCCAAAACAGCAGCCGAGAGTTTTTCAATATTGTCTCTTAGATACTGAACGGCCGTTTCAGCATCTTTACGAATGACGAGTTCTATTGTATCGTCTTCCTCAATGTCACGTTTGAAATTCTTCAAACGTTCGGGTTCATTCTCGACCCAGAGAACAAGTTTCTTACTCATGACTCACCTGGATATGAAGATTAACAATGAAGGGCCAATTCTTGTCTTGAGTACTGATGGTGACAAAACCCTTGTAGAAATGCATGGCATTGCTAACAAAGAAACCACCACGCCCAGTATGTGCAGTCGTACCACATTTCCCGAACTTACGCTCGTAAATGTCCTCAGAAAAGCCCTCGGCAGCGGGTAAGCCATTATTTGCTATAGAGATTACAGCCATACCCGGCAGCTTGTCCTTTGCGATTCTGATTGCAATGCGCTTTTCGCCATAGAAACTATCAGCAAATCCATGCATCACAGCATTTCGTACAATAGTATCGAGGGCAAGTCGGAGAGCTCTGGGCGTTATCATAAGCGGGAAAGGCTCCGAAATTGGCATCAAGCGGAATTGAATACCGTCGTATGCGTCATCAGCCTGAAGATATGCCAAATACTCCTGCAGGAAAAGGAAGCTGTCAAGTGGACGGTCTACAGCCTCGAAGATGGAACCTCCTATGGATGCAGTGATATAGCCCGCAGACTGGCTCTTTGAAAGGAGATTCTCCAGGTAACTATCAAGCCGGATATCGGAGTCTTTGAAGATGCGCGTCGAAGCATCGAGCTTCTCACCTTTCTGCAGCTTCCGAAGTATCCGATTGATCCCGGACTGGACATCGAAATTATACGGGCCAAGAAGATGGATTTTATCTTCGATATCATCCTTTATGTCCTCCAGGCTCTCCTTATGCGCCTCCTTCTCCTCCTGTGCCAAACGCGTCTTACGCTCGGAGATAAAGTGCATCTCCTCCTGTAAGAAACGATACTCCTGTTCGACATCAGGAATAGGAATCTCTACATCGAGAAAAGATTTGCGTCCGACCCGTGTAATGACGGCACCCTCAACGCGACTCTTTATGTCGGCCTGGACGTCCTCCTCGGCAAGAGCAAAGCAGAGGTACTCGGGAGAGATTCTCTTATCCTTGATCCGGAATGTATAAATATCCCCGTTGCAATAAACAGGCATCTCATTATCACCTTCAAACCAGAGGTAATTCTGGGTGATGGAATGATAACAGAATACTCCTTCTGTAATGCACGTAAACCGTCCCTGAAGATGCTCTAAAGAGAGATCATCGAAGAAAATCTTGTAGTCCGGAAGCAGCAGGTGCATATCCTTCCCGCTCAGGCGGGGAAGCAAATCGTCCGGGTTAACTTCTACCGACTTCCGATATTGTTCAAGGACCTCGGACAGTTTTACAAACTTAAATCCAGGGCGATCAATCCTTGTGCTCAAGAACGATTTGTCCCGAATGGCAAGGTTTCCATTCTCCCAAATATCTGAATAAGGGATACGGGTGCAGAAATCAGTATTCCCAAAGCTAATCTGATCGATGAGGTTCAGATAATCTGCAACCGACTTGGTCTCAACAGACGTGGCGTTAGCAAAAATGAAGGAGCCGCTCTTGCTCTCGCTCTTCTGGATGAAGAAGATGGCGGTTTTTACATTCGTTGTGGCGTATACTGCTTTAGGGCCAAGCAGTGCCACGGCGCGGAGATAACCGTGCTCGATGAGAGTCTTGCGCAACTCAAAATAAAGATCAGAAGAAAGGCTATGGACAGGAAGCACGACCACCATGCTTCCTTCCGGTTCGAGGACGTCAAGCATCCGAAGAACAAAATTCTCTTCTATCTTACGTCCCATGCCGGCAATGCGGATTCCAAAGGGAAGTGCCGGGATATAAATGTAGCGGTAATGGGCATCCTCGTACTCGGGTCGCATCAGCGGATTGTTAATCCGGCAATGAAGGTTGTGTGAGCCATGGGCCGCAAGTACAAGCTGGGTGTACCGATTCTCCTTCTGATTAATTATATCAGAGATGAAAAGGGTATCGTTCCTGTCAATCGGGGCGTAAGGGTCACCTCCAAAGGGATTGTAAACAGTGTCACCCGCAGCCGGATGCAACCAGTCTACCATAAAACGGGAAGCTCCGGGTGTAATACATCCCTGCTGGGCGTAGAAGCGAGGGAGTTTCGTTTGGACATAATCGAGGAGAACCTCAGCGGTTAGGGCGAAATTCTCGCAGAGGATATCCAGTTTCTCCTGATACTCGGGACGCTTAAGATGCTCCAGAACGTAGGTGCCTTGAGCGAACAACGCCTCGAAATCGAACATCTTATTGTCGAAGGTTTCCCGGATAACCTTCCTATTTGCGCGGCAGACATACAGCGCAATACCGTCAAGCATAATGCTATCATGTTCGCGATTGTCGCGAACAAGATTGTGAACAATGGACTCAATGACTCGTCTTTCCATAACGCGAAAAATTAAACCTTGTTTGCTTTCACGTTGCAAAGATCAGTACTATGTGTGCAATTATCTTGCTCACCAAAATATAGTCTATTGGCATCCGCAACTTTTTGCTTGATACGGTCTCGGTACCAGTCAGGAGACACTACTTCTAAATCGCCACCAAATGACAGGATTAGTGAATCTAGCTCCTTGTTAGGAATAACCTTAATTGTGAATATCCTATCAGCAGCACTCTTCAGTTGTTGGCTACTGTGGATGGGCTTTGATTCAATATAGGGGTATCGCGCTTCGCTGGCACGGAAAGTAATCTCAGAAGGCTCAAAATCTTTAACGGTTACCCCCACGACGTCATCGAAGAATGTACTGAAGTTTCGGAAGGTATTTGGAATAAAAGCCTTTGGAAGACGTTCATAGTCCGGACTGATCCTATCGAGAGGTGCATTACTTATCTTACCTTCTGTCTCATTGTATCCGAAGAGGAACCAGCGATTGTTATATTCCTTCAAAAGGTACGGGTGAATGATCCACTCTTTTTCTGGTTTCCCATAAGGCATATATGTAATTTTGATGGGCTGTTGCTTGATAATGCAGTCACACATTTCGGCCATCATCTCCTCCCCGGTGCTCTCCACATGCTCATATTCCACGTAAGTCTGGCCACCAGAAACCAAGCCGTATTTCTGCTCCAACTTGGCACCAAGATTTGCTATGCTGTCATATTCAGGCAACCCTTTGAATCTGGAAAGCAGCTGCATGGCGCATTTCAACTGCCCGACTTCAGAGTCACTGAGCTCGTTTTTATAAATGGAGAAATCGGGATTACTATAATAATAATAGTAGCCTTCGCTTCCTAACTGTGATACAACTTCTACATTATGCTTATCAGCTAAACTCTTGATATACGCAATATCGCTACGGAACGTTCGCAGACTTACCTCAGCAGATTCGTACTTTGGGTCCTGATCCGCGATAGCGCTACAACAATAATCACGTAAGTTCTTTTGGGTATTCACTTCTGACTTCTTCCG
>Ga0256406_1005790_pt1 | contig 12882 bp, 9 predicted proteins | sample RumenRJG_03DNA_FD_185986 | JGI IMG/M metagenome (GOLD analysis project Ga0256406, IMG submission 185986) | Bovine rumen microbial communities from Lethbridge, Alberta, Canada - RJG_03 | ecosystem: Host-associated > Mammals > Digestive system > Stomach > Rumen | place: Canada: Alberta | collected...
AGGTAGTAAATTATTTTACCATATGCTAATATGTCCGATGATTTGGTTATTTAATCTTTGATTAAATCATAATTGATTATTCCAATTCTATAAATTACCTATACGCAAAATCTTCGCACGAAAAAAACCGGCGCACTGCGCCGACTTCATCAATTATCGTATTGATACCGAAAACCCGCAGGCAATCGCCTGCGGGTTTTCGGCATACACTGATAGACTGTATGCTAATCAAATATTCTAATCTCGCCAAATGCAAAGCTAGTATCCTGGGGGTGGTTAAAAACACTAAACATTCGGCGAGGCTAGAAGCTGATTCATGGTGTAGTGTTCATACCAATTACACCCAACACGTTAATTATATATATGCGTTATAAAATGTCAAGTCGCAAACGGATAATTTACATTAAATATTTCTATATGATAGTATTGTAAGTTTGAAGTGTTTGCGCTGTCATCTATTATCCCGCAGTCAGCTCTTTGCGGAGCCGGGTTACATAGTCGCGGACCGCATTTTCGGCGCTTTCGCTGTCTCTGTCACGGATCCACTGAAGCAGTTCCCTGTGCCGGATCACCGCTTCCGGATAACCGCCCTTCTGGGATTCTGCCGGAACCCGGGCGACCTGTATCCGAGTGAGCTGCGAGGCCACCGGACTCAGCGTCGCAATGATCCGGTTGCCGCAGGCTTCCGCCACGGTCTCGTTAAATTCATTTTCAAAATGCACGAGCGTCTCCGGCGAAGCAATGCGGATTTCCGCCTCTCCTACTACGTCCTCAAGCGCGCGAAGATCAGACTCGTCCCGAGCCTCTGCCGCCCACCGGGCCGCCACCGGTTCGATTCCCGCCCGGAAATCCATGAAATTCCTCAGTGTCACCTGGTGGTCATCCACCAGATATACCAGCGCGGACTCCACGCCTTCTGGCGAGAGATCTTTCACCATGGTTCCGCTGCCACGGCTCGTCAGCACATATCCCTGCGTCTCCAGCATCTTGAGTGCCTCGCGGATCACCGGACGGCTCTTGTTGAAAACCGTCATCAGCTTCCGTTCTGACGGAAGCTTTGTCCCCGGCTGCAACTGCCCTTCCAGGATTCCGCGCCGGAGTTCTTCAAAAACCACCTCGGATGCTCTCTTGCGGCGCGCGCCGTTGGAATTCCGGTTCTGTGTCACTTTGACATAAGGCGACAATCCGTCCATCGCCTGCCAGACCTCGGAAACATACCGCTTTACTAAAGCCGCATCGCCTTCGGCAAACGACTTCAGGATCCGGTGATGCTTTTCCGTAATTCTTGCAAATTCGCCATACAACTCCTTCGGGATGCGTTTCAGCTCAGTCATCCCGTAGATGCTCTCCCATGTCAGGGATAAAAGAGGATTGCGAAGAGAATGGATCATCCGTATATGAAACTGCTTAACCTTCTGGAAAAAATTCGCCGGTGATGCCTGCGCTTTACGCATCTGATTGAAACAGTCCAAAAGATCCGTCTCGTCTTCCGGCTGATGGATTTCCGCAGCCATCGCCATGTACTCCGGTTCTGTCGCACGGAAAAAAGCCTTCATCTCGTCTGTTGTGATCCGGCTGAAACGTAGAAGATCCGTCAGCGGTTTTTTGACCGCTTCAAAATTCTGTTTTCTGACAATAATGCCCGATCCATGCACGACATCAACCATGCCGGCCCCTTCCAGCTTCCGGACCGCTTCCCGGATCGTCGGATGACTCCGGCCATACTCCTCCATCATCATCCGTTCCGAAGGGAGCTTGTCGCCGGGCTTAAACTCACCGTTCAGGATCCGTTCCCTCAGGTTCTCAAATACTATTTCACTCGCCCGCTTATTATCGGATGGGCTTCCTACATAGCCTGTGTTCTCTCTCATTTCCCAGCTCTCTTTTCATTGTCATGATAAAGGCCCCACGGTTTAATAATAATAGAACTTCGCGGCTTTTACAAGTGATTACAGTATGCAACCCATTTTATTTATTTTTTACTTACTCAGCTTGTCCCACCTCTATTTCGCGTTGCTCTGAATGGCGACTGCCGAATAGATCATCGCGCCATGGAGAAGCACATCTTCGTCGATGCAGTATTTCGCAGAATGCTGCGGATATACGCAGTTCTTCGCCTCGTTGTGGATTCCCAGTTCGCACATCGCGCCCGGCACTTTCAGAAGGTAATTTGCGTAATCCTCGCCGCCCATTGTCAGCTTTCCCTTGACCGAGGTTCCTGCTCCGAACAGTTCATTTGCCGCGCTCTCACAGATTTCCGAGATTTCCTCATCATTAACAACCGGCGGGCAGAGCACGCGGTCCTTGAATTCCGTCTTCGCATGATATGCACCTGCTGTCTCCCGGATCTTGTATTCCAGCATTTCCGGCATTTTGTTGAAAAGATCCATGTCAAAGCAGCGCATCGTCCCGTCAAGATGAACGTTGTCCGGGATCACGTTATATGTGGCTCCGCCCTCGATGTGGCCGATCGTCACGAGCGCCGGCTGAAGCGGGGCGATTTCTCTGCTGACAATGCTCTGGATATTCGTAAGCACTGCGCCTGCTGCAGCGACCGGATCGATGCACATGTCCGGATAAGCGCCATGCCCGCCGCGGCCGATGATGTCCACTGCAAACTTGTGTGCGCCCGCCATCGTCGGTCCCGCCGGACAGGAGATTTTCCCCGCTTCGACATCGGCCCAGACGTGGATGCCAAAGCATTTGTCCACACCTTCCAGCACGCCGTCTTTGATCATCGCCTCTGCGCCGTGCGCCTGTTCCTCCGCCGGCTGGAACGCCAGCTTAACCGTGCCGCAAAGCTCGTCCTTCATATCATTCAGAATGTGCGCCGCGGTCAGCAGCATGGCCGCATGGCAGTCGTGACCGCACGCATGCATTACACCGTCATTCTCACTGGCAAAATCCAGTCCCGTGTCCTCCTGCACCGGCAGCGCGTCAATATCACCGCGAAGCATGATCGTCCGGCCCGGTTTCGCTCCGCGAATAGTCGCAAGCGTTCCGGTCTCCATGCCGCAGACGCGCCATTCTACTCCGATCTTGTCGAGCTCTTCCCGAATGACTTTTGCAGTATTGAATTCGCAGTCCGTCAATTCCGGATGCTGATGAAAATATCTCCGCATCCGGATCACGTAGTCTGAATACTTTGCCGCTGTCTCCTTTAACTGTTCTCTGATTGTCTCATCCATTTGAAAGCCTCCTTACCCATATCCTTTCTGTGTCTCATTATCTCCGATCTGCATGATCCGTCATACTCACGAAATTCTGCAGCAGCAAGAATCGGCACCGCATCTCTAAAACCGGCACTCCCGCTGTATACCGAATCACTGAATCTCGCCTCTTCTCAGGAGTTCCCGAAAAGTTCTGACCCGATCAACCGCGTCACGCAGCTCCTCATCCGCATCTCTCAGATGGTCTGTAGAAATCCACTCTTCCGCCGGCCGAAGCAGAAACTTCTCTGCGTATGTGGAATCGATCACGAACGGGTCATCGGTGCAGATTCCCATCTCTTCGACCAGATCTGCGAAATCCTTCACCGCACTTCTGGCAAGATCGATATGGTTCATCGCATTCTTCTCCTTCCGGCTGCGGAAGATCTTGCTGGAAAGTCCGCCGCCGAATACGCTGTATACGTTCCAGTTCCCGGAGCTTTCCACATCGAGGATTGCCTGATTGAGAGCATGGATCAGCTGATCCGCCGCCAGCAGCAGATCGTCCTTTTCCTTTCTGTCCATAAGCCTGCTCCTTTTATTGTTGTAATAATATTATAGCATCCGTCTGGGGTATTTGGTATACTAATTGACAGCCAAAAAACGGTTATTTATGGAAGGAATGCGTTTATTTTATGTCTTACGAGGATTGTATCATCATCGGCGGCGGCGCGGCGGGGCTGCTGGCTGCAGCAATGCTGCAGCTGCCGGATGGCCGGAGCGGCCGGATACTGGAAGCGACCGGTCAGCCTGGCACGAAGCTGCGGATGAGCGGCGGAGGTCACTGCAATTTCACCCATTCGGGTCCGATCCGGGATTTTCCGGCATGTTACGGAGACGCCGGGCGGAGCATCCGGAAGCTGTTATACCGCCACAATAACGAGAACTTCGTCCGGTTCCTGGCTAATCACGGCGTTCCGTCCGTCACGCAGGCGGACGGACGGGTCTTTCCGGAATCGATGAGAGCGGATGACGTACTGCAGGCGCTTCTCTATCTTGCCGCAGAAAACCATTTCGGCCTCGTCCGAAGCACCCGGGTCACGTCAATCGAACCCGGTGATTCCGGAAATGACTGTATCCTCCGCACTTCGAGCGGCGAAACTTTTGCAGCGCACACCGTCATCATCGCGACCGGCGGAAAATCATATCCGTCCACCGGCTCGAACGGGCAGTTCTGGGATGCGCTGCACAAAGGGACTGGAATCCGCATCGCGGCAGCGAGGCCGGCGCTGGCGCCGATCCATGTCGAGCAGTATCCGTACTCCGATCTCGCCGGGCTCTCCTTCGAACACGCCCTGCTCACCGTGACAGCGCCCGGCCGGAAAATTCAGAGCCGCGCGGGCAGTCTCCTGCTGACCCACCGGGAATTTTCGGGCCCGGCGGCTCTGAACCTGTCTGTCATAGCGGAGCCGGGAACCACGCTCCACGTCCGGTACATAGACGGGAAATACGGCGACACTGCTGCCATTGCAGCTTCCCTTCAGCCGGAGCTGAACCGCGCCGGTGCAGATGCGTCTTCCATCATCGAGAGAGACTTTAGCCTTCCGAAACGCTTCGCTCGGAAGCTCGTACAGCGTGCCGGCGTCTCTCCAAAAAGGCTGGCCGCCCTTCTCACGGACGACTGTTTCACCGTCTCCGGACTCCCGGACTGGAACCGGGCGATGGTGACCCGGGGCGGGATCGACCGGTCGGAGATCGACTTCCGGACGATGGCGCTGAAATCCTATCCGGGTATTTACGCGATCGGCGAAGCCGTCGATGTCGACGGGCTGACCGGCGGATACAACCTGCAGTTTGCCTATTCCTCGGCAGCCGCCGCAGCCGAAGCTGTTCTTTCGAAGCTGACCGGTGCGGAAGGATAGTGTGTTCACGCATTCAAAAAGCGCCAGTCCGGAATGAAATTCCGAACCGGCGCCTCGCTCTCCAGTTACCGTTCTGATTTTTTCTTCATCGAAAGCGCAATTCTCTTCCGCTTCACATCGACGCTGAGCACCCGAACGTTCACGATGTCGCCGACCCTGACCACGTCCAGCGGGTGGCGGACATACCGGTCGGAGAGCTCTGAGATATGCACCAGCCCGTCCTGGTGGACGCCGATGTCGACAAACGCGCCGAAGTCGACAATGTTCCGAACTGTTCCCTTCAGCTCCATTCCCGGCTTCAGATCGCTCATCTCCAGCACATCCGAGCGGAGGATCGGCGCGGCAGCTTCCGATCTCGGATCCCGCCCCGGCTTCTCCAACTCCTCCAGAATGTCCCTCAGCGTATACTCACCGATGCCGACGTCCTTTGCCAGCGCAGCGATGCCGCCATGTTCTCCGCGTCCGCCGAATTTACTCTGCAGCTTCATCCGTGCCGACAGTCCCTGCACGCCGCCGGCTGCAAGGTCCGCCTCTGTATAGCCGAGGCGGGCGAGAATCTTCCTTGCCGCATCATAACTCTCCGGATGCACGGCCGTCGCGTCCAGCGCTTCCGTCCCGCCGTGAATCCGGAGGAAACCGGCGCACTGCTCGTATGCCTTCGGGCCGAGTTTCGCAACCTTCAGCAGTTCCTTCCGGCTCCGGAACCGGCCGTTCGCGTCTCGGTAGGCGACGATGTTTTTTGCCACGGTCTTGCTGATGCCGGACACATACTCCAGAAGCGACGGCGAAGCAGTATTGAGATCGACGCCGACCCGGTTCACACAATCCTCGACGACCCCGTTCAGCGCCTCGCCGAGCTTCTTCTGATTCATGTCATGCTGGTACTGACCGACGCCGATGGACTTCGGATCGATCTTGACCAGTTCGGACAGCGGGTCCTGCAGCCGGCGGGCGATCGAGGCCGAGCTGCGCTCCCCGACGTCCAGATCCGGATACTCCTCCGTCGCCAGTTTGCTCGCGGAATAAACCGAAGCGCCGGCTTCATTGACAATCACATACTGAATAGTCCGGCCCTGCGCCGCTGCATATTCTCTGATGAATTCCGCGATGATCTGTTCGGATTCCCGGGACGCCGTGCCGTTGCCCACTGAAATCACGTCAATGTGGTATTTGTCGGCGAGCTTCGTCAGGACTTTCTTCGATTCCGCGACTTTATTCTGCGGCTCTGTCGGGAAAATCACTGTCGTCGCGAGGATTTTTCCGGTCGGGTCGCAGACGGCGAGCTTGCATCCGGTACGGAACGCCGGGTCCCAGCCGAGCACTGTTTTTCCGGTCAGCGGCGGCTGCATCAGCAACTGTTCGAGATTCTTACCGAAAATTTTGATCGCGCCTTCCTCTGCTTTTTCGCTCAGCTCGCTGCGGACTTCCATCTCGACGGACGGCTCGATCAGCCGTTTGTACGCGTCCTCCACCGCCGGCGTCAGATACTCGCCGGTGCCGACTTTTTTACTCAGATAGCCGATGCAGGATTCTTCCGGCGCATCGATACGGACGGTCAGCTTCTTCTCTTTTTCGCCCCGGTTCATCGCGAGGATGCGGTGACCCGGGATTTTGTCTACCGGTTCGCTGAAGTCCGCGTAATTGGCGTAGGTCGGATCGTCCGCTCCTTCCTTTGTCGCCACCGACGCGACCACGCCCTGCTGCCGGGTCCGTTTCCGGATCTGCTCCCGGTATTCGGCGTTGTCGGAGAGGTAGCCCGCGATGATATCCTGCGCATAATGGATCGCATCCGGGACCGCCTTGACTTCCTTCTCTTCGCTCAGGTATTTCGCCGCTTCATCCGTCACGCCGGTGCCTTCCGGATGTGCGAGAATATATTTTGCGAGGCCGCTCACGCCCTTTTCTTTTGCAATGACGGCGCGGGTGCGGCGCTTCTGCTTGTACGGACGGTAGAGATCCTCCACCTGCACAGCCGTCTCCGCCGCGTCAATTCTGCGGAACAGCTCATCCGTCATTTTGCCCTGCTCTTCAATGGCTGAAATGACGGTCTTCTTACGGTCTTCGAGATTCCGTAGATATCTCAGCCGCTCATCGAAAAGACGTAGCTGCTCATCATTCATGTTACCGGTCCAGTCCTTCCGGTACCGCGCGATGAACGGAATCGTGTTGCCTTCGTCGATCAGCTGAATGACCGTCTCCGTCTGCTTCGGCGTGATATCGAGCTGTTCTGTAAGAATTTTGTTAATATTCATGCGTTTGCCTTGCCTCCTTATCCGGCGCTAATATATAATAAACCATAAAAAATTCGCTAATTTGTTGTTCGTTCGGGGGGATTTATGACGAAACGAATCGATCAGGAAAAGAAAACCATCGGCGCGTCCACGATACTGGGCATCATCGTGGCTGTTTTTGAAGTAGTGATGTACTGGATGAGCCATTCTCAGGCCATTCTGATTGACAGCGTCTACGACACGATGGACGTGACGATTCTCGTCATCTACCAGCTTCTGCTGCCGCTGATCTACAAGCCGATCAGCGAGCGGATTCCGTACGGCTTCGCTCAGGTGGAGACACTGTTCATCCTGATCAAAGGTTCGATCCTGGTCATCGTCACTTCGCTGGTCATCTACGACGACATCGTCATCATGCTGCACGGCGGCACTTCCATCGACACCGGACGGGTGCTGATGTTCGAAGCCGTGCTGACGGTCTTCTGCGTCTTTGGCTGGCTCCTGGTCCGGCATCTCGGCCGTAAGCTCGGCACGCCGATGATCAAGGTCGAGCTGACGACATGGAAGATCGATGTCTTCCTGAGTCTCGGCGCATTCCTCGCATTCTTTATGGAGATTCCGCTCCGCCATTACCACGTGATGGAATGGCTGATCCCTTACATCGACCCGCTGGTCTCCTGCGTCATCGCCGCGCTGATGCTGCCGGAACCGGTTCAGGCCTTCATCAAGGCAATCCGTGGGCTCGTGCTGATGGCGCCTTCCGAGGAGAAGCTCGAACAGATCCGCTCGATCTGTCACGAGACGCTTTCCGCTTACCCGTACGAAATCGATTTCATCGACGCAGTGCGGACCGGGCGGAAATACTGGATTTCCCTGTATTTCACGACCGAAGGGAACCTGATCAGCGTCCATCAGCTAAAAAAAGCGACGGAAGATCTTAAGCAGGCGATCTCCGCCGTTTATCCGAATCTCTATGTTGAAATGGTACCGGAAATTCATCCGGGTCCCGGCGAGGAATAGCGAAACAGAAAGATGCCGGCATTCTTCTGTCAGCTGCCCGCAGGACAGATCCCGGACCGGTTCTGTCCGTCATCTCTTTCCGTCATCGGATCCGGAATCTAGTCCGGAATCCAGATCAGATAAATTTTATCGTCATAATCGTACATCTGGAACGTGATCCGCTGATTGGTCTTTAGGCCGTACCCCGCCTGTTTCGGCGGCTCAAGGAGTTCCCCGTAAATCTCTTTTTCGCCAAATCCGACGCACTTCGCCCAGACGTACTCCGGATAGAGTCCTTCCTTCTGGACAACCACGCTGACATATTCCGGGCACTCTACGTTCCGGCTGCCATCGATCATCTCGAGATCGTACACCATCCGGCGGATCCGGTCTTTCGTCTCGAACTTCTCATTCATCTCATCTTTGAGATATTCATATTCCGACCAGTCGACCGTCTCGAACTCGTCCTGATCGCAGAATGCGTACGCGAACACATCCGCAAACCGCACCCTCGGAAGGGATTCCAGAGCGCTCGGGCCCATGATGAGCTCCCCGTCCGCACCGAGCTTCGCCGAGCAGAGAATCAGGAACGTAAGCCCCAGTCCCTCTTCGATAAAGCAGTAGGTGACAATGCCATCTGCATCCGGCAGCATCGGAATCTCTCCGCGCAGCGACTCCATCTCTTCCGGGCAGTCGATATACTGGAACCGGCGGTAGAGCTCGCGAAAATTCACATCTTCAATTACCCTCTTCGTCCGTTCGTCTCTGCAGCTGCAAGCCATAATACTAATCTGTTCCTTTCTCTAACTGTTTAATCATGTCATCTGCGGATTCCGAAACCGCGTCATCTGCGCTGAAGCAGTCCCAGATTGAATTGTCGTCGTATCCGCTGAACAAAATCACGGTATCGACCTTCCGAAATGCATTGCGGAACTGCTTTACGCCCGATTCGGACGAGATCCGTTCCCCGTCCTTCTTATATACATCCTTCATCCGGGTCTCTCCGCCGCTGTCCGAATCATCCGGTCCGTAATGGTTCTCCAGCTTCTCCTTCTGCGTGAACTTGTCGCCGGAGACGCTGAAACGGTAGATATAATAGTGCATCGTCTCGTCGCCGTTCGTCAGATAGAAATACAGATCGCCGTCTGCACCTTTGTAAATGACGTAATTCGTGCCGGCGCCCGCCTGCACATCCGACATCTTCCCGCTGTCCGAGCCGAAGTTGTAGTCGAGCTCCTTCGCTTCGCCGTCTTCATACATGTAGATGTGAAGATCCGCCTGCGCCGTTTCTTTCGACGACATGAAAAACAGTTCCGGTACGCCGTCTCCATTAATGTCAAGCAACGCCGTCTGCCGGTTCATCGTCACGTCATCGGAGCTGACCTTGCGCTGCCAGTCGTAATCTCCGATCGCGTCCTTGTTATCATTGATCACGGTCAGGTAGGCGCTGTACGCGTCACTCAAATCCTGTTTGCTCTCGCTCTTCTCGTCAGTTTTTTCTTCGTTCTCTTCCACCTGGTTTCCGTTATCGCCGGAACCGGAAGATTCGCCGTCTTTCGCTGCGCACCCGCTCAGGGCAAAAAGAACTGCCGCAATGCAGATCAGTCCGATGAACCCCGTACGCTTCTTATGCTCCATTTCCGCCCCTCCTTTCGCAGGTAAAATTCCCGTCACCCGGTGCCTACCAGTTCGTCGCCACATCGATCTGATTCGGGTTACCGCTCGCAAACCCGCCTGTATCGCAGACGATCGCGAGTCCGTTGCTCGTCTTGACGATCGATCCTCTCGGGTGAACGCTGAGATTTGCGGCAACCATGATGTAATTTCCCAGCATCTTGCAGCCGTCGCTGCGGACCCAGTAGGCATCGGTGTAGCCCATGCTCCTCATCGTCCGGACAACGCCGGACATGTCTAGGTTATAATATGTCTCCTTACCGTTCGGTCCGGTCACTGCGCCTCTCGACCGGCTGAGCACCGCGCCGTTCCAGCTGTAAGCATCCTGAACAATGTCGTAGACCTCCGACTTCTCGATATCGGTATCCGTCGACGCCGCCACGAATTTGAGCGCTTCCGCCGTCTTCGCGATCTGGCGGATATACGCGTCTTCAACGACGTCCTTTCCGACCTTCTCTGCCTTCACTGCCGACTGAGAGACCTGCTTCACGATTCCGGTCTCGACCACACTGACCGCAACGGACTGCGCAGTCTTCTCTATCCTTTCCTGCTGTTCATTCGCCGCCACCGTAGCCAGAATTCCGTACAGCAGGACAAAGGCCGCCACGATCTCGGCCGCCAGGATCACACCGACCCACTTAATATGTTTCTTCTTAACGCTAAAATGCATGTGTCTCCTCTGTATCTTCTACATCGCGTAACACCTGTATTGTATCATACTTCGCATTCTATACAAAATCAGACAATTCTCAGCGGCTTATCTCGTCCGGGCAGCCAGATGATCCTGCCGGATGAGCTACGCGCCATGATCCATGAGCCGGATGCCGCCCGGCATTATAAATCCTGAAGCACTTCCCGGATCTCAGCTTCCGTCTCCGTGACTTCTTCGACGAATTCCCGTGAGGATGTTCTCTCTGCGTTATGTCCCAGTGCATTCTGCTGTACCAGATTGTCAGACGATACGACCCGGACTCGTCTGCCGCGGCCGTAAGTATCGACCATGACACCGATGCGGATGTCGGCCGGTTCATCGGCTTTCGTATAGATCACTGTGACGCCGAAATGCTTTTCCTCGGAACCGGTGCCAAAAGGCACTTTATATGCATCGAATACGACGATCAGCTCGCACTGCATATAGCCCTGATAGTTGATCAGCCGGTCGACCAGCTGTTCCCGCGCAGCACCCAGATCGCTGTTCGCCAGCGTCCGCATCGGCTCCCAGTAATTGATCAGGTTATATCCGTCGATGATCAGAAGCAGCGGGCCGGATTCCGCCTTCGGACGGGGCCTTCTGTACTCCCGCGCCCGTTCTTTTGCGCGGGTCGCCCGCTCAACCGGACCACGGTGCACTGTCTTTTTTGAATTCCCGTAGGTCCGCTCGAAAATCGCCATCAGCTCTTCATCCGACGCCAGGCTTTCGCGAAAAGCAGCCGCCCTCGCCACCCGCTCCGGTTCGGCATCCGGTGCCTTCCGGATCACGCTCGGCAGATGCATGTACTGTTCGACTTCATCCCAGTGCACGATATTGCTGGAGCCGTGCGACACAAAGACCGAATCCGCCGGATTCTCCGGATCCCGCTCCGGATCATACGGGTACTCCGCCATCACCTCTTCCGGGTTGTGACAAATGTCATAGCCCTTGAGCCGGCATACGAGGCGGCCCTGTCCGGCGGTGTACGAAGCGAGCGTCAGCGGATAGTCGATCAGCCCCGCAGCCGGCGCTTCACCGGTCAGGACCGAATGGTTCTCATCGTGAGTCAGATCGCCGACCTGACCGCCCATCTGACGGATGTCCGTCATCGCGCGTCCGACCTGTTCGGTCGGCAGTTCGATCCGGTACCGGAACCACGGCTCCAGCAGCACGGATTTCGCCTTCATCAGGCCGTTCCGGACAGCGCGGTTCGATGCTTCCCGAAAATCGCCCCCGCTCGTATGCTTCTCGTGCGCCTTTCCTGCAGCCAGCGTGATCTTGATGTCCGTGACCGGCGCGCCGATCAGCACCCCGATGTGCTCCTTCTGTTCCAGCCCGCTGAGGATCAGCCGCTGCCAGTTCCGCGGCAGCAGTTCCTCCGATATCGTGCTGTCATAGATGATGCCGCTGCCGCGCTCGCCCGGCTCCAGCAGCAGATGCACCTCCGCGTAATGGCGGAGCGGTTCGAAATGTCCGACACCCTCCACCGTATTCTCGATCGTCTCCATGTAGATCAGGTGGCCCGCGCCGAATTCCACCCGGTAGCCGTAGCGTTCCTCGATCATCGTCTGCAGCACTTCCAGCTGAACCTGTCCCATCAGTCGGATCCGGATCTCGCTCGTCTCCGGAACAAAAGCCACATGCAGCTTCGGATCTTCCTCCGCCAGCTCCCGGATGTTCCGAAGCGCCGTATTCATATCGACGCCGTCCGGCAGCTCCACCGTATAAGTCAGGAACGGCTCCAGTAGTTCCTCCTGTCCGGGTTTCTCGTCGCCCACCACATCGCCCGGCAAAAGCCGTGTCAGCCCGGTCACCGCGCAGACCTCTCCGGCCGTCACACGGTCCACCGTCCGGAATTTCATGCCCGAATAGATCCGGATCTGGTTGACCTTCTCTTCCCAGCTTTCGTCGTTCTCGTCCGTTCCGTGAATCGTCTCCTTCACCTGCAGGCTCCCGCCGGTCAGCTTCATGAAAACCAGACGCTCGCCCCGGCTGTCCCGGCGGATCTGGAACACCCTTGCGCCAAACGATTCGCCGTATTCCGGCTCCAGCGTGTAGCGGTCCAAGCAATCCATAATGTATTCAATGCCTTCGAGCTTGAGAGCCGAACCGAAAATGCACGGATAGATCCGGCGTTCCCGGATCGGCCGGGCGATTTCTTCATCTTTCAGCGGACGCCCCTCCAGCACCGGCTCCGTCAGCTCCGCCGCATACAT
>Ga0256406_1005791_pt1 | contig 12881 bp, 15 predicted proteins | sample RumenRJG_03DNA_FD_185986 | JGI IMG/M metagenome (GOLD analysis project Ga0256406, IMG submission 185986) | Bovine rumen microbial communities from Lethbridge, Alberta, Canada - RJG_03 | ecosystem: Host-associated > Mammals > Digestive system > Stomach > Rumen | place: Canada: Alberta | collected...
AACTAAGATTTTACCTTATTTCAATTTTGAAATTCCTGTTGAACTTGAAGGAGTTGATACAAATATCTTAGATCCTAGAGATACTTATGAAAATAGCGAAATCTGGGATGAAAAGGCTAAGGATTTAGCTAGTAGATTTATTAAGAATTTTAAGAAATATGAAACAAATGAATTAGGAAAACAATTAGCGAAGGCAGGTCCAAGTATTTAGTATGGTTAAAATAGTTGAAACTTCAGTTAGAGATGGTCATCAGTCATTATTCGCAACACGTATGACAACTGCTGAAGTAGTTGAATTGTGTAAAGAATATGATAAAGTTGGTTTTCATGCCATAGAAGTATGGGGTGGCGCTACTTTTGATGCTGCTATGCGTTTTTTAAATGAAGATCCTTGGGAAAAGATTAAGACAGGTTAGAAAAGTCTGTAAGAATACAAAACTACAGATGTTATTTAGAGGACAGAATATTTTAGGATATCGTCATTATTCTGATGATGTCGTTGATATGTTCTGTAAGAAATCAATTGAAAATGGTATTGATATTATCAGAGTATTTGATGCTTTAAATGATTTAAGAAATTTAAAGCAGGCAGTTACTTCAACTAAGAAATATGGTGGCCATTGTCAGATTGCGCTTTCTTATACAACAAGCATAGTCCATACAGTTGATTATTATGTTTCATTAGCTAAGCAGGTTGAAGAGCTTGGTGCTGATTCTTTATGTATTAAAGATATGGCTGGTGTACTATTACCTGAAGATGCTTCAAAATTAGTTAAAGCAATTAAGAAGAATACTAAATTACCTCTAGAACTTCATTCACATTGTACTGCTGGAGTTTGTGAGATGACTTATAAGGCAGCTATTGAAGCAGGTGTTGATATTGTTGATACATCAATGTCGCCACTATCTAACGGTACTGCACAACCTTCTACACAAGCTTTATGTTCATCATTAATCGGTAGTAAATATGATCCTAAATTAAATATGAAAGCAATTCATAAAGCTGAGCCAATTGTTACTAGAATTGTAAATAAATATGTTGATAATGGTATATTAAATCCTAAATCATATGAAGTTAATCCTAATATTTTAACTTATCAGGTACCTGGAGGTATGCTTTCTAATATGATTAGCCAATTAAAAGAACAGGATGCAATGGACAAGTATGAGGATGTTTTAAAAGAGATCCCAAAAGTGAGAAAAGATTTAGGTTATCCACCTCTAGTTACACCAATGTCACAGATGGTTGGTACCCAGGCTGTTTTAAATATTTTAAATGGTGAAAGATATAAATTATGCTGTAAGGAAGTTAAGGATTATCTTTTAGGTAAATATGGTAAAGCGCCTGCTAGAATAAATGGAAAAGTTAGAGATAAGATTATTGGTAAGCAAAAAGCTATTACCTGTCGTCCTGCTGATCTATTAGAGCCAGAATTTGAGCGTTTAAAGAATCAATATAAAGATATAGCTAAGAGTGATGAAGATGTTTTATCATTAGCTTTATTTGAACAAGTTGCTGTTGATTTTTTAAGTAAGAAATATAAAAAAGAAGAAACAGTAGACGAATTTGATGTTTATTTATGATGAGGTAATCAGATGAATTTAAAAGATATGATTAGTAATTATTCAGGTTTATTTGCGATATTAGTTTATACATTATTATTTATTTTATTTTCATTTATTAGAAAAGCATTTAAACATGAAACAGTTAATGATGTTGAAAGAAAACCATTGGATGTTAATGATGAATATGCTTTAGTAGCATCTTTAATGGCATCGATTCTTCATCGTGAAAAAACACATAAAAATGTTAAGGTAATCAGCGTCAGGGAGGTTAGATGATGAAATTATATAAAATTAAAGTTAATGGTAAGTTGTACGAAGTTGAAGTAGAAGAAGTTGATGGAGCTACTAGTAAACAAGAAGTAGTTAAACAAGAAGTTAAGCAAGAAGTAAAAGAAGAAAAGTTAACTAGTGATCAAAAGACAATCAATGCTCCAATCGCTGGTAAGATTGTTGATGTCAAAGTTGAAGTTGGTAGCACTATTAAAAAGGGTGATACTGTTGCTATTATTGAAGCAATGAAATTAGAAAATGAAATACAATCTCCAGTTTCAGGTACTATCAAAGAAGTTGTTGTTAAAGCTGGCGATGATGTAAGAAACAAAGATGTTTTATTTGTTTTAGAATAATATGAATATTATACATTTCGATACTATTGATTCAACTAATACCTATTTAAAAAATAATTATCAGGTATTAGATGATATGTCTTTTGTCTCAGCATCTTATCAAAGTATGGGTCGAGGTAGAAACAATCGTTTATGGACATCTGATAAGAATAAGAATTTAATGTTTTCATTTTTAATTAAAGATGAAATATTGATTAATAAATATCATGAGATTTCTATTATTGTTGCTTATACCATATTAGAGATATTAAAGGAATATGGTTTAAATGATGTGGCAATCAAATGGCCAAATGATGTCTATGTTAAAGATGAAAAAATATGTGGGATATTATTAGAATCAATCAGTTTAGAAAAGATGGAATGTTTAATTGTTGGAGTAGGTTTAAATGTTAATCAGGATAAATTTCCAGATAATTATATTCATCCTGCTACTTCTGTTTTTAAACAATTAAATAGAGAAATTGAAATTGAAATTTTAAAAGATAAGATATATCAAAGAATAATAATTAATATGAATAAGATTAAAGATGATTATAATTTTTATTTAGATATCAAAAATCATGATTATCTTAAAGATAAGAAAGCTAATGCATTTATTCATAATGAAGTTAAAAATGTTATTGTTGAGGGTATTAATGAAGATTATACTTTAACAATTAAATATGATGATAAAAAGATGAAGATTAATGCTGGTGAAATTACTTTTCATGTTTAGGAGGTAGATATGAGTTTTATTTATGAGAATCTGTTTGCTCTTACTTGGGGGCAAGTAACCATGTGGGTTATTGGTGGTATTCTAATTTACTTAGCTATTGTTAAGGAGATGGAACCATCGCTATTATTACCTATTGGCTTTGGAGCTATCTTAGTTAACTTACCTTTATCAGGCGCAGTTAATCAAGTTATTGATGGTTTATTACAAGAAGGTCCTTTATCAACTTTATATGATGCTGGTATTGCCAATGAATTATTTCCTTTATTGCTATTTATTGGTATTGGCGCAATGTGTGACTTTGGACCATTATTATCTAATCCAATGCTCATGATGTTTGGTGCTGCTGCTCAGTTTGGTATTTTCTTTACCTTCTGTATCGCTTCAATGTTTTTTGCTACAAATGATGCAGCTTCAATTGCGACAATTGGTGCGGCTGATGGACCTACAGCAATTGTTGTAGCGCAGAAATTACATTCAACATATCTTTCACCAATCATGGTAGCTGCATACTCATATATGGCATTAGTTCCTATCATTCAACCTCCAGTAATAAGATTATTAACTAGTAAAAAAGAAAGAATGATCAGAATGGATTATGAACCAAAAGATGTATCTAAGACTACTAGAATTCTATTCCCAATCATTATTATTGTTATAGCTGGTATAATATCTCCAGCATCTGTATCTTTAGTTGGTTTCTTGATGTTTGGTAATTTAGTTAAAGAGTGTGGTGTTTTAGGTGGTTTAAATGATGCTGCTCAAGGCGCTTTAGCAAATATCATAACTTTAATTTTAGGTATTACTATTGCCTCACAAATGCAGGCTGAACAATTCTTACAGGTTGATACATTGATGATATTAGGCTTAGGTTTATTTGCCTTTGTCTTTGATACTGCTGGTGGTGTTTTATTTGCGAAATTCTTAAATCTATTTACTAAAAAGAAGATTAATCCAATGATTGGTGCTGCTGGTATTTCAGCTTTCCCAATGTCTGGTAGAATTATTCACAAAATGGGTTTAGAAGAAGATGATCAAAACTTCTTATTGATGCATTCAATGGGTGTTAATGTATCTGGACAAATCGCTTCAGTTATAGCTGGTGGTTTGATGCTTAGTTTCTTTATGTAGGAGGTAACTTATGAATTTTGATCCTAGTAATTTTATAACTAATTTACCTTATATATTAATGGGTGAACTTGGTCTATTTGTTGCCTTAGGTGTTATTGCCTTATCAACAATAGTTCTTAATAAATTTTTCAAATAAAAATGGGCAATAGCCCATTTTATATTAGATTTATCTTATGCTTTTTTAATGCCTTATATAATTTTGGATAGAAACTATTTTTTATTTCAACATAATCATGAAGATTATAGGTATGAATTGGAAAGGCAACAGTATATCCATCTTTGATAAATTCTTTTATGATTAGTTTTATTTCTTGATCTTTATTAATTAATTCTTCTTCCTTTAGAAGATTAACTATTATTTTTTCTAATGTATCTAGATCTGTTTCTCCTGAAACATTTAATTCTATTAATCGTGAATAGCTTTCTGAACTTAGATCTTCAATTACAGCAGCATTCATAATAGTGTTAGGAATAATAATTTCTGTATTTTCTTGAGTTAATAAAACAGTATGTCTAAAAGTTATTTCCTGTACAGTGCCTGATAATCCTCTTTCTTTGATATAGATGACATCACCAACTTTAAATGGTTGATGTACTGCTAGGAAAAAGCCAGCAATATAATTGCCAAACGTTGCTTGAGCTGCAATACCTACAGCAATCGCGATAATAGATGTTGCGCCAAGTAATGTATCACCTAGACTACTTAATGGTTTAATTTGTCTGATGATTATTATTAAAGCAACTGACCAAGTTAGTAATCTAACTGTCTGATACAAATATTGATTTGTTGTGATTTTCTGACTGTATTTTTTATTAAATCTTTTTATTAGTCTATGAGCAACAAAATTAATAATCATTGCAATTGCGATAGTAACTAATGATGAAATAAGAAAGTAGTTCAAGCCATTTACTAAAATATCTTCCATAAACCCTCCTAATGTATTTTAATCTTTCTTGATAAAAATATCCCGATTATTAATGGTATAGTATCAGCAATAAAGGCAACAAAGTTACTTAATAGTTTCGCTTCCAGTGGTAATTGAAATAATAATACTTCTAAAAATGTTTTTATCAGCCCAATACCTATATACATGATAATGATAGAGGCTATTATTTCAATCCAGGTTTTTTTCGTTTTTGAGAATATATATGATAGGCATATCGCTATAAATGCTTGTGCTATCGCCCAGGCTATTGGGAATGATCCACCTTTTAATAAATTAGAAATGATGCATCCTGCTACAGCTACGATTGTTGAACTATAGCCAAATACTTTTAGATAATAGCCAAAGATAATATAGCCTAAATCTAGTTTGATTCTATTAACTATTGGAATTATTACCATTGTTGATAATACAACATATAGAGCTATGCCAATACCTAAATAGGCTATTTTTTTGTTTTTCCTCATATAGTTATTATATTAAATATATATTTTATATGTAATTAGTTTGATTATAAACTATATTAAATATATAATATTCTTTGCGATAAGTTATTTATGAAGAATTTTAGACATTTCTACATTAAATATTTTTGGTTATTCCTAGCAGGTATTATAGCTGACATTGTTGTCGATGTAGCTCAAACTTATATACCTGAATTTTTGGGTGCTGTAGTAGAAATAGTATCTAATAATAGTGTTCTTCAATATAGTGATATAGCTCCTATAATCAATAATGTTTTATTAGTTGCTGTGGTATTAATGGTGGGTAGATTTATATTGCGTTTTACTATTTTATTTGCTTCGGGAAAAATAGAGTCAGATTTAAGACATCAAATGTTTAATAAAGCCGAAAGATTATCGCAACGTTATTATCATGAAAATAAAGTTGGTACTATCATGTCTTGGTTTTCTAGTGATGTTGAAACAGTAGAAGAATTTACTGGTTGGGGTACCATCATGATTGTAGATGCAATTTTCTTATCGATTGTTTCTATTTATAAGATGGTTAAATTAGATTTATTGTTAAGTATGATTGCGATTATTCCAATGTTGACACTTGTGTTGTGGGGTAATCAAGTTGAAAAACTATGGTCAGAAAAATGGGAAGAAAGACAAAAACAAACTGATCGTTTATATGACTTTACTCAGGAAACATTTACTGGTATTCGAGTTATCAAGGCTTTTGTAAAAGAAGCTCAAGAATTATTGGCCTTCTCTAAGATAGCTAAGGATAGCGCTGATAAGAATGTTGAGTTTACTAGATTAACTATTAGATTCGATGTTTATATTGAATTGATTATTGGTATGACAATGTCTTTGTTATATGGCTTTGGAGCATATTGCGTATATCGTAATGTTACAGGAAATCCAATGTTGTTATTTGGCGGAGCAGTTGATTTGACAGCTAGTAAATTGATTACATTTATCGGTTATGTTGATGTATTGATCTGGCCAATGATTGCCATGGGTCAAATATTACAAATGTATTCTAGATGCAAAACATCTTTAGGTAGAATTTATAAATTCTTAGATGAAGAAGAAGAAATTCATAACATTGAAAACGCTGTAGTTTTAGATGATTGTAAAGGTAAGATAACATTTAAAGATTATAGTTTTATATATCCTGATGGCAATGCTCATTCATTACATAATGTTTCGTTTGAAATTATGCCAGGTGAAATGGTTGGTATTGTAGGTAAGATTGGATCAGGTAAGACAACTTTAGTTAATTCTTTATTAAGACTATATAACGTTGAAAGAGGAAAAATCTTTGTTGATGATGTCGATATTATGGATTTAAATATTAAAAGTTTAAGAGATAATATTGCTTATGTACCTCAAGATAATTTCTTATTCTCTGATAATATTAAAAACAATATTTCTTTCTCGAATCGTAAGGCTGATATGGATGCGATTAGAAATGCAGCTAAATTTGCTGATGTTGATGAGAATATTCAAGAGTTTTCTCAAGGTTATGAAACAGTTACAGGTGAAAGAGGCGTAACTTTATCTGGTGGTCAAAAACAAAGAATATCAATTGCTAGAGCATATATTAAAGATGCGCCAATTATGATTATGGATGATTCAGTATCGGCTGTTGATGTCAAGACAGAAGAAACGATTTTAAATAACATTTATGAAAAAAGAAAGGGCAAAACAACAATCATTATTGCTTCTAGAGTATCGACCGTATCGCATCTAGATAAGATTATTGTTTTAAAAGATGGCACAGTAGAAGCCTTTGATACGCCTAAGAAATTATTAAAGACTTCTCCTACATATAAGAAGATGGTTTATCTTCAACAATTAGAGAGTGAATTATAAGATGAATGATGAGTTAGAAAAACTAAAGGGTGACCATAAGTTACCATTAAAGGAAATAATTAAAAGAACTCTTAAATACTTAGGACCAGAAAAGAGAAGTTTTATTATTGCTTTATCAATGATAGTCTTACATGTAACCTTTGATTCTGTTGCACCTTTGATTGCTAGAAGTATTATGGATGAGTTAGTAATAGATGATATAAGAATTAAATATATTCTTACTTTAGCTGTATTATCATTTATTATTACTTTAAATATTCAAATATTTATCTATATTGAATCTACTGTCTTACAAAGATGTGGCCAAAGAATTATCTATCGATTAAGATTAGAGATTTTTGAACATATAGAAAATATGTCTTTAAATCAATTTAATGAAATGCCTGTTGGATCTTTAGTAACCAGGGTTACTTCATATACTGAATCAATGTCTGGTTTATTTACTAGTGTAATTGTTATTATTCTAAGAGACGTAGCTACACTAATTGGCTCATATGTAATCATGTTCTATATTTCTCATTCATTAGCTATAGCTATGTCAGGTGTTGTGCTAGTAATATTCTTTATTTCATTTTTCTTTTCTAAATCTATTAAAGAAACATTCAGAAAAGAAAGAGCTTGTATATCTGATTTAAATACTTATTTATCAGAAAATTTAGCTGGAATGAAATTAACTCAGATTTTCAACCAAGAAGAAACTAAGAATCAAGAATTTATTGAAAAGAATAATAATCTAAGAAAACAAAGATTAAATGTTATTAAGTCATTTGGTGTCTATAGGCCATTATTATCATTTATCTTTAATGCTGCTGTCGCAATGTGTTTTGCTTTGGGCATTAAATATCAATTATCAGCGGGTGAAATAGTTGCTTTCTATTTATATCTATCTAAATTCTTCTGGCCTATTCAAAACTTAGCTGATCAGTTAAATACTTTACAAAAAGCTATTACTGCTTCAGAAAGAATTTATAATCTATTAGATGTAATGCCTGATGTTGAAGATAAGGAAGATGCTATTGAAATAGATAAGTTTGAAGGTAGAATTGAATTTAAAAATGTTTGGTTTGCCTATAGTGATGAAAACTGGATTTTAAAAGATGTTTCATTTGTGATTGAACCAAAACAGACATGTGCCTTTGTTGGTGCAACTGGCGCAGGTAAGACAACAATATTATCATTAATTGTTAGAAACTATGCTATTCAAAAAGGAGAAATCCTAATTGATGGAATTAATATCAATGATATTAAGATATCTTGTTTAAGAAAGGCTGTTGGTCAAATGTTACAAGACGTCTTCTTATTCTCGGGTAGTATCAAAGATAACATCACTTTACATGATCAGTCATTTACAGATGAACAAATATCTAATGCATGTAAGTATGTCAATGCTGATAGCTTTATAGATAAATTAGAAAAGGGTGTAGATGAAGAAATAATTGAAAAGGGTGAAAACTTATCCCAAGGTCAAAGACAGTTATTATCTTTTGCTAGAACAGTTATTCATAACCCTCAGATTTTAATTTTAGATGAAGCTACAGCTAATATTGATACAGAAACAGAAGTATTAATTCAGGAATCATTAGAGAAGATGAAATCAATTGGTACAATGCTGGTGGTAGCACATAGATTGTCAACTATCCAACATGCTGATCAAATAATAGTTTTACAAAATGGTGAAGTAGTTGAAAAAGGTAATCACCAACAATTACTGAAAAATAGAGGGTATTATTACAAATTATATCAATTACAGTTTGAAAATTAGTATTTTTATCTTGTAAGTAAACTAATAAATATAGTAATCTAGAAATGGATAGATATACATGTTGAAAGTGCTGATAATAATGATTAAATAAAAAATAAAAGTTTGTTTTCGCAAACTTTTTCTTTATGGAGGTAATGATGAAAGAAATTGTAATCAATACATCATGGTGCAAGGGTTGTGGTATCTGTGTTGCGCTATGTCCTAAAAAGGTATTGAGCGTAAATGAGGATAATAAAGTTGAAGCTGTAAATCAGCAGGATTGTATCGCGTGCAAGCAATGTGAATATCATTGTCCAGACTTTGCGATCAGAATTGGAGAGAATAATGGGTAAATATCAAATAATGACAGGTAATGAGGCTTGTGCGAAAGCTGCAATTGCTGCTGGCATGCGTTTTTTTGCTGGTTATCCAATTACTCCAGCTACTGAGATTGCTGAATTATCTAGCGCTCTATTACCTAAAGTTGATGGTGTTTATATGCAGATGGAAGATGAGATTGCTTCAATCAGCGCAATCATTGGTGCATCAGTAACAGGTAAAAAGGTTATGACTGCAACAAGTGGCCCTGGTTTTTCTTTAATGCAGGAAAATTTAGGTTATGCGCATATTAATGAAATACCATGCGTAATTGTTGATGTTATGCGTAAAGGCCCTTCTGGTGGTTCAGCTACTCTTCCAGCTCAGGCAGATATTATGCAGACTAAATGGGGTAGTCATGGTGATTATCGTAGTCTAGTTTTAACTCCTAATTCAGTTGAAGAAATATATCATGAAACTATTAGAGCATTCAATCTAGCTGAAAAATATCGTCAGCCTGTTATTCTTTTATATGATGCTGTTTTAGCACATATGTCAGAGAAGATATATGTTCCTGACGATGATGAAATAGAGGTTATCGATCGAGCTAAACCACAAAGCAAAGATGGTTATAATCCTTTTAATTTTGAAGAAAGTGTTGTGCAACCGCTTGGCAGTTTTGGCGAAGGTTATAAGATACACTATACTGGCTTGACTCATGATGAGACAGGTTTCCCAGTTAGTAATCAAAATACTACTGGTTTAGAAATATTGATTCATCATTTATTTGATAAGATTGATGACAATTATAGTAATGATATTAAAAAATATGAAGCATACTATTGTGAAGATGCTGAGGTACTTGTTGTTAGTGTTGGCATAGTTTCAAGAAGTGCTAAGAGTGCTGTAAGACAAGCAAGGCAGATGGGTATTAAGGCTGGTTTATTTAGACCAATTACAATGTGGCCTTTCCCGCATGAGGACTTTTCAAATATTAATTTACATGCTAAGGCTATTATCACAGCCGAAATGAATAATGGTCAGTTAAATCAGGTAGCTATTGAGGATATTGATCGTAATCAAAAATTACTGATGAGAAATCTTTATGATGGTAATCAAATTAGAGATATTGATATTTTAAATACAATAATAGAGGCAAACAAATATGAAAGATAATTTATATAATAAATATTTAGTTGAAAAAAAGATGCCAACAATGTGGTGCCCAGGTTGTGGTAATGGCATTGTTTTACAATCAATTATCAGAGCTATTGATGAACTAGAATTAGATTTAGATAAAGTAGTCTTTGTTTCAGGAATTGGTTGTTCATCTAGAGCAGTTAACTATCTCAATTTTGATTGTATGCATACTAATCACGGTCGCGCTATCGCTTTTGCTACAGGTATCAAGATGGCAAATCCTGAATTAAAAGTAATTGTTTTAACAGGTGATGGTGACTGTGCTAGTATTGGTGGTAATCATTTAATTCACGCTTGTCGTCGTAATATTGATTTAACAATCATCTGTATGAATAATTCAAACTATGGTATGACCGGTGGTCAATTTTCTCCAACTACTCCAATTGGTTCTTTAACCAAGACAAGTGCTTATGGTAGTTATGAGCCACCATTTGATTTATGTAAATTAACTGAAAGCGCTGGTGCTAGTTATGTTGCTAGAGCAGCTACTTATTTGCCAGTTCAGATGAAGAATCTAATCAAGAACGCTATTGAACATAAGGGTTTATCTTTTGTGGATTGTGCAAGCGATTGCCCTAGTTTATATGGCAGATTAAATAAATTAGGTGATGCTGGAAATATGATGCTTGCTTGGAAAGATAGATTGATTACCATAAAGCAGGCTGAAAACATGTCAGATGCTGAATTAAATAATAAAGTAGTTTGGGGTGAATTTGTTAGTAAAAATGATCGTGAAGAATATTGTGATGTATATAAACATAACATTCAAAGAGCAAAGGAGTCATTAAATGGATAATTATCAATTAAGATTTTCGGGTACTGGCGGTCAGGGTATGATGCTTATTGGTGATTTGATGGCTCATTATTTTGGCTTAGTAGAAGATAAACAGATAGTTTTATTAAAATCATATGGACCTGAAGCTAGAGGTGGTGCTTGTCGAAGCGAATTAATAGTTGATGAAAGTGAATGCTATCCTGCAATTACCTGTCCAAACTTTTTACTTTCAATGTCACAACTTTCATATGATTTATATACAGAAGATGCTAATGAAGATACTGTTATCTTGCTTGATAGTGATTTAGTTAAAAATACTAATGATAAATTTAAACATACTTATAAACTACCTTTAACACATTTAGCTAAAGAAAAAACAGGTAAGACTATCTGTGCTAATGTTGTTGCTTTAGGTGCAATGAGTAAGATACTCAATATTGATAAAGATAAGATGTTAGATGTTTTAAAAAATAATCTGCCAACAAAAATATTAGATATTAATATTGTTGCTTTTGAAACAGGTTATGAAGAAATGAGGTTGGATTAATGAATGTTCACGAATATCAAGCAAAGCAATTATTTAAAGAATATGATATTCCAGTATTAGAAGGTTATCCTGCTTTTAATATTGAAGATGTCGACAATATTTTAAACAATCATTTTGAAAATGGTGTTGTTTTAAAAGCACAGATTCACTCTGGTGGTAGAGGTAAAGCTGGTGGCATCTTATTAGCGAATAATAAGCAGGAGGCTATTGAAAAGGCTAAGGAACTTTTTGGTAAAGTTTTAGTTACTAAGCAAACTGGCCCTGAGGGTAAACTTGTTAGAAAGATATATCTAGAAGAAACAGCAATTCATGATGAAGAATATTATTTATCATTATTGATTGATAATAAGATTGGTAAGTTATGCTTTGTTGCTTCAATTGAAGGTGGTATTTCTATTGAAGAAGTTGCTGAAAATAATCCTGAAGATATTTTTAGATTAGAAGTTGATCCTAAACTTGGTTTACTAGAAAAAGATATCAGAGAATTAGGCAAAAAATTAAAATTAAGAGATACATTAGAGGATCAATTTGTTTCATTATTAAATAATATATATCGATTATTTATTACTAGAGATTGTAGTTTAATTGAGATAAATCCTTTAACTATTGTGGATAATCATTTTATCTGTTTAGATGCTAAGGTTGCTTTTGATTCTGGCGCTGATTTTAGACATGAAGAAAATGTTTTATTAAGAGATAAGGATGAAGAAAATCCTTTAGAAGCAAAGGCAAATGATTCAGGCATGTCTTATGTATCATTAACTGGCAACATTGGTTGTATTTGTAATGGAGCAGGATTAGGTATGTCAACAATGGATACCATAAATTATTATGGTGGCAAGCCTGCTAACTTTTTAGATTTAGGTGGTTCTGTTGATGATACTAGAGCTAGGGAGGCTTTTAAGTTAGTAATACAGGAAAAGGGCGTTAAGGGCGTTATTGTTAATATCTTTGGTGGTATTGCTAGAACTAATTTGATTGCTAAGGGTATTTG
>Ga0256406_1005792_pt1 | contig 12878 bp, 10 predicted proteins | sample RumenRJG_03DNA_FD_185986 | JGI IMG/M metagenome (GOLD analysis project Ga0256406, IMG submission 185986) | Bovine rumen microbial communities from Lethbridge, Alberta, Canada - RJG_03 | ecosystem: Host-associated > Mammals > Digestive system > Stomach > Rumen | place: Canada: Alberta | collected...
CTCGTCGCACGCGAAGCGCGCGTAAGAGACTGTCTGCAAAAGACTGACGCCCGAGAGGAAAAAACGGATGAAATATTATTATGAAGGAAGAGTTCGCTTCAGTGAGGTGGACGAGAATCAGCGCATGACTCCCTACACAGTTCTGAACTACTTTCAGGACACCGCAACCTTTCAGGGAGAAGACATCGGGCTCGGCATAGCGCATAATCGGAAGCAGAACCACGCGTGGATGATCGTTGACATGCAGGCGCATTTTTACCGGTACGCACGCTTTAACGAAAAAATCCGCGTTGGAACCTGGTCACATGGATTTCGCAGCCTGATGGCGACACGTGATTTTTCTATGGAGAGCAGTGACGGCGATACGTTGGTTCTCGCAACGTCCGACTGGGTATTCATGGACATGAAAGAGGGTACGCCGGTAGTGATCCCCGAGGAGCAAATCGAGGGGTACGGACCGAATCCTTCTTGGAAGATTCCGGAAGATCTGGGCAGGCGGAAGATCCGGCTTCCGGGAGACGGAGAAGAACAGAAGAAAATTACGATACGAGAGGAACATCTCGATGTGAATGGTCATATGAACAATGCGCAGTATGTGCGGCTCGCCAGAAGATTTTTTCCCGCGGGATTTGAGATACATCATCTGCGTGTCGAGTGGATTCGTCAGGTTATGGAAGGCGACGTCATTGTTCCGGTTGTGGGACATCGGAACGGCAGTATTTTTGTGCAGTTCAATGACGAACAGGGAGAAAAGTATTTCGTATCTGAGTTTTCAGAGTAAAGAAACCGCCGACAGCAAAACACAGGAAGGTACAAAAAATACCATAAGAGCCGCGGCCGCGGTATGTGCGCCATCACAGAAAGGACGGAACAACATGTTGGAATTAGGGAAAAAGCAGGTGCTGAGAGTGTTAAAGAGACAGGACTTCGGAGTGTATCTCTCCGATGATCCAAAAGCCGGAAAGGATCAGCAGGTTCTTCTTCCGGCGAAGCAGGTGCCGGAGGGCGCGGAGATCGGAACGCCTGTGGAGGTGTTTCTGTATCGGGATTCGAGTGACCGGCTGATTGCGACGACAAAGACACCGAGGCTGGTACTCGGGGATACGGCGGTCCTCCGTGTGAAGGAGACGACGCGCATCGGTGCGTTCCTCGACTGGGGACTGGAGAAGGATCTTCTGCTTCCCTTCCATGAACAGACCTGCAAGGTGGGAAAAAATGACGAGGTTCTGGTTGCCCTTTACATGGATAAGAGCAGCCGCTTATGCGCGACGATGAAGGTCTATCACTATCTGCAGACGGATTCTCCATACAGCGTCGGCGATATGGTGCGCGGGCGGGTTTATGAGCTGAGCAAAAACTTCGGTGTTTTCGTGGCCGTGGATGATAAATATTCCGCACTCATCCCGCGGAAGGACGCACAGGGAGAATTCCACCCGGGACAGATTTTGACCGTCCGTATTACACAGGTCCGTGAGGACGGCAAGCTGACCGTCACAGCAAAACAGAAGGCGTACCTTCAGATGGACACAGACGCGGAAAGGATAGAAGAAGCAATCCGTGAGGAGGGAGGCGTTCTTCCTTTTGATGATAAGGCAGATCCGGAGCTGATCAACCGCCGGTTCGGAATCTCGAAGGCGGCATTCAAGCGTGCGGTCGGACACCTTTTGAAGGAAGGAAAAATCCGACTGGAAGACGGACAGATTTACCTGAAAGAGTGACCGAAATGAGTTTTGTACATCTGCATGTTCATACGGAATACAGCCTGCTGGACGGCTCGAATAAAATCAAAGATTATGTCGCGCGCGTGAAGGAGCTCGGCATGAATGCCGCGGCGATTACGGACCACGGTGTCATGTACGGATGCATTCAGTTTTATAAGGAATGCATGGCGCAGGGAATAAAGCCGATTCTCGGCTGTGAGGTTTATGTCGCGCCCGGTTCCCGGTTTGACAGGGAATCCGGGGCAGGGGAAAACCGTTATTATCATTTGATTCTGCTCGCGGAGAATCTGCAGGGATATCACAATCTGATGAAAATTACAAGCCGCGGTTTTACCGAGGGCTTCTACTATAAGCCGAGGGTAGATCTGGAGATCCTCAGGGAGTATCACGAGGGAATTATCGCGTTATCTGCCTGCCTGGCAGGTGAGGTTGCGTCCAATCTTGCGGGAAACCGCTATGAGGAGGCAAAGAAGGCAGCGCTTCGTTATGAAGAGGTCTTCGGCAAGGGCAATTTTTTCCTCGAGATGCAGGACCACGGAATTCCCGCGCAGAGAATCGTGAATCCGCAGCTGATGCGCATGAGCGAGGAAACGGGTATTGAACTGGTGTGTACGAACGACTGCCATTATACGAGAGCGGAAGACGCAGATGCCCATGATATTCTTCTGTGTATCCAGACCGGAAAAAAAGTCAGTGACGAAAACCGGCTTCGCTATGAGGGAGGGCAGTATTATGTAAAGTCGGAAGCGGAGATGGCGGCTTTGTTCCCCTATGCCCGGAAGGCTCTTGAGAATACGCAGAAGATTGCGGACCGTTGTCAGGTCGAGATCCGGTTCCATGAGCTCAAGCTCCCGAAATATGAGGTACCGGAGGGGTATACCTCCTGGACATATCTTCAAAAGCTCTGTCATGACGGCGCCGAAAGACTCTATCATCCGGTTACGCAGGAAATTCGGGAGCGCCTCGAATATGAGCTGGATACCATTCGAACCATGGGGTATGTGGATTATTTCCTGATTGTGTGGGATTATGTTCATTTTGCAAAGGAACACAACATACCGGTCGGACCGGGAAGAGGAAGCGCCGCCGGAAGCATGGTGTCGTACACGATGGGAATCACGGAGCTGGATCCCCTGAAGTACAGTCTGCTCTTTGAGCGCTTTCTGAATCCGGAGAGGGTTTCCATGCCGGATATTGACGTGGACTTCGGCTTTGAACAGCGGCAGGAGGTTATCGATTACGTTGTAAGGAAATATCACAAGGACCGTGTGGTTCAGATCGTCACCTTCGGTACGATGGCGGCCAGAAATGCAATCCGCGATGTGGGGCGTGTTATGGATCTCCCGTACGCGCTCTGCGATACGACGGCGAAGATGATTCCGAATGAGCTGAATATCACCATCGATAAGGCACTAACGATGAACCCGGATCTGAAGAAGTCGTATGATTCCGACGAGCAGGTACATCATCTGATCAATATGGCGAGGAAACTGGAGGGACTGCCGCGGCACACTTCCATGCACGCGGCCGGCGTGGTGATTTCATCCAAGCCGGTGGACGAGTTTGTGCCGCTTCAGAGAGCGGCGGACGGCACCATAACCACGCAGTACAATATGACGGAGCTGGAGGAGCTGGGCCTTTTGAAGATGGACTTCCTGGGCCTGCGTACGCTGACCGTGATTCAGGATGCCGCGAATATGGCGGAAAGGATCAGCGGCCGGAAAATTGATCTGAAAAAGATCGATTACAACGACCCGAAGGTCATGAAAATGATCGGGGAAGGCCGGTGTGAGGGGGTGTTCCAGCTCGAGTCCGCGGGAATGACCAGCTTCATGAAGGAACTCAAGCCGGCCTCTCTCGAGGACATCGTCGCCGGGGTCGCGCTCTACCGACCGGGTCCGATGGATTTTATTCCCGCGTATATCAAGGGGAAAAAACACCCGGAGCTGGTGCGCTATGACACGCCCAAGCTGGAACCGATCCTGAAATCGACTTACGGATGCATCATCTATCAGGAACAGGTCATCAATATCGTCCGGGAACTCGCAGGGTATTCGTACGGAAGTGCCGATCTTCTCCGGCGTGCCATGTCGAAGAAGAAAATGCATGTCATGGAAGAGGAACGGCAGAATTTTGTCTATGGGAATGAGGAGAAAAAGATACCGGGCTGCATCCGCAACGGAATAGATGAGAAAACGGCGAATAAGATCTATGATGAAATGATTGATTTTGCGCGCTATGCCTTCAACAAGAGCCATGCGGCGTGCTATGCGGTTGTGACGTTTCAGACCGCATGGCTGAAATGCTATTATCCGGTTGAATTCATGGCTGCGCTGATGACGTCGGTTATTGATAATGCCGGAAAATGCTCGGAATATATTCTGCACTGCCGGAAAATGGGAATTGAGATTCTGCCGCCGGATATCAACCGAAGCGAGAGCTCTTTTTCCGTGGAAGATGGAAAAATACGCTATGCGCTTTCTGCCGTAAAGGGGATCGGACGTCCGGTCATGGAGGCTATTGAGGAGGAACGGGCGCTGAATGGTCCGTTTCGGAGCCTTAGAGATTTCTGCGAGAGACTTTCCGGAAGAGAGGTAAACAAGAGAACGCTGGAGAGCTTCATCAAGGCGGGAGCGTTTGACTGCCTCGGCGGAACACGCAAGCAGTATATGCAGGTGTACAGCCTGATCCTGGAACAAGTCAGCCAGGACAAAAAGTACAATATGACCGGACAGATGACGCTGTTTGATTTCATGGGAGAAGAGGAGGGGAAGCAGTTTGAGATACAGCTTCCCGATGTCGGTGAGTTTGACAAGGAAGAAAAGCTCGCCTTCGAGAAGGAGGTAACGGGAATCTACATCAGCGGGCATCCGCTGGAAAAGTATGAGGGGAAGTGGAGAAAGAACATCACTGCCGTTACGTCCGATTTTGTTCCGGACGAGGAGACGGGCATGCCGAAGGTGAGGGACGGAAGCCGCGAAATGGTTGGCGGTATGATCACCGCAAAGACGATTAAATACACGAAAACGAACCAGACGATGGCCTTTCTTACATTGGAGGATCTTCTTGGAACGGTGGAAATTATCGTTTTTCCAAGGAGCTACGAGCAGTATTCCGGCATCCTCGACCAGGATGCAAAGGTATTCATCCGCGGCAGGGTTTCTGTGGAAGAAGACCGCCCCAGCAAGCTGATTGCAGAGAGTGTCATTCCCTTTTCTGAGATTCCATCCGAAATCTGGATCCGCTTTCCGGACAAGTCTGCCTTTGAGAGTGCGGAAGATGCCATTCGGGCTATCGCCGGGTCAGCTCCTGGCAGAGATCGGATCATCGTGTATCTGGAAAAAGAACGAGCGATGAAACGGATGAACTGTTTTACGAGCGCGGATGAGGCCGAAGGCGCTCTCGTCACTTTGAAGCAAAAATGCGGCGCCGATAATGTGAAAGTCGTTGAAAAGTGCATTGAAAAGCAATAGCATTTGCATTAAAATATATCATGTTCGAGCCGACAGGCGGTTTTTTTCGGTGTGACACCGGAGAAAGAACAATCGGGAGGCTCAGGAATCAGGCATCACAGTTATTCTGATACATCGAATACATTTTATATGTAGAATCGGAGGAACGATAATGGCAGAAAATAAAGTCAAAACAATAGGTATCCTTACCAGCGGAGGCGATGCACCGGGGATGAATGCGGCGGTTCGTGCGGCTACCCGCCGGGCGATCGGCAAAGGGCTCAAGGTCAAGGGAATCCTGAAGGGGTATGAAGGACTGATCAATGAAGAAATTGTTGACCTGAATGCCAAGGACGTTTCTGATATTATCGGAAAGGGCGGCACGATTCTCTACTCTGCGCGCTGTGCAGAGATGCGCACCGATGAGGGTATTGAGAAAGCGGTTGCTACCTGCAACAAATACGGGATCGACGGGCTGGTCGTAGTTGGCGGCGACGGTTCTTTCGCAGGAGCGCAGAAGCTCGCAGACAAGGGAATTAACGCCATCGGTGTCCCGGGAACGATCGATCTGGATATCGCGTGCACGGAATATACCATCGGGTTCGATACCGCGGTGAACACCGCCATGGAAGCGATTGACAAGGTGCGGGATACTTCGACTTCCCATGAGAGATGCTCCATCATCGAGGTAATGGGAAGAAATGCCGGATATATCGCACTCTGGTGTGGCATTGCGTCCGGCGCAGAGGATGTTCTCCTGCCGGAAAAATACGATTATGATGAGCAGACGATCATCAACCATATCATTGAGACCCGCAAGAAGGGCAAGAAGCATCACATTATTATCAACGCAGAAGGAATCGGCCATTCACAGGCTATGGCAAAGCGTATCGAGGCCGCTACCGGAATCGGCACAAGAGCTACGATTCTGGGACATATGCAGCGAGGAGGAAGCCCGAGCTGCAAGGACAGAATGTATGCCACCATCATGGGCGCCTATGCGGTAGACCTTCTTCTCGCAGGGAAGACAAAGAGAGTGGTTGCGTATAAGAACGGACAGTTTGTTGATTTTGACATCAATGAGGCGCTCTCCATGAAGAAGTCTCTGTCCGAGTACGAGGTCGAGCTTGCCAAGACCCTTTCTTACAACTACGTAATGAAATAATTTCCGTGTCATAGGTTATATGTCGATTAAGGGGCTGTCACACGATATACGGGGAGAGATCTTTTTTCCAGCCGTATTTCGCGGGGGCAGCCCTTTTGTTTAGGGTGGCAGCGGAAGATATCCGGGCGCGGATGCGGCGTATCCGGTGGACGCTGTCGGCTGTATATGCAAAGCAGGAGTATTTGAAGATGATAACCAGTATTTCCAATCCGCAGATAAAGAAAGTGATTCAATTAAATAGTAAGTCCAAGACCCGCCGGGAGGAACACTGCTTCGTGGCGGAGGGAGTAAAACTTTTTCGGGAGACTCCTGAAAGTTTGCGGAAAAATGTGTTTGTTTCCGAAACCTTTATGAAAGAAACCGGCCACGACGCTATTTTGAACGGAATTCAATTTGAGTGTGTTTCCGATCCGGTCTTTGCCAGAATGTGTGATACGAAAACGCCTCAGGGCATACTGACGGTTGCGGAAATGCCGGAGTATACAAGGGAGCAGCTTTTCGGCAATGGCAACTGCGCTCCGCTTCTGCTGGTTCTGGAGGACCTCCAGGATCCGGGCAATGTCGGTACGATTCTCCGCACAGCAGAAGGGGCCGGGGTGACCGGAATTTTCATGAGCGGGAGAACGGCGGATGTATTTCAACCGAAGGTGATTCGTTCTACAATGGGGTCTATTTACCGTGTTCCGTTTCGACGGGAGGAGGACCTGGCGGATGTCTGCGACTGGTTAAAGGAGAATTCGATCCGGATTTTCGCCGCGCATCTCAGGGGAGAAAAAAATTACCGTGACGAGAATTATACCAGTGGCACAGCCTTCCTGATCGGAAATGAGGGAAACGGCCTTAGTGATATGCTTTCCGGGAAGGCGGACGCTTTGATCCGGATACCCATGGAGGGGAGCGTAGAATCGCTGAATGCAGCCGTCGCATCTGCCCTTCTCATGTATGCCGCCCATGACCAGAGATAAAATAAAAATAGTTGTTTCTACGCACTTATCCCAGCAACTCTGCCGACGGCAAATTCGCCGGACGCAAAGGGATTCCTCTTCGCTCTGTGCATATTTTAATAGCAGCGTCGCCTGCGCGCAGAGCGAAAAAATGAAAATATTTCTCGTTTGAAAACATCCGATCGTCTTCTATTTGAAGCTCAAACATTTCTGACAGAACATGTCGTAAATTTAAATTTATCTGATATCAAATCAACAAGATCGATATAATTCCACTGTATTCTGAATTCAATATGAAAATGTACCGTTGAAATTTCGCTGGCTTGACAGGGAAAATCTGCGATGCTATAATGCCGAACTTGTAACTGGTTTCTAATTTGTAACAAATATTAACATTTGCGAAATATTCTTAAATTCAATTTTAGAATTAGATTTCAATCTGTTATTCTCGTACCACAGGAGGATTCTATGAAAAACAAAACGAAAACTATTGCGGTATGCGGTTGTATTTTTGCTGTGACAGCGGCAATGACATCACCGGTGTATGCGGATACCAACGCCTCGGTGTACAACAATCCCTATCTTGTAGACAACTGGGAGGATAAGGCAGTGGCGAACCTGACCAGTTCGAATGGCTATACGCTGATCCGAAGTGCAGAGGATGCTTCCAGCGAATGTGTGGGTGTTCTTGTTCCAGGCACACTTGTGACCGTAGAAGGAGAGGAGAACGGCTGGACGAAGGTTTCTTCCGGAAGCATGGAAGGGTATGTGAGTTCTGATCTGCTGGTGACTGGAGCAGAAGCAGAGGCGGCATATCTGAAGGCAAACACGATCTATGGCACCGTGAACGGTGCCGGCACGCCGGTTTATTCCGGAGAAAGTACCGACAGCAGTGTGATCATGACGCTGGACGATAAGGCGGGTGTGACATTAATCAGCGCGGACAACGGGTGGTTTGAGGTGAAAGTAAACGGACAGGACGGCTATATAGCGGCGTCGTCGGTATCCATCAATGCTGATATGCATGATGCGATTACACTTGAGGAATTTGAGGCGGAGACCGGCATCACACCGGATACGACAGTGAACACCGTTGACAGCAGATATACCCAGGATGAAATCAATCTTCTCGCAGCCATTATTCACTGCGAAGCGGGAGGAGAAAGCTATACCGGAAAGGTGGCAGTGGGGGCAGTTGTCCTCAACCGCGTCAACAGCTCCGCCTTCCCCAATACCATTTCTGAGGTTGTCTATCAGAGCGGACAGTTTACGCCGGCTTCAAGCGGCGCTCTGGCGGCAGCGCTTGCATCCGGCGTTGACGCAGACTGTTATACAGCAGCAGTGAATGCAATCAATGGTGAAAATCCGATAGGCGGCTGTCTCTACTTCCATGCGGGAGGCGGAAGCGGGCTTACGATCGGGAACCAGACCTTCTATTAATTTTATGATGAAGCAGGAAGTCGGGAGGGGCTGACGTGTGTCAGCCTCTTCCTTGTTTTTTTATGGGAGATGAGGTAAAATCAAGCCATATGGCCATCAAAGAGCCACGATCGAAGATTATCTATCCGGAGGAGGAGAATGAGATGAACTTGAAGGGACGTAGTTTTCTGACACTGAAGGATTTCACGCCGGAGGAAATTACCTATTTGCTTGATCTCTCTGCGAAATACAAGGAGAAGAAGAAAAGGGGAGTTCAGGTCGATTCTCTTCGCGGAAAGAATGTGGCGCTTATCTTTGAAAAGACAAGTACACGTACCCGGTGTGCCTTTGAGGTGGCGGCCCATGATCTCGGAATGGGCAGCACGTATCTGGACCCGTCAGGATCACAGATCGGAAAGAAGGAAAGTATTGCAGATACCGCGCGTGTGCTGGGCCGCATGTTTGAGGGAATCGAGTACCGCGGCTTCGGCCAGGAAATTGTGGAAGAGCTTGCGAAATACGCCGGTGTCCCGGTGTGGAACGGTCTGACGAACGAATATCATCCGACGCAGATGCTGGCGGATATGCTGACGATTCGCGAACACTTCGGAAGACTGAAGGGACTGAAGCTGGTATATCTCGGTGACGCGCGCTACAATATGGGCAATTCCTACATGGTGGTCTGCGCCAAGCTCGGGCTGAAGTATGTGGCATGTGCACCCGAGAAGTATTTCCCGGATGCGGCGCTGGTGTCTCAGTGTGAGAAATGGGCGGAAGAAAGCGGCGGGTCCATCACACTGACGGAGAATGTCAGTGTCGGGGCCAGAGATGCGGATGTTGTATGCACAGACGTCTGGGTATCTATGGGAGAGCCGGACGAGGTCTGGGAGGAAAGAATCCGGGATCTGTCTCCGTACAAGGTGACGAGGGAAGTCATGGAAACCGCCGGACCGGATGCGATTTTCCTTCACTGTCTGCCCTCCTTCCATGATCTGGGCACAAAAATCGGAAAAGAGATTCATGACAAATATGGGCTGAATGACATGGAAGTCACCGATGAGGTTTTTGAATCATCACAGTCTCTTGTATTTGACGAGGCTGAGAATAGAATGCACACGATTAAAGCGGTGATGGCAGCGACTCTGGGCGCGGACCGCGGCCTTTTGTAATCCGGCGCATATCTGTGTACAGTTGTCAATTACACGTAAATGGGAGATGTTGAGTTGGAAGAGCAGGTAAGCGCCCGTTTAAATGTGGACCGGATACAGAACATGCTTCAGACCGACCGCTGGACGATTCACTATATGGAATCTGTGGATTCCACCAATAACTGGGCACGGAGAGAAGCGGAAAAGGGAGCGCCTGAAGGAAGCGTGTATCTTGCGGATATGCAGACAGCAGGAAAGGGAAGCCGCGGAAGGTCCTGGGGATCTCCGGAAGGCACGTCTATTTCCATGAGTCTTGTATTGCGCCCCAAAATCGAGCTGAGCCGGATTTCGATGCTCACCCTTGTCATGGGGCTTGGCGCTGCAGACGGAATTCGTGCGGCAACCGGGATGAAGAGCGAAATCAAATGGCCGAATGATGTCGTTTGCAGAGGAAGGAAGCTCTGTGGAATTTTAACGGAGATGGGCCCGGACGGACATTACGTGGTACCGGGAATCGGTATCAATGTGAACATGGATCAATTTCCGCAGGAACTGGCAGATAAGGCTACATCCGTTTTTCTCGAGACGGGGAAAAGGGGAGATCGTGATCGCATCGCTGCCGGTGTTCTGGAATCTTTCGGCAGATATTATAACAGATTCCTGGAAACGGGGGATCTGACCGGCCTGATGGATCAATATCAGGCGATCCTGGCGAATCGGGGGAAGAAGGTCAGAGTCTTGAATCAGACAGATCCGTATAACGGAACCGCTTTGGGCATAGACCGGTTCGGTGAGCTGCTGGTGAAACGGGACGATACAGGAAAAACAGAGAGAGTTTTTGCCGGTGAGGTTTCGGTCCGTGGAATTTACGGGTATGTCTGAAGTATTTCTGCGTATTGGCCTCTCATAGTGGATGCTCTGGATCGGATCCGGGGAGCACGCATTCGATTTCTTGCAATCGGAACAAACTGGGGATTGCTCCCTGTTCTGCTCTTCTTTTATTCGTATACACGCATAGGGAAGAGAGGAGGATCGGAGCAAGCATTTCATGTGGCTTTTAGAACAAAGTAGAACAAAGATGAATGACAAAGATAAGAACAAAAATATAGTGCTCTGCGGAGCAAATTATTACGATAAAAAATATTATTTCAACGACAGTTTTTCCATTCTTCCGCAGAAAATTCGCGATGAGCTTCAGATTACCTGCGTTACCTTTACAGAACAGTGCGGCGGGATTCTTATTCTTGAGTTTGACCCGGAAGGAAATCTGGAGATCCGAACGGAGGCGGAACCGGCGGATGCCATGTACGATGACATCGGCGCCGGGCTTGCGGTAAAGAAGCTTCGCGAGGAGAAAAAGGAGCTCTTTGAATCCATGGAATTATTCTATAAAATTTTTGCGGGTGGGGGAAACTGATGAACATTCGTCCTTTGAAAATTGGCAATGTCACAATTGAACATCCCGTAATACTCGGACCGATGGCAGGCGTAACAGACCTGCCATTTCGCGTTCTTTGTCATGAACAGGGGGCGGGCCTTGTCTGCACGGAAATGGTTAGCGCAAAGGCAATCTTGTACAAGAACAGAAATACGGCGGCGCTGATGGAGACGGACCCGACGGAGCATCCTGTCTCACTTCAGCTGTTTGGAAGTGATCCGGATTCCGTAGCAGAGGCGGCTGCTATGATCGAGGATCGTCCTTTCGAGATTCTCGACTTCAATATGGGCTGCCCTGTTCCAAAGGTCGTCAATAACAGAGAGGGTTCGGCACTTATGAAGGACCCGGTGCGCGCAGCTGCGATTTTATCTGCCGTTGTAAAAAAAATACGAAAACCGGTTACTGTGAAGATTCGAAAGGGATTTAATCTGGAGTCGGTAAATGCGGTGGAGGTTGCAAAACGGCTGGAGGATGCAGGAGTTTCCGCTATAGCTGTACACGGAAGAACGCGGGAACAGTATTATTCCGGAGAGGCGGACTGGAATATCATACGTCAGGTGAAGGAAGCGGTCTCAATTCCAGTGATTGGAAACGGGGACGTAGATTCTCCGCGAAAGGCCGTAAAAATGATGCGCGAGACGGGGGCAGATGGAGTTATGATCGCCAGGGCAGCTCGAGGAAATCCGTGGATTTTTAACCAGGTTATTCATTACGCGGAGACAGGAGAGGAACTTCCAAAGGTGACGCCGGAGGAGGTATATAGTATGATCCTGCGACAGATGGATCTGATGATTCAATATAAAGGGGAATACACGGGTATCCGGGAAATGCGGAAGCATATTTCCTGGTATACGGCGGGATTTCCGAATTCGGCATCTCTTCGCAGGCGAATCAATGAAGCAAGTACAAGGGACGACATCTATCGACTTCTGAAGGAAATTCTTCCGCACGAAACGCTCAAATGATACCTTGAACTACGAACTGTATAAGCTGCGGATTACTCCCGGCTGCGCGTTCCCGCAGCCGTTCTGTTTACGCGAACAGTGAGTCGCAGCCGAATGCGAAGTATTCGGCCGCGGCGAGCTTCGCGATAGCGATATAAATCTCGCATAGCGTGTTTTATATCGTTTTTCAAAGTGCTGTTTATGGGTGGGTAGTGTATAAGGTGTGGTTTTACAGAAGCGTATGACGACTACTATATATTGGGCTTAAATCCAGGTAAAAACACAAGTTTTTAAAAAAGTGGAAAAAAATAAAAAAGGATGTTGACTTCCCATTGAAGCCGTGGTATTCTAAATGAGCTGTCGCAAGAGAAAAGATTTCTTGCATGACAGGGTATGAACATTGACAACTGAACAGTAAAACACATCCTCGAAAATTCAAATGAAGTTTTAAAATTTTTGTTTGAACGATCGATGAGTATTCATAGGATTATTACGTTGATTTCTTATGGGAAAACAGCGTAGTAACGAAGTGATTACGATCCTTTAAAACAGTAAAAAGGGATGAATTAGCCAAGTGTTAATTCTGAACGAATCAAATCTTTTTTATGAGAGTTTGATCCTGGCTCAGGATGAACGCTGGCGGCGTG
>Ga0256406_1005794_pt1 | contig 12875 bp, 8 predicted proteins | sample RumenRJG_03DNA_FD_185986 | JGI IMG/M metagenome (GOLD analysis project Ga0256406, IMG submission 185986) | Bovine rumen microbial communities from Lethbridge, Alberta, Canada - RJG_03 | ecosystem: Host-associated > Mammals > Digestive system > Stomach > Rumen | place: Canada: Alberta | collected...
CATCTGCCCGGCACTGTTTTCTCATAGCTTCCTCTATTGCTTTCCATCCCAGTTCCTTCACGGATCTGCCCGAGGCGGAAAAGGAGTATCCGCAGCACTGCAGGGCTGCTTTCACCGTCTCATAGACATGCGGCCTTCCTGCCGCGCACACCAGCCTTGCCGCAACCATAATCAGCACGTTTTTCTCTTCCACAGAGCATCCGGACAGATCTGTGTTCCGGATCTCCACAGTCGGAATAATGGCATGATGGTCGCTGACCTTTTTGCTGTTTAAGAGCCTGCCGGCTTCCTCCGCAGGATCCGCAGCCAGGAACGGAAACACCTCCCTGCTTGCAGCGATCACATTCCTTGCCGTCTGCTCCATGTCATTCGTCAGGTAATTGCTGTCGGTCCTTGGATAGGTGATCAGCTTGTTCTCATAAAGGGACTGGGCGCACTCCAGAGTCTTTGCCGCCGTATACCCGAAGAGCCTGTTGGCATCCCTCTGCAGTGTGGTCAGGTCGTACAGCTTTGGCGGGACTGCCGTTTTCGTCTGGCGGTCAAGCGATGTGACCAGGGCATTTCTCCCCTCGCACATGCCGGCCAGGCGGTTGGCTTCTTCACGGGATGTGAAGCGTTCGGATACCGCGTCGATCGTTTTCCCCTGGCTGTTGATCAGCAGATGGGTAATGAAATACTGTTCCTTTTGAAAACCGCCTATTGCTGTTTCCCGATCCGCCAGCATGGCCAGCGTCGGCGTCTGCACCCGTCCGACGGAGAGCCGGTAATCATAGACCTTGGTAAAGGCTCTCGAAGCATTCATCCCGACCAGCCAGTCGGCCTGTGCCCGGCAGACGGAAGCCTCCGCCAGGTTCCGGTACTCCTCAGCGCTCTTCAGTGTCCGGAAGCCTTCCCGGATCGCAGCATCTTCCATGGATGAGATCCAAAGGCGCTTTACCGGCATCCGGCTGCCTGACAGTTCGTATACACGGTTGAAAATAAGCTCCCCCTCGCGCCCGGCATCACACGCATTTACTACATAGGAAAACTCTTTGCTGTTCAGAAGATCCTTCAGGGTCTTAAACTGCCTCGCTTTGTCCTCCGTCACTTCCAGCTTCCATTTATCCGGGATAATCGGCAGCGCCTCCAGCGACCATTTCCGATATCGCTCGTCATAGGCCTCCGGCATGGCATATTCCGCCAAATGGCCGAAGCACCAGCTGACCGCGCCTTCCGGGCCTTCCAGATACCCGTCCTTTTTGTCCTCACACACCAGGACCTGCGCGATCGTCCTGGCCACGCTCGGTTTCTCCGCAATCACCAAAAATCTCTCTGAAAAAGGATTCTGATACATATTCCCTCCCTTTCTGTGCATGGCCGTCCATGTAACGGCCGCTGCACGTTCCTTAAAAACACACAGGCACCCGGTCTCCCGGATGCCTGCCTTCACCTTATGCTTCTTACGATTCCTGTTTTTCTGCCTGCTTCTGCTTTGCTGCGAACGCGATCAGCAGCTGATACTGCTTCAGGCGTTCTGCCATCATTTTTCTAAGATCCATATCCTTCTCCTTTCCGGCCGCTGCCGGCCAGCGTCTACCGATAGCTCTCTTTTCATTTCGGGAAGTCATATCCGGGCTGCCTTCGCCGGTCAGATCGAGGCTTCCTGTGCGCGGTTCGGACCGCTCTTCTTCGGCTGGCCTTTCACCTGTTCCTTTTTCTCATTCAGACGGCCAAGTACGGATTTGCGTTCTTTTCCGGCAGCATGTTCCTTCTTCTCCGGTTCCCTGGCGTCTTCCATCTTTGCCTCGCGGGGCTCCGCTGTTTTCCCCGGTTCCTGCAGGACTGCTTTTTCCACTTCCTGCTCCTTCTGGGCCATCCGCTCCACAAAGGTTTCCGCTCTCTCCAGTACATGGTCCTGCGCGTCATAGTGATACACATAATCCGACAGGCGATCTTCCGGCGCCACTTCGGTCCGGTTGATCTCCCGCACCATAAACTGCAGGCTTTCCAGATCCTGGTTACCGTCATCCGGGAGGATCAGGACCTCATGCACAGAAGAGGGGAGAACGAAGAAATTTGTCCCCATCTGCTGCGCGATCGTCTCAAGCTGTTCCGGATAGAACAGTGCCCCCGCACCGTGCATTCCCTGCATGTTGGTAAGGACCATAAGCTGCGGCCCTTCCATCGGAGGCATCATATCCGCCGCCATGTCCGGCTCGATCCCCATCATCTGCTGCATAACCTCGGCCATGCTGGCATACTTCACCGGATAAAGTCTCTGGGTACTCTCCAGAGCATCCGCATGCAGCTGCTCCGCAGTTACACCGTACATCTCCATCATCTTGTAGGAGACGGGAGTAGAGGCCTCCACACCGTGCAGACCTTCAAACGCGATGTGATAGGAGACCGCCAGACCGTCCACCTCTTTATGCGGCGACATTCTGAGGAAATCTTCATTTTCTTTCGCGTCGCTCACACGGATGAAAAGATGGTCCTTCACCTGGCTGTAATCCTTAAGCCACTCGGTCTGGATCTCCGGGGCCAGCTGCACCTGTTCTGCGATGGTCCTCATCGCTGCTTCCAGGCTCATCCGGCTTTCCTGATAGTCCGCAAACCTGGCATTCAGGTTGATATTCGGAACCACCATCTGGTCCTCTCTTTTTACCTGCATCCCCAGATACGCTGTGTTCAGCTTTTGGAACCGGTCCACATGGACTTCGGCGTCGGCAAATTTCTCCGGCAGATAATCCTTGATGCTTTTCCTCACCTCGTCCACAAATTCTCCAAACGTAAGTCTCTTTTCATTCATACTGGTTTATTCCTCCTGACTCGTTTTTCGTATGATTACTCCTCATGTTCCAAGGGAAGGCCGTCTCCCATTTCAATGCCTTCATCGTCTTCTTCCTCTTCTTCATGGCCCGGCTTGTAGATCTTGAAGTAGTAGAGAAGCGCAAATACAATCGCTCCTGCTCCCAGGATCAGAATGTTGCTGTTCTCCAACGGAGACTTTGTCTCCGGCTCCTCCACTTCCGTCTCCGGCTGCTTCGGGGCTTCTGTTGCCACCGGGGCCGGCGTCGTCTCCGGAATGACCACCGCCGGTGTCACCTCCGCCTCGGTTTCCTTTTCGGTCTGGTCCATGAACTCCGCCAGGTCGTTCTCATCCACCAGGGAAAGCATGTAGACGTTCTCCGTGGAATTGCTGTGATCGATGACCATATAGAACGTGTTGTTGTTCTTCGTACGGATCGTGTAAAAATCCTTTCCGGTGGAGTTCTTGATCTCATCCCCCAGGTCACCGTTGCCAGGCGTGGTAAATCCCTGCTCCGGTTCGGTTTCCTCGGGCTCCGATACGGTATCTTCCGGCGGGGTCTCCTCCGGAGTCTGTTCCGGAATCACCGTCTCTTCCTCTTCCCAGGTCGGATCCACATTGGCATAGGCGGGCCGTACGCAGCTCATCATGAGAACGCAGGCGGCAAAGAGCGCCGCCAGTGTCAGAAGTGTCTTTTTCTTAATCATGCTGCCTGTCATTATCGTTATCCTCTCTTTCCGGCGCAGTCTCCGCGCCCTCGTCATCATCAGGATCTCCTTCATCATCTGCATAAACCACAGCTTCTTCCGTGCCCGTTTTTCCGCCTGAATATTTCTTTTCAGGAGTTCCGGGCGGAATGGTTTTCCCTGCTTCCTCCGGATCTTCTTCCTGATCTGCCAACAGCTGCTCCCGCAGCTCTTCGCTCAAGTTTCCTTCTGAAATAGCTGTCAGCAGGTCAAACAGGTCTCTTGCACCGAGTTTCATACTGCGGATGCTTCGGATGATCTCCAGATCCTCTTCTTTTTTTCTTGCTTCCCGGATCTCCTTCAGTAAATCCTGAAGTTCCGCGATCCGGGCTATTGTCTTTTCTTCCTCTTCAATCAGTTTTTTCAGTCTCCGGCTCGTTGTCCTCACCTCCTTAAGGTAAACGCCCGAACTGCATGAAATGATTGTTCCAGTAGTCAGTATGAATGGTTGTGTACTGCACCGGCTTCCCGCAGTGGATCATCATCCCGTCCCCGACATAGATGCCGACATGGCTCGCGCCTGCCGTATCATAAGTCCGTTCAAAGAAGATGATGTCCCCGGGCTTTGCTTCCTCCGGTGAAACATAGGCACAGACCTGCCGGATCCCTTCCGCGGTCAGCCGCCCGTAATCCCAGCCGTTTCCGCAGTGGTTGATCACCCAGCTGACGAACCCGGAACAGTCAAATCCGCCCGGTGCGTAGCCGCCCCATACATAAGGCGTACCCAGATGCTTTTCCGCCTCCTCGATCATCCTGGCAAAGCGCTCATCGCTGAGTGCTTCCGGCGGGATGGTGTAGCCGTTTCCTCCGTAGGTGGGCAGGCTGCTTAAGTCAAACAGATAGTCCCTGTGCCCGAAGGTCCGGTTGTACAGGCTGTAGCGTACCTTCTCGTCGTCCGTCATCCGGTTCCGAAGGACCGTATCAAGATTGTGATTGGTAAGCGATACGCTGTAGCGGTTGACCGTCTGCGTTGTGGTGACTTCGATTTCCTGCGACCCGTTGTCATCTGCCAGATAAGCATCCCAGGTCTGGTGCCCGTGGTTCTGCGCTGTCGTATGGTCGTCGTAGTAGACATCGAACTGAACGCCGTACCGGGCAAAGTTGCCGGTATCCTCTACGACATATTCCACGCCGTTCATGACCACATGGGTTCCCATCGGCACAAACGGATTCGAGGCATCCACCGCAATGGTATGAGCCGCTGTCGGATAAACGCCGCTGGCCGTCGGACCTCCGGACCACTGGCCGCAGCAGATCGGACAGTTGCAGTAGCCGCTCGTGACCACCTGCCCCAGGGATTCCCCGACACGCACCTTTTTGGTCTCCGTCACCGTCACATTCCGTTCGCCGCTGGTCGTCAGGCCGTACTGCTCCCGGAAGATCTCCTCCAGCTCGTCCTTCACCTGGTCGTAGGTAAACTCTCCGTATTTTGTCGTGAAATAGGAGATCAGATGATAGGGGTTGTGGGAGATCTCATCGATCTGGTAACGAAAATCGTCATATTCCGGATGCGCGGACCGCATGGCATTGATCTGGGCATTGAGAGCCGCTTCCAGTTCCCGATACCGGTTTTCCACCGCATAGATATCCTCGTCTGTGGACGGATACGTGGTGCCGACCACGCTGCTCCCGGCTCCCTGCATGAGCGCCGTGCAGCTGGTGAGGCTTGCCGAGATCAGCAGGAAAAAGACACCCATGAGTCCCAGAATCATGAACACCTTGCTGTTGCGGACAAATGCCTCCTTCACCACCACGGCCGCCTTTGTCACCAGGTTCTGCTGCGTTTTAATCAGAGTCTCTACCGTCTTTTCTTCCTTCTTTGCCGCCGCGTACATCCGACGCTGGCGCTGTTTCTGGAAAAACTTCTTAATGGTGGTCTTCTTGTCGGCCTCGATCTTCGCTGCCTTTGCCGTCCGCGTGCCTTCTTCCTTCGCAAACACCAGGCGGTTGACACCGGCTTCCTCTGCTTTTCGTCGGGTCGCCTTCGCCTTGCGGCTCTGCCTGCGCAGCCTTCTGGACGACAGGCGGCGGACCGAATCCTCCGCTGCCATCTCAGCCCCATGCGCAGCCTGCGTTCCGACATTTTCGTCTTCCGCTTCCGAAAGCTTTGCATGGGCGGCAAATCCGGCAGCGCCGGCTGCCTTCCCCGCCGCACCAAATGCTGCATCCTTTATGGTCACCCGGGCTTTACGCCCAAATCCCATGCCGGATCCCTGCACCATTCCGTTTCCGTCATCGAAAGACAGTCTGGATTTTCCCCGGATCTTCCTTTGTTCCTGGTTCAGCCGTTCCTTTTTCTGCTTCCCCAGGATTTCTTCCTTTGCATCCGAAAGATCCGCAGTCTCTTCCACGGTCTCCTTCAGGCGCGACTCCTTTTTCCTCTCACTGGCTGCATAGTCATACACCTGTTTCTTTGTTCGGGCATGCCGGATTTCCGCTGCAGACCGGGCGGCCTGTCTTGCCGTTCCCGACGGATGGCCCCGGATCCGCTGCATCCGCTTCGACTGCTGCGATACCAGATCCTCTGCAGACTCTTCTTCGGAAAGACCAAGTTCCTCCGATACCGCTTCCTTGTGAAGCAGCCTGCCGGATGTCTCCTGATCCACAGCTTTCTCGGTCCCCGCGGTTTTATGAAAGACACTGCTTTTCTGACGGAGCCGTTTCCGGTTTCCTTCCGGCGCTTCTCCTTCGATGCCTTTATCATCTGCTCTGACCAGCCTTTCATCATCACGGCCTTCGGCCATCCTCCTTCCGTCGCCGGAGATCCTGCCCGTATCCGATCCGCGTTCTTTTCGTAAGGCTGCTGCATAGCGGGCATTTTTCAGGCGTGTGCCGGGTGCTGCGCCATCACTTTTCAGTTCCTCATTCCATGCGCCATCGGCTTCACTGCCTGCCTTTTCCAAAGAAGAAGGAGCCTCCCTATACGAAGACTCCCTCTTAACAGCCATTCTTCTTTTTCTCGTTCCGCCGGATACTGCGCCGTACTCATCTGCAGCCTCCCGGGTTCCATCAGTCACCTGATCTTCCCCGGACAAGCCGCCGGCATTGCTCCTGCGATTAAACCGGAGATGTCTGTCATCATCTGATACCGGAATGGGAGAGTTTCCTTCGGAATACTCCTCCATCGGCCGGTTCCCGATCCGTTCTCCTGTATCCGTGCCAGCCCTTACCTTCCTTTTCTTTCCGGTCCGGAGGTTTTCTTCCACCAGGCCGTCACGGCTCATCTTCTGTACTGTCCGGGCTTTCGCCTTAAATTCCTTTCCGGCCATTCAAAATCCTCCCTTCCGGGATTACCGGATCAGATCTCACATCTGCGGTATTTATCCCATTTTTCCATGATCTCGCCGGCATCGCGGACACTCAGGTATGTGACGCATCTGGCATTCTCCGGATCGACGCCTTCCTCGCTGACCATCCTCATCAGATGGTCTGCTTCCATAATCATCTCCGCCATGAAATTCAGGTCCATCAGCATTTCCAGAAACACTTCTTCCCCGCAGCCGTCCCAGTGCGGCATGGGCGGTTCCTTTTCCTTCTGTTCCCTGATCCTGCCGGATATTTCTTTGCTCTTTCCGATTAATTTCCTGCACTTTTCGGCAATCTCCCTGCGGTATTTCTCAGTCTGATCCTCTAAATCCCGGATCTCCATGGACAGCATGTTCTCCGGTTCCAGCTCAATCACACCAACCATTGGATGCATGCCGCCATCTTTGTTTCCGCCGAAGATCCCTTCCAGAACGGATCCGATCATCTCCGCGATCTGCTCGGCTTCTTTTCTCTCCATCTGCTTTGTCCGGTTTTCTTCCGGACGGTTTCTTTCAGGATCTTCCTTCAGATTGATAAAAGGGTTCTTTTTGAAATCATTCCCGGCAGTTCTGTCCTTCTTTTTACCTGCCGGCCTTTTGGCAGCTGCTGCGCGATTCTTCTTGTTCATTCTCATTTTTCATTCCTTTCCGGCGGTAGTCCTTCCGCCATCATTACAGTCTTTTCCTCAGCTCTCCTGCACAGCCACCACGACCATCCGGCCGTTTTTATGGCTGTATTCGCAGGTCGATAACGTAAGAAGCCGCTGCTTATATACAGCGGTCTTCTCCATCTCATACAGGGATTTCTCCCTGCATTCCTCTATGAAGTTGTCATATTCCTTCCTGTTTTCCGCCTTCGTAAAGCCGTAGAACAGAAAGTCGTTTCCCGTATAAACAGGAACTGCAAACGCGGCGATCACCCGGTAATATTCCGCGCCGTGCAGCGTCTGCAGCTCGATCCGATCATGTGCCTTCCCGAAATCCGGATCCTTATACCTATCCAGGTCCGCAAACATGGAACCGTTGTTCATGTGGTGCCCGTACAGGATCAGGTTGTCGCTTTCTTCCGGATCACAGTAATCGGAAAGATAAATGCTCCCTGCGTATGCGTACTCCCCATAGAAATCTTTCTTCAGGTAGTAATCCTTCTCCTGCGGGTGGTACATGACCGGATAGTCGATCTGCGTATCCGGGATCCGGATCCAGTAGATGCAGTCGGGGTTTTCCTCGTGAAGAGCAAGCAGGCCCTCATCGATCGCAATCACTTCTTCTGTTTCGGCCGTATCTTCCGAAGAATCCCCTGCGCCGCCATCGCTTTCCGGTTCGGCCGGCTTCCTTTCCTGTTCATAGATCCGTTTCAGATGTTCATGCATGTCATGTTCTTTCCTGTAATCCCCGAACATCCCCATCAGCGAATAAATCGCAATGGAGATCAAGATCACCGATATGATCAGCAGGATTCCCTGCAGCCATCTCCTCATCGTCCATCGTCCTCCCGAACTCAGTCATCAGTTTTCCTCATCGTCGTCATCCGGCAGGATATAATGCCTGTCCGGGTTTTCCTCATCCAGAGGCTCCTCCGGCAGATCCGCATCCAGCCAGTACTCCTCGTCCTCCAGTTCACCCGGCGTCCAGACGAATGGCTTTTTCGGCCGGCGGGGCTTCGCGGTTTCCGTCAGTGCTGCCGGCTTTGTTCCGAAAGCCTCCGGCAATTTCAGGGACGGGATCTCTTTCTCCGCAGCCGGTTTTTCATCTGATGCCGCCACTGCCGGTCCGGTGTCTTTCTTCTCCAGAAATGCTTCCTGTTTCAGATCCTCCGGTTCCCCATCCGCCGGCTGCCAGGCCTCCGTCCTGCGCCGGAACGCCCGGATCGCTTCTTCTTCCACTGCCGCTTTGGCCTCTGCTTTTTCTTCCTCCTCCTTGCGTTTCTGCACCTCTTCCGGTTTGGTTGTCATATAGGCATAGAGCTTCAGGTTCTTATCAAACCGGTCCTTAAAAGGAATAATGATATTTCCGTAGAAGAGAAGTCCTTCACCCTCACCGCTGTTGGTCACGTAGGAGAGCTGATAAGGTGAGATATTCAGCTGCTTTGCCAGGATCTGCCGGTCGCCCGAGGCCTGGTTAAGCATGTATATGAAGTCTGAATTCTCAAAGATATTCTCGATTTCCCGGGAGGCCAGCAGGTCTTTGATATTCTGCGTGATGCCCGTCGGGATGCCGCCCCACTTACGGAACCTCTTCCAGATCTCCACCGAGTAGGCTGCCGTCTGCTCCTCCTTCAGAAGAAGGTGAAACTCATCGACGTAATAGCGGGTGGATTTATGAGCAAAGCGGTTCAGTGTAACCCGGTTCCACACCTGGTCCTGAACGATCAGCATACCCAGCTTCTTCAGCTGTTTGCCCAGATCCTTGATGTCAAAGCAGACAATCCGGTTGTCCAGTTCCACGTTTGTCCTGTGGTTGAACACCTTCAGTGATCCGTTGACGTAGATCTCAAGCGCCGTCGCGATTCGCTGCGCCTGCACCTCCGTCTGTGCCCGAAGCGTCGCGTACAGATCTCCCAGGACCGGCATGTTCTCCGGTATCGGATTCTCAAAATACTTCTGGTACACGATCGGCAGACACCGGTCAATTACGGACTTCTCCTCCGCCTCGATCCCGTTCCGGCTTCCCATGATAAGTTCGCAAAGGGACAGGATGAAATCGGATTTGAAGCCCAGCGGGTTGTCATCATCCGAGTAGTCCAGGTTGATGTCCATCGGATTAATATAGTCATGGCTCGTCGGCGCGATGTGGATCACCTGCCCGCCGAGCGCATGGACCAGAGGATAATATTCACCCTCCGGGTCGCAGATGATCACGTCATCCTTCGTGACGAAGAAGACATTGCAGATCTCACGCTTGGCGGAGAAGGATTTACCGGAACCCGGCGTACCCAGGATCAGGCCGTTGGGGTTCTTCAGTTTCTTCCGGTCCACCATGATCATGTTGTTGGAGAGGGCATTGAGTCCGTAATAGAGGGACTCGCCTTCCATGAACAGTTCCTGTGTCGTAAATGGCACAAAGATCGCAGTGGAAGTCGTGGTCAGCGCCCGCTTGATCGGCACCTGGTTGAGGCCGAGCGGCACGCTGCTCATCAGTCCCGGCTCCTGCTGGTAATCGAGCCTGCGGAGCACACAGTTGTATTTCTGCGCAATACCGGAGGTCTGAAAGATCACGTTGTCCAGCTCCTGCCTGCTTTTCGCCGTGTTCAGGAACAGGACTGTGACCAGGAACATTCTCTCGTTTCTCGACTGCAGGTCTTCCAGCAGTCGCTTGGCCTCGTTGCCGTAGGTCATCAGATCCGACGGGATGATATCCATATCGTACCCGGACCGCACTGCCTTTTTCTGTTCCTCGATCTTCATCCGGTTGATGTCCGTCACCTTACTCTTTACCAGTTTGATCGCCTTCATCTGGTCGATGGACTGGACGTGCAGGTTGACGACCAGGTTCTTATCCATGTCCAGGAACTCGGCCAGCATTTTGTCTGTCAGTTCCGGCGCCAGGATCTGCAGGTAGCTCACCGCCCCCAGCGTTTCACCCATCCTGAAGTACCGTCCCTGTTTGAACTCAAAGCTCGTCGGAGCCACAAAATCCTTCGTGGTCAGGCCGGTTTTTAAAAGCTGGTCGTACTGGAAGGAGAACGGCACCGCCTGTTCCGGATTAAACGTCTCGTACAGGATCTGCAACCGCTCCACACCATTCAGCGGATACGCCCTTACGCCAAGCACCTTGAAGTTATTCAGGATGTCCGCCTCGATCCGCTCCAGCTTCGGCCTGGCCTCCAGGATGTTGTCGGCCTCGATGGCAAAGGTGATATACTTCGTCCTCATCAGGCCGTTGTTTCCTTTGGAGAACTGGTCCTTCAGCATCTGGGCATATTCCATACGGACATCATCGAAATCGTCGTCCTGCGGTTCGATCCGGATCACCTTCTCGAATTCCGTCAGGTTGGTTTTGTGGTTGATAAAGGACAGCTGAAAATAAATCGTGCTGTCAAAATAGTTCAGGAAATCGCACCAGTTCTCAAAGATGGCGCTCTTATCCTCGTTCTGTGCCAGCTGATAGTTGATGTCATAAAAGCGGATGGTTTTGGAGTACAGCTTATCCTGCACCCTGCAGATCCCGTCCCTTCCCATCTCGCGGTAGGGAATGGATTTCTGCGCGGAGAGCCGTTTCTCCTTTGCCTTCCGTTTGGATGCAGACGTCTGTTTTCCGGATTTCTTTCCGGCATTCTTCCGAGCCCCTTTGCCTGCCGGCTTTCCTGTCGGCGGAGATGCGGGGGCGGATCTCACATCCGTTTCCGGAACGTAGCCTCCGCGGCCTTTCTTCGCAAGCTTTGCTTCCCGTTTTGCCCGTTTCCTTGCCTCCTTTTCCTCCCACTTAAACATCTTCGCATCCTGTTTTGCCTGGATCCTGGCCTGTCTTGCCGCCTCCTTTTCGGCTGCCGCCCGGCGTTTTTCTTCCATGACCATCTGTTTTCTGCGGATCTCCTCCGCCTGTTTTGCCAGCTTTTTCTGCTGTTTCTTTTCTCTGCGGGTCAGCGGACGTTCATATGCATCCGGCATATCATAATCCGCATAGTAATCATCCCTGTCTCGCACGGTTTCTCCCTCCTCTCTGCGCTGCCGCGTAGATGCCGGCCTGGCCATTTCTCCGCTCCAGATCAGCGCTGCTTGCCGTTTCCGTCCTGAAATCCCTTCGCTCATTCATATTTCTTCCGAGGTTCTTCCCGCCGGATGCGGCCTTCTTTTTTCGACTGCCGGACATTTTCTTTTTCCTCCGTTTCTTTCCGGAAGCGGCTGCCTGCGGTTTTGCTTCCGGCTTCTCATATAAGTTTTCCGTTTCATACAGACGCAGATGCGGCCGCCGGAATTTCACGGTGATCATGTTCATCAGAACCTTCTCCAGAGGCATCCCGTCCCGCTCGTACATTGCGAACAGGAATGCCGGCACCATCAGGACCACCATTCCCATCACCGCATTGCTGTTCCCGATCAGATCTCTGGTCAGGAAATAGAACGGGAGGCCGACGGCCGCGGCTGCGGCGAAGCAGATGATCTGCCGCTTCGTCAGGTTGAATGCCACCTTGTTTTTTACTTTGGTCAAGTCCTTCGGGACGCTGACATATGCCATCTAAGCTTCCCCCCCTTTAGTGTGCATTGAATATCTGTTTACTCAGGCTTCCCGTCTTGAAGAGCGTGTAGCAGAGCAGGACCGTATAGGCTGCTATGCCGAACAGCGCCGCATGCATGTTGGCGGAAATCCGGATCGAAGCGACCAGGACGCCGTAAATGCCGACGCACACCATCATCAGGAATGCCTGGAATGCCAGGGCGAAAAGCCCCCGCAAATAGTTTGTACCGATCTGTCCCCATTCCCGGTTGGTCATGGTTGCGAACGGTATCGGTGCAACCGAAGTGTACAGATAGATCTCTATCATTCGTCCGTAACAGGCGATCGTGATCACCACGGACATGATCTTCATTCCGAAGCTGACGAGCAGGGTCTCCAGGGCCAGCACCACCAGTTCCCCGACCTCCATATCCTCCATCGCCGTCTCCATAGCGGAAAGCAGCTCCGTCACATCAATGGCGGCATCCTGCGTAATGACACCAGCTGCGGAATTCACCACATGCTGGCCCACATCGAACACCGCCATCGTAATATTGAACGTATTGCTCACCAGGTAGACTGCGATCATCATTTTGAAAAAGTACTTGAAGAACATCCATGTATCGATGTCATGCATGTTGTTCTTTTCCGTCAGCATGGAGATCAGTTCATAACACAGAACGAAGGTGATAATCATGCCTGCGATCGGCAGGATGACTGTACTCGACAGGTTCTGTATCATGCTGAAGATGCTGCCGTTCCATCCCTGCGGGGTCTGCCCAACCTGCGTCGCGATCTCGCCCGTTTTCTCATTCACATCGGTGAACATGGTCTGCAGGTTGGACGTCACCATGGTTGTCAGAAGAGTCCGCATCCATT
>Ga0256406_1005795_pt1 | contig 12875 bp, 7 predicted proteins | sample RumenRJG_03DNA_FD_185986 | JGI IMG/M metagenome (GOLD analysis project Ga0256406, IMG submission 185986) | Bovine rumen microbial communities from Lethbridge, Alberta, Canada - RJG_03 | ecosystem: Host-associated > Mammals > Digestive system > Stomach > Rumen | place: Canada: Alberta | collected...
ATTTCTTCAATGCAGGCAAAGAAGGCAGGATGATGAAAGCAGGGATGGTACCAATCGCCATAAATGTAGCCTGATTCCAGTCAATGGCAGCATGGACGCACATAGCAAGTCCGATAGGGAAACCTGCCTGAACAACAATCTGACCGATATTGGCACAGACCATTCGCGTGGAGGTAAGAATAAGAACCTCGTCGTTGTCACGGGTCATACTTGCCATAATCGAGCCGTATGGAATGTTCACGACTGAATAAATCATGCTCAGCACAGTATAACTGAGAGCAGCATAGACCATCTTCATGGGCATAGACCATTCGGCAGCCTGAGGAAGCATCAGCAGGCAGGCAGCAACGGTGAGAGGAATACCACCGTAAAGAAGATAAGCACGATACTTACCCAACTTGGGATTACGGTTATCGATATAACGCCCCACTACAGGACTCCAGAAACAGTCAATGAGACGAACTGTGAGAATCAATCCACTGACAAAAGCAGCATTGATTTTCAACACCGTAGTAAGGTAAATCATCAAGTAGGTTGCTACTGTCTGGAAAATAAGGTTCTGCGCCAAGTCGCCTGAGCCGAATCCGATGCGCTGAAGCCAACTGAGTTTGTAGAAGCCATTTGCTTCCTGAGTTTGATTTTCTGTTGCCATTTCGTTTTATTAGGTTTTGTTTGTAATTGGTTAATATGCACAAAAAAATGGTTTGCCCATTCAGGTTGCAAATTTAAGACTTTTCTTTCGTTTTTTCACAAACATTTGTAACAAACACTTTCACTCATGTAACTTTTTCTTTCGATTTTCCGAAAATGCATCCCCGAGAAAACAAAAACGCGCTTTTGTATGTTAACAATATTTAAAAGGAACTTACATCTCTTCCTTCGTCCATTTTTCGCCCTTTATACATTAATTAAAATATCTATCTTTGTGCCGTTCAAGTGCATCGGTTGCACCGTTCGACTAATAAGAACTACCAAGAACAAAGAATCTCTTTTACTCATTAAAATATTTTATTAACTTATTAATTACTAACTTTATGACAAGAAAAAAACTTTTTCTTACGGCTGTAACATTGTTACTTGCCGTGTTTGGTGGGGGGGGTAAAATCTCCGCTGACACCACAAAATTACTCGAGGCTGATGGTTGGACGAAGATAACCTCACTCCCTACATCTTCGGATATTGAAAGTAACTACTATGTATTTGTTGATAACACAAATGACTTGATGTTGGGAATTGCAAAGGGCGTAAACCAAAACACAAAATGGTACTCTCTCGGTGTTTTTTACCAAAGCAGCGTAGAACCAACATCGAGCGAGATGAATGGAAAGACTTGGATTTTGGAGACACAAGGTGAAGGATTTGCCATGCGTAACCTCGAATACAGCGTGTCCCCATTCCAAACGGAATGGGGAGCTGCTTGGAAATTCGACACCAACGATGTATATACAACGTCTAATGATTGGTGCAAAATAATATTGACTTATGCTGATGGTTCATGGACCATCCAAAATGGGAAATATCCAGAATCTGGTTATCTCGGTCCATGGACAGACGGGAACTTCACCAACGGGGCAGAGTGTGCGGCCAATAAAACAGGTAGTAATATGGGACATTTTCAAATATATGCTATCAGTCGTACACAATATCAGCAAAACCTTATTGACAATGCATCTTCCAGCAATCCTGTTGACCTTACGCCATGGTATGTTACAAACTCCACCTTTGATGCCAATAATGGTGACGGATGGGAAAAATCATTCTCAGCGAACAGTGCAGGATGGTGGGGAAATTATACATTTGGTAACCTAGGAGCAGAGAACTATCAACAGGTTGCTGATATTAATCAAACATTGACCCTACCAAACGGTAAATATAAGGTGACTTTGCAAGGAGCCTCCAACAAGGCTAATGAAAATCTCTCATATGTATATGCTACACATAATGACAATACTGTAAAAACATATTTCACTCAATCTACAGTTTCTTCAGATGTTTCAGGATTGAACGATATGCAATATAACTTATTGTTGATGATGCAAGATCGTTCCTATGCACAAGTACACACACCAGAAATAACTGTTACTACTGGTTCGCTGACTATAGGATACAAAAACGAAGGAGGCTGGTCTTGGGATGTTTATGACAACTTTAAGTTAATGTACTATGGTATTGATTTGACAATTTTAAAAGACGCATACGAAGCAGCGCTTTCGAATGCCAATACTGCATGGGGTCTTCGTACTACAACATATGCCCATGTAACAGGTTCCGAAAAGATTGCTTTAGAGAATGCTCTCACAACGTATGCCACATGCGAGGATACTCAAAGCGCATACGAAACGGCAACATCAGCTTTAAATTCTGCCAAAGATGCTTTCATTGCCGCTAAAACAAATTACGATCTTCTTTATACAGAAATTGAGAAAGCAACGTCATTAGGCGTTGATGCCACCGCATATACCCCAACTGCCACAACCACTGCTGCCACAACTATAACGGATCTTCAAAACTTAAAAGTTAAGGAATACAATTTTGTTACCACCAATTATCAATATGGCGTAAACCTTGGCGAATGGACATCCAATGCTACAGGAACATCTGCCGCCACGTTTAGCAATGAACACTGGAGTGGTACAACACATGAATACAAAAACCAAAATGACAATGATGGCCAAGGTTGGAATAATGCCTCAGGATGGTCTATCAACTTTAACCAAAATGTGACATTACCTGCAGGCAACTATGTATTTAAAGTGGCAGGACGTAGGGCAAGTGGCAACGGAATGACAATGTCACTTATAGTAAAAAATGGAGAGGAGGAACTTGGCAAGGTTAATGATTTCCCAGAAAGTAACAATTCTCGTGGCATTAACAAGTCTGGAGAGACTGCATTTGAGGGCGATGACGCTGATTTTGCCAATGGAGGCAAAGGCTTTGGATGGGAATGGCGTTATGTGAAATTCACCCTTGCAACAAATGCAACGGTGAATCTTGCCATCGACGCAACAGCAACAACTGGACACCAATGGCTTAGTTTTGGCGACTATACATTGCAAACAGACAATGAAGCCAATATTTCTCTCATCGCATATAATATAGCTCTGAATGATGCAGTCATTGCCATCAGCGATGATACTTACGTGAATGTAACGGGAGCAGAAAAGACAGACCTACAAGCACTTATCGATGGCGATGCCACTTTAGACAAAACAAATAAAATCGCTATTGACAATGCAACAGATGATTTAAAAACAAAAACGGCCGCTTTCATTGCCGCTAAGAATGCATACGATACATTTGTCGAGGCTAAAGCAATCACATGTACGGAGTTACCTTATGCAAGTGCAACAAAGTTCGCTGCAATTGCCACTGCTAAGGCTACCGCCGCCCCAACTTCTGCTTCCGACGCTACAACAAAGGCTAATGCAATCCTCTCAGCCTACCGCAAGTATGTAGAAAGCAACGCTTTAGCAGAAGGGGTTGTTGGCGCTGAATCCATCACAATCTCTGACCCCAACCTCAATGTGACTTACGATTCAGAGAATCACAAGTTTGGCGCATGGCAGGTAATAGGTCAAACGAATGGAAACATTCAATTGCTAAGCAGCCAGTCTTTCACCGACGGTGACGGCAATGCCGACTACAAATATGCAGACATTTATAAGAACGACAATAATGCCGGTATTCAACAGACAGTGAACCTTGCACCAGGCAAATACATCTTGACGGTTACAGCAAGAGCCCAAGCCACAGAAGGCGCCTCATTCATACTGTTTGCAGGAGATAAGACCACAAATATCGAACGAATTGGTGCTACTGGCGGAACCTACGACAAAGGATGGAATGACGCAACTGTTGAATTCATCGTCAATGAAACCAGTGATGTGAACATCGGTGTTCAATCTGGCAACGGCAAGGATCTCTGGTGGAGTGCTACCCGATTCCGCCTGACAAAGATTGCAGGAGTGGAGAACATCGACATGAACATCACTGCTGCCGAATGGGCAACCTTCATTGCACCATTTGAAGTCACTATTCCTGATGGTGTAAAGGCTTACACAGTTGAAGGCATAGAGGGAGAAACTCTCCAAAAGACTGAATTGACGACAACCATTCCAGCCAACACTCCTGTGCTCTTGAACGGTCCTGCTGATACTTACCCTGTTTCGGGCGTGAATATCGCAACTGAAGATTCTTACACGGAGGGTATCCTCGTTGGTGTTTATAAAGATCAAGCGGTTACCAGCAACGGCGCAAATGACGTGTATGTCTTACAGAAGCAAGATGATGGTTTGGGATTCTACAAAGTATCCACAGATGCAGCCGAAGCACCCACTGTAAAAGCAAATCGCGCTTATATCAAACTGGCTTCTGGTGGTGGAATCAAGGCTCTCTTCTTCGACGACGATGAGGCAACAGCCATCGAAAGCATTGATGTGCAGACTGCTGGTGAGTACGATGCCATCTACACTGCTACTGGTGTGAAAGTGAATAGTCTGCAGAAGGGTTTGAACATTGTGGTGAAGAATGGCAAGAGTTACAAGATTTTCGTGAAATAACAAACAAGAAAGGACAACTACAATGAGAAAAGTATATATGAAGCCCAGCATGGAGGCTTTCAAAATGGAAATTGAGAACATGGTTTGCGTATCGCCTGGTATCAAGGGTGGTGGTGCAAAAAAGGATCTTGATGTGCTCGCACCAGAGATGGACGATTTTGTAGATGACATAGATTTTAACGAGATCAATTCCTGGAAATTGTAATTTGAGCCTTTTCTCCTTCCCTGAGGAGAGGAGCAATCATAGCAGAAGGGGCAGCATCAGAACCGATGCTGCCCCTTCTTTTTCTACCCCAAAACCGACGTGGAGCACACCAATTAACCGATGAGGCTGTTTCAAAATAAGCTATTCAACAGCACCTAAAATCGACATCGACGACATCGGTTGATCGACATCGACGACATCGGCTGACCGACATCGACGACGTCGATATGGGCAGTATTGAACAAGCCATTTTGACACAGCCTTGTCGATTTTGGGGTGGTGAAGTACCAAGGAATGGATGGTTGGTTTTCAGCAGAGAGGTGTAGAGGGAATCATAACATCTGCTGTGCGCTTTTTGTTTTTTTATTAAAAAAATTTTGGTATCAAGAAAAAAGAACGTATCTTTGTAAAATTTAATGAGTTGAAGAATGGAAGAAATGAAGATTACAAGTATGCAGAACCCGCGTGTGAAGGCAGTGGTTACGTTGCAGCAGAAGTCGGCTGAAAGACGTCGGACTGGACTGTTTGTAGTGGAAGGGAAACGGGAGTTGGAGCATTGTGTGAGGATGGGACTGGAGGTGAAGGAGGTGTTTGTGTGCAGAGAGATTGCTGGAGAGGTGGAGGCACAGACAAACACTTTGGAGGTGAGCAAAGAGGTGTATGAGAAGATGGCATACCGCGGGAGTACGGAGGGTGTGATGGCGGTGGTAAAGAGTCAAGAAAGAAAATTGGAAGATTTGAGACTAAGTCAAAATCCTCTGATTGTGGTGGTGGAGCGTGTGGAGAAGCCTGGGAACTTGGGAGCCATCTTACGAAGTGCCGATGCGGCTGGGGCTGATGCGGTAGTGGTGTGCGACGCATTGACGGATTTGTGGAATCCGAATTTGATTCGCAGTTCTATTGGAGCGGTGTTTACGGTGCCCTGTGTAGTGTGCAGTAGTGAGGAGTGTATCGCATTCCTGAAGGCGAGGGGCATCCAGATATTGACGGCGCAGTTGCAGGATTCTGAACTGTACTACAATACGGATATGAAATGTGGAACCGCCATTGTGATGGGAACGGAATCGACGGGGTTGACGGAGGTGTGGCGCAAGGCGGCTGATGCGCACATCAGGATTCCGATGCTGGGACGGTTGGATTCGCTTAATGTGAGCGTAAGTGCGGCGGTGCTGTTGTTTGAGGCTGTAAGACAGAGAGGGGGGAGTCAAGGTTAAGGTTAGAGTCAAGGTTAGAGGGGATGAGTAAGAAATAAAAACATAAAGATTAGTGATATGAAAAAAGTGATTGGATTATGCCTGATGATGATTTCAACGGTCGTGATGCTGGCACAAGAGGAGTATCACATCAAGAATTTCGGGGAAAATGATGAGTTGAAAGTGCGTGGCGCTACGTGTGTCACACAGGTCAATGGCTTTATATGGATCGGCACATCGAAGGGGTTTTGTGTTTTCGACGGCAATCACGTGTACCCTTACACTATTCCCGACCCAAACGGTATGGGTGGTTACTACAGCCGTGTGACGTCGTTGGCGTCTTTTTCTGATGAGGAACTGTGGATTGGCACCAAGAGGGGCATTTATGTGTTTAACTGTCGTGACGAGCACTTGCAGAAATTCACCACGAAGAATTTGCCAGAATCCCCCAATGTACGTGCCATGCTGTTTGACCAAGAGGGGCGGTTGTGGACTATCATGAATAATCAGGCGTACCTGATTGACGTGAAGGAGAAGAAGGCGGAATGTATCGGTGAGGGGGTGGTCTCGCCCGTATGCATGACGGTGGCAAAGAATGGCACCGTGTGGCTGGGCGACAATGAGGGCACTCTCTACCGCTATGACTCGCCCAACCATCGGCTACGCTCATACAATGTGAAGCCCGAGGGAGCGAAGAAGTTCACAAACCTGGTGAGCATCACGGAAATGAGAAACCGCCAATTGGCTTTGGTGAGTTACAACGATGGCGTCTGCATGTTCTCGCCAGAGAAATTCACCTCCAAGCTGCTGCTGACGCACGACGACGAGGGCTTTCCCATTGTGGCGCACACCTCCATTACGCCCGATGGTGATGACCTTTGGATAGGAACTGAACGCGGTGTGGTCATTTACCACACGAGAGACAGGCATTTAAGCGGTATCCGCCAATCGCGCATGGCTGCCAATTCGATATCGGACAATGCGGTACACTCGTTGTTTGTGGATAGGGAGAACGGGGTGTGGGCTGGCACTTATTTCGGAGGGATGAACCGCATCAGCATTTCACCCCGCAACTTTTCGGTTTTCTTGTCAGAGGGTCAGGAGGCTGACGGGGATGTGGTTCGCGAGATTTGCGAAGACAATTACGGACATTTTTGGGTGGGAACAGAGGACGGTGGTCTGTACTTGCTGAACGAGGAGAAGAATGTGCTGCAACTGGCTCATGTGGATTGGGAGGGTGCACCGCCACCATTCAACGTCCAATCGCTGATGATGGTGGGCGATGATGAACTGTGGGTATCGAGTCTGACAAATGGCATCTATGTGGTGGACACGCGCAGCATGCGGCTGAAACGCCGATATGAAAAGACGAACAGGACGATGCTTGGCTATCCGATTGGCGCCATCAGCATGTGCCACCAAAACGGAACGGTCTTTGCGAGTTCGTCGGCTGGCGTCTATATCTGGGACGAGAAGGAGGATGTCTTCAACATGATGCCAGACATGAGCGGTGTGTATGCACACCACCTCTATGCCGACCGCCACGGGAACGTGTGGGTGGCGACGTTCGACAAGGGACTATGGAAGATTCGGCAGAAAAACGGGAAATGGAGGGCTGAACAAACAAAGTTCGACTATAAGTGCGCCACGGTGGTCATGGAGGACTCGAGGGGGCTCTACTGGGTGGGAACGGACGTGAACGGTCTGATGAGTTACGATGACAAGACGGGCAAGACGGAGCAGTTGGACGTGTCGGAGCGGTTGTGTCACGAAACGGTGACCAACATCGTGGAAGACCACCATCACCGCTTGTGGATCAGCACATTCAACGGGTTATACAGTTACAACATCGGCAAGAAGGTGGTCAACCACGTGACGACGGCAAACGGGCTGCCTTCCACATACTTGAACTACTCGTCGGGCTACGTGGATGAAGACGGCATTGTCTATATTGGCACCTATAAGGGACTTGTGAGCTTCAATCCCTCGTCGTTCGTCTTGTCGAGAGAGCGCTTGAAGCCTTATTTCCTCAGTCTGCACATGAACGGAAAGCATATTGTTCCCAACGACGAGACAGGCATCTTGAAACAGACGCTGTACCAGACGAAGGAAATCACGCTGACCCACGACCAAAACACGTTCAGCATTGACTATGCCGTTCCGACCTACAGAAGCGGCGAGGTCGTGTGGTACCGATACAGGATGAACCCTGATGAACCGTGGGTGATAACGGAAAACGCACGCCCCATCCAAGTGACCAATCTCTCAACGGGTACATACAAAATCACCCTACAGGCCAGTTTTAACCCTGAACGCTGGGAGGGGGAAGCGGCTACAATCACACTAAAGGTGGCTGCACCGACTTGGTTGAGTCTGGGCGCCTTCATCGGCTATGCCGCAGTGATTGTCATGATAGTGGTGGTGGTGATGTCGCAAATTAAGAAGAAAGAAATACGGAAATTAACTAACCAAGAGAATTCGACAAAGGAGGACCATCAAGAATGAACAGAATTGGGATGCTTATCACCGCGCTGCTGCTGACGTCAACGAACATCATGGCACAGGAGGAGGAGGATTTTGATGTACGCGGACACATTGAACATATAGGTACTGGACAGATGCTGTCACCCCAAAAGGGAATGCGGAGGATAGGGACTACCGCCACTGCTCCCCTCACCTGTATGGGATCGCCCAAAGTGCCTGTAATTTTAGTGCAATTCGCTGACAGTTCGTTCAGCGTAAAAGAGGATGAGGAGGCGGTCAAGCAAGCCTATCAAGAGCTCTTCAATGCAGCAGAAGGAATTCACCCTGGCACATCGTTCTGTTCCGTGAAGGAGTATTTCCGTGAGCAGTCCGATGGACAGTTCACGCCCGACTTCGACATCATCGGACCTGTGACGCTTTCCAAAAATCTTGCCTATTACGGTGAGGACAAAAACGGAGTGAAAGACATTCACATCAACGAGTTCTATACAGAAGCGTGCCAACTGGCGGTGGCGCAACATGAAGCGGATTGGAACCGATATGACAACGATGGAAACGGGGTTGTGGATTTCATTTTCTTTATCTACGCAGGACATGGACAGAACCAAAAGGGGATAGATTCAAATGCCATCTGGCCTAAGGAGAAACCTATATATTCCGCCGTTAAAGATGACAACTCCGACATCTATTTCGGTTCCATTGGCTGCACCTGCGAATTGTACAAAAACAACATGGACGGCATCGGAGCCTGCACCCATGAGTTGTGTCACGGATTAGGGCTACCCGACTTCTACGATACAAACTATCAAGCATACGGGCTGGACTATTGGGACGTGATGGATACTGGATGCTACAAAATCTCAGGACGCATGCCCGTAGGTTTTTCGGCATACGAACGGGATTTCATGGGGTGGCGGAAATTGGTGGAACTGAATCCTGATTCCGCTTATAGCTTGACCCTTGACCCTCTGGAAACAGGAGGCGTGGCGTATAAAGTGGTGAACAAGGCTAACGAAAACGAGTACTTCATCCTTGAAAACCGCCAAGAAATCGGGTCAGACAAATATCTGGGTTGGGCTACCAGTTCACAATACACAAAATACGGTGCAAACCACGGACTGATGATTACACATGTAGATTACAGTCTGTCAGCATGGAACTTAAACACCGTGAATACAGACAAATCCCATCAGCGCATCACGATTGTTCCCGCCGATGGAGAACTGATTTCTTCCAATGAACGTACAGACTCCCAATGGGCCATATCGTTGCATGGTGACCTCTACCCTGGCGACAACAATGTGACCGAAATGAGTTCCTACGATGTCTTCACAGGTGGAACGCTCGGACAAACGATTGACAATATCGTGGAGCATGAAGATGGCACCATCACCCTTGACATCAATGGTGGCAAAAAAGCCCCGGATAATCCAGACGACCCAGACAATCCAGAAGACCCCGACGGTCTCTACGAGCCAGACGTGCCTTCCATCGCATAAACATCGTACAAAAACGCCAGTTCGGTATAAGAGAACTTAACTTCGGAAGTTCTTTTTACCGCTTTGCGGGCTCTAGAAAAACAAGAAAAAATAAAAAATACAAGAAAAAAAGGCATTTTACTTTCTCTATTTTTTATTGTATTTTATTATTTTTTCTTATTTTTTTCAAGCCGCCGAAGACGTTATTCTTATACCGAGCTGACGTTATAAAAAGGGCGGACCCTGCAAAGTGCCTAAGGCAACTTTGCAGGGTCTGCTGCTGTATAATTATCCATCCGAAGATGGTAGTTCATCACCTGCTCCAAAGTGAAATGGAAGGCAGGGCTATCAGGTGGAAGCGGACGGTGGGAGAAGGTCTGGAAATACAACAGACAAGCATCGCGCCACCATTGTGCATCCTTCGCCTGACGCTCAAAACGCCACAACTGCTCTTTATATTGTTCTTCCGAGACGTATGGTTTCATCGCCTCCCAAGTCTTGACAAACTCGTTTGCTTGGCGAACACCACGGTCATACGTATAGCAAAGATTGTCCCACAAAGAAAGCCCATTGCTCAACGTCTCATCCCAAGCCACATGATGGAACCAAAGAATGAGGTTCTCAGGACATATTTCCTTATTATTATATAATGTACACAAAGGCTCTGGATACTGGCTCACATTGTTGGAACCAGCATTGCCTGCCAAACATGGTTCCTCATGGTCAGAACGGTTGAAACCGATACCGATGGAATCCACACGATGATAGAAACGTGGCAGCCAGTCTTCACGGGAACCACGAGGAGCATACCAAGGCTCAGGACCATAATGATGTCCACCGGCAAAAATGTGATGTAAACCCAGTGGCATCATATAATCCACCACCGCTTCACGGCTTCTCAGAAGCAACTGCGTCATGGGGCGAAGGAAGTCTGGATTCTCCGTCTTGTAATAGTCGCGCAAGAAATCCTCAGCAATCTCTTTCGAAGAAGCATCCACATCATTAGCCAATCGACCGAAAGCATACCAGTTTGCCATCGCAAGGTCATTGGCTGTCCAGTTCGGACTGTCGCCAATATTGGAAACACCTGCCAAACCCACAAGATTAGGCATCTTTCCAAACATATTCAATGTATCAAAGAATTCCCGCCACATCGGAGCCAAGAAGCACGTATGAATGCTTTCGCCCGTATATTCCTGTGTAATCTGAAACTCCACCATCATCTTCGTCTTCTTCAATCCGAAGAACAAAGGAGACACAGCCTCACGAGGTTGGAAATCAATCGGTCCATTCTTGATTTGGATGATGACATTATCTGCAAACTGACCATCGAAATGGATGAACTCCTCGTATGCCTGATTGGCACGGTCACCCTCATAAGCACGCTGAGCAGGAGTCTTCTGAGTCCCTTCCCCACTCTTTGCGGAATAGACAAAAGCACGCCACATCACAATGCCGCCATAAGGTCTTAAGGCCGTTGCCAACATATTGGCACCATCCACATGAGTGCGTCCATAGTCCATCGGACCTGGTTCACCCTCACTGTTTGCCTTCACCAAGAACCCACCGAAATCAGGAATCAACCCATAGATCTCTTTTGCCTTCTTTTTCCACCACTCCTGCACCTTCTCATCCAGTGGGTCAGCAGTTTCCACGTCACCCAATGCCTTTGGGGACGCAAAATTAACGGAAAGATAGACCTTCAAGCCATAGGGACGCAACACATCTGCAATCTTTGCCGTCTTCTTCAACATATCCGAAGAGAGCGCAATAGGCTTGGCATTCACGTTGTTGAGCACCGTGCCATTGATGCCATACTCCTTGTTGATGCGTCCATACTCCTCATAACGGGCTTTCAATTCCTTAGGCATGGAACCTTTTCCTGCTGGAATCTCATCCCACTTCCAGATAGAACGTCCGGCAAAGCCACGTTCAACAGTGCCATTAGGATTGTCCCAATGGTTGAGCAGACGCAATTCAAATGTCTGTCCCCATGCGAGGTGGCAGACTATCAACATCATAAAGGTGAAAAAAGTCTTTCTCATCTTGAAAAGTTTACTATAGATTGATCACGTAAGAATTAATCTCGACGGAAGATGTCACGGGTATAAACCTTCTCCTGCACATCGTCAAGGCAGGCATCATAACGGTTGGCAATGATGGCTTGTGATTGCTCCTTGAACTTGGCAAGGTCATTGACCACCTTCGAGCCAAAGAATGTCGTGCCATCCTCCAAAGTCGGCTCATAGATGATGACCGTCGCGCCTTTTGCCTTGATGCGCTTCATGACGCCTTGGATGGACGACTGACGGAAGTTGTCGGAGTTGCTCTTCATCGTCAGACGGAACACACCGATAATGACCTCCTTCTCCACATCCTGGCTCCAGCGTATGCGGTTGGAATAACTGTAATACCCTGCCATCTGCAACACACGGTCGGCAATGAAGTCCTTTCTCGTGCGGTTACTCTCCACTATGGCTGTCATCATCTGCTGAGGCACATCCTGATAGTTCGCCAGGAGTTGCTTCGTATCCTTCGGCAGACAGTAGCCGCCATAACCGAACGACGGGTTGTTATAGTGCGTGCCGATGCGCGGGTCAAGACCCACGCCCTGAATGATTGCCCGAGCGTCCAGTCCCTTCACCTCGGCATAGGTGTCCAGTTCGTTGAAGTAACTCACACGGAGTGCCAGATACGTGTTGGCAAAGAGTTTCACTGCCTCTGCCTCGGTCAGCCCCATGTGGAGCACATCAATGTTCTCCTTCACGGCACCTTCCTGCAACAACTTCGCAAACGTGTCCGCCGCATCATGCAGTTCTGCAGCATTCTTCACCTCTATGCGCTTGGGAGAACCCACGATGATGCGCGAAGGGTAAAGATTGTCGTAAAGTGCCTTGCTCTCGCGCAGAAACTCCGGCGAGAAAAGCAACTTCATGGCATAGCCATATTTCTTGTA
>Ga0256406_1005797_pt1 | contig 12873 bp, 11 predicted proteins | sample RumenRJG_03DNA_FD_185986 | JGI IMG/M metagenome (GOLD analysis project Ga0256406, IMG submission 185986) | Bovine rumen microbial communities from Lethbridge, Alberta, Canada - RJG_03 | ecosystem: Host-associated > Mammals > Digestive system > Stomach > Rumen | place: Canada: Alberta | collected...
TCATGAAGCACATGAACGATTTAGGTTTTGTCGTCGGCGCGACGGTCAAACCGGTCCAGAAATTGGGCGGCAACCTCATCGTCGCCATCAAGGACAGCCGGGTCGCCATTGACGAATCGATGGCAAAACGCATTATTGTATAAATAGAGAATAAATTCAAAATAAAGAAGGTAATAGCAATGGCTAATAACAATAAAGAAACGGGAAAAAACATCGGTATTTTTGCAGGTGGATTTTTGTTTGGCACAGCGGGTCTGGCCTTACTGGGCAGCCGCGGCGCGAAGAATCTGTACGCCCACACCACAGCAGGGCTCATGCGGGCCAAGGATGCGACCTTGAACTGGGTGTCCAATCTCCAGGCCAACGCTGGGGACGTTGCTGCTGAAGCCAAAGCGATCAATCAGAAGAAAAAAGAAAAAAAAGAAGCTGAAAACAAGGCCTGCCATATTGTAAAAGCTGATCAGGCAGACAAGAAAGAATCTGAAGAAAAAGCTTAAGCCAGAGGGAAGGAATCATTCATGGAAGTGATTGACATCGTTCATGAAGTGCCCGGGCGCATGCGGGTACGGCTGCCCGAAGCCCTGACTTTCAAACAGGCGGATTTGATCCAGTGGTGTCTGAAAAAAAAGGCCCAGATCGACAAAGTGTCGATTTTGATCCGAACGTCAGACATTATCATTGAATATCATGATCTGTCGAGACGTCAGCTCATCGACATGCTCCTTCAAATTGATCTGAAGGATCAGGTCCTTTTGGAAAAGGCACCGGATTCTGGCATCGAGATTTCATCCGAATACTGGGATCAGCTCGTTTCTTTGATCGTCTCTCGGGTCTTCAGACGGGTGTTTTTCCCGGTTACCCTTCGGGATATTCTGGCCGTGATTCATTCTATTCCTTTTATTATTAAGGGCATCAAGCATCTGTTCAAGAAAGACCTGACCGTCGAAGTTCTCGACGCCTCAGCATTGACCGCAGCGATTGCAACCCAGGATTTCACAACCGCAGGTTCCGTCACGTTCCTGCTTAAAGTTGGGGATATCCTTGAAAAATGGACCTACCGCAAATCCGTCGCGAATCTGGCTCATTCGATGGAATTGAACGTGACTAAAGTGTGGCGGCGCCGCGGCGATCAGGAAGAAGCCGTGCCCCTTCAGGAAATCGAAACCGGGGATTTGATCCACATTCAAATGGGCAAAACCATTCCCCTCGACGGCACCGTCGTTTCTGGAGAAGGCATGGTCAATCAGGCTGCCCTCACAGGTGAATCCATTCCTGTGGCGAAAAAGCCGGGGCGTGCGGTGTTCGCCGGAACCGTTTTGGAAGACGGTGAATTGTGCATTGAAGTGAAAACCGCCCAAGGTGATACGCGCTATGAAAAGATCATGACAATGATCGAAGAATCTGAAAGACTCAAATCCCAGGCCCAGGTACGGGCGGAAAACCTCGCAGATCGGCTGGTGCCCTACACCTTTGGCATTTCACTGCTCACCTACATCATCACCCGGGATGTGACGAAGGCGTTGTCGGCGTTGATGGTCGATTATTCCTGTGCCCTTAAACTCTCTGCGCCGATTTCAGTTCTTTCGGCGATGCAGGAAGCGAGCGGCAGCCACATTTGTGTCAAGGGAGGGTCCGTGCTTGAAAAAATTGCTGACGCAGACACGATCATCTTTGATAAAACCGGCACTTTGACCAAGGCCGTGCCGACCGTAAAAGAAGTTGTCGCGACAAATGGTATGCCGGCAAAAGAAGCCCTGCGCACAGCGGCCTGCCTTGAAGAACATTTTCCTCACAGCATGGCCAATGCGGTGGTCAAGGCAGCCAAACAACGGGGTCTGTCCCACGACGAAATGCATTCCAAGGTGGAATACATCGTCGCTCACGGCATTGTGTCATCAATCGATGGCAAACGGGCGGTGATTGGGAGCTACCATTTCGTCTTTGAAGATGAAATGGTTCAGGTATCCGAAGAAGGCCGAAAACGTCTGGAACAGATTTCGGACGAATATTCCCATCTTTATCTGGGTATCGACGGCAGACTGGAGGCAGTAATCTGTATTGCAGATCCCCTTCGGGATGAAGCCGCTGCTGTGATAGCAGCCCTTCAGGAAAAAGGCGTTCGATGCGTCATGATGACCGGTGACAACGAAAGAACGGCGAAGGTCATTGCTGGAAAAGTCGGCATTTCGGAATTTTACGCTGAAGTGCTCCCCGAAGACAAGTCCAATTACGTCAAACAAGAAAGGGCGCAAAACCGGACCGTGCTAATGATCGGCGACGGCATCAATGATTCGCCGGCCCTTTCAGAGGCAGACGTGGGCATCGCCATCGAAGAAGGCGCAGATATTGCACAGCAGGTCGCTGATGTGACGATTTCGCAGAATGACTTGCGGCAGCTTCTGGTCTTGAGAGCCCTTTCTGAAGCCTTGATGAAACGGCTGAAACACAACCGTAACGTGATTGTAAGCTTCAATTCAGGGGTTATTATGGCTGGGATTACTGGCATATTATCGCCGGGACTGGCAGCACTGCTCCACAACACCTCCACTGTGGCAATCAGCCTTCACAGTATGAGTCGTCTGCTGCCGGAAACATAAGCGTTTGTTGAAAAATATATCGTATTTAAATTCTGCACGCTACAATCGTATCTTCTTTACTAAAGGGATAGGATTGTGGGGTGCTAAAAAAACCATAAAAAGTTAGACAATTCTAATAAAAGGAGAAACATTATGGCAAAGTATGCAGTAGTATTTTGGAGCGGAACCGGCAACACAGAAGCAATGGCAGACGCGGTGGCAGACGGCATTAAAGGCGCCGACGGCGACGTCGATGTCATCCAGGCCAGCGACTTCTCAGCCGATCAGGTCGGTGGTTACGACGGCATCGCGTTCGGCTGCCCGTCGATGGGCGTTGAACAGCTGGAAGACAGCGAATTCGAACCGATGTTCGACGACGTCAAAGGGAGTCTGAAGGGCAAAAACATCGTGCTGTTTGGCTCCTACGGCTGGGGCGACGGCGAATGGATGCGCAATTGGGAAGACGACTGCGACGACATCGGCGCAAAACGCGCAGCGGATTCGGTGATCTGCAACGAAACACCGGACGACGAAGCGACTGAATCCTGCAAGGCGTTGGGCAAGGCATTGGTCGAAGCGTAATTTAAAAACGATAAAGCCATGTCTGATCTGCAGTTGATTCGAAATTGTGCGCCGACGCTGGCGGGAATGAAAATCGGAAGCCTGTTCAACGCGAGGGAAAGGGAAGAAGCTCAGGTGAACTTATGGCTTAAGCGTTGGAACGCGCTTTTAAATGAGAAAGGGGTTTACGTCCGGTGTCTGCGTTACAACGGCCGGGCTGCGTTAATGTACGTCTACCGGGAGGCGGCGTTAAATGAACGGATGCGTGAGCCGGAGGTGCAGGCGCTGATGCGGCGGCTGCGCTACCCGGCGGGCGGGATCGCGGGTAAAATCGATCATTTGTCCGCGCATCTGAATGCGCATCCCGAATTTCCCCACGAAATCGGCCTGTTTCTCGGTTATCCGCTGGAGGACGTCTGTGGCTTTATCCAGAAAAAAGGGAGAGATTACAAATGTTCAGGATGCTGGAAGGTGTACGGTGACGCGGAAAAGGCAAAGGCGTGCTTTAAGAAGTACCATCGCTGCACCGCCCATTACGTGAAGCATTATCAAAAGGGCGGCACCCTGTGCCAGCTGACGGTTTAAGCATTTGGTGAGCGCCGGCTCTGTATTTTTTATAAAATGCAGGGCCGGCTTTTTTGCGTTTAAATGAGCGGCTGAAGGAAAACAATAAAAAAGCTTATTCCGCTTAAAGTAAAGGCGGAATAAGCCGTTATTTTATTGCTGCCAGACGGTGTCGATGTGATCGCTGATGTCCTGGGTCCGGCTCGACGGCGTGTAGTCGTGCTCGTAGATGAACAGGTGCAGGGTCTGCACGTTTTCGCTTAAGGACGTCGGGAAGACGTAGGACTGGCCCTGGAGATAGCCAAGGCTAAGCTGGTTCGCGTCAGGAATCTGCTGCTGCTGAAGGGTGGCGTTCCGGACCAGCGCGAGATTAAATAAGAATTTGAAAATCTTGGCGTTGGACATGTTGGTCTTGATGTAGGGCTTGACTGTCTTGTAGAGGCGGTACTGCTTCGACAGGCTCATCTTTTTGGCCTTGTTCAAAACCTTCTGCATGACGGTGCGCTGGCGCTGGGTGCGCCCGAAATCCCCGTTGCCGACGTAGCGGATGCGCGAGTAGGCCAGGGCCTGGACGCCGTTCAAATGCTTGGTGCCGCTGCCGGTCACGTGCTTCGCGTTTTTGTTGTTGGTCCGGTTAATGTTGTCGACGTAATCGTTGAGGACGCTGACTTCGTCGGACGAGAGGTCGACGTTAATACCGCCGACCGCGTTGACCACTTTAATGGTGCAGTCAAAGTTGATGGTGATGTAGTCGGTGACCGCCGTGTCGAAATTCGTGTTGATGGTCTTGAGGGCGAGGGACGGCCCGCCGTAGGCGTAGGCAGCGTTGAGCTTGCCGTAATTGTGCCCGGGAATTTGGACGTAGGTATCGCGCATTAACGACGTCGCCTTGATTTTCTTGTGCTTGTTGTCGCTGGTCACGATCATGATCGAGTCGGAACGGGCGCCCGCAACGTCGGAGCGCGAGTCGATGCCGAAGACCGCGACGTTCATGATCCGCTTGCCGCTGGCCTCACTGGCGGCCTTGAGGCTGATGCCCCGGGAGGGGCTGACGGTTACGAAAACAGGCCAGATCAGCACGACGTAGGCGGCGGCGATCAGCGCCGCGACGATGGCGATCAGCGAAATCCAGAGTTTTTTGCGGCTCTTTTTGTGAGCAGATGGAGCTGCCGGGCTGCCGGTCCGGCGTCCAGTGCTGCGCCGCGGGATTTGCCCGGTCGGGCGGACACGGTGGCGCTGGCTGCCATCGGACGGGCGCCGGTTTGTGCCAGAGGTGCGCCGCCTAATCGGCTGTCGGCTCTGGCCGGAAGCGTCGGGGCGTTGAATGCGGCCAGTGGTCCGGTGGACGATCCGCTGACCCTCATTTCGGGGCTGGCGTCTTTGCGGCTGGCCGCTCGTTCGACGCATCGTGCCGGATGACGCCGCGGTTCGCGTGGTTCTCTTTTGAGGCGGGCGGTTGACACTTTGCGTGGCAGCTGTTCTCCGCCTTTGAGGCTGGGCCGTCCGGCTGGCAGGGCGCCTTTGAGCCTGCGACGTGCTGGGCCGCTTCGGCGGCTTCGACGAAAGGTTTCGGACAGGGCGGGCAGCACGGCTCGACGGGCGGGCTGATTGGGCCGTTCTATGGACGGTTGAAGATCTTTGAGCTGATCGGTTCGCTCGGTTCGCGCCGGAACGCTCAGCTAGCCGTCTTTGACGGGCCAGTTCAGCGCGTTCGCTTTCGGTTAAAGGTCTTCGCTGTTTTGATCGATGATTCAAGATACTTCTCCCTAACGTTAAAATTTAACTGACTTATTATATCACGACCTGTCAAGTGTGGCCCTGAATTGCAAAAAATTATATAAATTGTGAATTACAATGATAAAAAATATACATTTGAAGGAACATTTGTTATAATAACACTATCATAAACTGAGGAGTTGAATTTATGACAGATCAAAAAAGCCGGAGATGGCTTTTATATATCTTTGATTGTATCGCGCTGGCGGTCGGCAACTTCGGCATGCTGGGCATATCCAAATTCATTTTTAATGCGGAGGTCAGGACTGATCTGGCGACGATCGTGCTGTTCATGCTCTGTATCCGCCTGTTGATTGTGGCGCTAGGCGATTTCACAGGCTTTTGCGACAAGCTCTGGCACACCGTGATGATCGTCGCCATCGAAGAAGCGGCCGTCGTGATCGTCGAGTACGTGATGGTCTACGGCCTGTCTCAGCGCTTTCTGATCATGACGGCGGCGGCGGACCTGATTCTCGTGATGCTGGTCCACATTCTCTGGCGGCGCAGACAGCGCAAGGCTGTGCCGGCGGACGCAGCAGGTGACGCCGTCCAGACCGATACAGGCGGCGAAGCGCTGGAAGGGGTGCTTGCGGCCGAAGAAGAAGCGGCCGCGGATGAAGCAGCAGCAGCTGAAGATGACAAAGATCACAAGGTCAGCTGGTTGCTCAGAGGCAGCGTGTTGGATGACGCTGACGAAGCAGACGAAGCCTCCGAAGCATCGGACGCGGCGGATCAGACCGAAGCATCAGGCAGCGGCACAGCCCTCGATTGGCTGGACGACGACGATGAAGATTTTGGATCAGAAGGATCCGGGCTGTTCACGTCGGAGGACGATGACCTCGAAGAAGAGGAAAAGATTGAAGATGTTGAAGCCATTCAACAAACTCAAGAAGAAGTGCCTGAAGCGGTGCCCGAACAGGAAGTAAATCCAGCTCAAGAGACAACACCTGAACAAGAAACCGCATCTGGACCAGAAGCAGCGCCGGCGATCGACGACAGTGAAGACGAAGCGGCATCTGAAATCAAAAACGCCGAATCGGAAGAACCGGCCTCTGAACCGACCACAACCGAGGCCGAGTCTGAAACACCGGCAGCAGAGGAAACAGCAGCGCCGGAAACCGAAGAAGTGCCTGATGAGCCTGAACAGGCTGAGTCAGAACCGGCAGCGCCTGAAGCTGAAGCGGCGTCTGAATCTGAAGACCAGACGGCGCAGCAGGAAGCCACGTATCGGGACGTCGAAGACGACCTCAACGATTTTATCGACGTGTTAAGCGCAGAGGTTTCCGACGATGCGTACACCGAAGTGTCCGCTCGTCTCAAGGCCTCCCTTGAAAGGCTCCTCGCCTTCAGGACAGACGAGCCCTTTGTTTCGACGAGCCGCGAGCTGATCGGTCAGCTGGACGGCACCAAAAGCAAAGGCGATTTGACCACTGCGGCGATCGACAACGTCATTGCCGTGGCCCAGCAGATCGAATCCATTGACCAAGTCGAAAACGTGATCGAAGCGCCGGCGGCGACGGCCGAAAAGCCGGTTGAAGCGCACCGCGTGAAAAAGTCGGACTACAACATTCAGGACGACGAAATTCTCCTCGACAGCGGCGATTCGGAAATCATCATCTCAAAAGAAGATCTCGAACACATCCGCAATTACATGAAAAATCACCGCAAATCATCGTAAAGATTGATAATTAAAAGCGTCTGCTCTCTCTCTTTAAAAGAGGGGACAGACGCTTTTTTGACGGCTTTTTTAGCGCTTATGGCGTTGACAATCGTGCGATAAAAAAAGGGTACAGCCGATTTTAAATTGGCTGTGCCCCTGATTTGTATACGGATAAAATTAATTGGAAGAATTTTCAATTTGCAGATTCGATTTAAGCTGCGATAAGGTGAAGCTTTCGGTGTGTGCGATCGGTTCCCAGGTGGTCAGCGGCTTGAGGATGCAGGCGAAATTGATGACCGTCCACGATACGATAAAGAACCACCAGGTGAAATAAGACGACGTCTTGACCGAGCTGTTTTTGTGATGTTCGTGGCGGACGAGCCAGTGGGTGAACTGAATCGTCAGCAGAATGCCCACAGCGCTTCCGGCGATTGAGAGGTAATTCTGCGTCTGCGGAATCTGCAGGTTGATCGAAATCATCATGATGATAATGAACGACACGAAGCTGTAAATCGTGGAGATGACCTGAAGCAGCGGCGCCGACAGGTAGAGAATCATGTCGATGCAGCCGAAGCGGTGCGTTTCTTTAAAGCTCTGCCAGAGCTTCGGCGTGTAGTAGGAGAAGCACTGGATCGTGCCGGTGGACCAGCGTTTGCGCTGCTTCCACGAGGTCTTGAAATCGATCGGGTGTTCGTCGTAGGTCCGGGCGTCCGGCACCCAGGAGACGTACTGCCCTTTGATGATGTTCTGCGTGGTGAATTCGATGTCTTCAGTCAGGCTGAAGGTTCTGAAGCCCGAATTGTCTTTCTTTAAGACCTTGGCCGAAACCATGAAGCCCGTGCCGTTGAGGGCGGCGGAGAGGCCGACGTTCTGGCGGGCTTGGTTGATGAACCGGTTGACCGTGTAGTAGAAAATCGTCTGGCAGCCTGAAACCCACGAGGTTTTCGGGTTCTTGCTTTCGCGGTAGCCCTGGCCGATTTCGACGCCGGCACACATCGCGTTGTTCATGGCCTGGAAGAAATCCTGCTGAACGAGGTTATCGGCATCGAAGATGCAGAAGCCGTCGTAAATGTCGTTGTGAGCGAAGGTGTCGTCGAAGAATTCTTCGAGGGCGCCGCCCTTTGAATGCACTGCCGAGGAGCAGTGGAACGTTTTGGCACCGTGGGCCAGTGCCACTTCTTCGGTGTTGTCGGTGCAGTTGTTCGGCAGCACGTAAATGTCGTAGAGTTCCTTCGGGTAATGCTGTTCCTTGAGAGAGTCGATCAAATTGCCGACGACTCCGGCTTCGTTGCGCGCGGCGATGACCGCGGCGAATTTTTTCTGCGGCGGCGCCTGGGGATATTCCTTTGATTTGAACAATCCCATGACGCCGATGATGACGTAATACACACCGTAAATTGTAAAAGGCAGACCCAGAATGATTAGCGCAGTCTGGATCGCATCTTGTACCATCATAGACAACCTTCCTTTTATATCCTTATTTTATTTATACAAAAATTCGTAAATCATTGGAAAAATCGTATTTCCAAAAATTCCGGTGTTATTTTATCATCATTTCCGGATTTTGACAAGAAAGCCGGCAAAATCTAGGGAAAACATTAAGATTGACAGAAGGGACGCCGTGTATTAAAATAGACCTGTTTTTAAAATACACACTTTATTCGGAGAGACCGAAAAGGTAGTGAGGAGTTTAATATGAAAAAACAGAATAGTTCAAAGCAGAAGACCCGTTGGCTGGTCACGTTGGCGATGTTCGCCGCAATCATCGTATTGCTGGCTTTCACGCCGTTGGGATTGATCCCGCTTCCGTTTATCAAGGCGACGACGATTCAAATACCGGTCGTCATCGGTGCCATTCTGCTGGGGCCCTTGGCCGGCGCCATTTTAGGCGGCGTCTTTGGCATTTGCTCGATGGTCAACGCAACTGTTGCGCCGACACCGATGAGTTTTGCCTTTTCTCCGGCACTCGCGATGAACGCGGCCGGTGCGGTCAAGGCCGTTTGGATCGCTCTCGGATGCCGGATCTGCATCGGTATCGTCGCCGGATGGCTCTGGCGCGGACTGAAAAAGGTCAAGATGAATGACATCCCGGCGCTCGCGATCACCGGCGCGGCCGGCGCGATGACGAACACTGCCCTTGTGATGGGCAGCATTTACCTGCTGCTGGCTCAGGAATATGCCAAGAGCATCGGCAGTTCCATGAGCGCGGTGTTCAAGGTGATTATGGGCGTGGTCGCCGGCAATGGCATTCCGGAAGCCATCGTCACCGCGATTCTCGTTACCGTCATCGGCAAGGCGCTTTTAGCGCTGACGAAGCGGTCGGTAAAATAACTTCATAATATATTGGCAAGGCGTCAGGCGTTTGTCTGGCGTCTATTTTTTTAATTTAAAGGAGATTTATGAAATTCAGCACATTGGCTATTCGGGAAACGACCCTTCGGGCGGTCGATCAAATGGGAATTGTAGAAATGACGCCGATTCAGGAACGGGCGATTCCCGTATTATTAGAGGGAAAAGACGTCATCGGCCGTTCACAGACCGGGACGGGCAAGACCCTCGCCTTCGCGGTCCCCGCTGTTACGGCAATCGACGAAGCAGAAAGACACCCCCAGGTGCTCGTGCTGCTGCCGACCCGGGAGCTGGCCATTCAGGTCGCCGGCGAATTCGACAAGCTTACAGCTTTTGACGACGCCCTTTCCGTGGCTCTGCTTTACGGCGGCGAACGCTTTGACCGCCAGCTTGCGGCCCTGCGCGGCGGCGCGCAGATCGTCGTCGGCACGCCGGGGCGCACGCTGGACCATCTGCGCCGCGGCACACTGAAGCTCGATCGGTTGAAAATCGCCGTACTGGACGAAGCCGACGAAATGCTCGACATGGGTTTCCGAGACGATATCGAAGGGATTCTGTCCCAGATTGGCCATCCGGTTCAGACGGCGCTGTTCTCGGCGACGATGCCGAAGCCGATTCTCGAGCTGGCCAGACGTTTCCAGCGCGATCCGGATAAAATCGAGGTGGCGCCGAAACGCATCGTCGCCTCGGGCATCGACCAAAAGGTCTTTATCGTGAAAAAGGGGATGAAGCTCGAAGCGCTGATGCGCCTCCTCGAGGTGTTTGAGATGCAGAAGGCGTTGATTTTCTGCAATACCAAACGCGCAGTCGACACCGTCGCGATGCAGCTGATCGATCAAGGGTACCCGGTGAGCAAGCTCCACGGCGATATCGACCAATCGGCCAGACAGGCGGTGCTCAGACGCTTCACCCGCTCAAAGCACGGGGCTCTCGTCGCGACGGACGTGGCTGCCCGGGGCATCGACATCGACGACATCGACCTCGTGATCAATTACGACGTGCCGGAAAACGTGGAGGATTACGTCCACCGGATCGGAAGGACCGGCCGCGCCGGGCGCAAGGGCACGTCGCTGACCCTGGCCCAGAACCGCGACCGCTTCCACCTTGAAAAGATCGAGGCCTACACGAAAAAGAAAATGACCCGGGAGCCGATTCCGACGGGGTCTGAAATTCAGGTGCTCAAGAGCCGCCAGATGACGGAAAAGCTCGCTGCGGCCTGCGAAGACATGCGCACCAATCCGGAAGGCAGCGCTGCAGACAGCATTTACAGCGGCATTTTAGCCGTCCTCAGAGACAAGGGCTTTTCGGACGATCAAATCGCTACGGCGCTGCTCAGGCAGTGCATGCCGATCACCGATTACGCCGAGACCGATCTCAACGACCAGATTAAGACGGTCGGCGCGGGGAAAAAGGGCGGCGGCCGGAAAAGCAGGAAGGGCCGTGGCCATCGGGATCCGCAGTCCGGTGTGCGGATCATGATCAGCGCGGGAAAGAAGGACGGCGCGAAGAAGGGCGACATTCTCGGCGCGATCTGCGGTGAATCGGGGATCTCCAGCGATGAGGTCGGAGACATTGCCGTGTTCGGGCACTTTTCGACGGCGGTGGTGGCCGACGACCAGGTGGCCAAGGTCATCGCGGGGTTGGACGGCGCGCGGATCAAGCGCACCGTCGTGTCGGCGTCGATCGCGGGCAAGAAGAAAGATAAAAAGAAAAAAGGGCATCACGCCCGAAAAGGCCAGCATCACGGTAAGAAGAAAAAAGTCGAAAAGAAAAAGTCGAAGTGAAGTTCACTTCGACTTTTTTAGTGCGCTTTTTTGATTAAGCTTCAGCCTTCCACAGTCCATGGAGATTGCAGAATTCGTAAGCAGCGATTAGTTTGTCATCCGCGGTCAATTCAAAAGAAGCCTTCGGCGCTTCGCCTGGTTTTAAATATTTGACCTGAACGCCCTGAGCGGTTTCCAGTGCGATCCACTGAATGTAGTGTTTTTCGAGCATCGGGTGTTCGACGGAGCCGACCACGACGTCGACGTGAGTGCCGTTCTGAGTAATGACCGGAACGTGTTTTTCTGTTGCAGCATCTGTGGTGTTAGCGGTTAATTCGTCCATATCCACGCCGCAGCAAACTGGGGTGCACGGTGAATCCTGAAGTACATAAACCATCTGTCCACATTTCGAGCATTTGTAAATTTTCATATTGGCCTCCTTCTTTGTGCCTGTAATACGATTTCATAGCTTTATTATAGAACTTGAATTTCATTTTGTAAAGCGAGATCGGCGAAATAAATCCCGTCTTAAGATAAGATCTACCTTATCTAATATTAGAACCGTTCGAAATAAAAGCTTAAATTAATCGTAATAATCCTTTGCCTTTTTTCCGTCTTTTGAGCTCGGCCTTCAGCCAAGCAAAGGTCGCGTCCTCGCCCTCGTCTCGAAGCTTTTTGAGCAGAAATTCGAGCTCCTGATGGGTGGTGGGGTGCATGTAGGGCGAGTCCTTCATGTGCTGGTAGTAGTCCCACGGATGATGCTCAGTGTATTGATCCTTTAAATAAATTTTACTCGCGGCGACGCGGTCGCAGAACATTTCCGCCACGTATTTGTACGGCATGCGGAAGCCGACCATTTTGGTGTGATCCTTGAGGTCCAAATCGATCCAGTACTCGAAATGGTGTTTGTTGCGGCCCTTGTGGTGCAGCCAGGCCCGGGAGATGCCCGTTTGCTTGCGGGCCTCGGCGTTGGGACTGTGGGTGCCGGTGAAAAAGCGGACACCCGTTGAGAACTCTGTCCAGCTGTATTTGCTCATGTCGTGGAGCAGCCCCTGCTTGTAAAGCCCAACCTTGAAGCAGTGCTTCATCACGAGCCATTTGTGGTGGGTGATGGTCTTGAAATGGCCCCAGCCCATAGATAATGCGTTTTTCATGATAAACCTTCTTTTATAATTGCACGATTTGATTTTTTGGCGATGTCGCGGTACATCCAGATGAAGATCAAAATGGACATGACCCCGGCGAGCAGCCACGCGGCCGGGTCGCACGCGCAGGACACGGCGTAGGAATGCAGGTGGATGCCGAGAACGGCGGTGCCGCCCCGCGCGGCCAGCTCGGTCAGGCCGCAGATCAGCGGCAGCATCGCGTAGCCGCAGCCCTCCATGCTGCTTCTGAAGATGAAGATCATCGCCAGCGGGATGTAGCACGGAATCGAAATTTTCGCGTAGGTCAGCGCCCAGGGCATCATTCGGGACAGTTCTTTACCCGAGGAGAAAAACAGGCCCATGAACGTGCGCAGCGGCAGCACCATCAGCGCCATCGCGGCAATGGAATAGATCACTTCGATGATCACCGATATTTTAATCCCCTCGCGGATCCGGCCGAGGTCCCGCGCGCCGGCGTT
>Ga0256406_1005798_pt1 | contig 12872 bp, 18 predicted proteins | sample RumenRJG_03DNA_FD_185986 | JGI IMG/M metagenome (GOLD analysis project Ga0256406, IMG submission 185986) | Bovine rumen microbial communities from Lethbridge, Alberta, Canada - RJG_03 | ecosystem: Host-associated > Mammals > Digestive system > Stomach > Rumen | place: Canada: Alberta | collected...
CCAATTCCACCGGAATATCGTGGACGATGCAGTCCGGCAGCTGCAGGTAGTCGGATGCTTTCATGGAGATGCATATATCCGAAATCTTGGACAGGACAGCATCCGCAGCTCCCTCCTTGGGGTCGTATTGGTAGATAACATCTCTGCCCCGTCTCCCGGGGTCGAAGTACCGGTCCCGGAAGTGCGTGTAATACTTCCCCAGCCTCTGACCGCCATCCAGTAAATAAAGCTGGCTCCACAGGTCCATCAGCCCATTCGGTGACGGCGTCCCGGTCAGCTCCACAATCCGGCTGATACGTGGCCGGATGGACTTCAAGGACTTGAACCTTTTGGCCGCGTGATTCTTGAAGCTCGACGATTCGTCGATGACGACCATGTCAAAAGGCCAGTTGTTCTGATAGTAATCCACAAGCCAGGTCACGTTTTCCCGGTTGATGATGTAAATATCCGCCGGCGTCAAAAGGGCCTTAATCCGCTTCTGAGTGCTGCCTAAAACGGTGGAAAAGCGCAGATGCCGCAGGTTCTCCCATTTTGCCGCTTCCCGCTGCCATGTCGCCTCGGCCACCTTTTTAGGGGCAATGATCAAAACCTTCCGAATCTGGAACCGGCCGTATTTAAGTTCGCTGACTGCTGACAGGGTTATGGCCGTCTTTCCAAGGCCCATGTCTAAAAACAGGCCGACCGCGGAATCTCTGACGATGCGATCGATACAGTACTGTTGATATGGATGCGGTTGAAACCTCATGACTTGTCACCGGCCTTTAATATTTGTTTAGCGCCTGCGAGGTAACGGTCGACATCCTCGTCACCATATAGGATGCTGACCACACACCCCAGTTTATCCAACCGCAAGATCTGTGCGTATTGCATCCGACTCAAGTGTCCTGTTTTGGTCTTAAGTTCAATAAAATCTATATGGCCACCGGGCCATATCACGATACGGTCCGGCACACCGACGTTTCCTGGGGAAAGCCACTTATAGGCTCTTCCGCCCAGAGCGTTTACGCCTTTAACTAGACGTTTTTCAATAGCTTTTTCCAGTCTGTACATTCATACACCTTCTTTGCATAAATAATATTCTCTGACTACAATGACTACAAAGATTTATATATTTACTCAAAAGTAAGGGCGTAAAGGATATTATACGTATAAAATCTTATATTTAATAAACTCTTTAAAAGTATGTAGTCATTGTAGCCATATAGCATAAACCCGGTATCCATGTGTGTTTGAATGGCTACAAGAGCTTGCTACTTTCGAAAAGTTTGTAGTCATATGTATCCGTACTATTCAAAGTGTTGTAGTCGTTTCAAGCTTGTGAATTTATTCATAATTTTATCCTTTCGAACCCTCTTTGATTTCCGCAATATCCATATCGTCTCGGACTTTTCATCCGTTCCCAACCAGGTATCGTGGATAAAATTTGATTGATTTCAGCTGCATCGCTCCGCCGGAGATTCTTCGGGTCGCCACCAAAACACTCGCACCAAACCTCTAAAGCACAGACCTTCTCACGGGGACAGGTTTCAACATCCTCATCGGCTACATTTCCGGCCCAGTACATCCTCCGGGCCGTAAGGCTCATGGCGTTATAGTTCAATGGGATTTCCTTTTCCACGAAGTCCTGAATAAGGCCTTCCTTCACGCTGTCCTCCCGGTGTTGTGCCTGTGCCTGCTTGGCCATCATGTCAAGCTCCGGGGTATCCATATAAAGTGGTTCCCCGTTCTTCCACAGCTGCACGGCTTCGGCCCATAACTGATCGACGTCTCCTGGCAGCTCACGCCAGATGTCCTTTTTAGGCGCCCTGATGCCGACGTCCACCGGCCAAAAGCGCCGGCTCCCCGTCGGGTCCTTTAGAAAGTCGTGATTGTTGCAGGTGCCAAAAAACACACCCTTCCGCGGATATTTCCCTGTGTGCCGGCCATACGGCTGCCGGTATATGTCATCGCAGCGTGACAAAAACTGCTTGATGACGTCGTCCTCGCTTTTGTTGTAGCCTGTCATTTCGCCGATCTCGTTTATCCATATTCCTTGGATCATCTCAGCGGCCTCCTTGCCCTTGAAGCTCTGGAGGCTATCGCTGTACCAATCCATGCCCATGGTCTTGAGGAAGGTTGTTTTGCCGATTCCCTGGGGGCCGACGAAGACCGGCACATAGTCATACTTGCATCCCGGTGTTTCTACACGGGCTACAGCCGCAGCAAAGCCTTTCCTGGCGACAGCCCGGACGTACTCACTGTCCTCTGCGCCCAAATAGTCGGTAAGTACCGTTGCAAGGCGTGGGACGCCGTCCCAGCTAAGACTGTCCAGGTACTCCTTGACGTCGTTGAAGTGGTGCTGCTCACTCACGAGCATCAGTGCTCCCGATATCTTGTCACGGCCGGTGATGCCGAAGCGGGCCTCGAGGTACCAGTTGATTCCGGCATCGTCCGTGTCCGTCCATAAGCGCTTATCGGCTACAGTTGACCATGGAAGTTTTCCCAGGGCCAGGCCCCGGGTGGAGAATTCGTCGATGGCAACCTTTCCCTTAAGCTCCGGATCATAGTTTAGGATGCGGATGATGTTGTCCATGGTCTTTTTCGGCCGACCGGTGTTGGTGTCCATCTCCAGTTTCGCGGTGAGCACCCAGTTGACGTCGGCATCCTGCTGCGATTCTCCCTGCTGTGCTGCAGCAGCGGGTTCGGGCGAGGCACCCATGTCGTGAAAAATGTTTTTGACTTCCTCGGCCTGTGTGCGGTTGAGCTCCACCAGGACACCCTGGTCTTCCATGGCCATGTGCTTCATAGCTTGGTAGCTGGGCAGCTTGTTGATCGGGGTTTCCGGTTTCACGCCTTTGTCCCGGTCGCTGAATACATGGATGCGGACCAGGTCGAACGCATTGACAAGCTGGTCGCAGCACGGATCGGTCGCATGGTGACTGTACAGGAATTTACCGCCGTCGTACAGTACTGCGCCTGCAACCGTTGTACCGCCTGCATACGTGAGGCGGTCTTCGTGGTCCGTTTCTGCATAGGCGTTTGGGAGATATTTATCAAGCGCTCCCTTGATGTTGTACACACGGCAAAAGGCGCCTACTATGCCGGGTTTTGTCGTAGGGTCGGCCTGTTTTGATAGTGCGATTTTTGCCTGTAGCTCCTTTCCAGGGACGGTCGGCCATAGCCTGACGTCCCGCCAGTTTTCGTATTGGCCCAGGATGCCGTCCGCGCTGGTAAAAGGCTTATCGTCGGTAGCAAAGACGTACTGGCTGTCGCTGCTGCAGGATGGCCAGTACATGAGGCGCGATGCCTCAAAGGTCGTCGGGTCGCACAGTTCGATGCCGATGATGGCCGCCATCCGGCGGGCAATCGGCTCGTATTCGTCCGCGCTGACCGTCCTGTCAAGTGGCAGGATGACGCGCAACCGCGGCCGATATGGCGCATGGCTGCGGGTGCTGTAGATGGCGTAGGCGATTCCCAGGCTCCCGACGCGGCGGACCACGTTATCCGTCTCACCGGTCGCGATGTTGTCCATGTCAAGGGTGACCAGGTCCCTGCCGGTCACAGCGGAAGCCTTCCTGCGGGTACCGTTTAAAGTGCCGCCCACGAAACCGCCGACGTCTTTTAAGGTGCCCTGTTGACTTTTGGGCATATGAATATACTCATCAAACTTTTCCGGCGTTCTGAGAGGGTTTCTGAGCCTTCCTACGAAGTCCGACCACATTAAGTCCGTTTGACGCCAGTTCAGGCTGTTCCGGCTCTCGCCGATGCTGATCTTGATTAAGCGGTCATACTGCAAGACGGGTCACCTCCTTTCTTTCAAAAAAGATTTTTATGATGTGTGTCGCACGATTATCCATTTTCCCGCTTCACACTTTCAAGGTGTCTCGCGGCGATGTCTGCGTATTCCGCCAGTTTTTTCAGGTCTTGTACCCCATTCTTGCGGGGATACCGATAAAGGTATTTCAGGATGTTGCCTTCGCAGAATGCTAAGACCGGGTCTTCTTGGTTTTTAATGAAGGCGGCGATGATGTCCATGCTTTCGCCGCAGTCCCGCCAGGTGTAATGACCGGGATGATGAATGATGTCGGATGCAGCTGTTTTCTGTACTTGCTTGTGTGCTACGTAATCCGAGCTAATCTGAAAGTTGTGTAGTGCCATTTTTTATACCTCTTGTCTCCCCCGGAATGTCGGGAAGGTCCCAAAATTTAGGCAACACCGCGTCAAGTAATGCGCAGTAGTGAAGCCCTGCGCTGAATATGCAGTTATCACAGTCGCTTTCCCGACAGTGGTCGCTGATGGCTTTTGCAGAGGCCAACAGCCGTTTATCGTTAGGTGTCATCTTTAATCCTTTTTATAATACGGACTCACAAACCCGTCCGCATTGAGCAGAAGACCCGGTGCCCAGGGAATCGGTGCGCACATGATACCGACGACGCGGCCCAGCTCGTCATCGTGCAGATCTGCTTCCGGTACTTCCAGGACAACTTCATCGTGAATGTGCATTAGGGGCTTGTATCCCTGTTCGGCCAGCCTCCGAATAGCCGTAGCCAGGCAGTCCCTGGCAACGGCTTGCGTAATATTCTCTACGAGCTTTCCCGAGTAGGTACCGTTATAGATCCATCTCGTTCCGACCCAGGTCTTATACTTGATTTCCAGACCGCCGAACCGGTTCGGCCCGAGTATCGGCTGCGGATAGTAAAGCTTCCGACCGCTGGGCAGTCGGACCGTCAGATAATCATATCCGTATTGCAAGTTGGCTTCTCGGGAAAAATACATTCCATGGCCGATATCCTGCGGCGTCGCTTTCTCCATGGCGTCAATCGCGGCGTTTTCCACGCGGTACCAGTAGTTTTTGATTTGCGTGTTGGAACTGCGCCATTTGCTGACGATATCCGGCAGCTCATCTTCCGTAAGTCCCATCTTGAGCGCGCCCATGGCGATGAGCGCGTTAGGTCCGCCGCCGTAGCCCAGTGCCAGTTCTGCGATCTTGCCTTTTTGCCGTAAATGACCGTTGATTCCATGCTTGACCACGGGGACCTTGAACATGGCGGATGCTGACGCGCAGTAGATGTCGCCGCCTTCCTCGAATACCTTCATACGCCACTGTTCCTCGGCAAGCCAAGCAAGGACGCGGGCCTCTATCGCTGAAAAGTCGGCCACCACAAACCGGCAGCCGGCCTTCGCGATGAACGCGCTGCGGATAAGTTCGCTTAATATATTGGGGACGTTTCCGTACAGTAATTTCAAGCCTTTTCGATCGCCCTTTTTGACGATGGCGCGGGCTGTGTCAATTGCGGTCGGCACGTCATGCGGGAGGTTCTGCACCTGGACAAGGCGGCCAGCCCATCGGCCTGTTCGTCCGGCTCCATAGTACTGGAGCGTTCCACGGATGCGTCCGTCATGGCAGGTCGCCCGTTCCAGGGCCTCGTATTTACTGACGGAGGCTTTGGCAAGTTGTTGCTGAATGTCCAGAACTTCCCTTACCGGACCTTCTGCGGTTTTAAGTGCTTTGCTGACCGTTTCCTTCGTCAGGTCTTTCAGCTCGGCTCCCTGGTCGTGCAACCATGGCAGCAGCTGCGCGCGGCTTCCTGGGGTCTCTAGCCCAGTCAACTTTCGGGAGCGTGTCATCAGGATTTCCCGATTTTCCTCATTGATCTGCAGCGCGCCTCTGACAAGGTCTGTGTCGACCTGGATACCACGGAGATTTAACTCATAGTCGAGTACCCAGTCGTTCTGCACCTCAGCGGGCAGCGGAAATGCCTTCAGGCGTTTGTAGTCCTCCATCTCCGTAACCACGTCCTGCCCGTTGTAGCGCTTGAAGATATCCCACTTCTCAAGGTCGTGCCGTGGAAGGTTTCGTGTCCGTCCCCCGTTGGATTTTGTCGGACGACAGGGGGAACAAAAGAAACGAATCAGCGCCTTGCCTTCGGACATCTTCTTCTTGTCTTCTGGCAGGCCCAGGACCGTGCCCAGTTTGGCAAGTCCCGCGGGATACCCGAGGTACACGCCCATGAGCATGGTGTCCAGCCATTGATCGGGCGGCGTCTCGTAACCGGCACGGTTAAGGCAGGTTATCTCGAAAGCCGCGTTATACGCGTGCTTAGTGACGGCAGGGTCTTTCAGCGCCGCGATGATGTCAGACGGAATGGATTCGCCAAAGGCGAGATCCACAACGTTCACCGGGCCGAAATCAGCTGAATAAGCGAAGAGCATGATTTCAAAGGCAGGCGTGTCGCAGTACCGGTATAGTCCCGTACGTCCGATATTCTGGTCCGAGAACGTCTCGATATCTACGGACAGGTCTTTCATGGTATCTCCTTTCTCTCAGTCCAGAATAGGGCTCAGCAGATAAAATTAAAATAGGAGGCCCTTTCGGGCCCCCGCGTTACATCGGCTGCCCAGTTAAAGGATTGATCTTAGGGGCGGCCGCGGCCGGCTGTGGGGCATCACCTAGAGCGGTAAAGACGCTTGCAGCGGTCGGGGCGGACCCACCGAAACTTTCACCGTCAGCGACTTTTTGAACCGGGCCCAAACCGAAACCAATACCTTTTTTCGCCGCGTAAAGGTACGGATAGACGTTGATGGCAACGTTGGCATACATTCCGGAATAAATCTCCGTCGGGCTTAAGATCTTATTAAGCTGACGGTCGACGATTTCTACAGGTTGGTCTGCCTTGCTTGATGCAGTCATGACCCACATGCCTTTGCATTCAGGGCCAAAAGCCGTGCCGTCCTGCTTTACACCGTCTCCATCGTGGATGGGAGTTGGGCAGATAGGTGGAACAACACCGCCCCATTTCTTCTCGCGGCCCCAGTTTTTGGCGGCTTCAATAGCGGCATCCAGTTTTGCCTTCGTTGCCGTATCGGTTTTCTGAAGCAGCATGGTTACGGAATATTTTTCTTCGGCCCCTGGAACCGCTGCATACGGTTTTAACAAGTGAACAAAAGACAGTCTTACGTTGGTCAATACTACTTGAGTATCTTTCATTTCGATTCCTCCAATTTCTTGAATACATTATTTGCTGTCAGCGCACTGCTGATGGCTTGACGTTTGTCAGATTCCGGGACAAGCGTCGGTTTGCCCGGCTTCTTTTCCACATAGCTGCCGACTAATTCGGCAAACTGGTTCTTACCGATAAGTTTTTCGGTTTGTGCTAAGGTGAGCGGTACACGGTTATAGAGCATGGCCTCATCGGTGCCATGGTCCATAAGGACCTTAAATGCAGCGTCTTGGTCGGTAAACGACCGACTGCTGCGTCCTTCCACTGCCTTCCACCCTGGTACTTCTTTGCCTTCCAGGACGCAGGACAGGCCATATTCCTGCAGGTCTTCCGCCCAAGCCTTGACCAGTTTAGCGGCTTCGAGGTATCTCGAAAGGTCAGACATGGACATAAGTCGCGGATCCGGATGCGCCTTTGCATACGCTGTCAGAGCCGCATAATGTTCGGACCGGGCCCTGCATTGCTTTTTGGCGCGGCAGAATCGGCACCAGTCCCCGGGCGCAAACGTTCCGGTGTCGCCGGCTGCCGTTTCGGCCTTGGGCTTGACTACTTCGTCACCCCATTTTAAGAGGTCAGTGTAACTCATTTCGTCCGTGCTGTAGTTGTTGATACGCGGTTGGATGATGGTCATACGGACGGTTTTAATGGCCCATAAGAGCCTGTATTTCTCGGCGGCGCCCAAGGCGTACAGCCGCATCTGCGGGTTCTCATGGGCGTCGACTTCTACGCCCTTCCCATACTTAAAGTCAATGACGTTAAGGGTATCGCCGCCCAGGATGATACAGTCTGCCGTACCGAAGCCGCCCGGCACCCATTTCGAGAAGTCGACCATGTACTCTGCGACTACGTGGGGCAGATGTGGGTAGGAAAGGACGATTTCTTTGATACGGTCCAGGTAATCGTCCGTATATCCGTCCATTTCTTTTTGGTACAGAGGGTCTTTTTTAAGCTTGTTGAGCCTCCGGGTAAAAGTGCTTTTAGCCATGGGCTCAATCGCGTATTTCCGGAGTTTCAGCTCGCATATCGCATGGGCAAGCGTTCCTTCCTTGGCGTATTCGCTCGTCGTGTCCGGGAAGGTCTTCTCAAGGTTAGGTGCTGCCGTGCAGTGCAGCCACCGGGCGGCGCTTGACGCGCTTAAGAGCGCGTGGGTAGTCATAATTTGGCCCCCAGCGCCCTCAGATCGACGGCCACCGCGCCGTATTTATCCACCGGAATTTCGTTGAAGCTCTGCGCGCCATACTTTTTCGTAAGGGCGATAAGTTCATTGGTTTTTCCTTGGTCTATAAGCGGTCCGGCGGCAGTCAGCAGGTCTTCCAGGCTGTACTGTTTGGCGGGGGCGGTCGGGACTACTGGGGCAGGGGCAGCAGGTGCGGCTAGCGTCGGGGCTACCGGTGTCGAGTTAATCACTTGAGGGGCGGGCGCGGCGGGAATGTTTTGTGCGGGCGCTGCAGTAGGTATAGCGGCTTGGTCCTTGTCCAGCTTGAAATCGCTGTAGAGTACTTTGCAAACTGCGTCGACGAGCTGTGTGATGGTGTCATCACAGGTCAGAGTTACTTTGATGTTGATGGGTTCCATTTGAATTCCTCCTTGTTTGGATTAAGATTTGTTGATACAATAAAGTTGGTAATGTTTTCGGACCGCGCGTTTTGCGTGGTCTTTTTTTTTTTATGTGTTCCAGCGGACCCGAAAGTCCTTACGCTCTTTGTAGATGCTGTGGTGCGTGTCCTGGTCGAATTCCTGACCACAATGCGGACAGAGCTTGCCTAGGGATGGGTCGACCATCATGTGGCATCTCGGGCAGCACCACATATACCCGAGCTCCGGATCCGTGGTTTCGATTAACGGTAGTGCGTTCATCTGTGCTACCTCTTTATTTATTCTTGATAACCCAGTCGTCGGCCATAAGGCTAACGTAATATTCAAAGTACAATCCTGGGATTTGCGGTTTTCCGAGCCTGTGCAACACGAAGTCGGTTGCTCCGATTTCGTCAGGAGTGGCAGTGAAGTATACGCACATGCGTCCGTTACTATTGATGTTCGCACGTCGGCATAGTCGCCCTTTCCACCCGCTCTTGCTCCATGTCCTGATTGCCTCGTCAATCTTCATTTAGTTCACCTCCCTTCAACGTTTTGGAGACCTACATACGGATCCGGAAACGGCATCCAAGCTAGCACTTTTGCCTTATAACCCCCCCCTGCCACAGGCCCATCTCGGCATTCCATGCGGCGCGAAACACCTGGACCGTACCGCGCCTTGTGATTGCAGTAATCAAAACGTCTGCGCCAGCCGCCGGAAGTCCTTCCTCCTTGATGGGGTGCCATACCATACGCTCATAATTGAAAGGCTTTTCCATCATTTAGCTCCTTTTACGTAGTACACGATGCGGATACGCTTGCCCGACTGGATATTGGAGGTCAGACCTGGATTGATGCCCTTCAGGTCTTCGATGTACTCTAAGATGTACGTGTCACCGCAATATTGTTCAGCAATTCCCCACAGCGTGTCGCCTTCCTGGACCGTGTAAGTCGCCTCAACGCGCGTCTTTGGCGCCGGGGCCGGACAGACTTCAAAGAGCACCGTAAACGCGGCGAATACCGCGAACAATGCGGCAATAGTACTAGTACGGATTATCATTGCTTCACCTCTCTCCTTTCCTTGTCCATGGTCATGCCTCCGCTACCAGCTCTGGGCCAGCCTGTTTAAAGATGTCGTAGAGCATGGCTGCAGCGTTGTCCATATGGACGTTGACTACAATCTCCGGTTTTTGGCTGTATCGCTTAATGTGGACAGTTTCTGTATGCGGCTCAAAGCTTAAAACCGCATATACGTCAGCCGCTGCCAGTGCGGATTCCAGCTTTCTCAAGACCTGAGTCTTTTGCGCTGTGTCGAGGGCGCGCAGCCGTGCCAGCTCTTTGCCTTTATCCATTGTTATCCCCTCCGTTTTGGACTGGTAACCCAGCCATCGGCCAAAGTCGTCCCGGGTCATACCTTCCGGTCTCGGCCATTGCTGATTCAACCGCACCCCACACCGTCCCGCCTGCCGGGATGTACCGGACGACGTGGACGGTGGTAGCAGGCGCGGGCATGAAGGCCAACGTCAGCGCAACCAAGATGGCTAGAATCGTAATTGTAATAGGTTTCATCAGTCCCCCTCTGATATTCAGGATTTCATTCATGTTTCTCTTCTCCTTTGTTGTTCGTTCATCCCGCTGCGCAGCTGGCGACGGGTGATCCGGACTGTTTTGCCAAACCGGAAGCCGTACCGGCCCATGAACTCATAGGCTGTGCTCTTCCCAATGCCCAAGAACTTCATCACGTCCTCGACTTTGAGCACTTCCGGCAGGTCTCTGCAGGGGTCGTCCTCTTCCTGGGCTTTTGCCATTTCAAGGACTTCCACCCTGTGTTTCAGGGAATCGTAGTCTTTTAGGAAATCTTCCAGCATGGAAATCCCTCCTTTCAGCTTTTTCTTGCGTTTCCGCAAGTTATCAAGCAAAAAAAATACGGTTAGATTCTTCATCATCCAGAGCAAGATACTCCTTAATCTCCTGGATTTCTTTGCGATTGAAATCGCTGATGCCGCTCATTTTTCGATACAAAGTCGTGGGATTGATGCCGATGTGAGAGGCAACGCTTTCAAGCGTTTTCTTTCTCTTTCCAACAGCATACTTGAAAAGTTCCCTGTCAAACAAGATGCTCACCTCCTTTTGGTTTCTTGCGTTTCCGCAAGATTATGATAGCACACCATATTTCTTATTGCAATACGTTTTTGCAAGTTTTTCGCTTTTTTTGCATTCCCGTATTGCAAAAACGCAAGGGCAACAATATAATATAGATATCAATTAAAAGGAGTGGTCGGCGTGAAACCGGTAAAGGATATTATCAAATCTAAAAGGTTAGAACTTGGTATGACCATGAAAGAGCTTGCGGAAAAAGTTGGAGTAAGTGAAGGGACTATTTCCAGATGGGAATCTGGTGAAATAGCTAACATGAGAAGAAATGTAATTGTGTCTCTCGCTAAGGCATTGAATATTACTCCTGCGGTCCTTATGGGTTGGAGCGAACCGGACCCTCATGAAGCCCGTGGCGTCCGTATCCCGGTGCTTGGCCGTGTGGTGGCGGGCATCCCGCTGGAGGCCATCACGGATATTATCGATTACGAAGAGATTCCCGCCCAGATGGCCAAGAGCGGCACCTACTTTGCGTTGCAGGTCAAGGGGCGAAGCATGGAGCCAACGCTCCACGAGGGGGATGTGGTGATTGTCAGGCAGCAGTCGGAGGTGGAGAACGGAGAAATCGCAATCGTGTTAGTCGATGGGGACGAGGCCACGGTGAAAGAAGTCAAAGAGGGGCCGGACGGGCTGACGTTGATTGGTCATAACGTCGGCGTGTACAGCCCCCATTTTTATACCAGGGAGCAAATCCAGGACATCCCCATCCGGATCATCGGCAAGGTGGTAGAGCTGCGGCGGAAGTTCTAATCGTGTCAGAATCGAATTTTTCGTTCGAAATCGTTTGAAACGAAAAGCGTTCTTGCTGGTTTTGGAATCGTTCGAAATCGTTTAAAAGGAGGAACGCCATGCATATTTATAAGAAGCCTTCCGGCACCTGGGCCTATCGTATCGACGTGGGCCGAGACCCGGTGACGGGCCGCAGGAAGCAGCGCGAGAAAGCCGGCTTTCCCCGGGCCAGGGACGCCCGGATGGCCGCAGAAGAAGCCCTGCGGGCCCTGCGCCGGAACGAATATGTGGAGCCGGAACGGGTCACCTTCAGTAAGTTCGCAGCCGACTGGCTGGCCACTTATGAGCAGGTGGCCAAGGTGAGCAGCGTACGGATACGGAGGCACCAGGTGGGCATCCTGAACCGGTATTTTGGCAAGCTGTCGCTGCAATTCATCAAGAAAAAAGCCTACCAGGATGCTTTGCTGACCATGGCTGCCACGTACAAGCCGGCTACCATCAGCGGGGTCCACGCTGCGGCCAGGATGATCTTCAAAAAGGCCAGGGAATATGAGCTCATTTACACGGATCCGACGGAGTTTGCAGTAGTCCCCCGCCCCAAGCGCACGATCGTGGACCCAGACAAGAACGTACCTCCGTACCTGGAAAAAGCCCAGCTGCAGGCGTTCCTGCAGGCAGCTATGGAAAAAGGCCTGTACCCTGATTACCCTCTGTTCGTCCTGCTGTCTTATACCGGCCTGCGTATCGGAGAAGCCCTGGCCCTTACCTGGGAGGACGTGGACTTCGCGGGGAACGCCCTCAAGGTGTCCAAGACACTGTACAACCCGACGAACAACGCCTGTAGCTACGAGCTGCTGCCGCCCAAGACAGTGACGTCCGTCCGGGTGGTCTCCATGCCGCAGCATCTGAAGAAGGTCCTGACCAGCTATAAGTTGGAAGCCTCCAAACACCGGCTGGACTATGGCCACGAATGGCCCTACCCGAAAGGCAGCCGTCAAGGGTTTGTGTTCACTGCCCCGGCGCACCCCGGGTACCCACTCACCCAGCGGCTTGTCCAGCTGCGCATCGACCGTCTGCAGAAGCTCATGGACCCGCCCCTGCCCATCCGGATCCACCCGCACCTGTTCCGTCACACCCATGCCAGCCTTTTGGCGGAGGCCGGCGTGGATCTGGTGAACATTATGAAGCGCCTGGGCCACAGCGACGACGCAACCACCAGACAGATATATCTGCACATCACCAAATCCCTGGCCCAGGAAACGGCCCAGCGGTTCGATGATCTTCTTGCCAAATAAAAAAAGTCCTCCCGTATTTCTACGAGAGGATTTTTTCTTGTGCACTTTTCGTGCACTTTCGGCTATTAGGCAGGGCTGATGACAGGCTACAGCCCTGTGTTTATGCGGTTTTTCAGTTTTTAATTACATCATGCCGGGC
>Ga0256406_1005799_pt1 | contig 12870 bp, 9 predicted proteins | sample RumenRJG_03DNA_FD_185986 | JGI IMG/M metagenome (GOLD analysis project Ga0256406, IMG submission 185986) | Bovine rumen microbial communities from Lethbridge, Alberta, Canada - RJG_03 | ecosystem: Host-associated > Mammals > Digestive system > Stomach > Rumen | place: Canada: Alberta | collected...
GGCCCGGGCGATGGCGCGCACGCCGCTGCCGGCGCGGCGCATGTCGGCGATGGCGATGCGCTCGTCCATGCACAGGTATCTGGCGTCGATCCGCTTGGGCTTGTCCATGCCGCCACGGTACCAGTCCACGAGCGGCCGCTCGTTGCGGCCGGTGGAACGTGTCCTGCCGTTGCGCCAGGCCTTCCCGGTGCGTTTGGACACACCGACCGCATGGGCGGCCTGGGTGAAGTTCATGCCCCCGCGCACCAGGTCCAGGTACTTCGCGCGTCTCGCCGCCCGCATGTCCCGCAGCTTCCCGTACTTGGTCCCGTCGAACTCGTACACCATGTTTCGATTCCTTCCGAATCCAAGGTGTTGCGACGTTCACTAGAACCCGCCCTGGGCGGATCCGTTTGCGGGGGGGGGGCGGAGTGGAGAGCGAGGCCTGTTTTTGTGGGGGTCGTCGGCAACCGACACGACGAATGCGGTGCCGCCTCATGGTGAATCGCGTGGTGTGAATTAGACGGGCCGGTGTGTTGATCTGGCAGATGGGTGTGGGAGTTTTGATGGTGCAACGTTCGGCTGCTTCTATGCGACACGCCGATGGGTTGTGTTCTTTCGGGGGAGGGCGGGTCTCTAGATGTTGTGTTTGGTTGGTTTCGGCCGTTGGTCGCGTGGGGCGTGTTTTCCGACTTGCTTTGGGGTCTGTCGTGTTTTTGAAACACTAGATGTGTTGTTTGTCGTCTTGCGCGTGACGGTTGGCGTTCCGTGTATGTGTCGCCTTGGGGCTAGAATGGCGGCTGTCGAACGAGTGTTCGCGATAGGTGAATTTTCCGGCCGGAGCCGGGGTTAGGAGTGATCGGTGGAGATGCCGGATGACGTGGATGGGGTGCTGCGCGGGGAGCCGACGATGACCGACGTGGCGTGCGCGGCGGACATGCTAGGCGTTCCCGCGAGCGTGCTTTTCGGCTTCGTCTATCACCTTCGCGGGGGCGACGCCTAGGTAGTCGCACATGTCGGCGAAGACCGTCAGCGGGATGGGGCGCGCCCCGCTGAGGTAGCGGCTGACCGAGACCCGGTGCACGCCGATCGCGTCGGCGATGTCGTCGTCGCTGGCCTTCCTGCGCCCCTTCTGCGCCCTGAGCTCCGCGGCCAGGGCCGTGGCGAATCGTTCTCCGTATGTGGACATGCCTGCCAGCGTAGGCCGAACGGTGGATAAATTAACCAACAGTTGACAAACTGAAACCGAACGGTTACAGTATGGGGGTGTCGGGATGGATTGGCCATCCCATCGTCACGCCGGCGCGGCCGGCGGAAAGGAGTATCGCGATGACGGATCAGATGGTCCTCGCGACCCAGAAATGGCTGAACAAGACATACGCGGGCAGGAACGGCTACAACGTCGTGCAGGAGAACGGCAGGACCGGGTGGGAGGTCGTCCACGGCCTTCTGAGGGCGCTGCAGATCGAGCTGGGCATCTCGGTGCCTTCCGACAACTTCGGCCCGGGCACGACCGCCCGCTACCAGGCGGCGCCGCTGGCGAAGCCCGCCCTCAAGGGAGCGACGAGCAACAAGTACGCGATCCTGCAGGGCGCCCTGTGGTGCAAGGGCTACGACGCCGGGCACTACGGGGACCTCGACGACCACTACGACGACAAGGTCGCGGCGGCCGTCGCGTCGCTGCAGGCCGACGCCGGGATCGGGGGCGACGGCTCGACCGTCAGCGTGAACCTGATGAAGGCGCTCCTGTCGATGGACCAGTTCAGGCTCATCCCCGGCTCGGGCGGCGACGCCAGCGTCCGTTCGTTCCAGCAGGAGCTCAACGGCGGCTTCGAGGCTTACTCCGGGCTGATCCCGTGCGACGGCATCTATGACCGCGGCACCAACGAGGCCGTCATCTACGCGATCCAGGCGCTGGAGGACATGCCCGTCGATGTCGCCAACGGCTACTTCGGCCCCTCGACCCGCAGCCATTGCCCCGACCTGGACTACAGCCACGGGCAGGTCAGCTACACGGGTGCCGTGTACTCCGACGCACGCATCAGGCGTTTCTGCCGGATCGCCAATTTCTGCATGTACGTCAACGGCTTCCCGTCCGGCACCCAGGCCGATCCGTTCCCGGAGAAGATCGACCCGGCCAAGGTCAGGGAGTTCCAGAGGAAGTACGCCGTCGCCGAAACGGGCCGCATCAACCTGAGCACATGGCTGAGCCTGTGCGTCAGCTGCGGCGACACAAGCAGGAAAGGCACGGCATGCGACACCCGTTTCGAAATCACCGACGCACACGTCGCAACCTTGATTGCCAATGGCTATCGCCATGTTGGACGATATATCAATGGTGGTTCTTTCAAGGAATTGCGGGATGGAGAGGCAGAACGAATCACGGCAGCCGGCTTGGATCTGTTCCTGATTTACGAAGATGGCGCGGAACTGGCGTATTTCACCGAGGAACAGGGGACCGCTGATGCCTCTGCTGCTATGAAGTGCGCTGCCAAGCACGGGATTCCTCATTCGGCGGTGATTTTCTTTGCTGTTGATTTCGATGCCCTTGATGGAGAAGTCACGACAAATGTGCTTCCCTACTTCAAGAATCTCTCAGGGGAGATGAGTGGATACCGTATTGGTGTCTATGGCCCTCGGAATGTCTGCACGAGGGTCTGCGAGGCCGGATATGCCGAATTCAGCTTTGTTTCCGACATGTCTTCCGGGTTCAGCGGCAATATGGGATATCCGATTCCCGATGGATGGAGCATCGACCAGATCTCCAACGTCACAATCACCCACGGAAACGACAGCCTGGAAATCGACAACGACCTTGTGTCGAAAGACATGGCCGAATGCTTCACGCCGTGCTGCCTGCCAATTCCTGAGATCACGGATCAATACGTGGACCCCTCATTCCACCTGTTCAGAGCGAAAACGAATCTGTGGCGAGGCGAGATTGCAATAACGAAGAACTACCATTCCACGGGGAATGCTGAAGCGATTCCGGGAGAAGTAGTTGCCAAGTTGCATTATGGCTCTTCGTATCTTGCGCGTGATTTGAAACCGTATCATCTGAAAGATGTGAAGGGCATAAATCCGTTCCCGGATGCAACCGGTCTGCAGTTCGAGATCTATGCCAATGATGGTGACGGCCATCTTGTGCACGGGTATTACACAAAGGTGGAGGTCGATGGACGGACAGGAAGCCAAGGCCACTATGCATGGGCCGATAGCCAGGAGAACTTTGCGGATTGGAACTCGAACGGTACGGATCTGACGAGTGATGATTCCAATACGTTCACTCTGAATGGTACGAGATACCGAATTTTCACGCTGGTTCATGGCACCAATTGGGTTTCCGGGTCTGGCGGAGTTGTGTCTTCAAGCGGTCTGCTTTTCGCGGGAATGCAGATTGCTATTGATCCGTTTGTCGACTGTGGAAGGCACTGGCCGTATAGAATCCTCGCTTCATTCTGGCGCGAGTCGTCCAGTGCTCCCTGGCGCTCATTCACGGATCGTAAGACTGGCGCAATCGTGGGGGCGTATGTAGATATGGGGTTGCAGTATGGTGCAGAACCGAATAATCGTATTCTGCGCTGATTCTGTGAGATGATTGGAGGGAGATTCATGCGTGCAATCGGGGCGGACATGAGGCCCTGATTGCACGCATGAATTACGCATGAATTATTGGAGACATGTCGGAGGGGACTGATGAAAAATTTCCATAGACCAATGAATCTAATGCGTCGTGTCATGCACGGTACCACGCGAGTGCGAAATCAAGCCGAATCTTGGGAACAATTCGAGCAGAAGTTCCAAGCCCCCCGCCACCATTGGTTCAGGGCAACGGCTGCGGCGGTGTGCGCGTGCCTGCTCGCGGGGGCGCCGATGAATGTTCCGGCGGCGTTCGCGACCGACGATTCCCCCGCTTCCGATGGATCCTCCACCTCCTCCGATATCTCATCTTCCGGTTCCGCACACGCATCCTCCGCGCTGCCGACCATCGCCGATGACCTGCCGACGGCCAGTGTGTCGCAGGTCGACGACCCGCAGTGCCTCCCGCGCGGCACGTCGCCGAGCTCATCGTCGTACGAGCAGGCCATCCGCCTTCTTTTCTCGCCCGACGGCTCCACCGCCTACACCGTGCCCTTCCCCGCAGGCGACGCCGTCTGCCGCGTCGACGTGGCGAGCATGACGGTCACCGGCAAGGCCGACCTGGCCGGCGTGACGCTCGAACCCACGGGCACCGCCGAGATATCGGACGACGGGTCGCATATCCTGCTCGCCGTCGATGACAACGGGCAGGGCGGCATGGGTCTGTCCATCGCCACCGCCGACATGTCCGTCACCCGCCTGCCCGTGAGCAGCTGGTGGTTCGTGCCGTCGCCCGACGGCTCCACAGCCTACGCATACACGAACTCCGACCCTTCGTCCCCGCAGACGCGCCGCATCGTCTCCCTTTCCACCGCCGACGGCACCATCACCGACGAAAAAACCATCAACCTGCCGTTCGCCAGTGCCGGCATAGGAGCGGAGATCGTGGATGGCATATCCACCGACCGTCTGACGTGGTATATCGAGGTTCTTCCCGAGGGTTCGAGCGCGGTCAAGCTGCTGGCGATCAATGCGCAGTCCGGCACGGCGACAGTGCTCCCCATTGCGCCGACCCATGATGACGCGTCTGAAGCGGGCGAGGATTACTTTCGGTGGCAATCGCCAAGGAGGAATGGTTTCGGGCGCGGGAACTATGCGCCGGTGACATCGAGTTCCGACGCCATATATTACATCAATGCGACGCTTGACGGTGAGTCGGCGCCCACGCCCCTTGTGGTGCTTGACTTGCGAACGGGGGCGCTGTCCGCGGTGGACGCCGTCGCAGACATGTCGAAGACTCTCTGGGCGCTGCCGTCCGCCGACGGGTCGGTTCTGGAATATTCCGCGAATGACGGGAGCGCGGATGACAGTACGACATCGTGGCGAATCGTGTCGACGTCCGATTGGTCCGTCAAGGGTACACTGCCCGTTTCATCGCCCGCACAGTACAAAGGCGAGAAGGTGGTGAACATGGGAAGCGCCCTTTCGTGGGATGGATCGACGTCCCTGGATGCGATGTGCGTGGATGTGAGCGATACCTCCCGCGCCAATGGCGTTACCGAAGGTTGCTCCGCGCCTGTGGTGCTTCGCCTGGCGTCGACGGATGGCGCGTATGCCGCGGATTACGCGGTGGAGATTCCCAACGCCGAAGCGGCGGTGAAGAACGTCGACGGCGAGGCTCCGTACGTCATGGACACGCCGACGCCCGATGAGACCGGTATGTTCCTGGTCGGCGGCGGTCTGCCGCTGACGAAGGTGACGGTGCCCGCCGATTGGAAGCAACAGGCCGCGGCGGCATCCCAGGCCGCGTCCGATGCCGCGGCGGCGGAGGAGGCCGACGATGCGAAGGACGCCGCTCCCGATGCCTCGCGTGGCCGCAGAGTTGCATGGGGCGTAGGCGTGGCTGTTGCGGTAGTTGTGGTGCTTGTGGGCGTGGCCGTTGCGTCCCGGCGTCGGGGAGGCAAGCGCCGCCACTGAGCCCCCGCCCAGGCAGGGAATGCGCGCTGCGCGTATTGGGCGCGGCGGCGTAGCGCGGTCAGCATAGAATCGTGGATATGACTTCCCAGGATTTCCCACCGATGGCCGACGCCCCCGCCGCGGGGCCTGCGCCTGCATCGTCGCGCGGCGGCCGGCGCCGGAACGGGGCGCGCGGCTTCAACGCCAACGATGCCAACGACGCCCGTCTTTTCGACCGCGTCCCTCCGCATGACGACCGCGCGGAACAGGCCGTGCTCGGCGGCATGCTCCTGAGCAAGGACGCCGTTGGCGAGATCAGCCAGGTCCTGGAGCCGTCCGATTTCTACCAGCCCCGTCATCAGATGATCTACGAGGCCATCATCACGCTTTTCGCCGGCTCCCAGCCCGTCGACCCCATCGTGGTGGCAAGCGAACTGCGCCGCCGCGAGCAGCTGGAGAAAATCGGCGGATCCGACTATCTCGCCACCCTCGTCGACAGCGTGCCCACCGCCGCCAATGCGGTGAACTACGCCGACATCGTGCACCAACAGGCCATTCTGCGCCGCGTCATCATGGCCGGCACGCAGGTGGCGCAGCTCGGATACGATGCCGAAGGCCGCGACGCCGAGGATATCGTGAACCTTGCGCAGGCGCAGATCTACCAGGTCGGCATGGGCCACGTGCGCCAGGACTACGTGCCCATCGGCGACGTGGTCATGAGCGCCATGGACACGCTCCAGAGCATCCAGGACGGCACCGTCAGCCGCGGCGTGCCCACGGGCTTCCGCGAAATCGACAAATCCACGCAGGGCCTGCAGCCGGGCCAGATGATCGTCGTCGCGGGCCGCCCGGCCATGGGCAAGTCCACGCTCGGCGTGGATTTTGCGCGTTCCGCCGCCCTGCATAACGACATGGCCACCGTCATCTTCTCGCTCGAGATGAGCAAGCTCGAGCTCGCGCAGCGTATTCTCGCGGCTGAGACGAATATCCCGCTCGGCGTGCTGCGAGACCCGCGCCAGCTCACGCCGCAGAACTGGCAGCAGCTCAACACCTGCGTTTCGCAGATCGCGAGCAAGCCGCTGTTCCTCGATGATTCGCCGAATATGAGCCTGATGGAGATCCGCGCGAAATGCCGCCGCCTCAAGCAGACGAACGACCTGCGCCTCGTGGTGGTCGACTACCTGCAGCTCATGAGCTCCGACCATTCCGTGGAATCGCGCCAGCAGGAGGTGTCGGGCTTCTCCCGCGCCCTCAAGCTGCTCGCCAAGGAGCTCGAGGTGCCCGTCGTGGCGCTGTCTCAGCTCAACCGTGGCGTCGAGGCGCGCGCCGACCGCACGCCGATGCTGTCCGACCTGCGCGAATCCGGCTCGATCGAGCAGGACGCCGACGTGGTGTTCCTCGTCAACAGGCCCGACGTGTACAACAAGGACGACAGGCCGGGCGAGGCGGATATCATCATGGCGAAGCATCGTAACGGCCCGACCGCGACCTTCACCCTCGCCTTCGAGGGCGCGATGTCGCGCTTCCGCGACCTTCCGCAGGACTACCAGCAAGGATTGTGACATGGCATTCAAGGCACTGACACCGGCGATCGGCAAGGCCGTGCGCAAGGTTGCGCGCCTGCGCGGCGGCGGCACGGCGTTCCCCGGCAAGGTGGTGGAGCGCATCGACCCGGGCTTCATGGCGCGCACGCTGGCGCAGCTGCCCTACGGCGTGGTGCTGGTGTCGGGCACGAACGGCAAGACCACCACGACGCGCATCGTGGCGTCGCTGCTCGAAGGCATGGGCCTGCGCGTGTTCACGAACCCGACCGGCTCGAATTTCACGCGCGGCGTGGTGTCGGCGCTGCTTGACAAGGTGAGCGTGGGCGGCAGGCTCGACGCGGACATCGCCGTGCTCGAGCTCGACGAGGCGTACGCGGTGCATTTTGTGCAGCAGGTGCGGCCGCGCTACACGCTGCTTCTCAACGTGATGCGCGACCAGCTCGACCGCTTCGGCGAAATCGACAACACCGCGCGCCTGCTGGGCAAGGCGGCCGCGGCGACAACCGGCACGCTGGTGCTCAACCGCGAGGATCCGCGCGTGGCGGCGCTTGCCGGGGTGGCGCCGAAAGGCACGGCCGTGCGCTATTTCGGTCTCGACGATTCTCTGGTGAGTTTCTTCCCGACCGACGATTCCATGCATTGCGAGCTGTCGGGGGACGGGGATGCTGCGGGTGCTGGCGCTGGCGCTGGTAGTGCGGGTGCTGGCGCTGCGGACGCGGGCGCGACGATTCACGATGGCTCAGCCGAGGATTCCGCCGACAGCGCCGACAGCGCTCATGCGCGCCCGGCCGACGTGACGCTGCTCGCCGTCGACGGGCACGCCGCCCGCTTCGGTATGGACGGCCGCACCTACGACGCCACGCTGCGCCTCGAAGGCGTCTACAACCTCTTCAACGCGGCCGCGGCGCTCGCGGTCGTGCGCGCCGTCATGGACGACGTCGAGCTGGCGCGCCGCTCCCGCACGGAGGCGGGAAAATCGTCGAAGCTTGCGGCGCAGAAATCGTCGGCGGAGCAGAGATCGTCGGAAAAATCGTCGAAACCCGCGGCGCAGACCCGCGCGGGACTCACCGACCGCATGATCGCGGCGCTCAGCGAGGTCACGCCGGCCTTCGGGCGCGGCGAAAGCATCGACGTGGATGGCGTGCCGGTCGAGCTCATCCTCGTCAAGAACCCCATGGGATTCCGTCTGTCGCTCGGCTCGTTCCCGGCGCAGGGGCACCGCACCATGATTGTGATCAACGACGAATACGCGGACGGGCGTGACATGAGCTGGCTGTGGGACGTGGATTTCGACAGTCTGCGCGCCACCGGAGTGGACATGGTATCGGGCGTGCGCGCCACCGACATGGCGCTGCGCCTGGCCTACGATGGCGTCGAGGCGCGCGCCGTGGACGAGGATATCCCGCGCGCGGTGGAGTCGTTCGTGCGCAGCCACCTCGACGAGCCCAAATACATCTATTGCACGTACACGGCCATGCTTGCGGTGCGCGAGTGCATGGGCCGCCTGACGCGAGTGGAGGACGCCGGACTATGAGCGATATGGCGAATGCGAACGACGGGACGGCGGACGTGGCCGCGGCGGCGAATGCGAACGATGGGCGCGTGCTCGATATCGTGACCCTGTACCCGCGCGACATGAATATCTACGGCGACTCGGGCAATGTGCTCACCGTGCGCCGCCGCGCCGCGCTGTACGGTTTCACGCCCGTGGTGCACAACTACAACCAGGGCGACGAATGGCCGAGCCACGTGGATATCGTGCTCGGCGGCGGCGGGCAGGACCAGGGCCAGGGCACCATCACCGACGACCTTTTCGCGCGTTCGCAGCAGATCCGCGCGCTTGCGGACGACGGCTGCCCGATGCTGCTCATCTGCGGCATGTACCAGCTGTTCGGCGAGTATTTCCAGACCGTCGAGGGCGATCGCCTGCCCGGCATCGGCGTGCTCGACCTCGTGACCGTCGGCCAGCCCGTGCGCATGATCGGCAATCTTGTGGACCACACCGAGGAATTCGGCGACGTGGTGGGGTATGAGAACCACTCCGGGCAGACCTTCCTGCGTGACGGCGGCCGCACGCGGCCGTGGGGCCGGGTGGACGCCGACGGCACCGGCAACAATGGGCGCGACCACACCGAGGGCGCGCGCTACAACGCCGTGATCGGCACGTATCTGCACGGGTCGGTGCTGCCGAAGAACCCGCGCGTGGCGGATTACCTGATCGGCGAGGCCGCGCGCAGGCGCTACGGCATGGAGCGGCTCGAGCCGACCGCGCAGGGGGCCGATGAGCTCAGGCGGCTCGACGACCTGGCGAGCAGGGCCGCGGCCGTGGCCGCGAGCCGGCCGCGCTGAGGGGCGTCGGTCGGCGGAGCGACGGGACGGCTCCGCTGAGGCGGATTCCTCACGCCGTCGGTCGTCCCGTCATGCCGCGATTACGCACGCCGCATGACGGGAAAATCGTGGATTCCTCCATACAATGGAAGCGTATCCGGCCGCGCATCGCTGCGCGGCGGGCCAACGCGACCCCGCGTGCCTACGCGGGAGTAGGGAGGAAAGATGTCTGGAAAGACTCCGCTCAAGCCTGATGAGATCTATCACATCGAAGACGACGATGACCTGTTCGACTCGCTGAAGAAAACCGTGCGCAAGGCCGGCGTCATCGCCGGCGTCGTCGAGCTCGTCATCGGCATCGTTATGCTGTTCTGGCCGAGCAAGACGCTCGCCGCCGTCACCGTGCTGCTCGGCGTGGGGCTCGTGCTGCTCGCCATCGTGTATCTCGGGGCGGCCATCGGCACGCCGATCATGCCGGCCGGCTGGCGCACGCTCGGCATTCTGAGCGCGGTGCTGTTCGTGTTCGCCGGCATCGCCATTTTCAAGGCGCCGCAGGCCGTTGGCGCGTCCCTGGTGGTGTTCGTCACAATCATCCTCGGCATGGTGTGGATTCTCGACGGCATCACGTCGCTGTTCCAGTCGAGCTTCACCATCAACCCGGCCGCGTCCATCGTGTACGGACTCGTGTCGATTATCGCGGGCATCGTGGTGCTTGCCGCGCCGCAGCAGTCCACGGTGTTCCTGTTCATGTTCGTGGCCGTGGCGCTGATCGTGATGGGCATCGTGTCCATCATCCGCGCCCTCACCTTCGGCCGCCGCGACTAGCCGCGTGGCGCGGTGTGCGTGCGCGTGCGGTGTGCGTGGGGCTCCCGCCCCTCTTCCCATAACAATGTGATGGGTTTCGGACCGAAATCCACGATTTCGACCTCAAAATCGTCGAAAAATGTCCGCAAGCCATCACATTGTTGCGGAATTCACAACGATGTGATGGGTTGCGGACACGGGGCGATCTGACCGCCCCGCACTGACCGAGGGCGGAGTATCGAACACCTATTGCGCGGTTTGTGGGGTCCCGGACGGCAAACCGACGACGCAATTGCAACGTTTTCGGACGCTCTCTACTCGGGCAACCCCCGAAAAGGACCCCACAAACCGCGAAATACCCCTCCGCGGCATATTCGAACACCCCCGTCGGAGCCCCGATCCAGCGCTCCCGACCGTGTCCGTAAGCCATCACACCATTACGAATTCCCTAACAATGTGATGGGTAACGGACGGAAAACACGATTTTTTCGCCTGAAATCGTCGAAAAATGTCCGCAAGCCATCACATTGTTGCGGAAACGAGAACGATGTGAGAGCGGGCGCCGGAATGTGTGGCGCCGGCGATGCGGGGGTGCCGGGATGCGGGGAAGGGAACGATCGGGGACAAGGGTTGTGTCGTATCATGTGCAGAGAAATATTGGCGCACAGGCGGGAGTAACAGTGCACAAGTCGCAGCGCGGCGGGGACTCGTTGTCCATCCACGATTCATGGCATGATTCATTGCGTGGCCGGGGTTCGCTGCCTGACGCGGACGCGTCCGACGCGCTTGGGGGAGAGCGTCGCCGGAAGATGTGCAGCATGCGGCGCCGGCTCCTGGCATTCGTGGTGTGTCTGGCGCTGTCGGCGTGCATCGTTCTGGCGGCGCTGTGGGCGGAAGGGGTCGCTCCTGCCAAGGCGCAGGCGGTGGAGATTGCGCAGAGCGCCGATGCAACGGGCGCCGATACGATAGGCGAATCGTCGGACACCTCCGACGCAACCGCCACCGATGCAACCTCCGACGCCACCGCCTCCTCGACCCCCGCCGAGGCGCAGAACGAAAGCGTGACGCTCGACTCCACGAACTTCTCCGACCCGGCCTGCGTCGGCGCCGACCCCGGCGCGCTGCGCATCTCGCCTGACGGCGCCACCGCGTATATCGTGTCGAATGGCAGCGAGGTCTGCGCCGTCGACATCCCGGACTTCACCACCACCCACACCGCCACCTTGCCCGGCGACAGCCTCGGCGTCGAGGGCGGCGTGGCGCTTTCCACTGACGGCGCGCGCCTTTTCGTGGCCACCACCGCCGGCATCGCGGTGATCGACACCGCCTCCTACGCCGTCACGACGCTCGACCTCGTGACCAGCAACTACGTGGTGACGCGCGACGGCTCGACGCTGTACGCCGTGGTGCAAAGCGACGGCGCGTGGCAGGTCGACACCGTGGACGTGGCCGGCGGCGGCATCACCTCGCAGCCTGTCACCTTCCAGGAAGGCGCCGACCCCAGCGTGGTCAATCCGCTGATTGTGTCGGACGACGGCGTGACCGTCATCGCCGACGCGCAATACGATTCCGCCGAGCATATCCTCGCCATCGAGCCCTCAACCGGCTCCAGCACGCATCTGGCGGTGGCGGCGGTCAGCTACATCGGCTGCGCGAGCCCCGACGGCACCAAGGTGTACGTGCCGGATTCCAGCGTGAGCAACGTGCTCGAGGTGAACGCGAATTCGCGCGAGGTGGGCGTGATCAGCGTGGATTCCCAGGCGAGGATTGTGAGCATGGCGCTGTCGGCGGATGGCTCGCGGCTTGCGGTGGGCACGTCGACGGGCGCGCATCTCTACGATGCGGCCAGCGGCGCGAAGGTGCGCGATCTGGCGGCGAACGAGCCGGACGCGTATGTGTCGCCCGATGGGCGGTATCTGATGTCGGTGTCGGTCGGGAGCGATGGCGCGGCGGTGTCGGGTGGTGCTGGCGCGGCGTCGGGGGCGGCCGGGCTGACGACGCTTGATGTGTCGCGGTCCGCGTCGGATTCGGGCACCACCGTGCAGACGGGCCAAGTGTATTACGATGGCGTCGGCGCGGGCGGCGATGTGGAGGTACGCGGCGTGGCTTTCGCGCCCGACGGGTCGGCGATGTATGTGTTGGCGACAGGGGACGCGTCGTCGTCGGGCGCATCGTCGGACACGGGCGCATCGTCGGGCACGGGCGCGAGCTCTGCGACCTCCAATTCGGTCGGGCGACTGATCCGCATCGACCTCAACGGCTTCTCCGATGCATCGACCGCCGCGCAGAAGAGCTCGTCGTCAAAGACGCTTCCGCTGATCATTGCGCTGGTGGTTGTGGGCTGCGCTCTGATCGCCGGTTCCATCTGGATTCGCCGCCGCCTCGCCTCCGCTGAATCCGCTAAGCGTTAGCGCCCGGTTCGAATCGGGTGGGGCCGAATCGGCTTCCGAATCGGCCGCATGTCCGCAACCCATCACATCGTTTTCGTTTCCGCAACAATGTGATGGCTTGCGGACGTTTTCCGACGATTTCGGGCGGGAAAATCGTGTTTTGTGTCCGTAACGAGGTGGTGACGTTTTCTTGGACTTTTGACTGGAGGGCGTCATGGCTAGTTATACGCGGGAGCAGAGGCTCAGGGCGTGTGAGTTGTATGAGCGGCTGGACCGGAGCGCGACGGCCG
>Ga0256406_1005800_pt1 | contig 12868 bp, 13 predicted proteins | sample RumenRJG_03DNA_FD_185986 | JGI IMG/M metagenome (GOLD analysis project Ga0256406, IMG submission 185986) | Bovine rumen microbial communities from Lethbridge, Alberta, Canada - RJG_03 | ecosystem: Host-associated > Mammals > Digestive system > Stomach > Rumen | place: Canada: Alberta | collected...
CGCGCTTCGGCAGTACGAACTGTCCAAAGATTCTTCAGGGCTATGATCCCAGTGATCCGGAAGACCTTGAGGTCATCCGGTCGCAGCTTCTGATGAGAAAGATCTGCGCGCCGATGGTTCTGGCGTCGATCGGGATCGCGGAGGCACTGATGCGTTGAAACTGCCGCGATGTGTAGATTTTGTGTTCAAGTAGACATACCGTTTTTTCGTGATATAATAAAGTTTGCGATTCGCTACGGGCGCGGTCTCGGCCGCGATAGCATAGATTTTATATAAGAGAGAAGGGATAAGATATGACAAAGGTAGATATTTTCTCCGGCTTCCTCGGAGCCGGAAAGACCACTCTGATCAAGAAGCTGATCAAAGAAGCATATGTCGGTGAGCAGGTCGTTCTGATCGAGAATGAATTCGGCGAGATCGGCGTTGATAAGGGATTCCTGAAGAATACGGGAATTCAGATCAACCAGATGAACGCCGGATGCATCTGCTGCACGCTGGTGGGTGATTTTGGCAGAGCTCTGAACGAGGTAATTGATCAGTATCATCCGGATCGGATTCTGATCGAGCCGTCCGGTGTTGGCAAGCTGTCGGATGTAATCATCGCGGTGCAGGATCTGCACAACGACGAGATTCAGCTCAACGGATTCACGACGGTTGTCGATGCGAAGAAGGCGAAGATGTACCTGAAGAATTTCGGTGAATTCTATAAGAATCAGGTGCAGCATGCGAGCTCGATCATCCTGAGCCATGTTCAGGGACTTTCGCAGGAGAAGATCGACAAGGTCATCGCGATGCTGAGAGAGCTGAACACCGAGGCTTCGATCGTGACGACGGACTGGGATCAGATTGACGGTAAGAAGATCCTGGAGATCATGGAACAGAAGAAGACGCTTTCGGCGGAGCTCGATCACCTGCGCGAGGAAGCCTACAGAGAACAGGCGGAGCACGAGGCGGAAGAGGCCGCGGAGCACGAACATGAGCATGATCATGACGATCACGATCATGACCACGAAGATCACGATCACGACGACCATGATCATGAACACGAACATGAAGACCATGATCACGACCATGAGGGACATCATCACCACCATCATCACCATCACCACGGCGGCCACGACGCGGACGAGGTGTTCGACGAATTCGGTGTCGAGACCGCACACAAGTATACGAAAGAGCAGCTGGTGAAAGCGATGGATTCGCTGCAGAATTTCGCGGAGTGCGGACAGGTTCTGCGTGCAAAGGGTATCGTAGAAGGCGAAGATGGCAAGTGGTATGAGTTCGATTACGTGCCGGGCGAACCGGAAGTCCGTGAGGGCGAGCCGGAGACGACCGGAATGGTGTGCGTGATCGGAGTCGGCCTGGAGCAGGATCGGATCAAGGAGCTTTTCGGCCTGAACTAAGAAATAGAGCCGGCAGAGACCGGCGCAGAGGAAGAATATGGTACAGAGACTTGAAGACCGCAAGGAGATTCCGGTATATCTTTTTACCGGGTTCCTCGGCGGCGGTAAAACAACTTTTATACAGGATACGCTGAATACGCCGGAGTTTGACGGGGATGTCCCGACTCTTCTGCTCGTCTGCGAAGAGGGCGAGGTGGAGTATGACCAGACTGCTTTCGCGAGTCCGGAGAATGTTTTTGTCGAATACATCGAGGACGAGGAGGACCTGAACCAGCAGAAGCTGGCGGAGATCAACCGGAAATACCGGTTTGATCGGGTGATGGTCGAATACAACGGCATGTGGATGCTGACTTCGTTTTTCAGCAGCATGCCGCCGAACTGGGTCATTGCGCAGGAGATGTGTTTCTTCGATGCGACGACATTCCTGATGTACAATCAGAACATGCGGCAGCAGTGTTTTGACAAGATGCAGACGGCAGAGCTGGTTGTGTTCAACCGGTGCACGAAGGGTTTCGACAAGATGCCTTTTCACAAGGAAGTTCGGATTGCGAACCGGAAGTCGCAGATTCTCTACGAATACGGCCCGTATGACGTGGAGCCGGATAACATACCGGATCCGCTGCCGTTTGACAAGAACGCGTCCCGTTTCAAGATCGAGGACGACTGGTATGCGGAGTGGTATCGCGATATCAATGAGAACGAGGATGACTACGAGGGCAAGATCATCACGGTCAAGGGCCGTGTCGCGTTGTCGGACGAGCTGCCGGCGGGCAAGTTTGCTTTCGGGCGCCACGTCATGACCTGCTGTGTGCAGGACATCCAGTTCGCGGGGCTGATGTGCATTTACGCGAATTCGCAGGATTTCAAGACCGGCGACTGGGTCGAGATCACGGCAAAGGTCCGGATCGAGTACGAGGAAGCGTACGGCGAGAAGGGACCGGTTCTCTACGCGCGGACAGTTACGCCGTGCGAACCGGCAGATCCGGAAGTCGCGACATTCTGATTGAATAATGTAAAAAAAGCGAGGCCGGCGGATTTCCGCCGGCCTCGCTTCATATTCGTATGGCTGATTTTTCCGGGGAGTCGCAGCTGCCCGTTCATCTGTAGCCTTTTGAAACCTGTCAATAGTTCGTCAGATCAGGCCGTGGGTACGCATCAGGAACAGCCAGAATGTCAGCGAAAATGCGGAAAGCAGCGTCGTCAGCATGACGGTGCTGGTGGTCAGATCGCCCGCGTGCCCCATCTCCTTCGCCATGACGAAGCAGCTGATCGTGGATGAGGAGCCGCACATCACAAGGGCGGCGACGAGTTTGTCGTTCCGGAAGCCGAGATGGACGCCGATCGGCAGGAAAATTGCAGCCAGCAGGAACAGCTTGATGAACGTGCTGAAACCGGCGGCTTTCGCTGAACTGAGGGAACGCTCGAGAGAGAAGGAAGCACCCATCGCAATAATACCGAGCGGTGTCGCGCAGCGTCCGACATAGTCGATTGTGGAGGACGCAAGCGCCGGCATCGGCAGGCGTAGGAGCGACCACACAAATCCGGCCGCAACCGAAAGGATGATCGGGTTCGTCAGAATGCCGCGGATTGTTTTTTTGAACATGGCTGCATTCAGCGGGGTTCGTTCCGGCTTGAAGAAGGCCAGAATGACGACGGCTGCGATGTTATAGAGTGGGACTGCGCCGATGATCATCAGTGGTGCCATGCCGACGTTTGAGTACAGATTCTGGACGACGGCGATGCCGAGGATCGTCGCGCTACTCCGGTAGGATGTCTGGATGAATTCTCCCTGTTCCGAACGGCGGCAGAGAAAATAGGACAAGAAGATGCACAGCAGTATGCTGAGAAGCGTTACGATAAAGCAGTACAGCACGTATTCCGTATCCCAGTTCTTCCGGTAGTCGGTGCCGCACATATCGTGGAATAAAAGCGCCGGCAGGCAGACGCGGAATACCAGTGAATTCATCAATGAAACGAATGTATCGTCCAGAAATCCGATACGTTTGAGAAAAATGCCGAGAAGCACGAGGAAAAAGATCGGCAGTGTTGCGTTGAGACAAAAAATCAGATCGTTTAACATGATTCAAATTATATCACCATGTGGAGCGGGACGGTGATTCTTTTTGGAGTGCAAGAGCCGGGACGCTGATGGATCCGGCGTCCGTTGATGAATCGTTCTCTTTGGGATATAATGAAGAAAATGACGCAATCGAGAGGAGAAATAATGAAAGTTGTCGTGTACAGCATGCGGACTTTTGACGAGCTTCCGCAGTTTAAACGTTATGCAGAGAAGTACGGAATTGAATTTGATTATACGACGGAATCGCCGAATCCGGAGAATTACGGTCTGGCGAAGGGATATGACGGGGTCTCGATCATCACGACGCCGACGCCGGCGGAGATGATTGATGCGATGAAGGAGAACGGCGTCCGGGTGATTTCGACCCGGACGATCGGTTATGATCACATTGATGTGAAGCATGCTTTTGAAGTTGGAATGGGCATCACGAATGTGACGTACGACCCGGCTTCGGTCGCGGATTACACGATCATGATGATGCTGATCGGCTGCCGCCGGCTCCGCTATATCATGGACAAGGCGGCGGTGCAGGATTACACGCTGAAAGGCAAGCTCGGTAAGGAGATTTCAAAAAGCACGGTCGGTGTGATCGGAACCGGCCGGATCGGCGAGACGGTGATCCGACACCTGTCCGGCTTCGGATGCCGGATCGTGGCGTACGACATTTATCCGAAAGACCGGCTGCACGGGCTCTGCGAATACACGGATCTGGATACGCTTTACGCGGAAAGCGATATCATCACGCTGCACGCGCCGGCGCTTCAGGACAACTATCATATGATCGATGAAGCCGCGTTCGGGAAAATGAAAGACGGCGTGATCTTCGTGAACTGCGCGAGAGGACAGCTCGTCGATACCGATGCGCTGATCCGAAACCTTGCGAATGGCAAGGTCGGCTTTGCAGCACTCGATGTGATCGAAAAAGAGCTTGGCATCTACTATCAGGACCTTTCCGGCACCATCATCGACAATCCGGAAATGGCGGTTCTGAAGAGCTTCTATAACGTCTTTTTCTCGCCGCACACCGCCTTCTACACGGAAGAGGCGGTCGCGAACATGGCAGAAAATTCGCTTCTCGGAATCAGGGATTATTTGGAGGGAAAAGACAGCCCGTTCATTGTCAGAAAGTTTTAGACAGAGAATCGGACGAAGGTAGAGATCGCTGCGCAATATCGCGCAGTATGCAGATGGGAGCTTAATGTATGGATACTTTGCAGGCAATCGAACGGCGGCATTCCGTCCGTAAATATGAAGATCAGCCGATTCAAAACCAGATCGCAAGCCGGCTTCAGGCGGCGATTAATGTGTGCAACCGGGTCGGCGGCCTTAACATGCAGCTGGTACGGAATGAACCGGAAGCTTTCGGCGGGCTCAGGGCCCGGGTTGCGCGGTTTTCCGGCGTATCGAATTATATCGCCGTAATCGGAGAAAAATCGGATGACCTGGATGAGCGGGCCGGCTACTACGGCGAGAAAGTGGTGCTCGTTGCGCAGCAGATGCATCTGAACACCTGCTGGGTCGGGGTTTCATACAAGCGGGTCCCGGAAGCGTATGATCTTCAGGACGATGAGAAGCTGGTCGCGGTAATTGCGGTCGGATACGGTACGACGCAGGGCGAGCCGCACAAGGGCAAGTCAATGTGCGACGTCAGCGACGGTACGGAAGTCAGCCGGTCCGATCCGGACTGGTATAAGCGGGGAGTCGTTGCGGCGCTGATGGCACCGACGGCGATGAACCGGCAGCGGTTCTATTTCAGAAGAAACGGCCGCGAGGTCAGCGTCGCCGCCGGCCGCGGGCCATATGCCGAGGTGGATCTCGGAATCGTAAAATGTCATTTTGAAATCGGCGCGGGAAAAGAAAATTTCGACTGGGTTCCGGCACCGGAAGAGGACGGAGGAATCCTTTCCGCTATTTCCGGCGGGTCCGATTCATCTCGTGAACAAGATCAATAACCATCGCAATGGCGATGCCGGCGAACAGAATCAGCGTGACGTGGCGTCCGCTGCCGCTCCCGCTGTCGGCGAATGCAAATACCGGCGTCGCGGCGATCGCCAGAGTCATCAGTATCGTCTTGATTATTGAAGAATTCTTCATCTATATTACCTTCCTTCCGTTAATCTCGGATTCTGTCCTGCCTGTAATTACGGCGGAAACAATATGAACATAATATCGGTCCGGCGGAACGTTGTCAATAGTGCCGGACCGCAAAAAAGAACAGCGGCAGCCCATCTCAGGCTGTCGCTGCTTTAGTGTGTGACTTATAGCGGTTGTATCGCTTCACTGATACTAATGTAACAGAAAATGATGGATTTGAACAATTAATTGTTTTTCACAGAATGATTAGAAGACGTGAATATATAAATCCAGTTAAAGTATATATTGACAAATTTTTATTATATTGAATCTAAATGGTATTTTTGATATTATTAAAAAAGTGAAATTGTGAGGTAACAGTTATGGAAATACGAAATATCATTACTTTCGTTAAAGCTGCTGAAATGAAGAGCTTCACGAAGACGGCCAGCCAGCTGGGCTATTCTCAGGCGGCGGTCACCGTGCAGATCAAGCAGCTGGAGGATGAACTGGGGACGCAGCTCTTTGACCGGATCGGCCGCAGCGTCAGCCTGACCCGGGCCGGGGAGAAGTTCATGCCGTATGCGCTGCAGCTGCTGAAGTCCATGGACGATGCGGTGTCTTTTATGAAAAAGGAAGACGAGCCGTCCGGTGTACTTCGGATCGGTGCGAGTTCTTCTTTTTCGGCGGGAATGATCCCGAAGCTCATTCCGGAATTCTGCGAGAAATATCCGAAGATCGAGATCATCATACGGACGTCGGACCTGCTCGCTTCAATGCTGGAACTACTTCGGCAGAATCAGCTGGATTTCGTATTTACATTGGAGAGGCAGCCGCACATTCAGGACTGCGAACTGGTGGCGGCGCATCCGGAATCGTTTGCGTTTGTCACGTCTCCGGACAATCCGCTGGCGTCGATGAAGAATGTGCCGATTGAGAAGATCGTTGAGAACAATTTTATTTCGGCGGACCGGGAGGTCAGCTACGGCCTTTATCTGGAGCAGACGCTGATGGAGCGGGGAATTCCGTTCCATCCGATGGTGGAGATCGGTTCGACCTCCGCGATCATCAGTATTCTGGCGAAAGGCGTCGGTGTATCATTCCTGCCGGTGTTTCTGACAGAAGAACCGGTCAAGAAGGGAGAGCTGGCATTCATCGACACAGAGAATCTGGGCATTCAGGCCTGGACGCAGATGATGCGGCTGAAGAATAAGTGGGTGAATGCCGAAATGCAGGCTTTCATTGATTTTGTCTCCGAGAAGTTTCGCAATATGTAGAAACTGGTTCAGCCTTGGACTGGTTTCGGGAGTATCCGATTAATGAAAATATTTGCACTAATCATTTTTATCGTGATGTACGCGGCCATGATCCTGTTCCAGAAGCTGCGCGTGTGGGCAGCGCTCGGAGCGGCTGCGGTCTTTCTGATCGCCGGAATTATCACGCCGGGTAATGCGCTGGCTTCGGTCAACTGGAATATTCTGCTGATGATCAGCGGCACGATGGTCGTGGTATATTTCTTCATCGAATCAAAGATGCCGAACCGGCTGGCGGACATTCTGCTGGATCGGTCGAAGAATTTGAAATGGGTGATAATATACATGTCGCTCTTTGCCGGCGGGATTTCTGCTTTCATTGACAATGTTGCGACCGTGCTGATGGTCGCGCCGGTCGGACTCGCGGTCTGCCGGAAGCTGAAGGTCTCACCGGTGCCGATGATCCTTTCGATCTCGGTCTCGTCGAATCTGCAGGGAGCGGCGACACTGGTTGGCGATACGACTTCGATGATGCTGGGTTCTTACGCCGGGATGGATTTTTCGTCCTTCTTCTGGTTCCATGGGCGGCCGGGTATTTTCTTTGCGGTCGAGCTGGGAGCGGTGATGACGGTCCCGGTGATGATGTATCTGTTCCGAGGTTATACGCAGCCGGTGCATGCAGCGGAGACGACAGATGTTAAGAATAAGATGCCGTCCGCAATGCTGGTGCTCCTCGTCCTGACGCTGATCGGGGTATCCTTCATCCCGGATAAGCCGGAACTTACGAATGGCGTCATCTGCGCCGCCTATGCGCTGCTGACGGTCGTACTGGACGGAATCAGGGTTCGGAGCTCGGATCATGTGGGCAGCGCGATCAAGAGCATCGACTACGAGACACTGCTTTTGCTGTTCGGACTGTTCATCGTGATCGCCGGCATCACGGAAGTGGGCCTTATTGATGCTTTTGCCGGCTGGATCGTGAAGACCGGCGAGAGCAGAATGTTCCTCCTGTACACCATCGTCGTATGGGGATCCGTGCTGATTTCTGCTTTTGTCGACAACATCCCTTATGTTGCGACCATGCTGCCGGTGATATCGAGCGTATGCCAGACGATGGGGATCGAGCCGTATCTCCTGTATTTCGGGCTGCTGTCCGGTGCGACACTCGGCGGCAATATCACTCCGATCGGCGCGTCCGCGAATATCACGGCGGTCGGAATTCTCCGGAAGCATGGCGAACCGGTTACATTCGCGCAGTTCATGAAAATCGGCGTGCCGTTCACGCTGACCGCCGTCGTGTGCGGCTACCTGTTCATCTGGTTCGCGTGGAAATAGGGCCGCAGAAGATTAATATTAAATATCAAAGCAACAAAAGACCGGAACGAAGATCATCATCATCGTTCCGGTCTTTCAATTTCGTTACTTCATGCAGATTCGATATCGCAATTACTCTGCGATAACAGTACCTTTACATGCTCTTCCGGTGCAAGCTGCGTTGCCCTCATCTGTATCCAGATGTACAACCGTAGCCGGACCGCCGATTCTGCAGACAACATCACCGAAGGTCAGAGCACGCTTCATGCCCGTATCGATCTTCAGCTCAACAACCTGATTCTGCTCTACGCCCAGCTTGGCAGCATCTTCCTCGGTGAGGTGAACGTGTCTCTGCGCGACGATGCAGCCTTCTTCAGTATCAACCGAATTGCCGTTCGCTGCCGTGATCTTGATTCCCGGAGTGCCTTCCGTATGACCCGAAAGGCGGATTGGCGCATCTACGCCGAGGGAACGAGCATCGGTAGCAGCCAGTTCGATCTGAGTAGCCTTTCTCGCCGGTCCGAGGATTGCAACTCTCTCCATCGATCTCTTCGGACCGGTAAGAGTTACTCTCTCCTCAGCGACGAAACCGCCTGCAATATCCTTCTTCTTCTTGAGCTCATAGCCTTTGCCGAAGAGCTTCTCGATGTCCTCCTGCGAAAGGTGCACGTGGCGAGCACTTACTTCTACATTGACCTCTAATGTACCCATTGGACTATACCTCCTTGATTCTATTCACCATCCGCCGGCACGAAGCCGGCAGCAGTCTGATTCTTTAATTATTATATTCCATGTGTGCGGATTTGTCTACACTCGTGTTTTAGAAAGTGAACAAAAATCCGGTAAAAACCAATGCCACCGCGGCGGAGTCGGCCGGGAGTCCGGAAGGGACGGAAAACACTGTTTTTCCCGAAATTCCTTGCCATTCCAACGTGATTGTGATAATATTGTACAGCTATGGATATAAACGAGTCGTATATGCGCGAGGCACTGTGGGAAGCAGAGAAGGCAGCCTCTATCGGAGAGGTGCCGGTCGGCGCGGTGATCGTGCGGGATGGCGAGATCGTCTCCCGGGCGCATAACCGGGTGGAGATCGATCATGATTCTTCCGCACATGCGGAGATGCTCGCGATCCGTCAGGCTGAGGAGGCGTTAAATGCCAAGTGGCTTCTCGGATGCGACCTCTACGTCACGCTGGAACCCTGCGCAATGTGTGCCGGGGCGATGGTACTGGCTCGTCTTCGCAGGCTGTATATCGGGACGATGGATCCGAAGAACGGGGCCTGCGGATCAGTATTCAATGTCATACAGGAAGAGCGCCTCAATCATGCGGTTGAGACGGAAGTCGGGATTCTGCAGCCGGAGTGCAGCTCAATCCTGAAAGACTTTTTCCGGGAGATGCGGGCAGCGCGTGTACGGACAAGGCGCCGCGCGGCGAATGAGATCGGAAGAGCGACGGATAATACGGACGGAGGAACTATTTAATGAAAAGAAAGAGCCTGATTGCCGTGCTTGCGGCACTGATGGTAATGATAAGCACGGTGGCGGCTTTTGCAGACAGTGATGCATTTCAGCTGAAATCTTCATATCCGAAGAACGGACAGAAGAATACGTCCATCGAGAACGTCGGTGTGCAGCTGCATTTCAACCATTCCATTTCCAGCGCAAAGGCAGAGGCCAACAACGAGAAGTGCGTCAAGATCGTGGACAGCGAAGGCAAGGAGATACCGATCAAGGTGCTGACGAGTAAGAAAGAGAAGGGCCTGATGCTTGTTCTCGGCGACAGCACGAATGACAAGTTCAAGGTAGAGAATAACGCGGAATACACGCTGGTGATCTCAAAGGATTTTACGGATGATCAGGGCAACATGCTGGGACAGGAGCAGCGTCTGACGTTTAAGACGTTCAACCAGCGGCTCAACAACATCATCAATATGGTGATGATGTTCGCGATCTTCGGCGGAATCATGGTGATGACGGTCCGTCAGCAGAGACAGCAGAGCGAAGGCAAGGACAAGTCCAAGGAAGAGAAGAAGGACGCACCGTTCAACCCGTATCGCGAAGCGAAGCGGACGGGTAAGTCGCTCGAAGAAGTGATCGAGGAAGAGAAGAAGAGAGAAGAGAAGGAAGCGCGTAAGAATAAACGGAAGAATAAGAACGAGAAGGAGTCCGAAGAATATGTGAAGGATTCCCAGCTCAAGCTCAGCGAGATTCTCCCGAATGTGTACGCTGTTCACGGTCCGAGGCCGATTTCGGCCGCCGGCGGCAAGTACAAATCCGGCCGGGCGCCGAAGCAGGAAGAGCCGAAGAAGCGCGGAAGCCGCAATAACAGCAACCGGAATAAGATGTAGTGTATTGGGGGATGCCGATGGCATCCCTTTTTTTGAAAAAGTGTAAGGGCAGGATATGAAGACAGACAGCATCACGCTCAATGCGTACGCGAAAATCAATCTTTCGCTGGAAGTAATTCGGCGTCGAAAGGACGGATACCACGACATCTTGTCCTTTATGCAGGATCTGGGCCTCTCAGACCGTGTAACGGTAGGGGCTTCGGAAGAAAAATTGCAGCTGGAAATACAAAAATGCTGTGCAATGGATTGCTTTATTGACGATATTAAGGTAAAATTTTGCATGGATAATAATACAATCCCGATGGGCCCGGAGAACCTGGGATACAAGGGGGCAGCAGCGGTTTTGCGTGCGCTGGATCCCGGGATGAACCGGCCGGAGTCCATCTGCATCATCATTGAGAAGCATCTGCCGGTGGCGGCCGGGATCGCAGGCGGAAGCGGCAATGCCGCAGCATGCATGCTGGCGGTCGATGCGCTCTGCGGATACCCGTTATCACTGGAGCAGCTTTTATCCATTGGAGCCTCTGTCGGGGCAGACGTGCCTTTTTCGCTGGCGATGAATGCCAGGAAGAATTCGCACATACTGAAAGGACTGCCGGGCATTGAAGCTTCCAGGTCTTCAGCGTGGATCGAGGGAATCGGGGAGATCGTCAAACCGGCGGACCCGATCCCGTGCAGCGTGATTCTGATGAATCCGGGAATACCGGTTTCGACCAGAGAGGTTTACGAAGCGATTGATGCGCTCGGTGACCATGAAGTGAACGATGCTCTTTTTTTCAACCGGATGGAAGAGTATACGCTGCAGCGTTATCCGGAAGCCGCGGAGCTGAAGCGGGAGATGGATGCGCATCTTCGGGCGGAGCATATCGTGATGAGCGGAAGCGGACCGACAATGGTGGCTTATTATAAGGATAGTGCGACTGCACTGGAGGATTCGGCAAGGGCATCCGTAGCGGACTGGATGCGGGACGGCTGGAGAATCTGGTGTACAGAGAGCGGAGGGACAGTGAATGGATATTGATCTTCAGATTCAGAAACCATTAAGAGAACTGGTGTATTTGGAACTCAAACACAAGATTCTGACCGGAGAGATCACGGCGCGCACGCGTCTGATGGAGATCGATCTGGCGGAGAAGATGAATGTGAGCCGGACGCCGATTCGTGAGGCAATCCGGGAGCTGGCCAATGACGGACTGGTCACAATTGAACCGAGAAGAGGTGCTTATGTGTCGGACATTTCGATCAAGAATATGATCGACGTCTTTGAGGTTCGTGAAGATCTGGAAGGGCTGGCATCTTATCTGGCAGCGAAGCGGATCAATGAAGAAGAGAAGCTCGCGCTCGGCAAGTTGACCCGGCTGTACGAGCTCGCCGTGGAGAAGAAGAACACCGCGGAAATGGTCGAATATGATGAGAAATTCCACAACTTTATCGTAAAATGCAGCCGTAATGATACGCTGATCGAAATGGTCAATCACATTCAGGAGCTGTCTTTGCGGTTCCGTTATCTGTATTATGGAGATTATTCTCTGTTCGAGAAGATGCCGAAGGAACACAAGGAAATTATGGAGTCAATTGTCAATGGCGATGCGGAGCGGGCGAGAAGGGTGGCCGATGCGCACGTGAAGGAGCTGAAAGCTTTTATTGTTGAATTGGGGCGGCAGCGTTCCGTAGACGAATAACATCAGATATGAAATGAGAGCGGAGACCAGTCTCTGTTCTCATTTTTTTAAAAGACACCGATCCGGCGGAGGCGGCCGAGGAGCTGTAGGACTGAGGCCAGCGGAAGCCGGCGGACAATATATCACTAGGAAGGAGCAGGTATTGGACAAGAATCAGGAGAAAAAAGGCTATTTGGTGCTGAGCGACGGTACCGTCCTCGAAGGTATTCGATTCGGGGCGGAAGTCGATTCGATCGGCGAACTGGTTTTTACAACCGGTATGGAAGGGTATGTCGAGACACTGACGGATCCGAGCTATTACGGCCAGATCGTCATGCAGACATTTCCGCTGATCGGCAATTACGGTGTTATGGAGGAGGATTTTGAAGGCGGGTGCGCGGTCCGGGGCTATGTGGTCCGGGAATGCAGCGATACGCCGTCGAATTTCCGTTCGGAATACGACCTCGACACGTATCTGAAGGCAAAGAACGTTCCGGGGATCAAGGGCATCGACACGAGGGAGCTGACCCGGAAGATCCGGGAACGCGGCGTGATGAACGCGGCGATCGTGTCGGAACCGCCGGAGGATCTGACGGAGATCCGGGATTACGTGATCAAGGATGCGGTTAAGAATGTGACCTGCGATTCGGCGTATACGGTTCCGGCTGAAGGGGAGACCGAGTATCATGTGACGCTGATCGATTACGGTGCAAAGAAAAACATCGCGCGGATG
>Ga0256406_1005801_pt1 | contig 12868 bp, 4 predicted proteins | sample RumenRJG_03DNA_FD_185986 | JGI IMG/M metagenome (GOLD analysis project Ga0256406, IMG submission 185986) | Bovine rumen microbial communities from Lethbridge, Alberta, Canada - RJG_03 | ecosystem: Host-associated > Mammals > Digestive system > Stomach > Rumen | place: Canada: Alberta | collected...
GGCGATGCTCTTCACCGTAAACGTGGCCTCCGGAGCCGTCCGGCCCCCCTGCTGCGTCTCTTCCTTCTCTTCCTCAGCCTCCGGTGCTGGCGCAGAGCTCGTCTCCGGCTCCTGCGCCGTCACCTGATGGTCTTCTTCCCCATTTTCCCACAACTCCACCGAAGCCGAAGGCCGCGGCGTCTGATTGCCGATATCCTGCTCCGGGCCCCACAGCGAGGGCGCGGCCTGCGCCTGCGCCCCCATTGCCATGCCGAGGAGCACCGTCGCCGTCAAGGCTTTGTATCTCAAAGAGCTTCCTTCCCTTCCAGTCTTCCCAAAAAGGTCTTACGATGCGACATTCACGCCAGAGCCCTCCGACTCGATGCCGATCGAGCTGTCATCTGCCGCATCCGACGACTCTGCATCCTTGCTTTCCTCGTCCTTATCCTTGTCCTTGGCATCCTCGGTGTCCTCCGCGCTCTCCGTATCGTCCGCCGTCATCACCGAAATGGCCGACCGTGCCGCCGTCTCGTCATCATCGTACGAACGGGAGAAGAGCGACGTCCCTTCATCTTCCGAAGAAGAAGAGGACGACGAAGACGTCCCGGACTGGCGCTCCGACGCCGAAGCCTCGTCACCAAAAAGCCACGAAGCATCCGTCGTCGACTGCAGGTCCGTGCGGGCCCCGGCCGACTCGACCGCCGCCGAACCATCATACGTCCCGGCATCCGCCGTCTCGACCGCTGCCGAGCCCTCGTACGTCTGCGCGCCCGCCGACTCGATGGCCGCCGAGCTGTCGCGCACGACCTCGGTGTCGCCCGTGATCGTGAACGAATCGCCGCCCGTGAGATCGACGCGCGAAGCGCTGACCTCCATCGCGTCGCCGCCCGAAAGGTTGACGACCGAGCCCGCATTCTGCAAGCCGATGGCCGCATTGTCAGCGCTCGACACCTTCACATCCGGCGTCCCCGTCTCACCGAGGACATTGATGCCGCCCGATGCATACTCGAGGCCCGCCTGACCGGAACGCGTCACACTCTGGACTTCGTCATGCGAAGCATAGTTGTACGCATTCGTATCCGGCACGAACCGCTTGGCCGCATTGATTTCCGAAATATCGGGGACCGTCGTCGGCATGGTCGGTTTCGTCGGCGTGACTGTCGGCGTCGTCGGCGTGACCGGCGTCACGGGCGTCACAGGCGTGACCGGCGTGCTCGGCGTCGATGGCACGCTCGGCGTGGACGGCGTACCGCCGCCACCACCGCCGCCGCCATGATGCGGAGCCACCACGGTCAGCGCCTCTGCGTTGCCGTGTGTCGTAACACCATCACCAGCATCCTGCACGAACTGATAGTTCTTGTCAAAGTTGCCCGTCAGGATATACGTCGAGAGGCCCGACCCTTTGTTCAGATACGCCGTGCCAGACGTGCCATACCAGTCTTCGATGGAAGAAACCGGCGTTGTCGTCGTCTTCGTCGTGCCATCTGCCAGCGTCACCGTATGCGTCAGCGTCATGCTCGAAGGCTTGTCCGTACTGCTGCCATTGTAGACCGTCGTATAGACATCGCCATTGACCGGGTTCGTGAGCGTCTTCGTTGTCGAAAGGATTGTCGTGACCGGCTTCGTATGCGTCGGGTCCGTTTCTGTCGGATCTGGCACCACAGTCGTCCGCATCTGCACGATTTCCGACGAAATCGGCTTCCCCGTCGTGCTGTCCTTGATGGTCGTCGTCGTTGTCGAGAGGGAGCTGTCCTTCGGATCGACAACCTTCGACGTCTCCGTCGTCGTCGTCGCATCGCCGCTCTTGTACCAGCCATTGATGGCATGCGTCCCTACCACGGTCGTATCATCGCCCGGGTTCTTGTCCCACCTGAGATGGCTGTTCCAGTCACCCTGGAGTTTTTCATCATACTCATCTTTCTTGACCCAGCCCGTGGTCTTGCCGTCATACGGCGCCGGGGATTCCCCGCTCGTGATGGTCTGCTTGTTGCCCGTGAGCGTCAGCGTGCGGCGGTCGATCGTGCCTTTGCCCGTCGTCTCTTTATCGCCAACAAGCTCATAATCCGTATTGCCGACAGCGATGTCCGTATACTTCACCTTATGCTCAAGCGTCTTCGTTCCATCCGTGGCATCGGCCGCATCGCCGCCGTAGACAGCTTGATATTCGCCCTTCGCTGTCGCCCCGACATCATCGCCAGCGACAACATTCGTGAACTTGATATTATCTCCCGCACGTTTCGGGTCTGCAATTACATTCCCCGCAGCATCTTTCGCGAAGACAGTCGCCGTGCCATCATACGTCTTCGAGGCGTCTTTTGTCCCATCGACCTTGATTTCACGCGGGTCAATCGTGCCCTGCACCGTATTGATGGTCGTCGCAAAGATGGACGAATCCGCCGTGTTGAAGACACGGCCAGCATCCGATGGCGTAAACGAGACGTCGTAGTTGCCGTACTCGCTGCCATCACTCCAATTGAGTGTTGTCTTCACACCGAGTTCGCCGTCGCCGACGCCCTCGGTACGATTCGCGTGCTTTGTCTCTTTGCCAGCAGCCGTCTTCGTGCCCGTACGCGTCTCCACGCCATCGGCATCCGTCGTCGTCACGCCCGTGCCCATGTAATCGCCCGTGACCTTAAAGGTCAACGTATCACCCGGGAGCGTCAGCTTCGCAGCCGCCGCTTCGAGCGTCGATTTCGTCGCCGCGCGCGTATCGTCGCTGAGCGTCGAATGCTTGTCATACGTCTTTTTGCGTTCCGTCTTATTGTCAAAGCCGATCGTAATGGCCTTCGGCGTGATTATGCCAGAGCCCTTGAGCCCCGTCGTGACCGTCTTGTCATCCACCGTCTTCGTGATGGTATCCGCCGCTGGTGCGTTATAGGCGATTTCATAGTTTGCCGCGTTGCCGCTGCCACCATCCTGCAAGCCGATGTTCTGGAAGAGCACGGCCTGCGCCGTCGCCTTGCCATCTGCACCGCGGATGACGTTGCCATCCTCATACGTCACTTCGATGCCCTTATTATTGAGCGTGACCTCGCTGTCGAGGATGCCAGACTTGTCGTCCAGCTTGCCATCCTTGCCCGTGCCTGAAAGGACAACATCGTCCTTGTGCTTCGGATCGACTTCCTTGCGCACTGCATCGATGTTCGAGCCATCTTTGGCGAGCGTCAGGTCATACGATGTACCATATTCCTTGTTAATGCCGGTCGGGGCCGTACCGCCATCAAAACCGACATAGACCTTGCGCTTCGAGATCGTGCCCGTTGCCGTGAGTTCCTTCGTGTTCTGATTGCCTTTGCCCTTGTCATCCACCGTGCCGAGCGTATAGTTGCCCTTATCGTTGCCAAAGAGCTTTACCGTATAGGTGAGATTATGATTACCGGCGTCTTTGCCATCATAATCTACGGTATCGTTGACAAGCTTGACGCTAATCTTGCTTGCTTCAGGCTCGCCTGCGACGTTGCCATCATCCTTGCCGTCATCATCAATCTTGATGGAGTTGGCATAGTCCGACTTTGCCGTCGTATCATACGTCTTGTTAATGCCCGACGATTTCGTGAGCTCGACTTTGATGACCTTCGGCGTGATGGAGACGTCCGTCTTGCTGTGCGTGCCGACGACGACTTTCTTCACGTCTTCGCCCATATCGAAATCGCCAAGCGATGTGCCTGTGAAGTCACTGATCACATACGTCGCCTTGAGGCCTTTGCCTGCATCCGACTGGTTGTAAGTCGCAGAATCCAGCTTATACGCAATCGGAACGACCGTATCACCTTTCGTCAGATCTACGGTTTCCGACTTATCTTTCACCTTGCCATCTTTGTCGAGAGCGACTTCGTACTTGAGGCTCTCTGCAGCCTTTGCAAGGTCTCCGCCTGCGACTTTGTTATTTGCATCATACGTCTTCGTGATGTTATCCCAATCTTCGCGAACGGCTGCACTCGTAATCGAAATAGGTTTGATGAGCCCCTTCTTCGTTGCTTCTTCAAAGTACTTCGTCTTGTCGATGGTATAGTTTCCGGCAATGACATTGCCACCATCAAACATCGCGTCGAGCACATTCTGGAAGCCCGCGTATGTGACGCCCTGATAATAATAGGCTTTGCCCTGGCTGTCCTTGCCAGCTTCCGTGGTTCCCTCGCGATTGACATGCGCCCTGTCATACGTGCCCGTGAGTTTGTCCCCCACCGCCTTCGCGTCAAGCGTAAAGCCGCTGTCTTTCGATACCAGGCCGTCGAGCTTGAACGTGAGGCTGGAAACATCCTTGACCTTGGCGTTCGTGTCGTAATACTTCACGGCAGGCGACACATCCGTGACCGTGAGCTCCTTCTTCGCGATCACGCCCGTGCCCGTATAACCAACCGAGCTTCCCGCCGTCGTGAGATCTGTCGCGCCCGCGTCGATGAGTTTGTAATTCGAGCCCGTCTTCGTCGCGACGGTATAGTTCACATTGTTCTTCGCACCTTCTGCCGTGGCATTCGCGCTCGCATATGCGCCCGAAATATCCACGACGCCCGTCCTCGTATCGGTGCCGACGAGGCCGCTCAGCGTGATCTTGCCATCGAAGAGTCTGCTATCGCTCGTCGCAGCAGATTTGACATCCGCCTGCGTATTCGTCACGATATTCGTGCTGCCGTTATAAACCTTCGTGACCTTGCCCGTGAGCTTTCCATCCACCGTGACGTTGCCGCCCTTGGTATCATCAAACGCCGTCTTGAGAATCTTCTGCGTGATGGTCGCCTTCGCCTTCGGATCGCTGTCCGTCACAGCATACGTGAGGCGATACTTGCCCCCCGTCGCCGTCGACGAAATCTTCGTTGCCTTGCGGAAATCATAGTTGTCGAGCACCGATGCATTGACGTCGAAATAGAACGTCGCATCCGTCGCGCCAACGCCCGAAGAATTATAAATGGAATCGTCGCTGACCGTATAGCCATCCGTGCCGCTCGCGACCGTGATACCGCCGAGCTTCAGCCCCGAAACGAAATCCGAAGCAGACTTTTTGCCCGTCTCGCCATCAAAATACGTCTTCGTGTCGGTATGGTCATACGCGACCTTGTTCGAACCGTCATACGTCTTCGTGACCGTGCCAAACGTGACAGCAATATCATCATTCGTGAGTTCTTTGGCCTTGATCGTGCCATCGCCCAAGTCCGTGTACGACACGCCTGCCTTCGTGCTGTTCGTCCCATCTGCATCTTTTTTCGTCGTCAGATGGTAATTGCGCACATCTGCGCCCGTCAGCTGGAACGTATACTTGACCTTCCGGTCGCCTCTGTTGGCCTTGTCAAAGGTCGGCGCATCCGTCCCCGTCGTAATCGAGATGCCAACGTCATCTTTCTTGCCGCCCGCAGGCGTGATGACCGCCGTGTCGAGCGTCGCTTTGATGCCGCTTTCTGCCTCCGTGCCGATGACATCTGTCGTACCATCATAGGTTTTCGAAATCTTGTCAAAGTTCACCGTCAGATTGGCAGGCGTGATCGTGCCCGTGCCGGTGAGGCCATCTTCCTTTCCATAAGCAGGGCCACTCGAAGCAGCCGTCGCGAGCAATGTTTTTCCCGTCGTATCATAGACATTATAGTTGCTTTTTGCCGTGTCGCTGTCCAGATTGATGGCATAGTTGACCGTCTGCGTCGTGATCTTGTCCGTGCCCGTCTCATAGGCGACATTCTTGCTCTTGAACGCGCCCGTACTCGTATTCGTCGCACCGTCCAAGCTCGTGAGCAAGCCCGTGATTGTGACAGAAGCGTCACCTGTCTTGAGCCCCGTCGCAGTCGTCGAATCATACGTCTTCTTCAGCGGATCCTTGTCCGCCGTATGCGTGACCGAGGCGTAGACCGTGCGCGGCGTGATGCTCGCCTTGCCTTTGGCATCGACCTGGACCTTGCCGTCCGACGTCTTCAGCGAACTGTCAATCGTATAATCGCTGTAGCCGCTCTTGCCCGACTCATCAATCGTCAGCAGGAAGCGAGCTTTCGTTGCATCTGCAACATTGGCCGTCGGCTCGCCGCTCTTGCTGTCCTTGATGAAATACGCATCCGTGTCGTTTTTCAGCGAAATCGTCTTCGCATCGAGCGTCAGCGTCTTTTCCCCGACTCTCGTCGTGACCGCGCCGATATAGGCGGACGCCACATCTGCAGCCGTATGCGGCGTCGCGGAATTCTGCGTATCCGAAGCAGACGTCGCGACCTTCGACGTTGCGTCATAAACTTTCGTGATGGTCGCTTTCGGCGTCAGCGTGAGGCTCTTGATGGTCAGCGGATTGATTGTGCCCTTGCCATAAATCGTGTCCGTCCTGAACTTGTAGTTGTTCGTCCCCGAGGAAAGCCCCGTATACTGGACATCCTTGGACGTAACCGCGCCTCTGCTATCGCGTGCGACGTGCTCATTTGCTTTAAACGTGTCCTTCGTCGTTCCGTTGCCATAGAGGCTGTCCTTGTTCAAGGCAGCCAAAACAGAATCCGTAATGACCTTGGACTTGTCGTCCTCTGCCACAAGCCCCTTAAGCTTGATGTTGCCGCTTTCCAGCGTATCGGTATCCGTCGTGCCAGCTTTCGCATCTCCATCGAATGTCTTGTAGACATCATCAACGGAAATGTCGAGAACTTTCGGCGTGATGGCGCCCTTCGCGCCTGTGACCGTCGTGCTGGAAACAGGCGAATCTTCCGAGCCGAAAGCATAGTTGCCCGCCTTCTTGCCCGTGAGCTTCACCGTATACGTGATGTTCTGGTCAGCGCCCGTGCCGACGACATCTGCGCCATCATACTTGCCTGTGATGTCAAATGAAACACCATCGCCGTCAATGAGCTTGTCTTTCACCGTTTTCGGCGTTTTCGTGGTCGCCGTCGTCGAATCATCGCTATAGACGACCATATTGTCGGAAAGCTGGATGGCCTTCCGCGTTTTCGCCTCGTCGGCATAGACATTGGCATTGCCGTCGTATTCTTTGTCAATGTCGCTCTTTTTTTCACCGACCTTCAGACTCAGGATACGCTTGTTGATTTTGCCGGAGCCAGATTTGCCCGTGACCGTCGCGCTCGTCCCCGTCGGTTCGAGCTCAACATCGCCCAGCGTGTAGTTCGATGCATCTTCGCCGCTGACATTGACGTTATACGAGATATTATAGCCAGAACCAGCGTCACTGACATGAGCGCGCGTTTTTGCATCTGAAAACCATGCCGACTCCGCCCCCGCCTTGACCGTGAATTTCACATCATCATCTTTCAGCGCAGAATCACCTGAAATATCCGTTGACGTCAGATTCGTATCCGTCTCAATCGGAAGAAATTCATCGCCATCATAAGTCTTCTTAGCATCGCCAGATGGCAGCTTGAAGCTGTCCGTCGAGATTTTCTTGCGTTTGATGACGCCCGTCGTATAGAACTTGCCATCCGTGACTTCGGTGCCGTCCGAGTTGAGAAGGGTATAGTTGCCCGCATCCGTGCCATCGAGCGCAATGCCCTCGTACAAGACAGCATGCTCCCCTGCCTTGCCCGTCGTGGTGAACGTACCGTCACTATTCAAGGTACCATAATCGCCCGTACCGCCGGATGTCGTCGTCTTGATGTAGACCTCATCATCCGCCGTCGTTGCTGTCGTACCATCTTCGCCAGTGGCCCCTGTCAGGATTTTGCCATCCAGGGAAAAGATTGTCCCATTCGTATCAGAACCCGTCAGACGATATTTCGTATCGACCTTAGAATTCTTCTTGCCATTATAGGTCTTGGTCGGCGTACCTGCGACCAATGTCGCTTTGATTTTTTTCGGCGTAATGATGCCAGTAATCGATTTATCCGTGAAGTCAAGCTTCGTTCCATCTGTTAAATCATAGTTATAATATCCCTTGTTGTTGCTGATTGTGATACCGCCACTGAGTTTGATGATTTTATCGGTTCCTGCATTTTTATCGACCTTTGTCCCACTTGCGTCATAAAATGTGCCACTGATCGAATTATCCGATGCATCATACGTCGTATCATAATCGGTCGGAATCAAGCCGCTCGGCGAAGAACCATCTGACGACGAGCCCGTCAGGAATGCTGTCAGACGTGCCTGATTGGTGGTAGCGGTACCATCATATTCTTTCGTGTAGCCGTTCGGCAAAGCTTTTGCATCTGTATTTACTTTGCGTTTCTGGATTGTGACGTTGTTGCCGATGAGGTCATATCCATTCTGATCCGTGTAAAAAAGCGCGCGCGCCGTTGCATCCTTTGTATTGACATTTTTGATTGTCCCATCCACATTCGAGATTTTCGACGTATCTGTGACAACACCTGTATAGACAGGATCGCCATTCAATGTGACTGCCTGACTGTTGTACGTCGGCGTGATGTCCTTACCGCCATTGCTGCCGCTCTGAGCGTAGCTCGTAAAGCCCGCCTTCTTGGTCGCATACTTTTTGGGATCGCTGGCCTTGAGCGCCGTATCTTCATAATCCATCGTCCAGTCATAATTGACCGTGACCGCACCGCGGCCGCGACGGAGGAAGGCGCGGAGAAGCGGATAGGACTGGCCTCCATAAATGCGCCAAGTCGTATCGTCGGAGCCGCTGTTGCTGACATCTGACGTCTTTCCATCTGATTTCTTTAATTTGTCCGCATACGAAGCTGCCTTTGTTGCGTCAGTTATGTCTGAAATTTTAAACGCAGTTTCCGTATCTGCGCCTGTCGAAGTGCCAATCACGACTATCTCTCCTGTCGTATAGGCATTCGAAAAAGTATTGGGGTGAGCTGAATCGCCATATGCCGTAAACGCACCCTTATTAAGAGAAGAACCTATGATGTTATAGGCATTTTTTACAGTCGTATCCAATCCATATCCGATAATACCGCCACCCTCGGTATCATCAATGGTTCCCGTATTATAAGCCGTATTAATGATGACGCCATTCGTATAACCAGCAATACCACCGACTTGGAACGTACCTTCATCACTATCAGTGTCCCCCGGCGTCACCTTCACGCCTTCATTATAGACGTTCTTCAGGTTCATCGTCGAAGTTGTACTTATGACTCCGCCTTTTTCGTCTTTTTTTACTGTAACGGTACCTTCCGCTTTGCCGACAATGCCGCCTGCATAATTGGCTTTGACACTGCCATCCCGGACGCCGACATTCTTGATGGTCGCATCTTTTGCATAGCCAAAAAGGCCGCCATATTTCCCACTGGAGACCTTGATGCCATTGACAGCATAGTAATTGCCATCAAACGTACCTGTGAACTGCTCCGTATCGTCACCAAGCGGTGCATTTTTCGTGCTGTCCCAATCGACATCATTCGCCATCTCGAAATCGCCCCGGAGGTTGTCTTTCACCGCCGCCAAGTCGCTGGCATCCTTGATCGTGCCAAAATACTCGACCGTGCCGCTCGTCGTATAGGTCGGGGGCGTCACGGTATACTTGTCTTTTCCGTGCTGCGCCTGCTGGCCGAGACGAATCTTGCCGCTTGTCGATGTCAAGCTGATGGCAGAACCCGTGACATCAGCCGCATCCATGATTTTGAGGTTGTTTCCCGCCTTGACTGTAACCGTACCACTATCCTTTGCCGCCGCGATTTTGCCGAAGTTCACGACATCATCCGTTGCCGTCAACGTGACATTTTTTGCCGAGATATTGGAGACGACACTTGTCCCGGTATCCGTATCATTCCAGAGGTTGATATTTTTGCCCGAAAGGACGGCATCGCTACCTGCCTTGAGTGTGCCGAGATTCACAACATCGCCGCTTGCCGTGAGGTTGATATTGCCGCCGTCCGTCGTTCCACTCGTTGCCGTCAGCGAACCAAGATTCGTGATTGTGCCCGTCGCTGCGAGCGTGATGTCGCCGCCTGTTGCCGTGACAGCCGAAGAAGAGGTCGAAGACGCATTCGTGAACGTGATGTTTTTGCCGCTGATGGCGACATTGGTCGCATTGAGCTTGCCGAGATTTACGACATCGGCATTTGCCGTGCCCGCTGCAAGAACATTCACGCCCGTCTTGCCATCCGTTGTGAAGGCATTGACCGCCGAAGTTGTATCCTGCGTCGAGACATAGAGATTCCCGACATTGACAGAGGCACCCTTGCCGAAGAGCACGCCATTCGGGTTGACGATATAGACGTCCTTGCCACCTTCGATAGCACCTTGGATAGCGGACGCATTTGCGCCTGTGACAACGTTGAGATAATTGTGTGTCTTGTCGCCATCATCAAACCGCACGGCTTCTTTGGCACCGATTGAAAAGTCTTTCCACGGGACAACATTATTCGTGGAATCGCTGGTCACAGCCGTCAGCGTTCCGCCCTTTTCCGTCTTCGCAGACTGGTCCACGTGGAAGCTGCCGATGGCCGTCACGACTTTGTTTGTCGTATCCTGTACCGGTGCTGCAGAGGCAGACGGAAGGATGCTGAATATCCCCGCCATGAGTCCGATGCTGATTTGGCAGGCCAGCCGCGCCTGCTCCCGTTGCCGTCTATCCATAGTGACCGATTCCTTTCCCAAGCTCCCGCTTCGATACATTCTCTAGAAAAAAGAGAGCTGCCGCAGATGCGGCAGCTCTTGTGAGTTCCTTACTGCAACAGACTGAGCACGCTGCTGCTGCTCTGGTTCGCCTGTGCCAGCATCGCCTGTGCTGCCTGTGAGAGGATGTTGTTCTTCGTATACGATGTCATTTCCTTCGCCATGTCAGCATCACTGATGGTCGATTTCGATGCCAAGACGTTCTCGCTCGCCGTCACGAGGTTGGCCTCGGTATAACCGAGACGGTTCTGGACGGAGCCGATTTTCGTCTGCAAATCGAGCGCTTTCGAAACAGCATTGTCAAAGGCATTGATGGCGGTATTGGCCCCGACCTGCGTCGTCAGCTGGATGGTATTGCCCGCGCTGCTCTTGAGGCCGAGCGCCGTTGCGCGCATATCCGTGAAACCAATCTTGACGGACTGGTTTGCCTTTGTGCCCGTCTGGAATACGAGCGCATTATCTTCGGAAGGATCCTCTGCCCGAATCGTTTCATGGAAGTTATTGATGGTCGCATTCGCCGAGGTTTTCGGGTTGCCCTTCGAATCCGTGACGCAAATCGTCAGGCCAGAAATCTGTCCATCGAGGCCAGGGTTTTTCGCATGATATGAAATCGCGCTCAGCCCATCGAGCGTATATACCGGTTCGGCCATCCGATCTAGGCCGATTTTTGAAGTCTCAGAATAATGGACGATGTCAAGGTCCGTATCGCATGGCGACCAGTCAAAAATATTGCCAAAACGCGTCGTCTTCGACACAATCGTCTCGCCGACGGTGCTGTTTCTGCTGCTGTAGGTCTTGCCATCCTTGATATAAGAAACTGTGATATGATCGCCCACCTGGATGCCAACGCTCGCGCCATCCTTGCGTTTCAGATTTGTCAAACGGGTTGTCGTCTTCGTGCCATCCTCGAAGCTTTCATTCGTCAGATGGGTATAGGTACCTGTCCCTTTTTCTCCAATGACCTGGTCATTCTTCGAACCATCCAGCAACGTCTGTCCATTGAACGTAACATTGGCATTTTCATCAATCTGGTCGAGTGCCTGATCGACTTCTTTCTGGATGGTCGCGCGGTCAGCATCCGTGTTCGTGTCATTCGCCGCATTGATGGCTTTTTCTTTGAGCGTCTTGAGGATGTCCACCGTCGAAGAAATCGCGCCCTCCGCCGTCTTCAGCAGGCTCGTGCCGTTCTGCGTATTTGACGTATCCTGATCGAGACTGCGCACCTGCACATCCATGCGCTCGCTGATGGAGTATCCAGAAGCATCATCGGCAGCACTGTTGATGCGCATGCCCGAGGCGAGCTTCTTGAGGTCCTTCGCCGCAGCCTTGTTATTCTTATCGAGTTCGTTCAGCGTGTTCTTCGCGCTGAGGTTGTTCTTCACGACCATTGCCATAGCAGCAGTCTCTCCTTCCAAAAAAATGCATTCCCTTGCCGCTCCCCCGAAAGGGAAGCTCCTTACATTATACTATATCGACGAAAATCTGTAAAACTTAAATTAAAATTTTTTCTAAAGTTCTACGGTTGCGTGTTCTCGCAGCCAATCCGACAATTTTTCAGGCGAAACCGAACTATCTGCTACGCCTAAAATGATACGTTCCATTTCATCGGCCTGATATTTTATATCGATATCATTTACCAACAAGTACAGCAGCATAATGTGCGTTGCCGTACGTTTGTTGCCATCACGAAATGGATGATTCTTGATAATCCCATATCCTAAGTGCGCCGCTCGATCAAAGATATCTGGATAGAGGTCTTGGCCAGCAAACGTCTGAAAAGGAGCATTCACTGCGGACTCCAGCAAACCTTTATCATGCATGCCGCATTCTATCGGCATCCCGCTTCTTTCTAGCTCCGCATGCACTTCCAGTACGTCCTGTATCAAGATATCGATTTCTTCGCGGAGTGTCATTTCGTAGCCAAGCTTTCATACAGTTTCTGGTTTCGTTTCATCAGCATGTTTGAAAGATGTTTCATTTTCAAAGCTACTTCTGGCGTACGGCTATCCAGCCTCTTCGTATTCACTCCGACAATATAGGCTTCTGGTTTCGCGATTTTTTTTTGCATCGCAGTCATCTCCCTCTGCCATGTCTTTATTTTATCACAGGTCGCATGTCTCTGTCATCACTGCAGCAGGCTCAGCACGCTGCTGGCGTTCTGATTTGCCTGGGCGAGCATGGATTGGGCGGACTGGGCGAGGACGTTCGACTTCGTGTATTCCGTCATTTCTTTCGCCATGTCGGCGTCGCGGATGGTGGATTCGGATGCCTGGACGTTTTCGGAGGCCGTCGTGAGGTTGCTGCTCGTGTACGAGAGGCGGCTCACGAGGGAGCCGATGGTCGTCGCCTGGTTGAGCGATTTCCTCAGGGCGCGGTCAAAGATGGTCAGGGCGCGCTT
>Ga0256406_1005802_pt1 | contig 12867 bp, 9 predicted proteins | sample RumenRJG_03DNA_FD_185986 | JGI IMG/M metagenome (GOLD analysis project Ga0256406, IMG submission 185986) | Bovine rumen microbial communities from Lethbridge, Alberta, Canada - RJG_03 | ecosystem: Host-associated > Mammals > Digestive system > Stomach > Rumen | place: Canada: Alberta | collected...
TCATTATATCTCATTGACACATCATCTTCCATAGGAAGAGAGTTTTCGTCTGTCAATTCGATATAATGAAAATGGTTCAGAAAAGTATTGACTTCATTTAGAAAGTCAAAAAAACGACACCTTTCGGCATCGCTTTTATTTGATTCGGTGGTGACCTGGACGGGGTTCGGACCCGTGAATGTATCCTTGAAAGGGATATGAGTTAACCACTTCTCCACCAGGCCAAAGAAGAATGGCGCCTACTGTAGGACTTGAACCTACGACCTACCGGTTAACGGCCGGTTGCTCTACCGACTGAGCTAAGTAGGCAGCGAACACAAATATATCAAATCACTTTGGAATTTGCAATATATTTGTGCATCGAAACAAAACTTTTTTTACTTCTTCTTGCTGACGATGAGATCGTGAAGGTCCTTGACGGTCTTGATCTCCATCATCTCATCCTGGCTGACTTCCGGAAGGGAGAACTCATCTTCGATGGTGATGATAAGCTCCGCGGCATCCAAAGAATCGAGACCTAAGGATTCAAGAGTGGTCTCCGGAGTAAGAGAGTCGATATCGAAGCTCTTTCTCTTGATCTTCTTGTTCAGCAATTCCTTGAGCTTTGCATAGATTTCATCCATTTTCTGTCACCTCTTTTTTCTGGTACATAGTTCCGCTTGTCAAAGCAACATTACTATATCAACTTGGCGCTCAATTGCCAACAGAATTTGAAATGTCTATAATACCTTTGCCATCAAAAGAGACATATGTTACTGCTATATAAAAACATTTCTTTTTTCCCTCTTGTTGCTCTCGCGTTAGGTGAGAAAGTCTTTCTGATTGTTTTAACGGTAGTTTTTGCTCTTCTGGTCCTCACTTCTTTCCTGCTTGCTTTTCTTCCGGATAGGGTCAGCACTTTTTCAAGACTAGGCGAAAAAGTCGATTTCAATATCCGCTACTACACGTATAACTATGCTACCCAGACCGTCTACTCCTTCGATAAAAAGGATTTCTCCCATATCAAAAGCGAATCCATAGATACCTTCCTCAACCAGTTCTCCGGTGTCAGCCATAACGAAGTAAAACTCTGGTTATCGAGAATCATCAACGGAGAAAGTCAGGAGCAGTTCTTACAGGCCAATGTCCGTCTCAGTTCCAACAAAAGACTGATGACGACCATGTTGGAACTGACTTCCGTCAATTCGAAGAAGAACATCATCCATTTCTCTAGCCGTATGCTTCCTTTCCTCTCTCCGTTTGAGGAGATCGACCTGCTGAAAGCGAAGAAGAGAAAGAAAGTCAGAACGACAATCCGTATCCCGAAACGCTATCTTCTCAAGGACGAAGGAGCAGCCGAACACTTCCTCACCGATAAGAGATATGACCGTATCGGCGCTACCTTCTATGTCTCCCTTTATTCCAGAGAAACCCTGATCTCCAAAGAAGACTATCAGAAACTTGCCGAAGTCAACGAGCAGATCAAGCCGGCTCTTTATTCTTTCCTCAACCGCTATTGCAAGATGCTGGTTCTCTCCGAAACCGATGAACTGATCATCTCGGTCTCCGCCTTATCCAAGGCCTTAGCCATCAACATGGCGATGTCCTTAGGGCAGAAGATCCAGCAGCAGCTGAACCTCACTTCGAACGATGACCGTTACTTCATCGCAATCGGTGTGACCGACGGAAACCTCAGTGAGAAGAACTACAAGCTAGCCAAAGACCAGTCCAAGAAGATGGCCGAAGCGATCAGCCAAGGTCTTTCCAGCGAAAGAGTTCTTTTCTACGACGAAAGCTTCTTCACCAAATACAAACAGACCAAAGCCGAGAAGGATGAGGTTAGAATGCTTGTCCGAAACGGTACTTTCCGTCTCTACTTCACCCCGACGATCGATATCCATACCGGAGACTCTTCTCTCTACCTGTTATCGATCAATCCGTATGGAACTTCCGTCACGGATTTCTCACAGGTCTGTAAGATCGCAGAAGATATGAACCTCAAGGGCAGAGATAGTCGGAGCAAACAGAACGGCTTATCCTTGCTTCTTTCTTCCTTAGCCGAGAAGATTCAGGCGAAAGCCAAGGATAAGGAAGCGACGATTGTTCTCCGTGTTCCCTATTCCTACCTGAAGAACTTCGCTACCGCTTTGCGAAGCAATGACACAATCACCCACTACATCTTCGCTTTCCAGGAATCCGATATTCTCAATTCAGGCGATGATCCCAATACCGTCACCAACATCTTCAAGGATCTCAAGAGCAAGAACATCGATATCGGTATCATCATCGATAATGCTTCTTCTCTTCTTCGTACAAGAATACTCAAGATGGCTTCCTTCTTCTTTGTTCCGCCTTCCTTCATCACCCACAAGAAGAACGACGAGATCGAGCAGAACCGCAACAATCTCCGCAACATCTTCGCTACCTATAGCAAATATAAGACTCCACTTGTCTACTTCGGGTTGAAGAACTACGACGATGTCGAGCTCGGTGTCTTCTACGGCGGTTCGATCTTCGAGTGCGAGGCTCTGGCAATGCCCTCGAGTCAACTGGAAACTCTGGATCCGGAGAGTGCCCAGGATCTTCTTGACGATATGCGTAACCTTCTTTCCAAGAGCGCTATCGAGCTCAAGAACAGCGAATATCTTGACGAGAGGAATCCGGTTGACGAAAATGTTGGGGTTTCGATGTAGGGAAGTAAAGTAAATAACAATAAAAAGCAAGGAGAAATCAACATGGCCGACAAGAAAGTCAAATTTATCGCTTCGAAAAGCGAAAACCTCACCGCGTGGTACACGGATGTCTGCACGAAGGCAGAGCTGATGTCCTATGCGAAAGCCAAAGGCTTCATCGTCTACCGTCCGGATGGTTATGCCTTATGGGAAGGGATTCAGCATTATTTCGATGAACGTATCAAGGCTTTAGGAGTCCGCAACGTCTATCTTCCTACCCTGATCCCGATGTCTCTTTTCCAGAAAGAGAAGGATATGATCAACGGTTTTGCTCCGGAAGTCGCCGTGGTCACCCAAGGGGGTGGAAAACAGCTCAACGAACCTCTTGTCGTCCGTCCGACTTCGGAGATTCTTTTCTCGGATTATTTCAAGGAGATCGTCCACTCCTATAACGATCTTCCGATCAAGGTCAATCAGTGGTGCTCCGTTGTCCGCTGGGAGAAGACGACCCGTCCGTTCTTACGCGGTGCGGAGTTCCTCTGGCAGGAAGGTCACTGCCTCTTTGAAACCGAGAACGAAGCCAACGAATTCGCTCTTACGATTCTCCGTGAATATAACGACCTCGGAAGAAATCTCTTAGCGATTCCGTTCGTCATGGGGGAAAAGCCTTCTTCGGAACGTTTCGCCGGTGCCGAACACACCTACACCATCGAAGGCCTTATGCCGGATGGACAGGCGCTTCAGTCCGGTACTTCCCACTTCTTAGGCGAAGGCTTCATGAAGGCCTATGATGTCAAGTTCCTCAACAAGGAAAACAAGATTACCTATCCTCAGTATTGCTCCTGGGGTATCTCGACGCGTCTTTTAGGCGCCTTGATCATGGTACACGGCGATGATGAAGGATTGGTCTTGCCTCCTCGTATCGCACCGACCCAGGCCGTCATCATCCCGATCCGCGCCGACCGTTCCCCGGAAGTCGTCAAAGCCAGCAAAGAGCTCGAAGAAGAGCTCAAGAAAGCCGGTGTCCGCGTTCTTCTCGATCTCAGCAACAAGACGCCGGGTTGGAAATTCAGCCAGTATGAGATGAAGGGTGTTCCGCTCCGTCTGGAACTCGGCCCGAAGGATCTCGAACAGAAGCAGGTCACTCTTTCAAAACGTTATAACGGCGAGAAGATCACTCTTCCGTTAGATCAGGTCGCTAGTAAGGTCCCTGCCTTATTAGAAGAGATTCAGGAAGCGATGTATCAGAAGGCTCTTACCTTCTTGAATTCCCACATCGTCGAATGCCACGATTACGAAGAAGCAAAGAAAGTCATCACTTCCGGCATGGGCTTTGCCAAGATGATGGTCAAGTCCACAAACGAAGCGGCCATCGAAGCAAAGTTCAAGCAGGAACTCAACGCCACTCCGCGTGTCATGCCTTTCGATCAGCGTCCCTTCCAGAGCAAGGATACCGTCACCGGCGAAGAAGGTGCCGATACGGTCGTCTATTTTGCCAGAGCTTATTAATCCGTTTTCCTTAGAAAGGAGAAGAAACCATGAATATTTTCGATGAAAGACTCGCTAAGCTTCAGTCGGCTCTGAAAAGAGACAACATCAAAGCCTATGTGATTCCGGCAACCGATCCGCATATGAGCGAAGAGGCTAACGCCCACTTCACGACCGAGCGCCATTATTTCTGCTCCTTTGAAGGAAGCGATGGCACTCTGCTCGTCAGTCAGGACGAAGCTTTCCTTTTCACCGATGGCCGTTTCTGGACCGAAGCCGAAGACGAGCTGAAAGGTACCAAGGTTCAGCTCATCTATGCCGGAAAAGCCGGTGTCAAGACGCTTCCGGAGTTTGTGAAAGAGAAGAATCTCTATCCGTTAGGCCTCGATGCTTCGATGTTCTCCTTAAAAGACTTAAGAGCTTTCTATACCGATGGAGAACATAAACTCGTTCAGGTCTCTTACCGTTCCTTAGTCGAGAATCTTCCTTTGCTTCCTCAGGGCAAGGTCTGGAAAGTCGATCCCTCTCTTCTTTCGACGACAAGAGAAGAACGTATCGCTTCTTTCCGCCATGCCTTTGAAGAAAGAGGAGCCAAAGCTGCCATTGTTGCGACCTTGGATGATATCGCCTATCTCCTCGGCTATCGCGGAAGCGATATCGCCTTCACGCCAGTCTTCTATTCTTACCTCTATCTCAGCGAAGACAGGAAAGTCCATCTCTTTATCGACGAGAACAAGTTGCCTACTCCCTTTGAAACCGATATTGTCGTTCATCCTTATGAGGAATTCTATACGTTCTTAGCTTCCGTAAAGGATGTTCCGACCTTCGTCGATCCGACGACCACCAACGCCCGTATCTGCTCCTTATTAGAGCACCGCATCTCCTTCCCTTCTCCGGTCATCCGGGAAAAAGCCGTCAAAGGCAAAGTCGAGATTGAGAATACCAAGAAGATTCAGGCGATCGACGGTATTGCCGTCTTAAAGCTGATGAAATATATCGATGACAACATCGATTCCGGATCGTTAGATGAATACCGCTGCGCCGAATATATCGACGACGCAAGAAGACATCTTCCTCTTTGCTTCGATCTTTCCTTTGAGACGATCGCTGCCTGCGATGCCAATGCCGCGATGATGCATTATGCGCCGACCAAGGAAAAGCATGCTCCGTTAACTAGAGCTAACCAGCTTCTCTTAGTCGATTCCGGCGGACAGTATTACGGCGGAACCACCGATACGACCCGCACCTTCATCGTCTCTAAACACGTCTCCGAACAGGTTAGGCACGATTACACTTTGACACTGAAATCCCAGATTGCTCTTTCGACGAGCGTCTTTGAAAAAGGATGCTCCGGCCATGAGATCGATATCCGTGCAAGAGAAGTCATGTGGAAAGAAGGACTCGACTATAAGTGCGGTACCGGACACGGCGTCGGCTATATGTCCTGTGTCCACGAAGGCCCGATCGGTTTCCGTTATTACCATAGAGAAGGTGTCTATGATGACGGCATACTGGCTCCGGGTCAAGTCATCACCATCGAACCCGGTGTCTATAAAGCCCATAAGTACGGTATCCGCTTAGAGAACGATCTTCTCATCGTCCCTGCCTTTGAAACGGATGACGGCATCTTCTACCAGTTTGAGACGATCACCTACACTCCTTATGACCGGAGAGGTATCGATATTCGTCTCCTCGATGACGATGAGTTACGTTGGCTCAACAACTATCATGAGATGGTCCGCGAAAAGCTTCTTCCCCATTGCAAGGGAGATAGCGATTTACAGGCTTACCTCATAATGCAGACTGCTCCGATCTACCGCTAAATGAACCGCATTGTTCTTTTTCAGCCGGAGAAGCCTGCTAACGTCGGAAATATCATCCGCACCTGTATGGCCCTAGATGCCACGCTATCGATCATCGGTCCCCTGACTTTTGAACTATCCGATAAATCGTTAGCAAGAGCCGAGATGGATTATGCGGTCGGTTTTCCGATTGAGAAATTCGATTCCATCGAAGAATTCTTAGCCGCACATCCAAAAGCGGAAGGCTATTATGTCACCCGCTACAGCGAGCACGTCTATTCGGATTTTGATCTTTCCCACAGCGAGAAGGATTACTTCTTCATGTTCGGAAGAGAATCGACCGGAATCCCGAAAGACGTACTGAAAGCGCATTACGACAAGACGATGCGTATCCCGATGGCAATCAACGCGAGAAGCCTCAATCTCGCAAATTCCGTCGCGATTGTTCTCAGTGAAGCCTTGCGCCAGCAGAATTTTCCGAATCTTGCTACCGTTGAGACGATCAAGGGACGAGATTTCCTTAAGAACTACCCCACGAAATAGAAAGCTCCTCTCTTGACAAGAGAGAGGGAAAAGCGACTATACTATGGGTGTCTAAGATATCGCGCGTTTCCGACACATTCGATTAGGAGACCTATATCGCCGGCCCGGCGTTGAAAGCCTGCCTCGTAGCAGGAATCCCAAAGACCCGCTGCGGTTTCCACCTTATACATAAGGGAAAATGTTCTAATTCTTAGATGCGGAGGCTTCTGGCCTCCGCTTTTCTTATATTTTCTTTTCTTCCCGTGTCGTTTTCCGGCTTTGTGCGGCCTCTCTTCTGTTAGAATAAATAGGAACGATTTCCAAGGGAGGAAAAACAATGAAATACGATAAAATCGCCTTAGCGAGTTTAAGAGGGTTAGCGCTGGATGAAATCACGAAAGCCAATTCCGGTCATCCGGGTATGGCTTTAAGCGCCGCTCCTTTGATCTATACGCTTTATACAAGACATTTGATTGCCGATCCTAGCGATCCTACCTGGATCAACCGCGACCGTTTCATCCTTTCCGCGGGGCATGGAAGTGCTCTTCTTTATGCGCTTCTCCATCTTGCCGGCTATCCGCTTCCGATGGACCAGCTCAAACAGTTCCGTGCCTTGGATTCTCTTTGCCCCGGTCATCCGGAAGTCGGACTCACTCCGGGTGTCGACTGCACCTCGGGTCCTTTGGGGCAGGGTATTGCCCAGGCGGTCGGTTTTGCCTTAGCCGAATCCCATCTGAGAGCTCTCTATCCGGAAGGAGAGAACCTGATTGACCACTATACCTATTGCCTCACCGGCGATGGCTGCTTAGAGGAAGGTGTCTCTCAGGAAGCTATCTCCTTTGCCGGTACCATGAAACTCAACCGTCTCATCCTTCTTTATGACCGCAATGACTGCACACTGGATGGTCCTTTAAGCAACTCTTCGAACGAAGATGTTCTCCGTCGCTTTGAAGCGGAAGGATGGAACACGCTGGAAGTCGAAGACGGTAACGATCTCGATGCGATCGACCATGCGATCATGTTAGCAAAGACCGCTAAGGAAAAACCGACTCTTATCCTTTGCCATACCGTGATCGGTTACGGCTCTCCGTTTGCCGGCTCACATGTCTCCCATGGCAAAGCCTTCTCTCCGGAAGATGTCGTCAAGACGAAGGAAAACCTCGGCTATCCCTTCGCTCCGTTTGATGTTCCGGCCGAAGCCTATATGGCTTTCAAACTCACGTTTGCCGAGCGCGGTCATAGAGCCAGGCTCGCCTATGAAGAAAAGGTTGCTTCCTATAAGAAGAACCATCCGGATACCTATGCCACCTTCTTAGCTACCAAGGATAACGATATCACGCCGTTCCTCTTCAAGAGCGCGCCGAAGTACGAAGAAGGTTTCAAGGATGCGACCCGCAACGAATCGGGCGCTCTTCTCAATGTCGTTGCCGAGGAAGTTCCGACTCTCTTCGGCGGTGCTGCCGATGTCGCAGGCTCGGTCAAGACTGCCGTCAAGAAGTTCCGCGACTATTCTCCGGAGCATCCGGAAGGATCGAATATCAATTTCGGTATCCGTGAATTCGCGATGGCTTCGATCGAGAACGGTATTCTCCTACACAAAGGCTTAAGAACCTATTGCGGTTGCTTCCTTGTCTTCTCCGACTATATGAAGGCGGCTTTGCGAATGTCGGCGATGGAGCATCTTCCGGCTGTCTATCTTTTTAGCCATGATTCCATTCTTTTAGGCGAAGACGGTATGACGCATCAGCCGATCGAGCAGATCACCATGATCCGCACGATTCCGAATTTCGTCGTCTTCCGCCCCTGCGATGCGATTGAAACAGCAGCCGCTTATCGTTCGGCTTTCTCTTCGACCGTTCATCCGACCGCTTTGATTCTCTCCCGTCAGAAGCTTCCGAATCTCAAGGGTTCCTCTTTCGAAGGAACTCTCAGAGGCGGTTATATTCTTTCCAAAGAGCAGAAGACTCCCGCTCTTACCTTGATTGCGACAGGCAGTGAAGTCTCGCTTGCTCTGGAGATTCAGTCAATGCTTTTAGCCGACGGTATCGATACCCGTGTGGTTTCGCTTCCTTCGACGAATCTCTTTGATCAACAGAGCAAAGAATATCAGGAAGAAGTCTATGGCGTTCCGTATGAGAAGAGAGTCTTCTTGGAACTTGGAAAATCCGATATGCTCTATAAATATGCCGGAAATGTCTTCGGTATCGACCGCTTCGGTCTTTCCGCTCCCGGTGAGAAAGTCGCCGAGAAACTCGGTTATACCGCTCCTTTACTTGCCGAGAAGATCCGTAAGCTTGTCGCTTAGTTGCTAACCCTCTGTTTTTCCCGCTTCTTTCCCAAGTTTGGGGAAGAAGCTTTTTCTTTTGGAAAAATTCCTCTCCGAAGGAAATATCTATAGTGAACAGGCTGACGTTCACGAAAGGAGGAAAACACGATGAACGAGACAGTGAAGAAAAAGAAAGTCGGAGCCAAAGTCTTAGGACTTAGCCTTCTTTCTCTGCTTTTGGTGGGAGGAGGAGTCTCTCTTCTCCTTCTTTCCGGAGAGAAGAAAGGAGAAAAGACCGCTGACGTCAATCCAAGTCCGACCGAAGTCGGAGGGGAGCAGACAGCCGATATCGGGAAGATAAAAGCAAGAGGCATCAAGTTCTTAAGCATCCAGGAGAACAAGGAGGCAAGAACCTCAACCGTCCACTATGAGATCGATCCGCCGAAACTGAGCGGACTTGATTTCGACTGTTCCTTAAGCTGGGATAGTGGCTATGACGAGAACTACGAAAGCCCGACTTGGAAAGACGGAAAAGATCCCTCTACCTATATCACCTATGCCTTTGATAAAGATGCTCGCGATATCACCTTCGCCTGCCATGACAATTTCGGTTGGTCGATTCTTTTCACCATGGTCTGCAAGGATAATCCCGGTGTCATGGCAACGTTGAATCTCGAATGTTATCGCAAGTTAAAAACACCCGGATATCTGGAATTTGTCCATGACGGAGCCTTGATCGAAGGGGAAAAGTTCTCGACGATTCAGCATGAATCCGAATATTATCCCGGTACCAAACCGGCCGAAGAGACGGTTATCTATGATACGTTTGAGCTCTTCTATCGGGAAGATTATACCGATGACGAAGGGGAGACCCAAACCCGTTATGAAAGCGATCTCTTCTATCTTTCTTCGGGAGATAAAGGATACGGAGAGAATGTCTTAGTCGACGGCGTCTATAAAACCAACGAACAGGCAGCGGAAATCATCCAGACAAAAGTCGACAATTATCTGAATGAGTATCTGAAGGGCAATACCGAATATCACAAAGCCGATCTCTACGCCTGTTTCGACTATCAATATCAAGAGGGAACCAATGACGACGGTTCTCCGCGTTTCCTTCCCGGGAAAGATTTCCTGCGCAATTTTGCGGTCAGTTATACGGATTACGAAGAAAAAGACGGCAACTGTTACCAGGTAAGAGGTTCTTCGAGTATCAAAGGTGCCGTCGTCTGGCACGATCTTTCCTTAAATCTGGATCTCACCGATGTCGCCGAAGTGAATTCCGCGCAGGCAGAGATTGTCTTCTGAATTAAGAGCAGACTTTCGCTAAGCCGCCTAAAGAGGTCTCCTTGAGATCCGGAGAGAGCTCGGCTCCGGTTTCCTTCATCGCACGGATGACATTATCGAACGAAACACGGTTCTTACGGAAAAGGGAAATGTGTTTCGCATAGAGGTAAGCGCCATAGGCATGAAGCGCTGCCATGGCATTGCGCTCGATGCAGGGAATCTGGACATAGCCATCGACCGGATCGCAGGTGAGGCCTAAGAAATGCTCCATGCCGACTTCGGCTGCATATTCGATACCGAAAAGAGGAAGATGATAAAGATAGGCTAAAGAAGCAGCGGCCAAAGAAGTCGCCGAACCGACTTCGCTCTGACAGCCTAGAAGCGCTCCGCTTACTCCGGCATTTTCCTTGATGAACTGACAGAAGAGGGCACCGATAAGATAAGCTTTCACTAAGTCTTTCTCCGGTGCCCCTTTATCGTGATACGAATAATAAAGGACAGCCGGAACAACCCCGGCGGCACCACAGGTCGGAGCGGTGACAATCATCTCACCGGCAGCGTTAGCTTCGCTGGTCGCATAGGCATAGGCGCTGAGCAAGAGGATTCTCTGTTCTGCCGGATCGTCTTCGGCTCGGGCCGAAGAGAGAATGCTTTTTGCGACTCTTTCGAGTTTCAGAGGACCGGGAAGAGTTCCCGTCTTACTCAAAGCATCTTCGATCGTATGGAAAGAGCGGAAGAGCATCGTTTTTCCATATTCGTAGATATCGCTATCGTCAAAAGTGCGGATGACTTCATAGATATCGGAGATTTTGTTCTCTTTCATGTAGGCTTTTAAGCCGTCGCAGGTCGAGAAAGGATAGGCTTCTTTCCCGAAGGGTTTCTCTCCTTCGAAGGCAAAGGCGCCTCCGCCGATCGAGATATAGCGTTTGGCATAAACACTTCCATCCTTATAGATAGCTTTCGCTTCCAAAGTATTCGGATGGGTGAGTCCTTTTAACGAGGGATTAAAAAGAACGGTGCAGGGAATAGAGCCTAAGGCGGTACGGAGAATATCATCCGTCGAATGGCCTTTCCCCGTCAAAGCCAAGGAGCCGAAAAGAGTGATCTCGATATGATCGAGCAAAGCTCTATTGGGATAACGGTTGAGGAAGTCTTTTAAGATACGATAAGGCCCGATCGTATGAGAGGAAGAAGGGCCCGGTCCATAGACAAGCAGTTCTTTCAGGGATTTCATAATGCCAATATTGTAGGCTTAGAAACGGAAAAAGAAAACAAAAAGAGGACCCGAAGGCCCTCCTTTCTTACTAGTGCTTACGTCTAGCGTTCTCGGACTTCAGCTTGCGACGAAGACCCTTCTTAAGGAAGTAGTCGTGCTTGCGATAGTCCTGGATGGTTCCGGCTTTGTTGACCATGCGCTTGAATCTCTTCATGGCAAGGTCCAAAGATTCACCATCTCTGACCACAGTCTTAGGCAAAGTATCTCACCTCGTTTCTTAGTGCCGTGGTTTATTCTACTCGGCCATGAAACAATTTACAAGCAAAATCTGCTCGTGGAAAAGGGGTTTCTGCTAGATTCAGAGCATCGGAAGACAGATTTAGGAAGAAACAGGGAAAAGTGAGGCGTTTTCTCTCTTTTTGGTTCTTGTTCCTTACTCTCCTTTCCAAAACTAGTACGTGTTTTCCCTTTTCTCTTTTTTCAAGAGTTGCTTCCCTTATCCTCGAGAATCCTGACTTTTGCAGTTGGCGGGTCCGAATGTTGTAATGTGTTGCAATACAGGCACCCCTTTTCCTCACTTCGTCCCGCGGAAACTCTTCATCGGGAAACCTTCGTGATCGATTCCCATACCGAAGCTTTCCTCAAGCGCCTAGAGGAGCTCCTATCCCATGTACAGGGAGTACCAGTAGACCCCGCTCATGGGGGCATCCTCCTAAGTCCTCTATATTGTCTAATATCTTGCAACATGAAAAGGGAGATTCTGCAAAACTTTTCGGGGACGGAAAAAGTCCCGAATCCAAAGAGATGCGTCTTTCCGGGCTTCATGGGCCAGCGGAACTTGCTACTTCGGATAAGCGGAAGTGCAAAACTCCCGTTTATCCTTTATAATAGGAAAAACAGCGAGGGACCCCTATGATTGAAATATCCTCTGTCTCCAAAAGTTTCGGTAAGAAGAAGGCGGTCGATTCCTTAAGCCTGAAGTTAGAAGACGGAAAAGTATACGGACTATTAGGTCCGAACGGTGCCGGTAAATCCACGACTTTGAAAATGCTTGTCGGTATTCTTTCTCCGGATAAGGGAGAGATAAGTATCGATAGGTTCTCCATAGAAAAAGATCCCTTAGAAGCTAAGAGACATCTAGCTTTCGTTCCGGATTCTCCGGATATCTTTTTAGGAATGAAAGGAAGAGAATATCTCTCTTTCTTAGCTTCGGTCTATGAAATCAAGCCGGAAGTAGCGAAAGAACGGATTCTCAGGTATTCCGAGCTTTACCATATGAAGGATTCTTTAGAAGAACCGCTTCTCTCCTATTCCCATGGTATGAGACAGAAAATCCATCTGATCGGAGCTTTGCTTCATGACCCAAAGAATTGGGTTCTCGATGAACCGATGACCGGTCTTGATCCGGAAGCGACTTTTGAAACAAAAAAGCTGATGAAAGATCAGGCAGAACAGGGGAAATGCGTTCTTTATTCGACCCATGTTCTCGATGTCGCCGAGAAAATCTGCGATGAAGTCGCTATCATCAAAGAAGGAAAACTCATCTTCTTCGGCTCTCTCAGCGAGTTACAGCAGAAAGAAGAAGAGAAGAATATGAATCTGGAAAGTCTCTTCTTGGAGATCACCTCGAAATGA
>Ga0256406_1005803_pt1 | contig 12863 bp, 12 predicted proteins | sample RumenRJG_03DNA_FD_185986 | JGI IMG/M metagenome (GOLD analysis project Ga0256406, IMG submission 185986) | Bovine rumen microbial communities from Lethbridge, Alberta, Canada - RJG_03 | ecosystem: Host-associated > Mammals > Digestive system > Stomach > Rumen | place: Canada: Alberta | collected...
TGAACGAGATGGACGCCGACCACGTGACCGCCTGGAGCCACGGTGGATCCACCGACGAGTCTAATTGCCAGATGCTGTGCAAGACGCATAACCGCTCCAAAGGCAACAAGTAATGTCTAGGAGAAAAAGTGACATTGCCGAAATACGCAAAGCATTTAAATAGACAGTGATGTATGCTTGAGCGCGTACCCTTTCTTTTGGTGACACGAGGGAAATATGGTACGGCGGCCCCGCCTGTTCATGCAAGCGGGGCCGTTCTTATTCGGGGTATGTAAAATAAATGGTTGGAAATTGGTAAATCTCTGAGGGATGAAAATTATCCGGTTGCATGCGTCCGCGGGGATTCCCGTGGATCCGACGACCGATCCGCCGTCATGTCCGGCGGCGTCGTCCGGGAGAATCGTTTTGACAGAAGTCGCTTTCACGGAAGCGACTTTGATCCGGGGTTGTCGACTAGCGTGGATCGCAATACGCCGCCGGAGGCGACAGGGCTTGATGTCTCGGGGTCGGCGGCACGGGGGGGGTGAGTGCTGCCATTGTTGATGATGCCCGTTGCCTGCGGCGGCGCAGTGAAGGAGTGACGGCCGGAATGAGTTATAGGCCTTTTCTTTTGGCGGCACGAGGGAAAATATGACACGGCGGCCCGGCTTGCATTGCCAAGCCGGGCCGTTCATTATTTGTCTTCCATGGGGAGTGTTTCGAGGTAGTCGTGGGCGCGACGGCGGAGGAAGGGGAGAAGATGATGAGTGTAGTGATGTAAGGTAGCGCCGTCGCCGATTTGTTGACAGAGATAAACGATTTGTTCGGCGATTTGTAGGGATTCGAGTGGATCGTATGGGGGTTTCAATGGCTTGTCCATGGAAACATCATACCTTGTGCGCGGCTTTGAGTGCGGGGCGGGCTGGGGCAGGTGCATTCCTAGACGCGGAGGCCGCTATTTCCAAGGCCTCCGGGCATTAAAAAGCGACATTTTCCGAAATAAAAGGGACATTTTCCGAAAAAGAACGGCAATGCTGTTTTTTGTGATATGCAAGGCCTCCGGGCATTAAAAAGGTGCCAAAAAACGACGAATAAAGTCCTATTTGTAAGAAGTGGCACCTTTCGTGATATGACTGTTTTCCTTGGAACGGTCCCGTGCGAGGGCGGATGGACCGATCCACGGGTCAGCATTCGAGCGACCTCCTCATGAGACGCGCGACGGCCGCGACGGCCGGCACACACACGGAATTGCCGAACTGCCGGTACGCCTGCGTGTCCGAGACCGGGATGACGAAGGAATCGGGGAATCCCTGGAGTCTCGCGCACTCGCGTGGGGTCAGGCGCCGCGGGTTCCGTCCGGGCTGCCTGACGAGGATCTCGGACCCGTCCTTGTAATACCGCGCCGACAGCGTGCGCGTGGTGTCCCCGGGGCCGATGAGCCCGTAGCCGAAACCGTTGCCCGCGGCCTTGTGTTTCGCGGCATACGCCTGCAGGTACGCCCACAGTCTGTCCGACAGAGTGTACTTGCCGGGCACGTCGCTCTCCTGGATGTCGGCGAAGGTGCCGCCGCCCCGTGCGGGCGTCTCGAGGTCATCCCAGTCGAAGTCCACGTCGTCGCGGAATCCGACGATGTAGATTCGCTCCCTGTGCTGCGGCGTCCAGTTCCTGCCGTCCACAATCTTCCAGTGCACGTGGTAGCCGAGGTCCTCGGTGAGGACCTGCATGATGACCCTGAACGTGTTCCCGTGGTCGTGGCTCACGAGGTTCTTCACGTTCTCCAGGAGGAAGGCGCGGGGCCGTTTCGCGTCGATGATGCGGGCGACCTCGAAGAAGAGCGTGCCCTGCGTCCTGTCCTGGAAGCCCGTCGGACGGCCCAGGGAGTTCTTCTTCGACACGCCCGCGATGCTGAACGGCTGGCAGGGGAACCCTGCCAGCAGGATGTCATGGTCCGGGATGCTTTTGGACGGCACCTTCGTGATGTCGCCGACGATGTCGAAATCGTCATGGAAGTTCGCCGCATACGTCAGGTTCGAGAACTTGTTCCACTCCGAGACGAAGACGGTCTGCGGGTTCGCGTCCTCGAACGCCTGCTCGAAACCCATGCGGATGCCGCCGATGCCGGCGAACAGGTCAATGAATCGAACCATGTGCTGCTCCTGATCAGTTCCCGGGGATGAAAATTATCCGGTTGCATGCGTCCGCGGGGATTCCCGTGGACGGATTCCCGTGGACGTGACGACCGATCCGCCGTCACGTCCGGCGACGTCGTCCGGGAGAATCGTTCTGACAGAAGTCGCTTCCACGGAAGGCATCTGGTCCGGGCTTGCCGTCGGCGCGGGTCGCAATACGCCGCCGGAGGCGACGGGGCTTGATGTCTCGGGGTCGGCGGCACGGGGGTGAGTACTGCCATTGTTGATGATGCCCGTTGCCTGCGGCGGCGCAGTGAAGGAGTGACGGCCGGAATGAACACCCGCCGCCGTTTCAAGAATACCATCGCGGGACCGTTCCGAGGAAAACAGTCATGCCGTAGCCAGGGGCCCATGATGGCATCAGCGCCCATCCTGATTCCGTAGGTGTCAGATGCCGATTCCCGACGTGCCGGTGCCGGCCGCAGGCGTCTCCGAGGCGGGCGTGGGTAGCGTCGCGCCGTCGAGGAGGGCGCCGTCCATGATGGCATCGGTGAGTGTCGCGCCCGTCAGATCGGCATCCCGCAAGTCCGCGCGGGTCAGGTCGGCGCCCTTAAGGTTCGCGCCCTTGAGCCACGCGTACGCGAGGTGCGCGCCCTCGAGGACCGCGCCGTCAAGCAGGGCCCCTTCGAGTCCCGTGCCCACCATCTCGGAGCTTCGGAGGCTGGCAAGCGTCATGTCGGCGCCCGCGAAATCCGCGTTGTGGAGTGACGCGCCGGTCATGTCGGCGCCCGTCATCGCGGCGCCCGCGAAATCCGCCCCATACATGTCCGTGCCCGACAGGTCGGCGTCCGTGAGCGTGGCACGGGCGGCGTGCGCGTATGTCAGGTCGCTGTCTCCAAGACGCGCGCGGGTCATGTCCGCGCCCTCGAGGAGGGTTCCGTGACACCTGGCTCCGCGCATGTCGGCGCCCGTCATGATCGCGCCCGACAGGTCGGATCCGGACAGGTCGGCCCCGTCAAGACACGCGCCCGACAGGTCCAGGTCCCAGAGGTCAAGGTCCCGCAGATCCGCGTACGCGAGGTCGTCCTTGTTCTCTTCGACGAGCTGGCGGATGTCCTTGTCCGGGTCTTGGGCGATGATCTCGCCGTTCGTGCGCCTGAGGACTGCCATAACGATTCCTTTCTCTTGTGTCAGATGCCGAGTGTGGGTTGGATCCACTGTCCGCCGGGGGATGCCGGTGTTCCCGGGTCCGGTCTTGTGAGGAGCGCGGCCATGTCGGCGGGTGTCGCGTCCCGGAGGTTGGTGCCGGTCGTGTCCGCGTCACGGCATGATGCCAGGTCGAGGATCACGCCGGTCATGTCCGCGCCCGACAGGTCCGCGCCGTCGAGGCGGGCGTGGGAGAGGCTGACGCGTCGCGTGCCGTCGCCAACGCGCAGGGGACGCATGTCCGCGTTCCGGAGAGTGGCGCGCGTAAGGTCCGAGCCGCGCAGATCCGCACCCTTGAGGGACGCGTGGTCGAGGTCGGCGTCCGACAGGTCCGTGTACGCGAGGACGGCGAGTTCCATGAACGCGCCGTGGAGGCCGGCGCATGACAGGCTCGCGCCCGTCAGGGCCGCGAACTGGAGGTTCGCCCCGTCGAGGACCGTGCCGTCGAGCATGGCGCCGTACAGCGTGGCGCCAGTCAACTGGGCTCCCGCCAGGGACAGGCCGGGTGCGATCGCGCCGTCGAGACGCACTCCCTCCATGTGCGCGTCGGACAGATCCGCATGGTCGAGCGTCGCCGACTGCATGTCGGCCCCGTCAAGGCGTGTGTCCTCCCCGCCGGTCGCCTCGCTCAGGTCGGCGCCCGTGAGGTCCGCGTCACTGAGGTCCGCGCCGTCAAGGTTCGCGCCCGCGAGGTTCGCGTGGGACAGGTCCGCATCGATGAGCCACGCGCCCGACAGGTCCAGGCCGTGCAGGTCCTGCCCGTGCAGGTCCGCTCCGCCGAGGGGAACGAGGAGACCGGCGGGCCCAGCAGAAACGGGACGCTTGTGCTCCACGATGAGCTGTCTCACGCTCTTGCCGGGGTCGTCGAACAGCACCTCGCCGTTCCGGTTCCTGATGATTGCCATGATTGCGGTCCTTTCCTTGGTGGGGAACCGCCCCCGGCTTGGGGTCGGGGGCGGGGTGTGGTGTCAGATTCCGATTCCCGGCGCGCCGGTGCCGGCCTTGGGCGTGTCTGGGCCGGGCGAGGGCAGTGTCGCGCCCGCGAGGTACGCGCCCTCGAGATCGGCTGCGGTCACGGCGACGCGGTTGCCGTCATCGTCGACCGCGTACGCGTCGTCAAGGTTCGCTCCATACAGGATCGCGCACCGGAGGTCCGCGTAGTCGAGGTTCGCGCCCCGGAGGTCCGCGTCCTTGAGGCTTGCGTCCGCGAGGTTCGCGAACGAGAGGTTCGCGCCACGGAAGGATGCTTCCGTCGCGTTAACGACGCCGAGGTCCGCGCCCTTGAGGTTCGCAGCCGACAGGTCCGCGCCCTTGAGGTTCGCAGCCGACAGGTCCGCGCCCTTGAGATCCGCGCCCGCGAGGTACGCGCCCCGCAGGTCCGCGCCCGCGAAGTCCGCGCCCCGCAGGTCCGCGAAGTCGAGGCCCGCGCCCCGGAGGTCCGCGTCCGTGAGATTCGCGCCACGGAAGGATGCTTCCGTCGCGTCGGCGCCCGTGAGGGTCGTGCGCTCGAGGACCGCGCCCTCGAGGACCGCATTGTGCAGGTTCGCTTCCGTCAGATCCGCGTCCTTGAGGTCAACTCCGGTCAGGTCGAGGCCGTGCAGGTCCTGCCAGTGCAGGTCCGCCCGCTCGAGGTCGTCCTTGTGCTCCGTGACGAGCTGGCGGATGGTCTTGCCGTCGTCCTGGGCGATGATCTCGCCGTTCGTGCGCCTGAGAACTCCCATGATGATTCCTCCCTTGTGTCAGGCGCCGGCGCCGGGCGCGGCGGGCTGGGCGGGCAAGGCGCCGGGCTTCCAATAGGTGGGTTCGAAGCTCACGCCCTCCACGTCCGCGCCCTTGAGATCGGCGGCGGTCACGGCGACGCGGTTGCCGTCATCGTCGAGCGTGTACGCGTCGTCGAGGTTCGCACCGCGAAGGGTCGCGCCGTCCATGGTGGCGTCGGTCAGGTCCGTGGCCTGCATGTCCGCCCCGTCAAGTGTCGCGCCCGTGAGGTTCGCACCGTTGAGCCACGCGCCGATCAGTCCGGCGCGGTTCATGTCGGCGCCCGACAGGTTCGCATCCTGCAGGTCCGACGCGCTCAGGTTGGCTTGGCCGAGTTTCGCGTCGTGCAGGTCGGCTCCCGCGAGGACCGCGCGATACAGGTCCGCGCCCTTGAGGTCGAGGCCGGACAGGTCCGCGCCCGTGAGGTCGGCGCCGATGAGATTGTCCTGGTGTTCCGCCACGAGGTCGCTCACGCTCTTGCGGGCGTCCTGGGCGATGGTTTCGCCGTCGGTGGTTTTGATGACTGCCATTTTGTGTTCCTTTCGTGTCTGCCGTCAGGCGATGGATGCGGTGGCCGTGGCGGTAACGGCCGGGGCCTGCGGTTGCTGGGTCGTGTCGGGCATGGTGGGCCATGCCCGCGGGTCCGGCGCGGCGGGGTAAGCGTCGCCGGTGGTGGGCGCGTCGTACGCGTCCGGGTCCAGTCCGATGGGGTCCGTGGTCTGCACGGCGGGGAGGGTGGCGCCTGCGGTCTTCACATCCCACATGAGGGACGCGTCGTCGGGCAGGATCGCTCCCGTGAGGTCCGCCCCCCGGAGGTCCGCACCCCTCAGGTTCACGCCCCTCAGGTCCACGCCCCTGAGGTCGGCGCCGCGTAGATCCGCGCCGGACATGTCGGTGCCGTTAAGGATCGTGCCCGGCAGGATGCGTGCGCCGCGCAGGTTCGCCCCAGACAGGTCGGAGCCCGACAGGTCGGTGGGAGCCATGTACAGCTGGCCGGTCTGCGTGTCGTACATCTGTCCGGCGCCGATGGTCGAGTTCGACAGGTCGGCCCCGCCCAAGTCGGCGCCCCGCAGGTTCGATCCGGCGATCATGGCGTTTGACAGGGTTGCGCCCGACATGAGCGCGCCATGAAGGTCGCATGACGTGAACGCGACGTTGGTCATGTCGATTGCTTTCAGCATGGCGCCGCTCATTCCCACATCCTGGAGGCGCGTGCCCTTGAGCGATATATGGGTCATATTCGCGCCGCGCAGGACCGCATGGCTTATCGCCGCGCCGTCGAGGTTCGCGGAGACAAGACTGGCTCCGGTCATGTCGCATCGGGTGATGGACGCGCCCGCGAGATCGGCGTGGTCGAGGTCGGCGTCGGTCATGGCGGTGTCGTCGATCTGCGCGCCGGACAGATGGGCCCAGGGGAGGTTGGCGGCGTGAAGGTCGCTGTGCATGATCGCAGAGCCGGTCAGATCCGCGCCGTGCAGGTTGGCGAACTGTGCGCCCGCGTGGCTCAGGCTTGCGTTCCTAAGGTTCGAGTAGCTCAGATCCGTCCCGGTCATGTCCGTGCCGCCGAGGAACGCGTGTTCGAGGTTCGATCCGCCGAGGCCCGCGTTCCGGAGGGACGCCTGGGTGAGGATCGCGTCCCGCAGGTTCGCGGCGGGCCCGATGCAGTTCGCGAGGTTGGCGGATTGAAGCAGTGCGCCCCGCAAGTCCGCGTTCGCGAGATGGGCGTCGTGCAGGTCGGCGCGTGTCATGTCCGCGCCATGCATGTCGGCGGATTCGAGGGTGGCGTTGTCAAGATGCGCGTCGGTGAGTTTCGTCCCGTGCAAATCCGATCGTGTGAGGTTGGCGTCCTTGAAATTCGCATGGTCGAAGTTCCCACGGTGCAGGTCGCGGCCGCTCAGGTTCGAGCCTTCGAAATTGCCGCCCTTGAGGATGGCCATGGACAGGTCGAGTTCGTCAACCGCCTTCTGGAACATGTCGCGCAGGAGGTGCCTGCGCGCGCGGGTTGTCTTTTGCTTTGCCATGATGGTCCTTTCTCTTTCTGGATTCCGTTCACGCCGTCCGGTCAGATGCCGGGGGAGGGGGTGTCGGTGCCGGTTTGCGTCCGGTCGAGGCGGATGCCGCCTAGGTCGCCGCCCGTGCACACGAGGTCCGCCAGGTCGTCTTCGAGCAGGATCGCGTTGTCAAGGAGCGCGCCCGTCGTGTCGATGCCCCGGAGGTCCGCGCCACGCAGGTCAGCTCCCGTCAGATCCGCGTCCCTGAGATCTGCATCGGTCAGGTCGGCGTCCCGCAGGTACGCTCCCCGGAGGTCCGCGCCACGCAGGTCCGCGCCCACAAGGTCCACGCCGACGAGGTACATGTCAGTGAGGGTGGCCTGCCGGAGGCATGCGCCCGCCATGGTCGCGCCGTCGAGCATGCATCCCCGCAGGCGTGCGCCGGTCATGTCCGCGCGGGCGAAGCTCGCGCCCTTGGCATGGGAGTTGGTGATGGTCGCGCCCCGAAGGTCGGCGCCCGACAGCTCCGCCTCGTCGCGCAGCGCCGCCGGCGTGGTCCACGCGCGCACCCAGGGCGCCGCCTGGGCCGACGCCGCGTCCGGCACCAGGCACTCCAGACGCCGGAGCACGACCGGCATGACGGCGTCCACGATCCGGCGCAGACCGTCCTCGCCGGCCACCACGCCCGACCGGCCCACGGCCACCCACACGGCCCTCTCCACGTCCAGCAGGCTCACGCCGCTCGACCTGGACAGCATGTCCAGCGCGGCCCAGGCGACGGCCTGCGCGTCCGGCACGGGCGCCTGCCCGGCGTCCACGCCGGCACGCCCGGCGGCGTACCGCGACAGGTCGTGGCCCGCCGCCGCAAGCTCCGCCCGCCACGCGTCCGGGTCCGGCGTCGCCGTCTCCACGGTCTTGCTCTTGCGCGTGCGCGCCCACGCCGCCTGGTCGATCGCGCGCCACGCCGCCTGGTCCGGCTCCGCGCCCCCGTGCGAGGCGCGCCACTGGTCGGCCATCTCGGCGCGCTTGGCCTCGATCTGCTCATGGCGCTTGCTCAGCGTGCGCCCGGCGTCCTCCAGCTCCGCGACATGGGCCGTGCCATCATCGTCCACCACGACGTCCAGCCCATGCGCCGCCATGGTCGCGCGCAGCTGCGGGTCGCAAGCCAAGGTCACGTCCGCGACGGTCTGCGCCAGGTGCCACGCCTGCCGCAGCTGCCCCGTCCACAGGGCGTACCAGCCGGACGCGCCCTCGGCGCGCACGCGGCTCAGGAGACACATGTGCGTGTGCAGCTCGGGATCGCCCTCGCGGCTCGTCGCGTGCGTCGTCAGGGCCCACTCCAGGCCCTCCGCCCGCACGCCCGTGACCACGCCCCGCACGCGTCGGCGCGTCATCGCGCGGCCCGCCACCTCACGCCGGACGGCCTTGCACGCCCGGTCGTGGGCAGCGCCCAGCGCCGCCGCCACATCCCCGCCCAGCAGTGCGGCGACATCAAAGCTCTTTGCGTGATTGACGGTCATCTCCACCGCGACGGTCGTGTCCGGCGCGATCCGCCCGCGCTCCACGCCGGTCTCCGGGTCACGCCATGCCAGCCACGCCTCCAATGCCCCGGCGTCGGCCTCGCCCAGGTCCTCCTCCGCGCCGGACGCGCCCGACCGCACCAGGCGCGACCGCCCGTAATAGCCCGCGAGGCCCGCCATGCCCGCGCCCTCCCCGGCGCCCTCATGCGCCGCCAGGTACCGCGCGTACCCCTTGGCGCCGCCCGCGCCGGCGCCCGGCTTGATCCACGTCAGCCTCCCACGAGCCATGCCACGCCCCCTTACATGCCCGGGCCGGCCACGCCCGGGCCGGGTGTCTCCCCCGCGGGGCAGGGCGTGGGCGCGTCATCGATGATGCAGTCGTACGTGACGGCCTGGTCCAGGTCGCACCCGTCGAGCGTGGCATCCCTGAGGTCGGTGGAGACGATCTCCGCGCCGTCCACGGTCACGCCCCTGAGATCTGCGCGGGGCAGACGCGCTTCGTTCACGGCCGCGCCGGTCAAATCCGTGTCCCGGAAGTCCACGCCGGGACCGTCCGCGTACGTCAGGTCACAGTCCGTCAGGTCCGTGCGCCTGAGGATCGCTCCCGTCAGGTTCGCGCCGCGGAGGATGGCGCCCGCGAGATTGCAACCCGTCAGGTCGCTTCCCGTCAGATCCGCGTTTTCAAGACACGCGCCCGACAGGTCCAGGCCTTGCAGGTCCTGCATGCGCAGCCACGCGCTTTCAAGCCTGCCACGGTTCTCCTCGAGGAGCTGGCGGATGGTCTTCCCGTCGTCCTGGGCGATGATCTCGCCGTCGGTGTTCCTGATGATTGCCATGATGGTCCTTTCCTTTAGATTCCCATGCCCGGCGTGGCCGGGCCTGCCGGGGATTCCATGCCCGGCGTGGCCGCGTCGGGCGGCGGCAGGACCGGCCCGCCGCCAGCGCATGTCGCGCCGGTGAGGATGGGCGTGCCGGTCGCCCCGGCGAGGTCGTCTGGATGAACGAGGTAGACGCCGGTCATGTCCGCTCCCTCGAGGTCCACCCCGTCGAAACTGACATTGAATTCCGTGTCGGTCAGATCCGAGTCGCGCAGGATGGTGTCGCGCATGTCCGTGCCACCGATTTTCGCGTCCCGGATCCGGACGCCGGTCATGTCGGCGTCCTGGAATGAGCTGAGGTGGATGCTGCTGCGGTCGAGGACCGCGTCCCTGAGGATCGCCTTGTCGAAACGAGTGTCCAGTATCATCGTCTCGTCCAAGCGCACGCCCGTGAGGTTGCATCCCGTCATGTCCGGACCGCCCCCCAGTTCCGGAACGCCCATGACCGCCCCACGCAAATCCGCGCGTGTCAGGTCGGCCCCCGTCAGATCCGCGTTGGACATGTCCGCACCGCACATCCTGGCCGCGCTCAGGACCGTGCCCCTCATGCTTGCCGCGCGGAGGTCCGCTCCGGTCAGGTCGGTGCCGGTCAGGTCCATGCCATCCAGATTGACCTGGTGCATCGTCACGCGACCGAGGTTCGCTCCCGCGAGGATGGCGCCCGTCAGATCCGCATACGACAGGTCCACGCCCACAAGGTCCACGTCCCGGAGGTCCACGCCCCTGAGATTCGCGTGACGCAGGTTCGCAAACCGCAGGCGCGCGCCCCTGAGGTCGGTGCCGTGCAGGTCCACGCCCTCGAGGTTCACCCCCTCGAGGAAGGCGCGGGTCATGTCAGCGTCCGTCAGGTCGCTTCCCACGAGATCCGCGTTCGTCAGTTCCGCACGGTGCAGGCGCGCGCCCGCGAGATCCGCATGCGAGAGGACCGCGCCACGCATGTCCGCCTCCGTCATATCCGCGTACCGTGCGTCCGCACCCGTCATATCCGCGTCGAACAGGCGCGCGCCGGACAGGTCAGCGGCGTGCAGGTCCTGCCCCTGCAAGTCCGCTCCCTCGAGACGGATGCGCTGCGCCTGCGCGACATCACGCACGGAGCCCGTGCCCTTCGCGAGGACGTTGCCGTCCTTGTCCTTGATCGTCGTCATGATGCCTCTCTCCCTTCCGTCAGATTCCCGGGACCGCGTCCGGGCCCGCGGCATGCGCCTGCATGCCGGGCTCGGAACGGTCCGGGCCGGGCACGTCCTCGACACCGGCAACGTCGATCTGCGTGTCGCCCGCGTCGTAATACCGGCAGTCGCCTTCCTCGATGGCCGTCTCGATCTCCTCCCGCCACTCGTACGGGTCGAAGTCCTCGGCCTGCTCGTCCTCGACGAGCAGGTCCACTCGGTACGACACGGCCGGCGTGTAATCCACGGTGATTTTCTTCATCGCTCTTCCTTTCCTTCGTTTCTTTCCCGGGGCCCTAGATCCCGGCTTCATCCCGCGGGCCGACTGTCTCGTCCGGGTCCGCGCCGTTGAGACACGCGTCCCTGAGACACGCGTCCCGCAGATCCGCATACGACAGGTCCACGCCCGTCAGGTGGGCCCCCGACAGGTCCACGTCCGACAGGTCGCAGCCCGACAGGTCGGCCCCGGTGAGATTCGCGTCATGCAGGCTTGTTTTCGTTGCCATGATGTGTTCCTTTCTGGTGATTGCTTGTGGTTGTTTGTTTTGTCACAGGCCGATGGATTCGCCCGAGACGCCGCCGGCCCCCATGGCTGACGGCGGGTCCATGTCCCCGAGATCCGCGCCGTCGAGATCGGCGCCGGTGAGATCGACGTCCCTCAGGGTTGCGCCGGACAGGTCCGCGCCCGTGAGGTCGGCCTCCGTCAGATTCGTCCGGTCGAGGCGTGCGTCGGTAAGGTCGGCACCCGCAAGGGTCACGTCGCCGCCATCCACATCTCTCATGACCGCGCCGCGCAGGCCGACATCGGTCAGATCGGCGTTAACGAGTATCGAGTCGGTGAGGCACGCATGTGCCAGATTGGCTCCGGTGAGTTGCGCGTCTGCGAGATACGAGTGACTCAGGTCGGCGTCGGTCATGACGGCATCTGTGAAAATCGCACCCGCGAAATTCGAATAGCTCAGGTCCGCGTCGGTCATGACTGCTTTGCGGAGAGAGGCACCCGTGAAATCCGCTCCTGCGGAGTATTCGGAGCTCATGGTCGCTTCTCTCCAATGACTGTTGTCGAGAATCGAGTTGGTGAAGATCGTTCCCGCGCAATTCGCCCGATCGAGCACGGCGTCGTGCAGGTTGGCTCCGTTCATGAGGCAATCCTGTATGTCCGCGTCCGTCAGGTCGACGAAGGGCATGGCGGCGGCCGTGAAATCAGCCCCGGGCATCCACGCGCCCCGGAGATCCGCGGCCGTGAGTGGTGCGTATGGGGAGGCGAACCGTGCGTACGACAGACGAGCGCCGGACAGATCCGCATGCTGCAGGTCGGATCCCGTGAAATCCGCGCCCGTGAGGTCGGCATCGCGCAGAGGCGCGTACCGCAGGTCGAGGCCGTGCAGGTCGGCGCCCCTGAGATCCGCGTGGTCGAGGAGATGGTTCGGCCGGATGCCGTCCTGCGTCGCGTCCGTCCACGTGTAGCCCGGGTTGTGCTCCCACCACAGGCGTGTCGCTGCGGCGGCCTGTTCGACGAGCTGCCCCACGGTCTTGTCGGGGTTGTCGAACAGCACTTCGCCGTCAAGGTTCCTAATGGTTGCCATGATGCTCTCTTCTTTCCTTGGGTGGCCTGCTTCCGGTCAAGTTGGTCGGAAGCTGGGCCGATGACTGTCTAGATGCCCGCGCCCGGCGTGTCCGCCACGGCGGTGGGTGCCGTGGGTGCGGCGGAGGGCGCTGGCAGTGTCGCACTGTCGAGGTTCGCGCCCTTGAGGTCGGCTGCGGTCACGGCGACGCGGTTGCCGTCATCGTCGACCGTGTACGCGTCGTTGAGGTTCGCCCCGCGAAGGGTCGCGCCGTCCATGGTGGCGTCCGTCAGGTCTGCGCCCCGCAGGTCCGCCCCGTTAAGCGTCGCGTCCGCGAGGTTCGCGCACCACAGGCCCGCGCCCTCGAGATTCGCGCTGTCGAGGTTCGCACTCTTGATGTTCACGCCCTCGAGGTTCGCGTGCCAGAGGCGCGCGCTCTTGAGGTCCGCGCGGGTCAAGTCGGCGCCATTGAGGTTCGCAACCGTGAGGTTCGCACCCTCGAGGTTCGCGTGCCGGAGTTTCGCACCCTCGAGGTCCGCGTCCACGAGGACCGCGTCCGACAGGTACGCGCCCTCGAGGAATGCGCCCTCGAGGAATGCGCCCCGAAGATTCGCGCCATCGAGGAGCGCTTGATGAAGGTTCGCATACCGCAGGTGCGAGCCGTCGAGGTG
>Ga0256406_1005804_pt1 | contig 12863 bp, 8 predicted proteins | sample RumenRJG_03DNA_FD_185986 | JGI IMG/M metagenome (GOLD analysis project Ga0256406, IMG submission 185986) | Bovine rumen microbial communities from Lethbridge, Alberta, Canada - RJG_03 | ecosystem: Host-associated > Mammals > Digestive system > Stomach > Rumen | place: Canada: Alberta | collected...
TTGAAATCTGAATTCAGGCAGGTGATCTCTGACGGCACGATCTTCAAAAGCCACATAGGCTCTTTAAGTTTCTTCAATGCTTCCATCGGTATCTTTCTGAACTCCGCGACATTCTTATATTCATCGGAGAACAGCTCGACAAGCTCCACTGTTCCTTCTATCTGCAGGGACCTAAGTTCGCCAAAGGAAGCGCTCGTCTCGAAGACCGCTGCCGCGATATGCTTATTCTCTTTCAAGGCTTTGAACTTAAGCCCGCCTTCGGTGAAGATCCAAAGTGCTCCGTTATACCAACTGTACTCAAGCGGCGTGCAGCGAATAAAGTCCTTCGTGGCAGTTGCCAGGGCAAGAACCTTATGGGATGATAAGAACTCGTCTATCCAGCTGTACAGAGCATCAGCATCCAGCTTCTTTTCGGTTTCATCTTTTCGAGTCCAGAAGGACTCAGCCTGTGTGTACTGTTCGTCAGTCATTTTTTCTCCTTCTATCGTAAGCAATACGCCTTCCATCTTCGATTGCAGCGACGGTCGGCTTGTTCTGTGCCATAACTCCAGCCAAAGGATGAGGCACATAAGGCTCTTCCAGATACAGAATCTCTTCGGGCGTTCTCGGCAGGAACTTTGTGGCAATGACCACATCCTCGCGCTTTGCGAAATCCCTGATCGCTCTTCCTACATATTGCTCACTGGTGCCGCTCTGATAGGCTATGGCCGTATCAAAAAAATTCACTCCAAGTTCAAGCCCACGTTTAATGATCTCTCTGGAATGCTCTTCATCGATCGTCCAGCTGTGCTGGCCCCGTCCGGAATCACCAAATCCCATGCATCCCATGCAGATCCGGGATACGTTTAAGTCACTGTTTCCAAGTCTTGTATATTTCATACGTTTGCTTCCCCTTTCAGCCGTCTTTAAGCACCGAGCAGTCGGGTCAAGCAGCTGTATATGAGTTCATAAGCACTTTGATATACGTAGTTAATCCCCGCCTCCTTCATGGCGGCCCTTTGCTTTTCCGTAACCTCTGTATATGGATAAATGCCAAACATGAAAGGGAAGAAAATGTAGATGAAATTCTGAATATCCGAGGCAGTCATCTCCGGACAGAACTTCTGTAACAGCATGGATATCAGCTGCATGGAACGGCCATAAGAATGCTTAAAAGCCGTCAGCAGCTCCTGTCGGCTGTTGGCTTCCATATCAAAGTTATTCATGGAGAGAAGCTTTAAAAGCTGCTGCCGTCCCGCCAGAGAATGGGAGATGAGTTCTGCAAGCTCCTTTTTCGTCAAATGCTCATTTTCATTCAGTATCTTGGTCAGATCTTCGTTCCAGCGGTCGTATTCCCTTTGAAAGAGCGCCAGAAAGATCTCTTCCTTTGTCTGAAAATAGTTGTAAATAGAAGTTCTTGTAAAAGAAGTCACATTTCCGATCTCTTTCAGTGTGATCTCTTTAAAGCTCATCGTCTGATACAGCTGTTCACAGGCATTAATGATTTCTTCTTTCCTGGCAGCTGTTAATTCCGGTGATCCCTTTGGCATGACATTTCCTTCCTTTTTATTCTGACGCTGTGTCAGTATATATAATGCATTTATTCTGACATCGTGTCAATACTCGTTTTTAAATTTTTCACCTCCCAATTGTTTGTAAGTCTTGAAGATTAAAATGATTGCAACTATAAATGTGAGAATGTCCGACAGTAGCTTCTGCAATAAGCAGCTTTGTGAAAAGCTCTTTAATACGATCTTTCTTCCCGGCTCCCATATTAAATCCAACAACAGGAATGCATCCGGCAGCCATCTCCAATCATTACAGAGATTGCCAAAGCAATGACCGTAAGAGGAAAAACCACCGTATTAGCGGCATTACCATATGAGCCGAGATATGATGCGTTTGCGATAAAAATCTGATCAACGATATTGTAGAGTGCGCCGACCAGAAGCGATATGATACAGGGAATCGCATAAAAAAAACGTGCGGATTTCCAACCGGATTTACGCAGTTGAAACGCCACACGTTGTTTTTATATTATATAAAGCAAAAGGCCTTTACAAGAACAAAAAAGACATCATCTTTTCCTGATTTAATATCTTCCATCATGTTGTTAAGAGCAACGCGCCCCTCAATTTTCAAACAAAGATGTTTTTTGGATCGAAAAAAATCGACTGCAGACCACTGGTCCAAATTTTTAATCGAATAATTTTATCTACACATCCTCAAGACTCTCTAGTTTCTTCAACTCTAAATATCAAGTCTAATGTCTGCAGTAGTATTTGGCGGAACTACAATGTCATACTGGTACTTGCCATTTTCCTGAAGACTCCATGTGCATGACACAGTTCCATATATACTGTCATAACTAAATGATGCCCTTGTAAAATGTCCTCCTGGCTTTGGTGCTATACTAAAGTGATTTTCTCCATCCACCTTAATGCCGCACATCTCAGAGAATATCCACTCACATACAGCTCCCTTTGAATAATGGTCAAGGGACGCAATTCCGCCACCCAGTCCGTTGTCGGAAGTAGGTCCGTTCCAGTCTTCCCAGATAGTAGTTGCACCGATTTTCGGCATATAGAGCCATCCGGGAAGTTCTTCATTCTCAAGCAGCTTATATGCATAACTGACATCAATCTGCTGAAGAACATACAGAATAAGAGGCGTTGATAAAAAGCCTGTTCCGACTCTCCAGCCATATTCATCAAGAGCTTTTATGAGCCTTTTTCTGGCATACTCTTTTTGAGTATCATTCAAAAGGTCAAAGTACAGCGGACGAACAAGGCGCGCCTGTCTGTTTGTATCAAGAGAAAAATCTTTGTTTTCTACAAGCTCCTGATAAGCCCTTTTGCAGCCTTCAGAATACTCCTGGTATTCCTTTGCATCCTGATCTTTTCCAAGAGCTGCGGCAATCTCGCTCATAAGTCCTAAAACATAACTTGTGTATGCTGTAGCTTCTTCAGGCTTGGATTTTAAAAAGTCTTTAAAAGACGTCTTGTGAACATCTTCAGGTTCGGCCCATTCACCATAATGCTGCCCGACATTGTAGAGATATCTGCGGTTTTCCTTTGATATCTTAACATTCTCAGACATAAGAGCTGAACGTTTGCCCAGACGCCCTATGGCAAATCTTGCATACTTTTGCATGTTATCATAGTGCTTTTCTATAAAAGAAATATCACCATATTTCTTCCACAGTCTGTAAGGGATCATTATGCCTGCATCAGCCCAGCCTACAGAACCATCCATGGATTTCATGTAACAGTCAGTTCCGCCCTCCGGTGCTATCTGTGTAAATGCACCATTCTTTCGCTGAATGTCACAAAGATCATTTTCATACTTGTCAGCAAAGGGTGCATAGTTCACCATATAGCTTGCAGTATTCACAAAAATCTGTGCATCTCCTGACCATCCATGGCGCTCTCTTGTGGGACAGTCTGTAGGAAGATCGGCAGAATTGTTCTTAAGGGACCAAAGTGTATTCTCAACGAACTTATTAAGAAGTTCATTTGAGCTGTCAAAAGAAAAAGTGGTTTCAAAATCAGAATAAACAGCAATGGCTGTAATATCCTGTGGACGTATCTCCACATCACTTTCAACAAGGACATATTGGAATCCGAAAATTGCAAATCTGGTCTTATAGTAGTTATCTTTGTTCTTGCAGAAATACTCTATCTGCTGAAGCGGAGTTACAAAGTCCTTCTTAACGCACTGGATATTTTTCTGAGTAAATTCCCCGTTCTCATCAAACTTTTCTCCGAATCTCATAAAGATTCTCTGCCCGGATTTAGCATTTACTTTAAACTCGATATATCCTGCTATATTCTGCCCAAAGTCAAAGACCTTTTTTCCGCTTGGTGTAATGATGAGTTTTGGATTTGTAAACCTCTCATGTTCTGTAAGCGCAAAGTTATCTGATGCAGTAGGTATCACGTTATGCTTTGTTATCTTTGTCTTTCCCCAGACTGCTTTCCTGAAATCTTCTTTTGATGCATCATAGATTTCGCCATCCTTGTTGTCAGCAAATCTTATTGGCCCGTCATTAGTCCATTCGAAGTTTTCATCTGAGCAGATGACCTTTTTGCTGCCATCAGAAAAATACACCTCTATCTGAACCAGGAGTCTGGTCTCATTTCCATAATAGTTCTTTCTTCCCCAGGCTCCCACAGATCCTCTGTACCATCCGTCTGCCAGCATAAAGAAAAGGTCATTGTTCCCCTCTTTTACCTGGTCGGTGATATCTACTGTCTGATACTGAACTCTTTTTCTGTAATCTGTGTATCCCGGAGCAAGGCAGAAGCTTCCTATCTTTTTTCCGTTCAGCTTTCCTTCGTAAAGACCGCAGGCAGACATGTAGGCTCTTGCCTTAATAACCTCTTTATCGGCTCCAACCGTAAAGCTTGTTCTGAAGCAGTCTACAGGGTATCTCTTTTTTCTTTTTACAGAGTAGTTACCCGTTATCCATGAAGCCTTCCAGTCGCTTTCATCTATAAGCCCCAGCTCAAAAGTAGCTTCATCGCTTGCTTCTCCCTTATTGCCATTTTCATCCCAAAGTTCAACGCTCCAGGTTACTCTCTGTCTGCTCTTTAAGGCTCTTCCGCCCCAAGGGATAAGATGCATCTTGGAGGAAGCTGTTTTTCCCGAGTCCCAGATGGCATTTCCATCATCATCTTTTGCTATGACCCTGTATGCTGTCTGCTTTTTGCCTCCTTCACAGACCCAGCTGAGTCTTGGCCTTGTATAATCTATTCCAATGGGATTTGTTAAGTACTCTGTCTTTAGTCTGATTGCTTTCATAGCTTACTTCAATCTGCGTAAAATTCATCGATAGTTCTGATCAGCCTACTTGCGTTGATCTCCAGCTGTTTTCTTGAAAGCGTTCCATCCTTCAGTGCCTTAAGAACTCTCTCATAGTCCTTTTTTGTTCCCGGCATGAACAATTCTCCGCCTGCCTTTGCAACTTCATCTGAAAGAGCATTGCGGTATTTCGACTTAGAGCTGGTCATAATTGTCATTACCCAGTCTGTCATCACTATTCCCTTAAAGCCGAATTCATCCCTAAGAACATCCTCAATAAGTCCTCTGTGCTCGGAAGTATGTATACCATTTAGCAAGTTGTAGCTGGTCATGACTGCCTTAGGCTGGGACTTCCTGATGCAGATATCAAAGCCCTTGAGGTATATCTCTCTCATTGCTCTTTCGCTCACCTGGGAGTTATTGCAGTAGCGATTAGTCTCTGCATTATTGGCAGCGTAGTGTTTTATTGTAGTACCGCATCCCTTGTGCTTTTGCACACCTCTGGTGATGGCTGCTGCCATTTCACCTGACACAAGCGGATCTTCCGAATAGTATTCAAAGTTTCTTCCGCAGAGGATGCTTCTGTGAATGTTAAGAGCAGGTGCAAGCCAGAGATGTACTCCAAACTTCTCCATCTCCTCGCCGACAATATCTCCAAGTGCCTCTGCCAGTTCTGTATTAAAGCTCTGAGCGATAGCTGTACCGATAGGGATCATGGTTGCCGAATGCTCTTTGATCGCAACATTCCTTGGAATCTTCTTTCCGCCAACGATCAGTTTAGCTATAAAAGCTGTTACTGGTCCCATCATCTCAAGCATGCTCTCCGGCATCATACCTTTATTTCCGGCATCATACTGATTTTCGCCCTCTTCGTAATACTTTAGTGAAATCCTGATTCCCGCAGGGCCATCAGCCATGATAAGAGGTCTGATACCTTTGTTTACAAGCTGCGAAGTTGTTTCTCCCGCAGCGCCTGCAAGATGTGTCGCGGCATTACCGATAATGCTGAGTCCTTTTGCATTGGGATCAAAGTTTCCGATCTGCATATAAGAAAGCTCTTCATCAGTCAGGTTCTTTATCCTGGAATCTACTGAAACCTCGTTGTCAAAAGAGCCTTCTCTTGTCTCAAAGTCATCTGCAGTAAATGTGAAGGTTACAATACCTTCAGGAATTGGCACAGGCTCTGAATGCTCAGACTTTATGTCTGTAAAGTCAGGTTTTCCAAGACAGTTTTTGGTCTTTAAAGTTGTAACTGTTTCTTCCAAAATCGCAACTGCAGCAATTTTTGTATCCACCGAGCTGTTGCCTACACGGATTACATATCTGCCCTTCTCAAGAATATAACTTTCAGATTCTTCGTCATAGGAAGCAAAATCTGAAAGCCTGAAAGACATCTCCAACCTACATTCTGCGTTTCTTTCTAGAAGAGGCGTCTTGGCAAAACAAACCAACTGCTGGTATGGCTGATCCAGCTTATCTTCAGGGACTGAGAGATAGACCTGCACAACCTCTTTTCCTGAACAGTTTCCTGTATTCTTAACAAGCACCTCGCATGTTAAAGTATCCTTATCAGCCTTTACATCTGATACCTTAGTCTCAAATGATGTATAAGACAGTCCAAACCCAAAAGGGAACAGAGCTGTCTTCTTAAAGGTATCAAAGTAGCGATAACCTACATAAATACCCTCTTTGTAGCGGTTATCATTCCAGTCGCCAAAGGTTCCTTCCGCTGAATATTCTTTAATCTCCGCCCAGGTGGTTGAGAGCTTCCCTGAAGGATTCTGTTTTCCTAGAAGAATATCCGCAAGTACTGCCCCGCAATCAGTTCCAAGCTGAGATAAAAGAAGGATATCTTTTACCTCCATCACAGGTGAAAGATCTACTACACCTCCAACATTTAAAACAAGCATAAATCTTTCGTATATTTTATTGAGAAGAAGAATGTCACGGATTTCAGACTTTGACAGCTTTACATCGCCCTCTAAAACCTCTCGGTCACTTCCCTCTCCGGAATTTCTGCTGACAACATATATGGCTGTATCACATACCTTAGTGATCTCAAGATTGTGGTCAGGCTCTTTCATGGTCTTTCCCATGGAATACATGATTGCATTCTCATGCTTTGCCTTTGCCTGCGCCTTAAGATCCTTAATAAACTGCTTTTTTGCTTTCCTTCTTACCTCATCATAGGCATCAAGCCAGCTCTTTGAAGCGATACTGAATCCTGCCCGTTCAAGTCCCTGCTCTATCGTGAAAGTTTCCTTTGAATTAACCTCTCCCGAACCTGTACCGCCCTTTATCGTATAGCGAAGTCCGGCTCCGTAAGCAGCAATCTTATTGGGTTTATCTAAAGGGAACTGTCCACTCTTTTTAAGAAGAACTGTGCACTCTGCTGCATTGCTAAGAACAAATGATAATTTGTCTGTATCTTTCCTCTCCATATTGGTCTCCTTGTAAATAAGGGGACCAAAAACTGCTCCCCTATCTTGACGTTATTACTATCTCTTTGCTATCTCTTTCTGAATGTCAGGAAGTCTTTTTTCCAGGTCAAACCGCATGGCAATAACAAACAATATGATAAACAGAATAAGAGGAATATAGATGCTGAATGTATATATTGCCTGAATAACAGCAGGTGATACAGTAGTTGCAAGCCCGTCATAAGCTGCAAGTCCAAGGCACCATCCAATTATTGAAGCCCCGATACCTGAGCCGACTTTATTACCAAAGCTGCATGCACTCTGAGCTGTAGCGACCATTCTCCTGCCATACTTATATTCATTATAATCTATCGCCATGGCGGACATAACTCCCATAAGGCACATCATTGGAATGTTTGCGAAAGTTCCAAAGCATGAAAGAATGGTGTTATAAACAAAATGAGTTGGGTTAAAGAGTCTTAATGCTGTGCCGATTGCTCCGATCAGGAATGAAACTCTGAGTGTCTTTGTAACTCCAAGTTTTTTAGACATCGGACCAACAACTACAAAACCAAGGATAGTAGGTATCATGCCGATTGCGCCCTGAATAGCAACCAGGTTATCGTCACCGTATATCCACTTGCAGTAAAATGTCCCTGATGCTCCGCTAATACCATAAGAGATATTAGCGCAGAAATTCATGATCAGAATCATTACCCAGTACTTGTTTTCAAAAAGAGATTTCAGTGCTTCTCCGAAAGGTACCGGAGTCTCGTCATCATGTATATCTTCAGCCTGAACTCCCTCACCGATCGCTGTTTCTTTTGCCTTCAGGTAACAGATGAACAGAGCAAGTGCAATAAACAGTCCGAAGATAGCTCCCATCTTGATCCATGCACTCTGATTACCGCCAAGGGCATTGGTAATAGGAATGACAGCTACTGCAATTATCATACCCGATACATATCCGGATGCAGCTCTCCAGATTCCCATATTTCCACGTTCTTCCTGGCTGTTGGTTCTGACAACAAGTATCGAAGAATACGGTATGCATATGGCTGTATAAATAACTGCTGACAGCAAAATATTAGTTATGAGCAGATATCCAAGCTGCATTGTCTCTCCCCAGCCCTTTGGAACAGTGAAAATAGAAATAATAACAATCGCTGCAGGTATAGCCATCCTCAGTATCCATGGTCTGTACTTCTCTTTTCCGGGAGCTGTATGATCAACAATGTACCCCATAAAAATATCTGTGAAAGCATCGATTATCTTACATATAAGAAGCATTGTTGCTATAGCGCCAGCAGCAATTCCCACTTTATCTGTGTAGAAATAAGTAAGCTGGCCAACAAGTCCGGAAATAATGTTAAGCGAAAACTGTCCTAGACTATCCGCAAAATAATCACCGGTACGCATAACTTTCTGTACACCATATTTGTCTACCCCTAATGGTTTCTTTGACATAGTTTTCCCCTCCGTTTAACTTAAGTAGCTCTTATGTTGACATTATAAGATTGGAGGCAATATAATTATTGTAGTTATGTGAATATTATTGTAATTATGTTGCAATTATAATCGTGTGGTAAATAATATGAAGGATAATACGAAAGACGTTATAAGCACATTGCAGATTATCTATAATTCCACATTTATGCCAATCCACTTATTTGAGAATGGTAAGTGTATCTGCTCAATACCGGCTTCTGAGCTTCCTGAGGATTTTATAATTGCATACAGGAACAATCTCATCTCCAGCAACAGAACTTTGTATTATTATTCTACAAAAGAATTCTTACTGGTGGGAATGATAAAAAGAAATACAAATGATCTGGATATCATAATAGGGCCTGTATCTACTACAGCCCTGTCTGAAGCAGATATTGACTCGCTGATAGCAAGCGAATGCCTGCCTGTGGATTGCAAGAATCAGATACGGGATTTTTACGACAGGACTCCACATTTTACCATGTCGCAGTTTCTGAATATAATGGCCCTTCTCAATAAAGAATTAAATGGAAATATAATAGATCCTTTCAAGTATTTTGGTCTCACTGATACGACAGAGAAACAGAGCGTTGGAAAACATCATTCCTACGCCCTGATTGAAAACAAAGAACACTCTCAGTTCCACGACACCTACTTTTTTGAACAACAGTATTATGGCTACATAGAAAGAGGAGACCTTGACGGTCTTCAACAGTTCATTAAGCAAGTGCCCTCATTTACAGAGGGACGTACCTCAAACGATTCGCTGCGTCAGGCAAAAAACATTTTCATTTCGTCCACTGCAATAATAACCCGTCGTGCAATAGCCGGCGGCCTTGATATAGAAACAGCTTATCAGCTCTCTGACTCCTACATCCAGGAGGCTGAAAAAATGTCTAATCAGGCATCAATCCTGGCTCTCAACGCAACTGCTGCAATTGACTTTACAAGCCGCGTGGCGGAAGCCAGGATACCAAAAGGAATGCCCGAGGACCTCTATCTGGCAATCCAGTTCATTGCAAATCATGTAAACCAAAATGTTTCCGTAAAAGAGATAGCAAAACACCTGAACATGGACAGAACTACACTGTCCAAGAAGTTTAAGAGAGTTCTTGGTTTTAATATCAGCTCTTACATCATGCGCCGAAAACTTGAAGAAGCTAAGAGTCTTCTCACTTACACGGATAAGACTGTCAGTGAGATTAGCGAATATCTGTGCTTCTCGACTCAGAGCTACTTTCAGAATGTTTTTAAAGCAAAATACAAAATGACACCGAAGGAATATCGGCAGAATCAGAAGAAGCGACTGCGCTCATAGCAGCTTATCTCTATCATCTGTTTTTTGTGTAAGAGAATCATCATCACCATCGAAAAAGCAGAAATGCTTTTGTAAGGGCTCTATCGAAAGATCGGGCCCTATTTTTCTGTTCCCAATATCCTGCAGGTCATTATCGTTGCACCTCACATCGTTTCATAATTTATACCTGAAACCAAACGTCATCTTTTCATCATAACTTCCACAGTTCATACCCCTGCCGTCTGGCAGAGTCGTAGACTGGCTGCATATTCTTCTGCAGAATAGAAGTAAATTCTTCTCTTGTGTTCCCGGGTCTATACAGTTCCTGACCTGCCCAGATAGAATGAAGATTATCCCGGAAACATGCCTCATATAATCTTCTGATACCAGGCTTTTCCTGAACCATCTCGTATAACAAATACTGATTACCCGCAAAACGTAGGAAAAACGGATCCCACTTAGGCAGTCGATTGCTCTTGGAGGAATTGAGTGAGGAATCCATCGGCATTAAATTCCAAAGCTCGTCATTCATCACAAAACTCCAAGGGATGAAATGGTCTACATCATAAGCTTTCCTCTGTATAAACTCATCTGTAAACACATCTCTGACTGGCCGGATTTCAATAATCGCATCCCAAAGCTTATGTACATGTTGCAGTTTACGCATCTTTTCATCCAAAGGTGCCAGCTTATATACCAATCCGGGAACATCCGGATTATTCATCTGCAGCCATTTAACCTTCTCGTACTGAATCCATCCAAGAATAGAAACTGTGTTGTCCTGGATCATCTTTGCCCAAACAGGACTGATATGGACTTCCTTTTTCAGCTTGCTGCTATCTCCAAGCGTATATGGCAGAGTAATCACCGTGTTATTGATACGCTGAATATACTCCACCATTCGCACGATACTATTCCAGTTTACAGCCTCATCACTACGATGAAAAAATCCCGCCAGCGCCCTGTAGGGAACCATATTAGTAAGCTGCTCTTTTGCTGCTTTGAGTTCTTTGTTATGCTCACGAATGGCGTTTCGAATCTCCGTCTTTGATGCATTTGAAGGCAGATCACTAAGCTCAGCCAGCAGAATAACCGCTCTTTCCAAGCCATCTCTGACAGCGCCAGCCTGTATCCCACTAAGGTGAATATGGAACTCTCTGACGGAATACCAGGCATTTGAGATCATCTCATCAATGATCTCATCAAAGGTTGTTTCCAGACGGCCTTCTGAAATCAGGATCACCAATGCCTCTAGCCAGTAAAACTTATAGCAGTATGAAGGATCCTTCAGCATTAGAGAGAAGCTCTCTATATCCAGTGTATTAACATAATTGCCTTTTATCTTCAGCTGATAATCGACTTGCGAAGGATAATATTCAGCCATTTCTCATTACTCCGTTCCGGTCGGACATCCGCAGACACCCACATCTTTTCAATCGTTAATTCAGGGAATGCTCTGATAAAGTCTCTGAAACCAGCTTCATCGAAGTCTGTAAAATATCGTTCTCCACGGAAGCCCTCAAATGCGCCATACTTGAAGGACGTATAGATATAACCCTGCTCCTTCAATGCCAATATCATCCGCCGGAAAATGTCCGGTTGTTCCGTTCTTCCTGCATGAAGGATAGAAGAGCAGGCCCAAATACCATCATAGCAATTCTCATCCTGCAGTTCCTGAAACAGCAACTTACGGACCTGAACTCCGGTATATGCTGAAGCTACTTTGCAAAGTTCTTCTGAACCATCCGTTGCCACAACATGATATCCTTTTTCAAGGAAATACCTGGTATCCCGTCCGGAGCCGCAGCCAAAATCCAAGATAGAAGACCCCTGTGGGAGGAAAGAAAGGAATAAATCCTGCGTATCATGGAAATCAACGGTCTGAGTTCCAAAAACAAACTCATCTGTTTTTTCGTTGTAATATGTGAGAGTTTTCATTGTCCCATAATCCATTGAAATCCCCTTCCTCTGTTAACAATTATAGTTCCAAAGCAAACCTATGTATATTGTCAATAGGTAATCCCCAAAAGGTATTATGAGTTTTAAAATGGTATAAATAACACCCCCCACCAGTCCGTGTCTCATTCGTTTCCTTTTCTTCTCGGACTCGCATTTAATACCATCGTTTTCATATCTGACACCGAATGAAGAGATCATTCAGGCATTCCAGACGGTACGTGATCAGGTGATTTTCACAAGCAAGCGTGTCTTGGCTGTGAATGTACAGGGACTGACGGGCAAGAAAGTTTCTTATTTTTCCTACCCGTATTCGAAAGTTCAGTATTTCGGCGTGGAAACAGCCGGAGTTCTGGATATCGACAGCGAACTTATTCTTGCATTCAGCAATGGAGCAAAACTTCAATTTGACTTTAAGTCTCAAGTAAACATCAAAGAAATATGTGCAACGATCTCTCAGTTCGTTTTATAAGAGGTTGTGCAACCAAATAGTTATCATTAAACAAGCATCTGTCGTTAATTCGGCGGATGCTTTTCTTATGTCTTTTTTTGGAGATTGCAATGAATATAGTTTCAAAACTTTTCAAATCAAGTGACAGCCAAAGGACTCTACGAATGGCTCCTGCTACCGCTACTACTTCGGCGGCACCACTTCCGGCAACACCATAACGGAACGCTCTGCCATGCAGATCTCAGCTTTTGTAAACCATGTGTTATCTTATGAATCAGAAGATCGTTTCTTTGCCAAGCAGGAAATCCATTACATTGATATGACGAATGCCGTTTTCATCCATAAATGACGCCGGAATATCCCGACGCATAACGATTTTCTCAAAGAAATCATTCGTCAGTCGCAGAGAGTCCAGTTCACTGGTTGTCTTTTCTGTATGAGACATTTCATAGGCGGATTGGATATATAC
>Ga0256406_1005806_pt1 | contig 12862 bp, 10 predicted proteins | sample RumenRJG_03DNA_FD_185986 | JGI IMG/M metagenome (GOLD analysis project Ga0256406, IMG submission 185986) | Bovine rumen microbial communities from Lethbridge, Alberta, Canada - RJG_03 | ecosystem: Host-associated > Mammals > Digestive system > Stomach > Rumen | place: Canada: Alberta | collected...
ACGCTTACAGATTATTACTTTCTGCAAAGTTAGCCATTTCTAACCCATAGAGTGAAATTTTCGTTGTATTTTTCTATAACACAATTACTTAGAGCGAATGTTAAGCGATTTTAGTGGACACTAGTGTTTATGCTGATTTCACAAAAAAAGAAAAATAGTAACGCTAATCCTTTGAAAATCAAAGAAAAAGCGTTACCTTTGTAGGTGCAAAAATCAAAAATAATCCTACATGGGCAAAATTAATAATATTTCTTCAATCAGCAAAGAAAACAGGCAGAAAAAAGAATGCATAATTCTTAGAGATGTAAATAAAAGATCATTAGAAGCAAATCTTGACAGCGTTTCCCTGTCTGGCTTTGGTGGTCTTCCACTTCTTCGTGAGGAGGAACGAACCCTGTCTTTATCTGAGAGATTGGCATCATGCATCACTGACTCCCGCAAACAGTACCTTGTACAACATTCGTTGGAGGAAATTATAAGAACGCGTCTCTTTCAGTTATGCCTTGGCTATGAAGATGTGAATGACTGCGACCTCAATCGCAAGGAACCGATGATGCGTCTTATGGTAGGTGATGGCTATGACAAGGATATCTGCTCGTCAGCCACAATGTGCCGGTTTGAGAACATGGTTACAGATGACGATCTGCTTTCTCTTCAAGAAATGTTTGTCACCATATTTATCCTTTCCTATAAAGGCGAAGAGCCCAAGGACATTATTTTGGACTGTGATGATACCAACGTAGACTGTTATGGCGCACAGGAACAGACACTGTTCAATAACTACTACATGGAGTACTGCTACATGCCACTATTGATCTTTGAGGGGCATAGCGGAAAACTTACACAGCCCCTGCTTCGTCCGGGAAGACGCAACAAGACAGCCAATATCAATGATACTCTACAATGGCTAATAGCTATGCTTCGTGCAGCGTGGCCAAATACATTTATTACAGTAAGGGGTGACAGCCATTTCTGCTCCCATGAATTCATGGACTGGGTGACCGAAGGTAAGGACAAACGCATCAGGTTTATCACAGGCCTTTCTTCAAACAGCGTACTTGACAGGAATCCTGAGGTAAAAAGGCTCCAACAAAAAGCCATAGATCATTATAAACGTACGGGGCTGCCGAAAAAATACTATGGAGAGCTGCGTTACAAAGCCGGGACATGGAACAACGAACAACGTGTCATAGTCAAAGCCGAGATTACAAATTCCGGAGGACTCAACACAAGATACATCGTGACCAACTTCAATGTAAGAACGGATGTCTATGGGCTGCCGTGGTCGGCTCCAATGTATCTATACGAGAAACGATATTGCGCCAGAGGAAAAGACGAACTCTACATACGGGAATTCAAGGAAGCTGTAAACGGAGACCGTCTTTCCTGTCACGCCTTCAAGGCAAATAGCTTGCGCACTTTTATGCATGCCGCTGCATATGTGCTTATGCATTCCCTAAGAGAAAGAGCCTTCGAGGGCACCTCTTTGGAAAAAGCCACGTTGCTCACCATACGTGAGAGAATCCTTTTGACGGCAGTATGCGTCAAGGTTTTCAAGACCAAAGTCATTCTTGACTTCGCCATGTATAATCCAATGGCCGATGAACTAAGGCACGCATTATTATTCTATCGAAAAACAGCTTGACCAAATACATTCACGACTACAAATTACTAAGGCAGGGCGAAACTCTGCCAGATGCCGTGTGCCTTATATATTCATAAGCATAGCACAAATGGCTCTTGGGTAGATATGGAGCCTGGTCAAAGCCGGAAATTTGCGCATAACACGTAGTCTAACATCTACGCATACTAATAAAACAGAACCTGTAATGTAAATAAATATTACCAAGACAAGCTAATGACATATTTTCAATACCAAAGTTGGGTCGTAAAGTTAGTATGAAATATGCAGGTTAGCATGCCGAAAAATAGTGGGGCAAAAAAGGGTAAAGAACTGGGGCAAAAAAGGGCAACAGCTCAATTTGACCATTTCAATTTATAGAAGGCCAATTGCAGCATTGTCCATTTGATGAATTTATTTGTTACTACAAATAAATTTATATCACATTTCTTTTCTACATAAAATAAAATTCATATATTTGCAGTCGGAAACACACTTCCTATTATACACATTCTATTATATGAGACATTGTCATATCCTTCTACTTGCCCTCTTGCTCCTCGCCCTCGCTGGTTGCAAGAAAGACCCTCAGGAGATCTTCAATGAAGAGAAATCGGGTGTGGTGCTCATCTGCAATGAGTTCTACTATGACGTGGCCCTTGCAGATGGCGAGCATCTCTATTTTACGGGTATCGATGACGACGGCAGCCTTCAAGGGTTGACGTCGGATCTCAACGAGATCAAAAAGAATCCGTCTGTCCTCAACGGTACGGGCTTCTTCATCGACAACACGGGACGGATCCTCACGAACCGCCATGTCGTCGCTCCGGAGATAAATAAGGAGATGGTGCGGAAGAATATGAACAATATCATTGAGGGCTATGCCCAGTATATACAGTTGCTTCAGGACTCGATGAACGCTCGTTATCAGGCCATTCAGGAATATGCACAGTCGCAGCTCTATGAGGACGAGTATGGTGACACGCAACTCAACATGACACAGGATGAATATGACCAGCTCAACGAGGAAGTGGAGAGCCTCAAGCAGCAGTATGCTCAGGCAGAGAACGTCAAGGAGAGTGTGCGCAGCAATATCCTCGGCTACAATTTCTCGATCCAGCTCCACTCACAGTTCGGCATCGCCTATGATGGGAGTAATGTCCGCTCCTGGGACGACTTTATGAAGAACGGCTGCACACTGCTTAAAGTGTCTCCTGACTCCAATTCAGATCTGGCACTCCTTCAGCTCAACTCGAAAACGACACCCACGGATAAATATATTTTCGACTATACGCAGTATGATGCCGACCAGGCAGACTTGAAGATTACCGATCCTCTGTATATGATTGGCTACAACCAGGGTATCAATCTTGCGCAGACAGACAACGGCATTCGGGTGCAGTTCACTACGGGTACAGTATCGCAGACCCCCGATGGCACTCGTGTCGTTTACAGCATTCCTTCCATGCAGGGCTCCAGTGGCTCTCCCGTGATTGATGCCCAGGGGCGCCTTGTCGCCGTCAACTTCGCTGGCAGTAGAGGCAGCGACAACTTCAACTTCGGTATTCCTCTGCTGCGCGTTATCACTTTTCTGAAATAGTTTTCTTCCAGTTTTCAAATGGATATACTAACACATTTCAGAACCATAGAGGAACTGACAAGGACACTCTCTCGGGAAAATAGACTGCTGAGCGAGATGTTCGAGAAGCGGAAGCTGATCAAGTTTCCTACAGCGCTGGCTATTGATTTAACTGGCGGTAATGAGGCTCGTTTGCGAAAACTTATCGACTATGGCGTGCTTGTTGAAACCGGCAATGCTGTTGAGATAGAGAGCGATTATCTGAACTTCTTTGAGGAAGTGTTGGATGTGAACGAAGAAATCAGTGTATTGAGCGTTCAGGAATGCATCAATACGTTGAAGGAATATATCGGCTATTATCTCAAGGAAACCAATGCGGTAAGGAAGGCTGGTTATCAAAACAGCGTGCGGCTGATCCTCAGGAAGACCGGCTTCAGAACCCTGAAAAACGTCGTGGACCTGAAGCGTAAGATGGATGAGACGTATAAACAGGAGCCCAACTATGCCATAAAGAAAGACAAGTTGAAGAATCTTGACGAGAAAAGTCACAGTATCCGTTCTATGATCAAAGAATGTGAGAAGCTGATGGACAATGAACAGGCTTTCTTCATCATGGCCAATGATCCTCATATGGCAAGGACATGCAGCGATGTGAGGCACGAGTTTGTGGGATCTTATCATGCGCTGATGGAGATCGACCGGCAGATCATCATCTACATCAATCAGATAGACAAGCAGAACAGGCTCTATAAGAAAATCCGCAGGCTGAAATACTTGCAGGATCAGTTGTTGATCAAGACTGACACGAATATCTTGCAGGTCCTTCAGGAAAGAAATCCATTGTGGATGGAGCCGCGGCAATACAACAAGATACGCTTGTCGGTCGAGATGCTTAGAGGAAACGATCAGATAGTGGATATCATGCGGCGCATAGCAGAGCGCAATGGTATTCAGAAAGCAGCAAGAACGGAGGCTGAACCCCTGACGGCAGAAGACTTGCAGGAGCATGTGAGACAACTGAAAGCTGTCGATCCCGAGGAAGTATGGAATGCTTTCGCAGCTTCCAACTATAATCTCTTCGACTTCATCTTGCGGTACGACTATCAAACAGAGCGAAGCATCGAAGACCATGCAGCTCTGTTCTGCCAGCTCGTTATCCTGCATTCTGATGACTGTCGGATGACAGGTGAGATGGCTACTTACCAAAACATTGAATACCCTATTGTCTATGCGAAATAACACACAACGAATCTATGAACGGCTGAGCCGTGGAGAATTTCTCTCAGAGGACAGCATCGACCCTGTCGTCCGTCATCTCTATGAGGACTTAGAAGAGAATATGGACGATTATGCCGACTATTTCAAGGAGATAGGCATAAGGCTTGAATCTGGCAACGGCTATTTCTATTTCTCAAGGATAGGCGAGGGGAAGCAGGCTATTGAGCAGAAGTTAGAGAGTTTTGCCAAGTGGCTCGACTATCTCGACTTCCTCAAGTGCTACAATCAGTCGTTTACGGCCGGCTTCCAGTTCCGAAAGAGCCATATGATTGAGCAGGTCAGCATCGACGTGGAACTGAAAGAGAAGGCGGGCCATCTCTTTCGGAAATATGGCGTCGGCTCCTATATTGAGATCGTGGACAAGTTGATACAGGAAATGCAAAGTATGGGCTTTGCCGAATGTGTCAACGAGCAGGATGAGACCTATAAAGTGACTTCGGCGTTCCGCTATGCTGAAGAATTGGTAGACATGATACAAATAGCCAACGAAGATGAACTACCTGAATAAAATCATATTTATCAACAGCGCTAATATCTCCTATGAAGAGATTGCGGTTAATGGTAATGTGCATTTTACCGGCACCCAGGGTGTGGGTAAGAGCACCGTGCTGCGATCCTTGTTGTTCTTCTATAATGCCGACAAGCACCATCTTGGCATCAAGCAAGGACAGAAGCCCTTCGATGAGTTCTATTTCCGCCAGTCCAATTCTTATATTCTCTATGAGGTGATGCGCGACAATGGTGCCTACACCGTGTTGGTAAGCCGTTATCAGGGGCATGCCACGTGGCGTTTTATCGATGCTCCTTATGAGAAAGAATGGTTTGTAGAAGACGATGGGCATGTGCTTAGTGATTGGATAAAGATACGGGAACGCATCGACCATAACGTCGTTGTGTCTGCACGTATCGACTCCGGTGTGCTGTTCAAGGATATTATCTTTGGCAATACCAATGATCATAAGTATACGCGCTATGCACTTGTGCGTAGTTCTCATTATCAGAATATACCGCGAAGTATTCAGAATGTCTTCCTAAATACCAAACTCGATGCCGACTTTGTGAAAAACACCATCATCCAGTCGATGTCCGATGAGGATCTGCCTATTGAGTTGCAGCCTTACAGGCGGTTGGTAACCAATTTTGAGCGGGAATACGATGAGATTGATTGTTGGTTCCGGCAAAATAGAGATGGGAGCTACCCTGTGCGCAATTTGGCAACAAAGATAGCGGAGCAAGGACGGGTCATTATCGCTCTTGGTCGCAAGTCGCTTGATTTGTGGCACATGTTGAATTATGTCGTAGCCGAGGACGAGCGAAAGATACCGCTCTTGGAGGTTGAGGCTGCTGCTGTAAAAAGCAATATCGATAAAGAGCAGGAGAGGGAGAAGGAACTTGCTTCTGATTATGGAAAAGAAAACAACTCTCTTAATCAGGATTTAGGTGCCAAAAAGAGCAAGCTCAAAGAGATCGCTCAGTCAAGGAAAGACTTTGAGGCCAAGAATATTGAAGAGAAACTTGCCCTTGCTGCCCGTGAGCCGTCTATCAAGCAGGAGAGGGCTGAAAAGCAGATGTTGCGTGACAATCTGCTTAAGACCTATTCTTCGATAGAGGAGAAATACAAGATCGCTGAAGGCAAACTGGAGAATTCACGCCAGGCTTTCGAGAATGCCCAGAAGGACGCTTATTATCAGAAGCAGGCTTCTCAGCAAGAGGAGCGTACACGCCTTGACGAGGAGCGTACGAAGAACAGAAACCAGGTGATGGAGGCATACAGTAGTTGGCTGAGCGAATCTGACGAGCGATTGTTAAGACTGCAGAAGGCTGAGAACAACTGTGAGAACGCTCTGAAGGATCTCCAGCATTGGCATCCGAAGGCCGATGAACTGAAGATCGTGAAGGATCTGTTGCAGCAGTTAGAGGCTGAAGCAAAGGAAAATATAGCCAATCAGACTACAATGAAGAGTAATATTGCCCAGCTCAGTACTGAGTATGAGATGAAGGAAGCTGAACTGAAGCGTGCGTCTGCCCGTGAGCAAGAACGTTTGGAAGCTGAGCGGACAAAATGCCGCAGTGCTGTTGCCGAGATTGATGAGAAACTCTCGCACTTGGATGGGTCCCTCTATCAGTGGTTGTGCAAGAACGCGGAAGGATGGGAAAACACCATTGGAAAGGTGGTAGACGAAGATCATATTCTCTATGCACAGGGACTCGATCCAGAGCTGGAAACCGCCTCTGACTCCTTGTTCGGTGTGAAGCTCAATCTTGACAATGTCGGCTATGTCCATCGCTCGCCGGATGAATATAGGTCGGAAAAGAAGAGGTTGGAGGATGACATTCAATCGCTCAACCACCAACTCAGTCAATTGTCCGCAAAGCTACAGGAGGACATCGATAAACTCAAGCGGAAATACGCCGCAAAGATCAATCCTCTTCGTGAGCGTGCCACCCTCTTGCGCGTTGAGGAAGAGCAGATGCCGGTCAAAAGGCAGAATCTGCAGAACGAACAGCATAAGTTGGAGATGGAAGAGGCTGCACTGATAGCACATGAAAAAGAGGCTCGTGAACATAGTTATGATGCAGCCATTCTCGCTGTCCATTCAGAACAGGAAGCACGAGAGAAGAAAAATGAGACAAACAAGAAGGATCTCAAAGATCTCGATTCGGTATTCAAAAAGTCAATCCATGCGTTAGACGAGGAATTGCGTGCTTTCAGAGAGTCGCAAGTGGCGGAGGCAGCAACTCGAAATAAAGATTTTGATGATCAGATAGCCCAACTTCAGCAGCAGAAAAATGCAGAACTCGCTGGAAAGGGCGTTGACGTAAAAATGCTGGAGAAGCTCAGCTACGAGCTGAAGAGTCTTGAGGCGCAACTGAAGTTGATAGAGGCGAACAGACCGATTGTCTTGAGATATCATGATGCCGAGGAGAATCTTTTCAAGCGCGAGCCGGAGATCAGAAAAAGTATTAAAGACATTCAACAGCAGCTTGAGATGCTCCGTCAGCGATATGAAGACAAACGAGCCCGCATAGAGAAAAAACTTCAGGATCTGGAAAGCCGTCTCAGGGGCGTGTTGAAAGACCTTGAACACAAGCGGGATGGACTGAAGCAATACCATCAGGTAGTGGATAATGAGCATCTTGTGCCCGATACTTTCCTCTCCGATAATGACAGTGTGAAGTCGAATCTTGACAGCCAGGAACTCTTGAGTCAGCTCAGGGGCAATGTCAATCTGAAACGGGAAGCTTTAGAGACACTGAAGTCAAAGGTCGTTGACTTCAACCGCAATTTCAAGCCGCAGAATGCCTTTCATTTCAATACCATGCCGGTCACTGATAGTGACTATCTGCAGATTGCCGCAGACTTGCAGGACTTCATGGACAACAATAAAATAGAGGTCTTCCGCAAGCGGACGAGTGAGCATTACAAAGACATCCTGGGGCGTATCTCTTCGGAGATAGGAGCGCTGATGAACCGGCGGTCAGATGTAGACAGAGTCATCAACGATATTAACCACGACTTCATAGAGAAGAATTTTGTGGGGGTTATCAAGAGTATTGCCCTTAAAGCCGACGAATCCTCTGACAGACTCATGCAACTGCTGGTATCGATTCATAACTTTACAGTGGAGAATGCACACGATATCGGTGAACTCAACCTCTTTTCGAGCGGCAATCGCGATGATGTAAACCTGAAAGTCGTCGAATATCTGAAGAGTCTTTCGCATCAGCTGCAAGACGAGGCGGGTCGCACAACAGTGTCGTTAAGCGATACTTTCCGGTTGCAGTTTAGAGTGAAGGAAAACGACAACGATACTGGCTGGGTGGAGCGTATCAATAATGTAGGGTCTGATGGCACCGATATCCTCGTGAAGGCAATGGTAAACATTATGCTCATCAATGTGTTCAAGAAGAAAGCTGCCCGTAAGAGCGGAGATTTCATCGTGCATTGTATGATGGACGAGATAGGCCGATTGCATCCAAACAATATCAAGGGAATCTTGCAGTTTGCCAATTCACGTAATATCTATCTGATCAATAGTTCTCCAACATCTTACAATCCTTACGATTATCGTTACACCTATCTGCTGACCAAGCAAGGTGTCAAGACGAAAGTGGAACTATTGTTGAAACGGATAGACTAACAGAATGTTATGGTAATAAGCACATCATTACAGACATTGTTGTCGGGAGAAGACGTTGCCGGTTCAAAGCTTAGCGGTCGATTAACTATGGAGCTATTGAAGGAAGGACTGTTGCAGGTAATCCGCCATGGCTCCAAAAAGTCATACCGGGCTCGTGATGTGGCTGCATTGAAGCGATACCTTATCGATAAGGACGAGCGATACCGCATCATGGATGTAAACGCTTCCGACACTCGCGCTTCAATGGCTTCAGAAACCGGCAACTCCAAGCTTGTCATGGTACGCTCGTGCCCGGGATTTCCAGTCAACAGTTATGAACCGATAGATTGTCGGCTGAGTGACAAACCGTTTGTTGTCTTTCCGCCCAAAGGTAGTTTTGTGTTCATTACCGACTGGGAGCGTTTTTCTATTCCTGAGGATGTTACAGTGATAGGCATTGAAAACATGGAAAACTTCAGGAAGATCCGTCAGCAGCGCACTTTCTTAGAGCATTATCTTCTGAAGCATGAACTGCCTTTGAAGGCGCTCTTTGTATCACGTTATCCACAGTCGTCGGATCTCCGGAAGTGGCTTTGCACCATTCCCAATCACTATCTGCATTTCGGCGACTTCGATTTGGCTGGCATCAACATCTTCCTTACGGCGTTCTATAAGTATTTGGGTCCTTCACGCTCGTCCTTCCTCATCCCTGATGACATCGCAGATCGCTTGAAGGTTGGGTCCGCCAAGCGCTATGACGATCAGTTGAAAGAACTCTCTACTGATAATAAGGAACTTCAAAGTCTGATAGAACTTATTCGGCATGAGCGTAAAGGGTATGACCAGGAAGGATATATAGAAAAATAGAGATAGACTTTATATATTTTTATCTCTTCCTTGCTCCTCTCATAAAAATATCGAATTGAAGATAATATTTTCCTCTTTTCTCTTGGATTATTAAAATTGTTTTTATAAATTTGCGAAGAAAACAGAATCGATATTTATAGTTCATGAACAGAAACGTTCTCAAACAGATATTATTAGACAATAGGGCAGAGGTTGAGAGGTATCAAGTCTTCCCTCGCAAGATTGACCTTTCATGCTTTCCGTGCATCGTACTGGTAGGGTTGCGTCGTGCGGGGAAATCGTTCCTGTTGTATCAGCGTATGCAGCAGCTCCTCCATGAGGGTCATACGTGGGATGAGATGCTTTATCTCAATTTTGAGGACGACCGACTTGATGGATTCACTGCAGCTGACTTCAATCTAATCTTAGAGTGTCACGCGGAGCTGTCGGACAAGCGACCTATGCTTTTCTTGGATGAGATACAGAATATCGATGGCTGGCAGAAATTTGCCCGTCGTCTTGCTGATGAGAAATATAAGGTGTGCATTACCGGAAGTAACGCAAAGATGCTATCGAGCCAGTTCATGTCAGAATTAGGCGGCAGGTATCTCACGATAGAGGTCTATCCTTTCAGTCTGACTGAGACTCTCGACTATAGTGGTCAGCCTCATGATGAGAAGACAATGCTTGGCACGCTGACGCGAGCGAAGTTCATGCGGGCTTACAACGACTATCTTCATTGGGGTGGTCTGCCAGAGGGCATCGGCTTGCCTGTCAAGCGAAACTATATCAGCAGCGTGTTTCAAAAGATATACCTCGGCGATATCTGCGCGCGCAACGGTATCAGTAATCCTGGTTTACTCCGATTGATGATCAAGAAGATTGCGGAGAGCATCAAACAGCCGTTGTCCTATAATCGGTTGGCTCGGATACTCTCGTCTGTGGGCGGAAAGATCAGTGTGCCTACGGTTCGCACTTATGTGCAATCGTGTGAAGAAGCATGGCTGCTCTTGAGAGTTCACAACATTGCATCCTCGTTCTCGGAGAAAGAGACCATTTCGAAGTTCTATTTCATAGATAACGGTCTGCTCAATCTCTTCTTGATTGATTCTGATACATCCTTGTTGGAGAATCTCGTTGCCGATACCCTATTCAGAAAATACGGTAACGCTCCTGACAATGAGCGTGTGTTCTATTACAATTCAGGTGTGGAGGTCGACTTCTATATTCCTGAGGATGGTCTGGCCATTCAGGTGTCGTATGATATCAGCAAGAGCACGGAGACTTGGGATCGGGAGGTCGAGGCTCTGAAGAAACTCCCTGCGGCATTGGACTGCCGCCAAAGACTGATCATCACCTATGATGAGGAAGACGAGATAGAAACCGACAAGGGGACTATCAAAGTCCTTCCTTATTGGAAGTGGGTAAATGAACTGTAACTTTGTGAGAGTGCAAATCAATAATTCTACGTTTGAAATACATCTAAAGGTGGCTATTGGCCACCTTTGAAAGTAAAAAAGCAATGGAAAATAAGGAACTTGAGAACAAGATAGTCATCTATCAATCCAAGGATGGCAAAACTCAATTGGACGTAAAACTTGAGGGAGAAACTGTTTGGCTAAATAGACAGCAACTTGCCACTTTGTTCGATCGTGATATTAAAACAATCGGCAAGCACATAGCTAACGCACTAAAGGAAGAATTGAGTGATGGGCCGGCAACTGTCGCAAAATTTGCGACAGTTCAAAATGAAGGCAATCGTGAGGTAACTCGACAGATAGAATATTATAATCTCGACATGATTATATCTGTGGGATACCGTGTTAAGAGTAAACGTGGTGTAGAATTCCGTCGTTGGGCAAACAGCGTCTTGAAGGATTACCTCATCAAAGGCTATGCTATCAACCAGCGTATCCGTGAGGAGAACTACCGGCAGATGGTACAGCTTGTCCGCTCTATGGCCCGCACAGTGAAGCTTCAAGACCTCAGCAAAGAAGTTCAGAATGCTTTGCTCGATGTCGTTGTCGACTATACTTTTGCCCTCGACCGTCTTGATGACTACGACTATCAGCGGCTGACGATCCCAGAAAGTGATACAGAGGAGAAATTCCATGCCACATATGACGGAGCCATGAGGGTCCTCGCCGAACTCAGAGAAAAGTTTGGCGGAAGCGGCCTGTTTGCCAACGAGAAGGACGGCAGCTTCAAGAGCAGTATAGGCCAGATCTATCAGACCTTCGGTGGACAAGAGCTCTATCCATCGGTTGAGGAGAAGGCCGCCATGCTTCTATACCTCGTTACGAAGAATCACAGCTTCAGTGATGGCAACAAGCGAATTGCCGCCACGCTCTTCCTGTGGTTCATGAATGAGAACGGCATCCTCTACGATGAGAGCCATAATAAGCGCATCGACGATGCCACACTTGTCGCTCTCACTCTTCTCATTGCAGAGAGTCGCCCCGAAGAAAAGGATACGATGGTGAAAGTGGTAGTAAACCTCATTGGGCATACTGATGAATAATTTGTGGGATAGAGGCGCACTAACTCTGACACTGCCGAAAGTAATAGTCAAGAGGGAAATAGTGTTAGAGAAGGCGCAAAAAGTGTCAGAGTAGATAATAAAAGTAACAGAGAAGACAAAAAAAGTAATAGAGAAAGTAATAGAGAAGAAGGGTGTGGTGTCAGAGATAGTGTCAGAGAAGGCAACAAAAGTACCAGAGATGTAATTCCTCTAACAGATAAACAGCAAGAGGTCTTGAACTACTGCTCTGTTCCAAGAACCAGTAGAGACATACTTGACCATTTAGGCATAGTCTATCATTCTAAGAATATTAAGCGCTATATCACAAGTCTTGTCGATTCGGGTCTTCTTTTGATGTCTAATCCTGAGAAGCCCAATGACAGGAATCAGAAATATAGGAAGGCTTAAAGACCGTCGATGTATTCTATCGTCGTGGACTCATGGAGACGTAGGGGCGTGGCATTACGCTCATCATTGATGGATGTAAAACAGCGGGACTGCCAGAGCCTACCTTCGAGGTTGCAGAGCCATTTGTCAACCTGACTATTCGCTTCAATGCCCCGTTGTCCAAGAGTGGCGGATTAAATGGCACTGTAAATGGCACTGTAAATGGCACTGATGGCACATTAAATGGCATGTTAAATGGCGTATTATGATATCGTAATCGTGAAGGACGGAGGAAAAGTGGTGATACGAAACGGCGTATCATGGCGTTTTCAAACGGGCGGTGTTTTGCTTTACCTCGCTACGCGAACAGCGACCTTCGGTTCCCATTGTTTTCCCGTATAAAAAATTAAGGAGCTGCGTTTTGAACGTAACTCCTTGATTTTCAATGTAGCGGGGGTGGGTCACGATCCCACGACCTCCGGATTATGAATCCGACATGAAAATATTTA
>Ga0256406_1005807_pt1 | contig 12861 bp, 9 predicted proteins | sample RumenRJG_03DNA_FD_185986 | JGI IMG/M metagenome (GOLD analysis project Ga0256406, IMG submission 185986) | Bovine rumen microbial communities from Lethbridge, Alberta, Canada - RJG_03 | ecosystem: Host-associated > Mammals > Digestive system > Stomach > Rumen | place: Canada: Alberta | collected...
CTGGGAGTCAGACGGGTCCAGGCACGGCACGCGAGCAAACGCTGCGTAGTTCCTCGTGTCCTGCTCGTTCTGGGAGCTGTACATGGAGGGGTCGTCGGCGACGAGAAGCACCAGGCCAGCGTTGACGCCCGTGTTGGTGACGCTCATGAAGGGGTCGGCCGCCACGTTGAGCCCCACGTGCTTCATGGTCACGAGCGTGCGCACCCCGCCCATGGCAGAGCCGATGCCCACCTCGAGGGCGACCTTCTCGTTGGGCGACCACTCGCAGTAGACGTCGCCGTGCTGCACGAGGTTCTCGAGGGTCTCGGTGGAGGGGGTGCCGGGGTAGCCCGTTCCCACTCCCGCGCCGGCCGACCACGCCCCCTCGGCGATGGCCTCGTTTCCCGACAGAAGCTGCTTTCCCATGCGCTCTCCTCTCCAGGCGGACTGCCCGCCTTGGTTCCCCTCCAAACGGCCCGTCTAGGCCTTGTTCTCCTGGTCTACCAGGCGCGCCGCCCCGTACCTCTCGCGCAGGAGCGGCTTCTCGATCTTGCCGGTGGGGTTTCTCGGCACGTTGGCAAAGATCACCTTGCGCGGCCGCTTGTAGCGGGGGAGCGCCAGGCAGAACTCGTTGATGTCGTCCTCGGTGGTGTCCTCGCAGCCGGGCTTGAGCTCGACGATCGCAGCGGGGATCTCGCCCAGGCGCCCGTCGGGCAGGCCGATGACGGCCACGTCCTGGATGGCGGGGTTGGAGGCGAGAAAGTCCTCGATCTGAACGGGGTAGAGGTTCTCGCCGCCCATCACTATGACGTCCTTCTTGCGGTCGACCAGCCAGTAGAAGCCGTCCTCGTCCTGGCGGGCCATGTCGCCGGTGTGCAGCCAGCCGTCGACGAGGGTCTCGGCCGTGGCCGCGGGGTCCTTGTAGTAGCACTCCATGAGGCCCGGGCCCTTGACGCAGAGCTCGCCCACCTCGCCGGGCGCGACCTCCTCGCCCCTCTCGCCCACGATCTTGCACTCCCAGTGGTAGCCGGGCACGCCGATGGCGCCCACGTGGTCCACGTTCTCCACGCCCAGGTGGACGCAGCCCGGCCCGCAGGACTCCGAGAGGCCGTAGTTGGTGTCGTAGCGCTGGTTGGGGAAGACCTTGAGCCAGCGGCGCACGAGGCTCTTTGGCACCGGCTGGGCGCCGATGTGCATGAGGCGCCACTGGTCGAGGTGGTAGTCGGTGAGGGTGACCGTGCCCTGCTCGATGGCGAGGAGGATGTCCTGCGCCCAGGGGACGAGCAGCCACACGATGGTGCAGCGCTCGCTCGAGACGGTCTCGAGGATGGTCTTGGGGCTCACGCCGCGCAGCAGCACGCCGCGCCCGCCCACGGCGAGCGACCCCATCCAGTGCATGATGGCGCCCGTGTGGTAGAGGGGCGGGATGCAGAGAAAGACGTCGTCGTGGGTCTGGCCGTGGTGCTTCTGCTCCATGACGGCGGCTTGGGTGAGGCTCCGATGGTGGTGGAGGATTGCCTTGGGGAAGCCCGTGGTGCCCGAGCTAAAGTAGACGGCCGCGTCCTCGTCCTCCGAGAGCGGGATCATGGGGTCTGCCGAGGAGCACAGGCCCACGAGCTCCTGGTAGGGCTCTGCCCAGGTGGGGCAGTCGTCGCCCACGTAGAAGAGCAGGCGACCCTTTTGGATCTGCGGCACGATCTCCTCGACGCGGCCCGTGAACTCGGGGCCAAAGACCAGGATGTCGGCATCGGACTTCTCGATGCAGTAGCGGATCTCGTCGGCGGAGTAGCGGAAGTTGAGGGGAACCACGGTGGCGCCACTCTTGAGCACGCCAAAGTAGATGGGGAGCCACTCGATGCAGTTGTAGAGAAGGACGGCGACCTTGTCGTCCTTGCGGATGCCGCGCGAGAGCAGCAGGTTCGCAAAGCGGTTGGCCTTCTCGTCAAAGACCTGCCAGGTCATCTCGCGCCGGAAGGGCTCGTCGTCTGTGGTCTCGACCAGCTCGTACTCGCGCCAGGTGATGTGGCGGTTCTCGTGGCGCTGGGGGTTCACCTCCACGAGGGCGACCTCGTTGGGGTAGAGCTCGGCGTTCTTGCGCAGCATGTCGACGATGGTCACGTTGCCTCCAATGACCCGGTGTTTGCGGGAGGCGCCTGGTGGCGGCCGCGGGCGCGTGTAGCGCGACGGCGGCATTTGACATTCTAGACGGCTGGGCTGTGGCGGGGTGGGGGAGATTGCGCTTGCGGCGAGAATTGCCTCCGCGGCTGGCGCTGTGGTGCCGCGCGATTTCGCCGGTTAAGAATTTTCCGAACGTTTAGGGGCACTTAACCGTTCGAAATCCGCGGCACTCCCGCAATGTCGCGGATTCTCGCCGGTTAGAGGTGTAATCGTTCGGAAAATTCTTAAACGGCGAGATGACGCGGCATTGACGAGAAGGCCTGGACAAAATTCTCGTCCGGGCGCCAAACTGACGCCGGAGGGCGGGTTCCCGCAGCAATCACGTACGAAACCCCTTCTCGGGCGCCGTTTTCTCGTCCAAGGGCAGGTTTCCGCAGCACCGGAGACCAAAAGTGGCGCTCCGGCGTCTCGCCTGTCGAGAGGCGCCACCACCGCGCCCCGAGAAGTACCGCCAGCCACGTGCCGAGAAACACCGACGCACCGTCGCTACCGTAGCCCACCCGGCACCGGCCGCCGCGTTCCTCTCGCCTTCTCTGTTAACGCTTCTTCAGGCTTTCTCGATCCAGGGTTGATTTTTTTCAAATCTGGGTCAAAATATTTGACCGTCCATACAAAGGTGCGAAAAATCGGTGGAAGGCAGTTCGACCACCGCCACTGGGCGAAAGGAACAACCATGCAGTCGAAAATCGCGCACGCAGCTGAGCGCAAGGCGTTTAGCATCGCAATCGACCAGGCCATCAAGGGCGTCAGGAGCGATCACCCCGAGGAGGCCATCAACAAGTTCCTGGACATGGGCGGCAAGCTCCTCGCCGACACCGCGCCCGACATGGCAAACTCCCTGCGCAAGGCATTCTACCCTGGTTCCAAGTGGGAGAACTTCCTCATCGAGCTGGTGAGGGACCGCGTTGACCCCAACATCTTGAAGACCGCCGTCCTGAACGGCGCCTACGAGTCCGCGTTCCGCGGCCTGCGCGAGACCACCCAGTCTGCCGAGAAGTACCAGTGCAACGTGCCCTGGATCATCATCTTCGACCCCACGAGCGCCTGCAACAAGCACTGCATCGGCTGCTGGGCCGCCGACTACGGCAACTCCCTCAACCTCTCCTTCGATGACATGGATCGCCTGGTCACCGAGGCCAAAGCGCTGGGCACGCACTTCTTCATGATGACCGGCGGCGAGCCCCTGGTGCGCAAGAAGGACGTCGTCCGCCTTGCCGAGAAGCACGACGACTGCATCTTTGGCCTCTTCACCAACGGCTCGCTCATCGACCAGAAGCTCTGCGACGACTGCAAGCGCCTGGGCAACATCGTGTTCTCGATGTCGCTCGAGGGCTTCAAGACCGCCAACGACGGTCGCCGCGGTGACGGCTCGTTCGACGAGGTCGTTCGCGCCATGGACCTCATGACCGAGAACGGCGTGCCCTTCGGCATCTCCACCTGCTACACGCGCAACAACGTCGAGGACGTCACCTCCGACGAGTACTACGACTTCATCATTGAGCACGGCGCGCTGTGGCAGTGGTACTTCCACTACATGCCCGTGGGCGAGGGCGCCAACGCCGACCTCATGCCCACCATCGAGCAGCGCGAGTACATGATCGACCGCATCCGCAAGATCCGCGACTACGAGGGCGGCAAGCCCATCATGGCCATGGACTTCCAGAACGACGGCGAGTTCGTCGGCGGCTGCATCGCTGGCGGTCGCGTGTTCTGCCACGTGAACGCCCGTGGCGACGTCGAGCCCTGCGTCTTCATCCACTACTCCAACGCCAACATTCACGAGAAGAGCTGGCTGGAGTGCCTGCAGCAGCCCATCTTCCAGGAGTACCGCGCCAACTGGCCCTGGAACGACAACATGCTGCGCCCCTGCCCCATGCTCGAGAACCCGCAGGTTCTGCCCAAGATGGTTCACGAGGCAGAAGCCAAGTCCACGGAGTACACCTCGCCGGAGGACGTCGACCACCTGTGCGCCCGCACGGCCAAGTACGCCGAGAAGTGGGCGCCCGAGGGCGACCGCATCTGGGTCGAGGAGCACCCCACCGGCAAGAAGGTCTACGAGGACGACATCTCCATGATGGACGTCGACAAGAAGGCCAAGATGCTTGCCGAGAAGGACGCCGAGCTTGACTCGCAGGTTAAGGAGAAGCTTGCGGAGGAGGAGAAGGAGGCCGTTGGCGCAGCCAAGTAGGCGCTGATTGGTTCTCTCGCGTGAAAGCGCTTGTCGCCCCGTCGCTGGAGCCGGATGGCTGCGGTGGCGGGGCTTTTTTGCGTCGGCCGTGGGATTATCTTCCGGGTAATGGAATCCCGTTGCCCGGCAATGGAATCCCGTTGCCCGGCAATGGAATCCCGCGGCACGTGCCGTGCTGCCGTATGCTCTTCTCAGCAAACAAGCGCACGAGAAGGGAAGGGACACCGTGATAAAGCTCGCGCTCTCGGACCTCGACAACACCTTGATTCCCTACGGCCAGGGTCGCGCGTCGGACGCGGCCATTGCCGCCGTGCGCGCCGTGAACGCCGCGCCGGGCGTGCTTGCCGGCCCCATCTCCGGCCGGACCGTTGCCATGATGTCGTGGATGTTCGAGGCGGACGCGGCGGACTGCTTCCAGACCGGCGTCTTTGTGAACGGGCAAGTCGTGCGCCTGCGTGGCCGCGTGATCTACCAGGAGGCACCCGCGCGCAAAACCCTTGAGCGCCTTGTCTCCTACCTGCGCGAACGCGAGGGCGAGAGGACCGCCCTCACCTCTTATGACAACGACCGCGAGAATAGCGACGTCGTTGTGGGCATCACGGACGATGAGCTGGCGCGGCACCCCAAGGCCTTCCATGCATTCCACCGCACGGCCGCGCACATTCCGGCCGGCACGTACGTGAAGAACAACATCCACAGCGACCACTCTCGCGCCCACATGGAGGCCCTCCGTCAGGACTTGGTCCGCGACTTCCCCGAGTTCGACTTCGTTTTTCCCAGCGCCAGCGCATCCACGCTGGACATCCTGCCTGCAGGTGTCTCCAAGATGAGTGGCCTCACAATCCTCATGGACCAGCTGGGCATAGGCCTTAACGAGGTCTGCGTCTTTGGAGACTCCGAGAACGACCTGGCCATCATCGAGGGCGTGCCCAACTCCGTCGCCGTCTCGAACGCGGCGCCCGAGGTCGCGAAAGCGGCGCGCTGGCACATTGGCGCGGTGACCGAGGACGCGGTTGCCGGCGCCCTTCTCGACATCGCTACCGCAGCCAAGACGGGCGCTATGCCCGCGTTCATGCGCGAGGAGAGCGAGAACCCCTGCGACGCCGGTGCGTCGCCCACGTGCGTTAGCTCCGCCCCCATGGGGTAGGAAGACAAGTGGCGCGCGCAACAGCACGCCTGCCGAGAACCACGAGGAGATGCATGCATATGGAGTTCCAGGAGCTCAAGGACTGCAGGTTCGATGGCTCGGGCCACTTCAAGCTCGATGACTACCCCACGGACGTCCACGTGGAGAAGAAGCTCAGGCCCAACTTCGAGGCCCTCACCGAGGCAAACATCCAGCGCATGGCCGAGCTCCAGGACAGGCTCTACGCCGAGGGCCGCGAGGGCGTTGTGATAATCCTGCAGGCCATGGACGCGGCTGGCAAGGACTCCACCATCAAGCACGTGATGAGCGGCATCAACCCGCAGGGTGTCTCGGTGGCAAGCTTCAAGCAGCCCTCCTCGGAGGAGCTCGCGCACGACTTCCTCTGGCGCGCCGTCACCAGCCTGCCCCGCCGCGGCTGCATTGGCCTCTTCAACCGCAGCTACTACGAGGACGTGCTGGTAGTGCGCGTGCATGACCTCCAGAAGACCTACCGCATGCCCAGGCGCGTGCTCGATACCCCCAAGGACGACTTCTTCGAGCAGCGCTACCGCCAGATCCGCGACTTTGAGCGCTACCTCTGGGAAAACGGCTACCGCGTGGTCAAGATATTCCTCAACGTGAGCAGCGCCGAGCAGCGCAGGCGCTTCCTCGACCGGATTGATGACGAGTCCAAGAACTGGAAGTTCTCCTCGTCCGACGTGACCGAGCGCCAGCTGTGGCCCAAGTACATGGCCGCCTACGAGCACTGCATCGACCGCACCGCCACCAAGGAGGCGCCTTGGTACGTTGTCCCGGCAGACCAGAAGTTCTATGCGCGCTGGCTTGTCTCGGAGGCAATCGTCCACACGCTCGAGGCGTGCGACCCGCACTACCCGGAGCTTCCCGCCGAGCAGCGCGACGACCTGGAGGCCGCGCGCCAAGGCCTGCTCGCCGAGACGGGCGGCCACGATGACCGCTCCGAGCGCGACGCAACTGAGCGCGAGAACAACTAACATAACCTAGGGTATGCGACGCAACGAGAAGGGACGCGCATGTGGGTTCTAGCTGCGGTGGGTTCGGCGGTCTTTGCGGGCATCACATCGATTCTTGCCAAGTGCGGCATCCGCCATACCGACTCTGACGTGGCCACAGCGGTACGCACCATAGTCGTCCTGGCGTTTGCGTGGCTCATGGCGGGCGTGGTTGGCTCCATCCCCACCATCAGCCAGATAACGCCCAACTCGCTGCTCTTCCTGGCGCTCTCGGGTCTCGCCACTGGCGCGAGCTGGATCTGCTACTTCAAGGCACTCTCGATGGGCGACGTCAACAAGGTCGTGCCCATCGACAAGTGCTCCACGGTGCTCACGGTGCTTCTCGCCATCGTGCTCTTTGGCGAGACTCAGAACCTTGCCGTGAAGTTCGTGGGCTGCGTGGGCATCCTTGTGGGCACCCTCATGATGATCGAGCGCAAGCAGCAGGACCACGACGTCCAGGGTCGCTCGTGGATGTGGTACGCCATCGGCTCCGCGGTCTTTGCCGCACTCACGTCAATCCTTGCCAAGGTGGGCATCGAGGGCGTGGAGTCAAACCTCGCGACAGCCATCCGCACCTGCTTTGTGCTGGTCATGGCGTGGGTGGTTGTGGCCATGCGTGACAAGCTGGGGGAGGTACGTGGCATCGACCGTCACGAGCTTCTCTTCATCTGCCTTTCCGGCGTTGCCACGGGAGCCTCATGGCTCTGCTACTACTACGCCATCCAGACGGGTGTGGTCTCGGTGGTGGTGCCCATCGACAAGCTGTCCATCGTGGTGGCCATGGCCTTCTCGGCGGCGGTCTTCAAGGAAACCTACACCAAGCGCTCGCTCACGGGCCTGGCCATCATCGTGGCGTCCACGCTCCTGATGGCGGTCTTTAGGTAGGGGCGGCGGCGGACCGACCTACTCGGCCTTCACGGCGTTGGACGTGTCTGCGATGGTTCGCACGATCTCGTCTGCCTCGGCGGTGTCCCTAACCTGGCGCCGTCTTCAAGGGCTATCCCGCAGTAAGGGCAGGTACGTGTCATGGTGTTGTCTCTCTTTCTCTTTGACCCGCTGACAGCGCCATTGTTCGTCCGATTTTTTAAAACTTGTTGCGCAATTAATCGCGGCCGGGCGGCCCGGCGCGCATCCCCTACCATGGTTGGTGCTTTGGCTGGCGGCAGGGGCTCGCCGGCCGCCTGTTGCAGGAGGTGTGTTGCTCTTGGACGAGAAGACTGCCAGCGAGAACCCCGTGGCGCGCCGCGTGCCGCCGGTGACCCAGGAGATGCGCGAGAAGTACCACCGGCTGGTGGACTACCTGCGTGAGCAGGGAAGCGTCGTCGTGGCGTTCTCGGGTGGGGTCGACTCCACGCTGCTCCTGCATGCCGCGCACGAGGCGCTGGGCGAGAAGTGCCTGGCGGTCACCGCGCGCTCGGAGTCGTTCCCGCAGCGCGAGCGCCACGAGGCGGACTCCTTCTGCGAGCGCGAGGGCATCGCACACGTGCTCGTGGACTCGGAGGAGCTGGGCATTCCCGGCTTTGACCACAACCCCAAGGACCGCTGCTACCTCTGCAAGAGCGAGCTCTTCCGGCGAATTGGCCGCGTCGCGCGCGAGAGGGGCATGGCGCACGTGGCCGAGGGCTCCAACGTGGACGACGAGGGCGACTACCGCCCTGGCCTGCGCGCCGTTACCGAGCAGGGCGTGCTCAGCCCGCTTCGCCACGTGGGCCTGCGCAAGGCGGAGATTCGGGCGCTCTCCCACGAGCTGGGGCTTCCCACCTGGGACAAGCAGTCGTTTGCGTGCCTGTCGTCGCGCTTTGTGTACGGCGAGCTCATCTCGCGGGAGCGCCTGGCCATGGTGGACCGCGCGGAGCAGGAGCTTCTCGACCTGGGCCTCACGCAGGTGCGCGTGCGTGTCCACGGCGAGAAGGACCCCATTGCCCGCATCGAGGTGCTGCCCGAGGAGTTTGGGCTGCTCGTCGCACATGCCGCGCAGGCCGCCGCGGACCTTCGCGCGCTGGGCTTCTCGTACGTGACCATGGACCTGGCGGGCTACCACACGGGCTCAATGAACCAGTCGCTGGGGGAGGCGCGCGCATGAGCGAGAGTGGCGCCGGCTATGATGACCTGGGCTTTGCCAAGCTGGATACCAATCGCGAGAAGCGCACCGGCTTTCCCGAGGTGGTGTTCTGCGAGGGCAAGCCCGACGCCTACCTGCCCAAGATCTTCCAGCACCTTGTTGCCGCGGATGGTCGGGCCCTGGGGACGCGCGCGAGCGAGCACCAGGCGCGTCTTGTGAAAGAGGAGCTGCCCCAGGCCAGCTACGACCCGGTCTCGCGTATTCTGAGCGTTGCGCCGGAGGTGCCGGCGCCGCTGGTTGGGCACGTTGCCGTGGTGTGCGCCGGCACGGCGGACACGCCGGTGGCCGAGGAGGCGGCGCGTGTGGCAGAGTTCTTTGGCACCCGCGTGACACGTCACTACGACGTGGGCGTGGCCGGCCTCCACAGGCTGCTCGACCAGATGGACCGCGCGGATGGCATCCGTGCGGCCAACTGCGTGGTGGCGGTTGCCGGCATGGAGGGCGCGCTTGCGAGCGTGGTGGGCGGGCTCGTCTCGGCGCCTGTGATTGCGGTGCCCACCTCGGTTGGGTACGGGGCGTCGTTCAACGGTATGGCGGCGCTTCTCAGCATGCTCAACTCCTGCGCAAACGGGGTGGCCACGGTCAACATTGACAACGGGTTTGGTGCGGCGTACCTGGCCACGCAGATTAACCGCCTTGCGGTGGGAGGGAGTGCCTCGTGAGCACGCTTTTCTGGGACTGCCAGACCGGCATCAGCGGCGACATGGCCGTGGCGTCGCTGCTGGACCTCGGTGCCAGCGAGGAGGCCGTGCGGGCTGCGCTGGCTCCGCTCGCGGGCGAGGGCTTTGAGCTGCGCATTGGTCGCGTGGAGAAGGCCGGTCTCGACTGCTGCGACTTTGATGTGGTGCTGGACGAGGAGTACGACGGTCACGACCACGACATGGCGTATCTGTACGACCCCGAGTGGACGCCGGGCGGGGAGAGCGTCGCTAGCGGTGCCGCGTGCCCGTGCGTGCGCGGCGACGGTGCGTCGCACACGCACGGGCACCATCACCGCAGCTACGCACAGGTGCGGGAGGTGCTCGCGTCGCTCGACCTTGCGCCCCGCGCGCGGTCTCTTTCCGAGAAGGCCTTCCGCCTGCTTGCCCAGGCAGAGTCCAAAGCGCACGGCGTGCCCGTGGACGAGGTGCACTTCCACGAGGTGGGGGCCATCGACGCCATCGTGGACGTTGTGGCGGCGGCCGTCTGCCTGGATAGCCTGGGGGTCGAGAAGGTCATCGTGCCGCGCGTGGTCGACGGCACGGGCATGGTGCGCTGCCAGCATGGTGTGATTCCCGTGCCGGTGCCTGCCGTGGTAAACATCGCGGCGGCGACGGGACTGCCGCTGAGCGTTGGTGCGCGCCAGGGCGAGTTGGTCACGCCTACGGGCGCGGCCCTTGCTGCTGCGGCCATGACCTCGACCTCGTTGCCGGATCACTTCTCGGTGAAGGCGTGTGGCATGGGCGCCGGCAAGCGTGACTACGATCCGCCCAGCATTTTGCGCGCGCTGCTCATCGAGGAGGGCGAGGCGCCGGCTGGTGCCCCCGCTCCCGGAAGCGCCACGGCGCCTGCAGGTATCTCCACTTCCGCAGCCCCCGCTCCTGGCGACTGGATCTGGAAGCTCGAGTGCAACATAGACGACAGCACGGGCGAGATGCTCGGCGCGGTTCTCGATGACCTCATGGCGGCGGGCGCGCGCGATGCTCACTTCCTGCCGGTCTTCATGAAGAAGAACCGGCCCGCCTACGAGCTGGCCATCATTTGCGACGACGCCCACCGCGAGGCGCTCGAGCGCATCGTGTTTGCCGAGACCACGACCATCGGCATCCGCCGGCAGCGCATGGAGCGCAGCGTGATGGACGTCTCGTGGCGCGACGTCGAGACGAGCTACGGCATCGTGCGCGTGAAGGTCTGCGAGCGGGACGGGCTTCTCCGCGCCTACCCGGAGTACGAGTCGGTGCGCGCGGTGGCGCGCGCTGCGGGAACCGACTTCCGCACGGTGTACCTGGCCGCGGCGACATCTCTCTAGGGGGAGCGGCTGCTGGTGGCCGTCGTCTCCGGGCTTTCCAGGGGGCGCGTCCAAGAGCCTGTCCAAAACCTGCGGCTTAATAGCACTTCGGAAAATGGCTGCAGCGCGTTTACCTGCGGTTCTTCTCGGCAGAACTCTTCTCGAACTGCTATTAAGCCGCAGGTTTCGATGGCGTTGGCCCCCGGACGGGGGTCGTCCGCGTTTGCTGCAGGAAGTGGCCCTCAGGCGAGAAAACGGCGCCGAAGCACCGGTTTCCGACGGGATTCCGTACGAGAAGCGTCTTCCGGCGTCACCGGTGGGATGGCCACCCCAGTGTGGCCACCCCACCACAGCCGTTGCCTCGCCGCTAGTACTTGTTGTAGATGTGCTCCGCCGAACCGCGTAGCCCCGTGACGCAGAGCGAGCTCCCATCGTCGAGCGCAATGGTCCCGGAAAACGTCCCAAACACCTGGTGCTGTCGGCTCACGATGATGCCGGCAAGGTCGATGTTGTCCGTGCGGTCGATCTGCGGGTCGAAGGCCAGGTCAAGCCTGCCCTCATCGTCGGTCACGTGCCATGGCGAGAGGTACGCGTAGCCCTTCTCGCCAACCGGAATGCCAAAATCAACACGCCCCAGCTTGTGCGCCACGCCGTCCACGAAGACCATGTTCTCGCTGGCAGCGCTCGTGTTGCCAAACCCGTAGCCAAGGTTGAGGCCCACCACGCGCCCGCCTTGCCGACCCTGCGCAACAGCCCAGTACCAGGTGTTCTCGTACGTCCACACGCCACGGCCCCAGTCGAGAAGGCCAAACGAGTCGTCGCGCTTGAACTCGTGGAAGAGTGCCCCGCGCCTGAAGCCGCCCCATGCGCGCATGGCCACGATCTTGCGGTTGTAGTAGAACGCGTTCGGGTCATCGTCCCAGGGCGTGCAGATAACCATCGAGTCCCGTGGCGGCTGGTCGAGAAAGACCTCAACCTCAAGGTCGTCGTCCCCATCAAAGTTGCGCATGGCAAACGAGAGCCGCCGTCCGTCGCCGTTCACGTGGTGCCACATCACGCGACAGCGTGCGTTCTCCCAGCAGATGTCGCCTGCGTCAGAGCTGGCTGGCAGTCCCATGGACCCCAGCGGCAACGGCACCGTCTCGGAAGTAGTTTTGAACGAGCGCGCCGAGAAGTCCATAACCGATGCCGACACAAGCCCCAGGTACCCCAGGTCGCTAAACGTGAGTGCCACGGCGTAGCGCTCGTCGTTTATGAGGTAGTAATCCCAATCCTTGATGCGCCACGGCGGCGCTTGGATATCCGCGTGGTCGTAGGTGAAGGGCGGGCGCGTTGCCCAGCCGGGCTCGCGAAGGTGGCCCTTCTCGTCCAGAAGCCTGCCGGTTCCGGTGATGCGATGCTCGGACATGGCAACCCCTCTCCACGAGACCTCTCCGTGGATTCAGCATCCGTCAACCGAATGGAGCTAACGGTGCCTCTTCGGCGTGTGGGATTGAGTTGCCGGGCAATGAAATCCCATTGCCGGGGAATGGAATCCCATTGCCGGGGAACTCAATCCCGCGTGGGCGCGGCGCCTTCCCCGGGCACTTTTCGAGTGCGTTTCAGGCGTGTGTATGTTGGACAGCAAGCTGTCCCCGTTTTTCTTGACGAAACACACCCAGCATAGACTTCCATCGGTACGTAGGGGTTCCCGTGCAAAACGGCGGTAACCCGCATGGCACGCCCGTCCACGGGCGCTTGGAGAGGGGAATACATGGCATCCAACCAGGTGGCCAATGACATCAGCACCGGTCAGGGCCTGTACCGGGAGGAGTTCGAGCACGACGCCTGCGGCATCGGCGCAATTGCTCACCTCAAGGGCCAGAAGTCACACCAGCTGCTCGACGATGCGCTTACGCTGCTCGTGAACCTTGAGCACCGTGGCGGCAAGGGCCTGGAGAGAAACACCGGCGACGGCGCCGGCATCCTGTTCCAGATTCCGCACCGCTTCTTCCGCAAGGAGGCCCAGAAGTACGGCCACCTGCTCCCCGACGAGGGCGAGTACGGTGTGGCAATGGTCTTCTTCCCGCAGGACGAGGAGGGCGCGCAGGTCGCCCGTCGCGTCTTCGAGGAGGGCTGCGCCGAGCAGGGCATACCCCTGCTCTTCTGGCGCGAGGTCCCCATTGATCCGCATGACCTGGGCGAGACGGCTCTCGCGTGCATGCCCACCATCTACCAGGCGTTTCTTGGCCGTCCGGCAAATGTCCC